>Ga0207419_1000105_pt1 | contig 64440 bp, 52 predicted proteins | sample ElkSloMetagenome_4_FD_184723 | JGI IMG/M metagenome (GOLD analysis project Ga0207419, IMG submission 184723) | Hot spring microbial communities from Elkhorn Slough, Monterey Bay, USA - MD2A (version 2) | ecosystem: Environmental > Aquatic > Marine > Intertidal zone > Estuary: Microbial mat ...
CCAATAAATATAGGTGGTAACGAAGTTATAAATTATACCGACTTAAATTTTGTAGGTGTAGGTACATTTTTGAACGTGGCACCAATCAATGCCACAGAAATGACACATTTCCACGTCGATATCAACGTACAGGAAGAACTTGACCCGGGGGATTTCATTAGAATACAACTTATTAATTCTGTTGGTAATAATGAAACATCAGGGTCAGTAACTTTAGATGCATCAGACCTTGTGTCTAACGGGTGGGGATCTTACGATATTCCTCTTGGAGAATTTACAGGACTTGGTTCTAGATCGCAATTGGGTTTAATTTTCTTTATTTCAGATTCAACGGTATCTAATATTTACGTTGATAATATTTACTATTATAAAGAGGTGGTTGAACCTACACCAAATGTAGACGACTCTGGGGCCACCCAAGTAGCTTTACCCATTGGTTTTGAGGCTAGTTTAACCTATAATTTTGAAGGTTTCGAGGGGGCAGATTCAGAAATTATAGCAAATCCAGACCCTAGTGGTATTAATCCAACAGCTACAGTAATGCGAACCACTAAAACAGCTGGTGCGCAATTTTTTGCAGGAACTTTTATAGACTTAGATGTGCCTATAGACTTTTCAAGTTCACAAAAACTACGAATAAAAACATGGTCTCCAAAAAGTGGGATTCCAGTGAGAGTAAGGTTAGAAAATGCTGATAATTCTGTGGGATTAGAATTAGATGCTAATACAACAACTACGAATGAATGGGAAGAATTAGAGTGGGACTTTAGCAGTCAGGATACTTCAGCAGACTTTGTAAGAATAGTCATATTCTTCGAGTTTATAGAAGACTTAGCTGGCGATGGCAGCACCTATTATTTCGATGATATTCAGTTGTTAAATGAATAAAAGTACATATCGATAACGCTAATAAAGAAAATTATGAAAGAGATAACATTTACGCAATTGTTTACCTGGCTAAGAACAGGTGTGCTTGCAGTGATCGCCCTTGCCTTTATAGGTTGCGATACAGACGAAACACAAACCGTGACAACTTTAGATAATTTAGTAATGGAAGACGATTTTTCCAACCCTGGAACGTTAGATCCAGGTTTGTGGAATTATGAAATTGGAAACGGCGCAGCACAAGGTATTCCTGGTTGGGGAAATAATGAACTGCAATATTACACAGACAGGCCAGAGAATGTGGTGGTAGAAGATGGGATGCTCAAAATAACAGCACGACAAGAGCAGTTTCAAGGGTTTGGTTATACATCTGCTAGAATACAAACCAAGGGTAAATTTCAGCAACAATATGGGCGTTTTGAAGCTCGTATTAAATTACCTTGGGGGCAAGGATTATGGCCAGCATTTTGGATGTTAGGTGATGATAATAATGGTACAGAAATGTGGCCTCAGATTGGCGAAATTGATATTATGGAAAATAGAGGACAAGAGCCAACTCTTATTACTGGGAGTGTTCACGGCCCTGGATATTCTGCCGGCGAATCAGTTTCCAAAGAGTACGAATTAGAAAATGCTCGTTTTGATACAGATTTTCATGTCTTTGGCATAGAATGGGGAGAAAACTATATTAACTTTTATGTAGACGATGTGCTTTACAACCAACTTACTCCAGAAGACGTGCCAGGAGAATGGGTCTTCAATGATGAGTTCTATATCATCATGAATGTTGCTGTTGGTGGCGGATTTGTTGGGCCTCCATCACCTCAAACTGTATTTCCACAAGAAATGCTTGTAGATTATATTAGAGTTTACAACTAATCAAGGCAGGTAGAGAAAGTGAGAAAGTTTCATTCTGAACATATTCAAGATGAGACTTTCTAATAATTTTAAAAATAGAAGGTTCAGAATAAAATATGACACAGACTAAAGAGGTAACGCTTACACAGGTAGAGATCCATGGTGAATCGTTTTTTAAGATTACCAATAGCCACCGGATGCGACCATTTTTTATGAGTATTGTTAGTGACTCCAATCACTGGATGTTTGTCTCTAGTAACGGAGGGTTAAGTGCCGGACGCAAGAATAGCGAATGTGCCCTTTTTCCATATTACACGGATGATAAAATAACAGAGTCTGCTGAGATTACAGGAAGTAAAACCATAATTATTCAAAATAGTAATACGGTTTGGGAACCGTTTTCTATACGGCAACAAGGGAAATTTCAGATTACAAGGAATCTGTACAAAAACCTCTATGGCAATAAAGTGATTTTTGAAGAAGTTAATCACGATTTACAATTGACTTTTAGATACCAATGGAGTTCTAGTAATGCTTTTGGTTTTGTTAAAACTTCAGAGCTAATTAATCTTTCTAACAAAGACGTTGCCGTTGAAGTATTGGACGGATTACAGAATATTTTACCTTATGGTGTGCCAAGTGAAACCCAAACAAGGGTGAGTAATTTAGTTGATGCTTACAAGAAAAGTGAACTTGAAAAGGACACGGGTTTAGGCATTTTTGCGCTTAGTGCCATTATAGTAGATAAAGCTGAACCAAGTGAAGCGTTAAAGGCCAATGTGGCTTGGTCGTTAGGCTTAGACCGGCCGAAATATTTATTATCGTCCTTACAATTAGAACAATTTAGGCAAAAAGGTAAGATTGAAGAAGAGCATGATATAAAGGCTGAGAAAGGTGCTTATTTCGTAAATAAAAGGCTCAACCTCTCTTCTAACAGCACCAAAGAATGGATGCTTATAGCAAATGTGAATCATGACCATGCGGCTATTGTAGCGCTCAAAGATCAAATTAAAAATGAGAGCGATATAAAACAAAAGGTAATAGACAATATTCAACACGGAACAGAGCAACTCGTAAGGCTCAGTGCCTCAGCAGATGGCTTACAATTAACAGCAGATCATCAAAGAGATACAAGACATTTCGCCAACACCTTATTTAATATAATGCGAGGTGGTATTTTTGATGACAATTACAATATTGAACGATGGGATTTTGTCAATTATTTAAATATGGCCAATACAGATGTAGCGAATAGCCATGCAGAAATTATAAGTAAACTTCCTGAAATCTTCGATATCACATTTCTTAAGTCTGTAATGAATGAAAGTTCTAATAAAGACTTTAAGCGGCTTTGTATTGAGTATATGCCTCTAAAATTTAGTCGCAGACACGGAGACCCTAGCCGTCCATGGAATAAGTTTTCAATCAATACCCGTAATGAGGACGATGGATCTAAGATTTTAGATTACGAAGGTAATTGGCGCGATATCTTTCAAAATTGGGAAGCTTTGGCGCATGCTTTTCCGGCTTTCATAGAAAGTATGATTCATAAGTTTTTAAACGCCTCCACCTTTGATGGTTACAATCCTTATCGAGTAACCAAAGATGGCTTTGATTGGGAAACCATTGAACCAGACGACCCTTGGTCTTACATTGGGTATTGGGGCGATCATCAAATTATTTATCTACTGAAGTTTTTAGAGTTTGCTGAGGATCATTACCCAGGCTTACTCGCACAGCGATTAACCGATGATTGTTTCGTATATGCCAATGTTCCCTATAAGATTAAGTCTTATCAAGAAACACTTAATAATCCTAAGGATACTATAGACTTTGATGAAGCTCTAGATGCCAAAATAAGAGCAGAGCGAAAAGTAAAAGGTGCAGATGGGGCCTTATTAATGGATCAAAACCATAATGTTTACAAGGTTAATTTTGCTGAAAAAGTTTTAGCAGCAGTCTTGGCAAAGGTATCTAATTTTATACCAGAAGCCGGAATTTGGCTCAACACCCAACGACCAGAATGGAACGATGCTAATAATGCATTGGTAGGCAATGGTGTTTCTATGGTAACGCTATATTATTTGAGAAGGTTTTTAAATTTCTTCAATTCCATCGTAAACGCGTCACCTCAAGAGAATTTGCTTATCTCTAGAGAATTAAATGAGTTTTTTGAACAAATTGTAAATACGCTTGACAATCATAAGACGCTATTAAGCGGAAAAATTAGCGATAAAGACAGAAAAACAGTACTAGATGGTTTAGGTGAAGCGGGTAGTGCATACAGACTTCAAATCTACGCCCAATCGTTTTCAGGTGAAAAGGTCAATCTCACCAAAGACAGTTTTCTGAAATTTATTGAACTAGCACAGGACTATTTAGAACACTCCATAGCAGCTAACCAAAGGAATGATCATTTGTATCATGCCTATAACTTAATGACGGTTGAAAATGACTCAGAAATAAGCATATCTTATTTAGAGGAAATGTTAGAGGGGCAAGTGGCTGTATTAAGTTCTGGCTACTTAAGTTCTAAAGAGGCTTTACAAGTTTTAGATGCGCTTAAATCTAGTAGTTTGTTTAGGCCAGATCAATACAGTTATATTCTGTACCCAAATAAAACCTTATCAAGGTTTATGGATAAGAATAATATTCCGCAAGAAGCCGTTGAATCTTCTCAATTACTGCAGGCTTTAGTAAAGAATAATAACAAACAAATTATTATTAAAGATATTAAAGGAGGTTACCATTTTAATGGAAACTTTAATAATGCAGAAAGCCTCAAATCGGCTTTAAAAGATCTCGACGACTCCTATCAAAATTTAGTAGCGCAAGAGCAGACGCTAGTTTTAAACATTTTTGAAAAAGTATTTAATCATAAAGAATTTACAGGCCGATCTGGAACCTTCTTCGGCTATGAAGGCTTGGGGTCTATTTACTGGCATATGGTTTCTAAACTTCAACTAGCTGTGCAGGAATGTTGCGTAAGAGCTATGAGAGAAGAACAGTCTAAAGAAATTACCGGGAAACTATTAGAGCATTATTATGAGATTAACGAGGGCATAGGGGTTCATAAATCGCCAGAATTGTATGGGGCATTCCCAACAGATCCTTACTCTCATACCCCAGCGACTAAAGGTGCTCAGCAACCAGGAATGACAGGTCAGGTCAAAGAAGATATTCTGTCTAGAATTGGTGAGCTTGGTGTTTTTGTAAGGGACAGTAACATTGTTTTCAATCCTTTTTTATTACGTAAGGAAGAGTTTTTAAAAGAGCAGGCTACCTATAAATATGTAGATGTTAAAAAGAAAAATCAGGCTTTAGTAATTGACAAAGGTCAATTAGCATTTAGTTATTGTCAAATTCCGGTAATATATAATATTTCAGAATCTAATAGTATTGAAGTCTGCTTTAAAAATGGTTCGGTTGAAGACATCATGTCCTTACAATTAAACAGAAATATAAGTGCTGCAATTTTTAATAGAGCGGATAAAGTGGAAAAACTTATCGTAAATATAGAACCTACTATTTTAAAGTAATCAATATGAAGCACGCTTTAAGACAAAAAGGATTTATAACCGTTGTGATTGCTTTGAGTCTTATAATGTCTTGTAACCAAACCCCAAAAGAAAAAGAACAGATGCAACAACCATATCCTATTTCTGCAAAAGAAATTCTTGGTAATCCAAATTACCAAGCCATTTCTTATGGCGGATATCGTAAAATATCGAGAGACTCACAACCAACAATAAAGGAGCTCAAGGAGGACATGAAACTTCTAGCAGCTATGGGAATTAAAGTGTTACGTACCTATAATGTACAGTTGCCACATGCTTCAAATGTTTGTAAAGCCATTTCGGAGTTAAAAGAGGAGGAATCTAGTTTCGAAATGTACGTGATGTTAGGTGCTTGGATAGATTGTCTCAATGCTTGGACAGATCAACCTGTAAATCATAATATAGAGAGTCCCGACAATGAAGCAGAAATTGAAAGGGCTGTAAAATTAGCAAAGCAGTATCCAGAGATTATAAAAGTAATAGCTGTAGGGAATGAGGCTATGGTTAAGTGGGCAACAAGTTATTATGTACAGCCATCGGTCATATTAAAATGGGTAACGCATTTACAAGAATTAAAAAAGTCAGGTGAGCTGCCTAAAGATCTATGGATTACCAGTTCAGACGATTTCGCCTCTTGGGGTGGTGGTGAGTCTAGTTATCATACGAAGGATTTAGAGCAACTTATTAAGGCTGTAGATTATATTTCTATGCATACTTATCCCTATCACAACACGCATTATAATCCTCAGTTTTGGTACGTGCCAGCAAACCAAACCGAATTGTCCAAGAAAAAGCAAGTAGACTTAGCGATGAAAAGGGCTATAGATTTTGCCCGCAAGCAGTATGATAGTGTTTATAATTACATGAAGAGTTTGGGGGTAAGTAAACCTATTCATATAGGTGAAACAGGTTGGTCAAGCGTTTCTAATGGCTATTATAGTGCTACAGGTTCTAGGGCTTCAGATGAATATAAACAAGGTCTTTATTATAAGTTGATGCGAGAATTTACGAATACCAATAAGATATCCTGTTTTTATTTTGAGGCTTTTGATGAACAGTGGAAAGATGCAGCCAATCCTTTAGGGTCTGAGAATCATTTTGGGTTGTTCACTTTAGATGGACAAGCAAAATATCCTATTTGGCATTTGGTAGATCAAGGTGTTTTTGAAGGTTTGGGAAGAAACGGCAAGCCAGTAACTAAAACTTATGATGGTGATCTAGAATTATTAATGAAGGATGTTCTTAGCCCGCCCTCTCAACTCGAAGTTAGCGTGGCCGAATGAAATTTCTAACCATAAATTAAGGACTTATGAATTTTAAGCGCGTATTATTTTTTTTAACGATACTCATGGTGATAAGTTGCAAACCAGATAAACCAGAAAACAATCTTGAAATAGAGGTCTATGAAACTTCTGCCTCAGGGAATCAATTAACTAAAATTGAGTCTACTGTTAATTCAGAGGTTCTTGTGAATTTAACCATAGACCCATCTAAAGAATATCAAAAAATAACAGGTTTTGGAGGGGCATTTACTGAGTCTTCGGCCTATCTATTAAATCAACTTAGTCAAGCCAACAGAGATACAATTATCAACGCTTATTTTGCATCAGAAGGCGCCAATTATTCGTTAACCCGAACCCATATGAACTCTTGTGATTTTTCATTAGATCAGTATTCCTATGCTCCAGTGCCAGATGATATGGATTTAGAGCATTTTTCTATTAAAGAAGATAAAGACGACTTGATACCAATGATAAAAGATGCCATGGCAGCCTCTCAAGACGGCTTTAAAATTTTTGCATCACCATGGACTGCACCGCCTTGGATGAAAAACAATAACGCTTGGGTAGCAGGCAAATTATTGCCTAAATATTACGATACCTGGGCTTTATTCTTCTCAAAATACGTGGATGCCTACAGAGCAGAAGGTATAGATATTTGGGGTTTTACTGTGGAAAATGAGCCTCATGGTAATGGCGAAAACTGGGAGAGTATGCATTTTACACCTCAAGAAATGACCGATTTTGTGCAATATCACTTAGGGCCTAAATTAGAAGCCGATGGAAAAGGAGATTTAATTATATTAGGTTATGATCAAAATAGAGCTGGTTTGAAGGAATGGGTTGACGTCATGTATAAGGACGAAGCATCGTCTAAGTACTTCGATGGTACTGCCATACATTGGTACGAAAGTACCTATAAGATTTTCGCAGATGCTCTACAATATGCACACCATAAAGCACCAGATAAATTACTCATTGAAACAGAAGGTTGTGTAGATTCTGAAGTGCCAAAATGGCGAGATGATGAATGGTACTGGTCCAAGGAGGCTACAGATTGGGGCTGGGATTGGGCAGCAGAAGATCAAAAGTATCTTCACCCAAAATATGCACCTGTAAATCGTTATGCTAGAGATATTATTGGTTGTCTTAATAATTGGGTCGATGGCTGGGTAGATTGGAACATGGTTTTAGACCGCCAAGGAGGGCCTAACTGGTTTGAAAATTGGTGTGTAGCACCGGTAATTGTAGATCCAGATGCCGATGAGGTGTATTTTACGCCGCTCTATTATACAATGGCCCATTTTAGCAAATTCATAAGACCAGGAGACAAGATTGTCCACGTGGATCTGGAGGACGAGGAGCTTGTAGCCACGGCTGCAAAAAATGACGACGGATCCCTAGTATTAGTGGTTTTTAATGAAACAGAAACCCCTAAAAGCTTAAATATTATAGTCAATGGTAAATCGGTAAAACACGATATAAAAGGACAAGCCTTACAAACCATATTAATTCCTTCGCAATCATAGCAATTTAAAAACCTAATTAGTTATGCCAGAAATAAAAGCAGCAAGAAGAGGAAAAGTGCCTGTTGGGCAAAAAGCCGCCTTTGGGGCAGGACATTTTGTATTAAACCTATTACCTGGCGTGCTAGGAGTTTATTTACAAGTTTTTATTCTAACGGCATTTGGTATGGATCCTGTTTGGGCAGGACTTCTTGGTGGGCTACCTCGTATTTTTGATGCCTTAACCGATCCGGTTATGGGGTTCATTTCAGACAATACCAAATCACGATTCGGAAGACGTAGACCCTATATTTTTGGTGGTGCTATAATAAGTGGGGTTTTGTTTATTTTAATGTGGCAACTAGATGAAAACGCCTCAATGGCTTTCAATTTCTGGTATGTTATGATTCTGCAAATATTATTTCTTGTAGGTAACACCATGTTTGCCACGCCCCTAGTTGGCTTAGGTTACGAGATGACCTCAGATTATAATGAACGAACACGCTTGATGAGTTTGGCCAATTCTATGGGGCAAATAGCCTGGATGATTGTTCCTTGGTTATATGTTATTATTCCGGACCCTGAAACTTTCGATGATCCGGCTCAGGGAGTGAGAACTATGGCCTTTATCGTGGGTGGCGTTTGCATGGCTTTTGGTGTGCTTCCTGCTATTTTTTGTAGAGGTATCGATGCCGCACGGATGGAAAACAGAAAAGAAATTAACCTCAAAACTATTGCCTCTAATCTTAAAGATTTGTGGCAAGGTATACTTCAGGTCTCTAAAAACAAACCGTTTATGAAGCTGTGTGGCGCTACCTTTTTAGTGTTTAATGGCTTCCAATTAGTGGCGGCATTTTCAGTTTTTATTATTGTATTTTATATGAACCAAGGGAGCTGGGAACAGGCTGGGACCTGGCCGGCGTGGTTTAATACTCTTAATGCTGTAATTACGGCATTTATAGTGATTCCTATTATTTCTAAGATGGCAACGAAACTTGGAAAGCGAAACGCATTCCTTATTTCTACCTTTTTGTCAATCATTGGATACATTCTAAAGTGGTGGGGTTTTGATGTTGAATTAAATAATAAATTCAATCAAACCGAACTAGGCCAAACACTTAATAGTGGTGTAGGACAAATTTTTGATTTTTTGAATCCCTACCTGGACGCTGCAGGCATGTCTTGGTTTAGCGTAGATGTTAGTAATGGCGTACCTTGGCTAATATTTATACCAATTCCTTTGTTCGCCTTTGGTATGGGAGGATTGTTTACGCTTATGATGAGTATGACTGCAGATGTATGTGATTTAGATGAATTGGAAAACGGAATGCCAAGAAAGGAAGGAACTTTTGGCGCTATTTATTGGTGGATGGTAAAGTTGGGTCAGGCTTTAGCCATTATTCTAAGTGGTGTGATATTAAAAATTGTGGGCTTTGATCAAAATATTACCAATCAGGCAGCAGAAACAATGAAAGATCTTAGAATTGCAGATATAGTGGTCCCAGCAACCACTGCAGCATTGGCTATGGTAGTTATGTGGACCTATAGTTTAAACGAAAAAAGAGCCAAAGAAATTAAGGAAGAACTGGTAAAACGACGAGGTGAACTTTAACAACCAACTTAAATAAAAACGATGTCTTACAGAAAAGAACATGCTGTAACCAAAGCATATAAGCAATTTTTAGCATCCTTAAATGAACATCAACATGCTAAGGAACTATCATATGATGAGCTAATTAAACTTTTTCGTAAAATTGTTCAAGCAGGAATCCATGGATTAGGATTTAGTATGTATGAAGAAGGGCAAGAACCTGGTGATACAATTACAAAAGCGCAAGTCCTGCGTAGAATGAAAATACTTCAACCGCATATAAACTGGATTCGATCGTTTTCATGTATTGAAGGCAATGAATTTGTACCTCAAGTGGCTAAAGATTTAGGTGTAAAGACCTTAGTAGGTGCTTGGATTAGTGATGATAGAGAAAAAAACAGAGAAGAGATAGATGGCTTAATAGATTTGGCTAATCGCGGATTAGTGGACATAGCAGCGGTAGGCAACGAAGTGTTATATAGAAATGACATTCCTTTAGAGGAGTTAAAAGGTCTTATTAAAGAAGTAAGAGCTGCTATACCTGCGGAGATACCAGTGAGTTATGTGGATGCATATTACGAGTTTTCAGTACATCCAGATTTAACAGCTTTATGCGATGTCATTTTAACCAATTGTTATCCGTTTTGGGAAAGTTGCCATATAGATTATTCCTTAGCACATATGCAGCAAATGTATGGACAGGCTCTGGGAGCAGCAAATGGGAAAAAGGTGATAATAACAGAAACGGGATGGCCAAGCCAAGGTGAAAGTTTAGGTTCAGCAGAACCATCGGATATGAACTTTTTAAGGTATTTTATTAATACCCAATTGTGGTGTCAGAAGGCAGGTATTGAATGTTTCTATTTTTCTTCCTTCGATGAATCTTGGAAGGTTGGTGATGAGGGTGATGTAGGAGCCTATTGGGGGCTATGGGACAAGAGTGAAAATCTAAAGTATTAGTGTTGAGTATTCAGCGAAATCGATTGAAATAAGGGTGTTATCAAATTTGAGCAGCTTAATTGAACTTCCTTTTTCAAACAAAAAGCCACATCATTACCGCAACATTACCACAACATACCTTCATTTAACACAATTTTAATTAAGAACTTGCAGCGAGTGTTTTAGAGGGTAAAACGGCAATTGAAGAGTTAATAAATTCAAAATACTATTGTATATGTTATGTTGTGGTTTATAAATATGATAACCCAAACTTACAAGTTAACTTTATAGTTATTAAATATTAAAAAATTAATTAATCTTAAAATTAATACTTATGAAAAAAATTACTTTTCTACTCTTATCGGCATTGTCGTTTACTATGCTGGGACAACCTTCATCTACGCCACCAGTTCCTTCTGAGGCTGATGCAGATGTTGTCTCTGTTTTTAGTGACGCCTATACTTCAACTGCAACCTTAAGTTTAGCAAGCTTTACACCAGCCGGAAATACAGCGAATATTGTTAGTGCCGCAGGCAACGACGTGTATGAATTTACATTTTCTGGAGGTGAATTTCATGGATTTGATTTATCAAATGCATTGGATTTATCTTCTATGGAGAATATACATTATGATATTTGGATTGAAGGTACAACCCAAGCAGGTGCGGTTTTTAATACAACATTATCTCAACATGGTGGCGGTCATCTTACAGGCCAGACAGCTGGTTATGTTGATACCAATGCAATCACTACTGGTCAGGAGGGTATGTGGCTTTCATTTGATATAGTGCTGGATGAAACGGAATTTGCGGGTTTAACCTCTGTTGCTCCTAGAGATATTATTAGTCAAATTGTTTTTACAAGTACCAATTTAAGTGATACAGGACCAATATATGTTGATAATATTTATTTCTGGAAAGAAGCGGTCGATCCGAATGCAGATGCTACTTTGTCAGATTTAACTCTTGATGGAACTACCATCAATGGGTTCGCACCAGGCGTTCTAACCTATAATGTGGAACTACCTAATGGTACAACAACTGCCCCTACCGTCGCAGGTGTTGCCACACAAGCAGGTAACGGATCATCAAATATAGCAGTTACACAAGCTTCTGGTGTACCCGGTTCAGCTACTTTAGAAGTTACTGCACCAAATGGTACGGACACTCAAACTTACACAGTGAATTTTACAGAGCTTCCGGCTTTACCACCCGCTGCACCAACTCCACCAACTCAACCAGCGGTTTCTATTATTAGCGATGTTTATTCTAATGTACCGGTGCCACAAATTGATGTGTTTGGCGGAACTTTAACCAATTACGATTTAAATTCAGATGGCAATGAGGAAGCACGATCACTAATTAATGGATCAGGTTTTCAATTTAACTTTTTTGCAGGTTCGTTCTTAGATGTTTCAGGTGCTGGGCTTTTACATATGGATATATATAATGATGATTTTCAGGCCTCAGACGTTCTTACGATTCGCTTAATAGGAAGTGACAACAGACAAAATATTCACCGTATAACTAATTTTGATCCAGCTGATAACGGTACATGGATTTCTGTAGATTTACAACTCCCTGACGGTGACCCTGCTAGTACAGATCTAGGTGATTTTGATGAATCAGACAGTGATGCTAATTCAATAGATCTTAGCAGTATTGGTTTGATTCAATTTAATACTTTAGAAAACGGTAGCACGCTAGGTAATAGGGAATTTTTCTTTAGTAACTTTTACTTTTATGGTGGCACACTTTCAACACCTGAAAATGCTTTAACCGAATTAAAGGTATCTCCTAATCCATCAAATAATGTATGGAATATTAATATTTCTAATCAACAAATTACTTCGGTTCAAGTATTTGATATTCTAGGTAAGAATGTACTTTCTCTAGAGCCTAATGCCTCAGAAGTTGATATTGATGGTACGAATTTTAATAAGGGTATCTATATGGCTAAAGTTGCCACTCAGAACGGGTCCCAAACTATTAAGTTAATTAAGAACTAGCGTTCTTTTAATTAGAAAATAAAAAAGAGTGCCCATTGGCACTCTTTTTTACTTATTAAGGTTATTCGTTAACGCCTACCTTAATTCATCATGTCATTGCCAGCCTCCTTGGCTTCTTCCATTGCTTTTTCACCGGCTTGTTCGGTCTCTTCCATAGCCTCTTCTCCAGCTTCTTTAGCCTCATTAGCCATATCTTCTGCTCCTTCCATAACATCGTTAGCACCGTCTTCCATAGCCTCACCTGCTTCGTTAGCGGCATCTTCAATGTTATTGGCAGCATCTTCGGCTGCATTTTCAGTTTCCTCTGCAGCATTTTCTACAGCGTTTTCTGTCTTTTCTTCAGTTTCTCTACAAGAATTTAAAGAAATTCCCATAATTGCAATCAATGCAAAACTTAATACAACTTTTTTCATTTTTAATGGTTTTATTGTTAGTGGTTAAATACGAATGTAATAATAATTCTTAATATTTCGTTAAAAATAACATATCGTATGTTATATAGTACGTATATAGTTCATGATTTGGATGACGGCACCAGCATGTTTTTGAACATATTCAAGGTTAAGTTGTCCCGTTTTTTTCAACAATTGCCGATTATCTAATAAACGTGATGTAGTTTTAGAGAATTGTGTATGATCAGCTACTGAAAAACCCCCACCTAGAGCAATAAGCTGCTGGGCCTCTGGAAATTTCTCGTAGTTAGATCCAATAATTATGGGTTGGCCAAATACTGCTGGCTCCAATATGTTATGTAGTCCGGTGGTTCCTGCCGCACCCCCAACATAGGCTATATCTGAATAGGCATAAACTTTGCCTAAATAACCAATGGTGTCTAATATAAATACCGATGTTTCGGCAAGTTCAGATTGGCGATTTGGGAGTTCGGAGTATAATACAGTAGAACATTTTAATTGTTGACGTATGCGCTGAATGTAAGAGGGTTTTATATCGTGAGGGGCAATGACAAATTTAAGTTCAGAGTTGCAGTTATTATTTATAAAATTCATATAAATTAAATCATCGGCGGGCCAAGTGCTTCCAAAAACAATACAAGAAAAATCCCCTTTAAAATCCGCTATAAAATCTACAGTATTATCTTGATTTAGTTGATCGGTTACACGATCAAACCTAGTGTCTCCTGCAACAGAAGCATTCTGGTACTGGATAGCATCCAAGAGCTTTAAAGAATTTTCATCTTGTGTAAAAATATGATCAAAGGTAAAAAGCGCTTGTTTCATAAGGCCTCCATACCATTTAAAATAAATCTGATGTTTTCTGAATAATGCTGAAATTAATATGGCCTTGATTGCATGCTTTTTAATTTCGTGCAACATGTTCGGCCAAATATCATATTTTACAAAAACCACTAGCTCAGGATGTGTAAGCCTTAAAAATCGCTGAGCATAACTTTGGCGGTCTAGTGGTAAATACACGACAACATCGGCCCATTCAACATGCTTTCTGACTTCATATCCCGATGGGGAAAAAAAACTTAAAACTATTTTGTGGTGAGGGTACGCACTTTTTAATGCCATAAAAACAGGGAGCCCTTGTTCATATTCTCCCAAGGATGCGCAATGAAACCAGATGGTTTGGTCTGATGGATTTAATTTTGATTTTAAAAGTTTAAAAGTAGATTGGCGACCTACAACACCTTTTTTAATTTTTGAGTTAAAAGGGGCTATAACTTTTAAACTTAGAGCAACGAGATGTATAATAAAGTTGTAAATAAACCTCAAAACGTACTTTTGTGCTAAAATACATTTCTTTGAAATAAATTCCATTGTTATAGCCATTTCAATTTCGTACTTTCGCTTAAAGCCAATTTATAATCCGTTAAATAGCTATTCTCACAATGAAAAAAATTCAGATGGTTGATCTTCAGGGTCAATATGAAAAAATAAAAAGCGTCGTAGATCCATCAATTTCAGAGGTATTAAACAGTGCCGCCTTTATTAATGGACCGAAAGTTCATGACTTTCAAAAAAATCTAGAACACTATTTAAATGTTAAGCATGTTATACCATGTGCTAACGGTACAGATGCCTTACAGATAGCTATGATGGGATTAGGCTTAGAGCAAGGTGATGAGGTAATCACTGCAGATTTTACATTTGCCGCAACGGTGGAGGTGATTGCGCTTCTCAAATTAACTCCAGTTCTTGTTGATGTAGATCCCGTAACTTTTAATATTGATGTAGATGCTATAAAAAAGGCTATTACACCTAAAACAAAAGCGATTGTACCGGTTCATTTATTCGGTTTAGCAGCTAATATGGACGAAATCATGAACATAGCAGAAGCTCATAATTTGTATGTCATAGAAGATAATGCTCAGGGTATTGGTGCGAATTATATACATAAAGATAATTCCAAAACAAAAACTGGTGCAATAGGTCATGTGGGCTCAACATCCTTTTTTCCATCAAAAAATTTGGGGTGTTATGGCGATGGCGGTGCCATATTTACCAATGATGATGATTTAGCGCATACCATAAGAGGCATTGTTAACCATGGCATGTATAAAAGATATTATCATGATGTGGTTGGTGTGAATTCGCGATTAGATTCTATCCAGGCCGCTGTACTGGATGCCAAATTACCTCATTTAGATAGCTACAATAATGCAAGACGCGATGCGGCACGTAAATATAATGCAGCTTTTCGCAATCACCCTAAAATTACTACACCGAGCGGTTTAACGAGCTGCGATGGTATCTGTGATACTTGCGACTGTCATGTTTTTCACCAATATACACTAAAACTAGAGGATGTAGATAGAGATGGTTTAGTGCAACACCTCAACCAACTTAATATTCCATGCGGCGTTTATTACCCTATACCGCTGCACAGGCAAAAAGCTTATGCCGATGAACGTTATGATGAACAAGATTTTAAGGTCACCAATGATCTGGTGAAAAGCGTTATTTCTTTGCCTATGCATACAGAACTTGATGATGAGCAGATTGACTTTATCATCCAGGCAGTTTTAAATTTTATTGACAACAATTAAGAAGATACATCCAGATGAAAATATTAGTTACTGGTGGTTTAGGATTTATTGGCTCTCACACAGTCGTGGAACTGCAGAATGAAGGCTACGATGTGGTTATTATAGATGATTTAAGTAATTCCGATATCAAGGTTTTAGAAGGTATTGTAGAGATTACGGGTAAAGCACCCGTTTTTGAAAAACTCGATCTGAAAATAAAGAGCGATGTTCAGAAATTTTTTAAAAAACATTCTGATATCGTTGGGGTTATTCATTTTGCAGCAAATAAAGCTGTAGGTGAAAGTGTGCGGGAACCCTTGATGTATTACGAAAATAATATTGGCACTTTGGTATATGTTCTACAAGAAATTGCGCAACTAAAACAACAAAACTTTATTTTTAGTTCTTCTTGTACGGTTTACGGTGAAGCAGATGAGCTACCAATCACAGAAGATGCTAAGGTGAAACCTGCAGAATCTCCTTACGGTAATACTAAGCAAATTGGTGAAGAAATTATTAACGATACATGCAAAGCTCATGCGCAATTAAAAAGTATAGCGTTAAGATATTTTAATCCTATAGGGGCACATCCATCAGCGCTTATTGGTGAATTGCCTATTGGAGTACCTCAAAATTTGGTGCCTTTTATAACGCAAACAGCAGCAGGAATTAGAGAAAAACTATCTGTTTTTGGTGGTGACTATCCTACCCCAGATGGAACTTGTGTACGAGATTACATACACGTAGTAGACTTAGCAAAAGCTCACGTCGTAGCCTTACAACGTCTCCTTAATAATGATAACGAGGCCAAGTTTGAAGTCTTTAATTTAGGTACAGGGAAAGGTAGTTCTGTCTTAGAGGCAATTCAGTCGTTTGAGCGAGTTTCTGGTAAAGCATTAAATTATGAAATTGTGGACAGAAGAGAAGGCGATGTTACTGCAGCCTATGCTGAGACCACTAGAGCCAATGACGTTTTAGGGTGGAGAACAGAGCTAACTTTAGATGATGCTATGGCATCTGCTTGGAAATGGCAACAAAAGCTCATTAAGTAATTACTTCTTTATATTTAAAGCTACCATCGCTTTAAAGTTGGTCTGATATTTTAAGGTAGACGATGTTATATGTTAAAAAAATGACCCACAATTTTATCGATATCACAATAACATGTTACAAAAACTTAATATAATTTAGTTTTATTGCAGTTTAACATTTCTTATTTGCCTTTAAAAATTCATCTTCGTTACTTTGTAATCAATGCATTACGGAAATTATGAAATTGATAAGAGTTAAACGACAAACCAAAACAGAAAAAAGATTCACTCCAAAAATGGGTGAATTACAAACGAAAGTAACCTACATTAAGCGGTTGTTTTTAACTATCCCTATTGAAACTATTCACAAGTACCGCGAAACTTATTACGGCGAAGTGAAAGATTGTGAAGATTGCCAGTTAGCGCGTTAAGCAACTTCTTAATCCTGCGTAGCGGCCTTCTTTTTTGATTCTTTAAAACTAGCAACGACTAAAATAATCATGCCTGCTGTGACCGAGACGTCTGCTAGATTAAATATCCCTGTTTTAAAAGGTCCGCCTAAGTCAATAAACAAAAAATCGGTGACTTGGCCATATACCAACCGATCATAAACATTGGCAATACCACCGCCTGCAATGCAACAAAAAGCAATTAGGCTCAATTTGTCTAGGTGTCTGTTGGTAATAATATAATAGATAACATAGCCAAGCACTAAAGTGGGTAAAATGAGAAGTAATACCAGTCTTAGGGTATCGTTCATATCACTGCCAAGGCCTAAGAAAGCCCCTTTGTTTTCTACCCAGATAAATTGAAAATACTCGCCAACAATATCTACAGACTCATGAAAAGTAAGGGTAGACCTTACTATGGCTTTGGTGATTTGGTCTAATGCAATGTTTGCTGCTATCAGAATGAGGATAAAAAGGGTTCTTTTCAAGACGTATAATTTACGGGATTATGGAATAATGGCAGATGAAGTTGCTACAGAGCGATCAATCTTTTTGACTAAGCCTTGTAAAACTTTACCAGGTCCAACCTCGGTGAAGTTTTTAGCACCATCTGCAATCATTTGTTGAACAGATTGTGTCCATTTTACAGGTGCAGTTAATTGTTTGATAAGGTTAGCTTTAATTATATCTTCTTGATCTACCGCCTGCGCTGAAACATTTTGATAAATTGGGCATATAGGCGTGTTAAATTTGGTATTTTCTATGGCATTTGCCAACTCTTCACGTGCAGGTTCCATTAACGGAGAGTGGAAAGCACCACCTACTGGAAGAACTAAGGCACGTCTGGCGCCAGCTTCTTTAAGACGTTCACATGCTAGATTAACAGCGTTAATTTCCCCAGAAATAACCAATTGACCGGGACAATTATAATTAGCAGCAACCACAACGCCTTCTGTATTATTACAAATATTTTCAACTATATGATCTTCTAAGCCTAAAACCGCTGCCATTGTACTTTGCTGCATGTCGCAAGCTTTTTGCATGGCTAGAGCACGTTTAAATACGAGTTTTAGCCCATCTTCAAAACTTAGGGTTTCATTAGCTACGAGGGCAGAGAATTCACCAAGGGAGTGACCAGCTACCATATCGGGCTTAAAACTATCGGCAATGGTTTTAGCTAATATCGCCGAATGTAAAAAAACAGCAGGTTGCGTAACCTTAGTTTGTTTCAAGTCTTCGGCACTGCCTTCAAACATAATATCAGTAATACTAAACCCCAAAATGTCGTTTGCTTTTTTAAACAATTCTTTGGCTTCATTTGAGCCCTTGTAGAGGTCAAGTCCCATGCCAGTAAACTGAGCGCCTTGGCCGGGAAAAATATATGCATTCATAAAAATGAGTCTTTAAATAAGAAGATAAAAATAGGAATATTTATTGTTTTTTAAGGGTGATAAAGCTAAAGTCGTAATCGTGATTAGCATCAGCTTCGTGCTTTACAAGGTTAACGATCTTCCAACGCGACATATCTATCTCTGGGAAAAACGTATCGGCATTTTCAAATTCAGCATGTACTCTTGTTAATTCAATTTCATCAGCCAAGGGCAAGGCTTGCTTATAGATTTCCCCGCCACCAATTATGTAAGGGTTATGATCTGACCTGGCGGCATCTAAAGCATCATTTAAATTATGGACGACAATAACACCATTAGGTACCTCATAATTCTCTTGTCTGGTAATAACAATATGAGTTCTATTAGGTAGTGGTTTTTGAAAACTTTCAAATGTTTTTCTGCCCATAATAATATGGTGACCACTGGTTAAGTCTTTAAAGCGTTTAAGGTCTTTGCTTAAATGCCAAATAAGGTCATTGTCCTTGCCTAAGGAATTGTCTTCACCCACTGCAGCAATTATTGTTAATTTAGGTGCTGCTTTTTTTTTTGATGGATTAGCTTCTAAGTCTTGTTGTACCTGCATCCTAGCGATTTCTTTTTCATCGTCGATGAGGCTAGACTTTAATTCATCCAGGCGTTTTTGTTGTGTATCCACCAGCTTATCAAGTTGCTTTTTTTCCCAGGCTTTACCTAAGAATTTGTGGGTAATAAAAACTGAAACAAAATGGTAAATAAGAAATAGGGCCCAAATGATAACGACATACGCAAACCAATCTATACCAAACAGCGTATACTCCTTTCCGATACCTAAAACGATATTAGCGACTAAGCATAATATGGCACCTATAAGAAATATAATAAAATGAATATACAAGCGCTTTTTTTGTTTAATACGACGCTGTGCATTTTCAATTAATTCTAACTGTTCTTGATCTATACCAGATGATTTTTTACTATTTCCAAACATATATTAAAGCTTAGGCCTCAAAGTTACGTCTTTTTTACGCAAACGATTGTGGATTCTATAAAATTAGATTTAGATCATAAAGCGCAAACGATTTCGTTGATTTTCAGCATTATAACCTTAACTAGTGCTTTTAAAAAAATAACAAAAAAACTTTGTCATTAATATATAAAATAACCTAACTTTTAATAAAAATTACGAATTTGATAATTCTTTTCCAAATCTTGTAAGCATTATGTACAGATGACATTTTGTTTTCTAATTTTGTACGGTAATTAAATTATTTATTATGGCTATTAAAAAACAGTATTTAAAAAGTAAACCTATTTGCAAAGTGACATTTTCAGTTCCTGCAAAAGAAGCAAAGCAAGTTGCTGTCGTTGGAAATTTTAACGATTGGAATACCGATGCTATGGCATTGAAAAAGCTTAAGAATGGTACGTTTAAAGGAACTGTAGATTTAGAAAAAGACAATTCTTACGAATTTAGATATGTCGTTGATGGGCAATACATTAATGACGAACAAGCAGATGCCTATGCATGGAATGCCTATGCTAATGCAGAAAATGGTGTTTTAAATTTGTAATTAAAAATAAATTTGAAAAAAATAAGGGGTTCATGAGTGTTCAGCACAAATTGAGCCCTATTTTTATACTGCTACAGCCCCTTTAATATGCGGGTGCGGATTGTAATCTACCAGCGTAAAATCTTCGAACTTAAATCCAAAAATATCTTTTATTTCAGGATTTAGAATCATTTTGGGTAAAGCTCTAGGTTCTCTAGATAATTGCAATTGGAGTTGCTCAATATGGTTGCTGTAGATATGAGCGTCGCCAAAGGTATGAATGAATTCCCCGGCCTCGTAGCCACAAACTTGTGCCATCATCATGGTAAGCAAAGCATAGGATGCAATATTAAACGGTACCCCTAAAAAGATGTCCGCACTGCGCTGGTAAAGTTGGCAAGATAACTTGCCTTCTGCCACATAGAATTGAAAAAATGCGTGACATGGAGGTAGCGCCGCTTTGCCGTTGTTTACATTTTCTGAAAATGATTTTGAGGTATCTGGTAATACTGAAGGATTCCAAGCCGATACCAGCATTCGTCTGCTATCTGGATTAGTTTTAAGTGTGTTAATAACATCTTTGATTTGATCGATCTCATCACTATTCCAGTTACGCCACTGATGACCATATACAGGACCGAGATCCCCGTTTTCATCGGCCCAGGAATTCCATATCTTGACCCCATTTTCTTTGAGATAATTAATATTGGTATCTCCTTTTAAAAACCATAATAATTCGTGTATGATAGACTTTACATGTAATTTTTTCGTGGTGACCAAGGGAAACCCTTCACTTAGATTAAAACGCATTTGGTGTCCAAAAACACTTAGGGTTCCTGTTCCCGTTCTATCAGATTTTTTATAACCTTTATTTAAAACGTGTCGTACGAGGTCATGGTACTGTTTCATAAGAAATGAGTTGGATTACATGGTCATTACATCGAAGACGAAATTAGAAAAAAGCTTAAGATTTTAGAAACTTAAAGAGCGTCTTTATATGAAAAGTTATTAACCATTTTAAAAGCCACTTAAGTGACATATAGCTTTAGAACTAACCAATAATCATACCTGCGATCGTTGCAGAAATTAAGGATGCAATGGTTCCGCCTATTAAGGCTTTTATACCAAATTTAGATAATTGTATGCGTTGACCTGGGGCCAAAGAACCAATGCCACCTATCTGTATGCCTATCGATGCAAAATTGGCAAAACCGCATAACATGTAGGTGGCCATTATAACAGATTTTTCGTAATTGAGGTGTGTAGTATTGGCTATGTTTTTTAAATCGGCCAATTGAATATAACCTACAAATTCACTTGCTGCGAGCTTAATACCTAACAATTGCCCCATCATCATAATATCTTCTTTTGCTACGCCAATAAGCCACATTAAAGGAGCAAAAACAGTTCCCAAAATAGCTTCTAGGGAAAACTCAGGATACGGAGTATTTGCTGCCATCCAAGTATTTAGTGTGGTGACATCTCCTATCCAACCCAATATACCGTTGATCATGGCAATAAAGGCCACAAATACTAAAAGCATGGCGCCGACATTTACAGCAAGTTTTAAACCCTCTGTGGTGCCGTTAGCAATAGCATCTAATAAGTTAGAACCTATTTTTTCTTGGGATACTTCTACATCGGTATTTACAGATTCGGTTTGAGGGTATAATATTTTTGAAATCACAATAGCACCTGGCGCAGCCATTACAGAGGCTGCCAAAAGATGCTTAGCGTACATGAGGCGCATAGCAGCATCGTCACCCCCTAAAAAACCAATATAAGCTGCTAGTACAGCACCTGCAACGGTAGCCATACCACCAATCATGACTAAGAGAATTTCCGATTTATTCATCTTTTCTAAGTAGGCTTTTATAAGTAAAGGTGCCTCTGTCTGGCCCAAGAATATATTACCAGCAACACTCAAGCTTTCAGCACCAGAAATACGTAATAACTTACTTAATAGCCATCCAAATCCTTTAACTACTTTTTGAATAATGCCTAGATAAAATAAAACAGAAGTGAGTGCTGAGAAGAATAGAATTGTTGGAAGAACCTGAAAAGCAAAGATAAAACCAAAGGTGTCCATATCTACGACAAGCCCTTCAAATAAAAATTTACTACCAGCCCTTGTAAAATCTAAAACACTTACAAACAGACTGCCAATCCATTCAAAAATAGATTTTATAAAATCAACCCGTAAAACACCTACTGCAATCAAAAGTTGAAAAGCTAAACCAATACCTACAGTTTTCCAGTTAATTTGTTTGCGGTTACTACTAAAAAGAAAGGCGATAGTAATTAAAGTTAGCATGCCTAAAACACCTCGCCAAATACTTGTAAAACTTGGACCTGCACTAGGGACCATGCCCTCAGACGCACTAATGCTGTTTACAATAGCTTCTGCTTCGGCACTTACCGATTTTTTAAACTTATATAGAACAGCATTCTCAGAAAATATTAAAGTTGAATCGGTTAACTCTTCAATTTTATACCGTCTAATGGTATCTTTAGGCTGATTGTAGTAGAAGACGAGTAGATTATTCTGTTGTATATAGTCACCCGAGGCTTGTAAATTATTTTTGGCTTTTAGATGATAAGTAAACGTATTGTCATTAAAATTTAAACTGTCGTTTATAGAGACTTTAACTAATGTTTTTCCTTTTTGATTTTCAATGCTACTAAACGTCCAGGTTTTTTCTAATTCTTGAGCATGCACTGAGGTGAGTCCAAAAAAACATAGGAGAATGAACCTGAAAACGATTGTCATAAAATTTTCCGTTAGTTAGCGCTTTGAAATTTCGTCTCTAATTTTGGCAGCAGCTTCGTAGTCTTCGTTTTTAACCGCTTCGTCTAAGAGTTTATTGAGCTCTTCTAAAGACTTATTTTTATATGGCTCTTGTTGTGAGGTGGCCGTGTCTACTTCCTCGGCGATGATGTCATCTACTAGTATACTATCTTGTGATTCTTCATCTTTTTTAGGATTGACTTTTAGGTAGATGCCGGCTTTATCTAAAATATTCTTATAAGTAAAAATAGGTGCTTCGAATCTTAATGCTAAGGCAATTGCATCACTGGTTCTGGCATCGATGATTTCCTCAATTTGGTCGCGTTCGCAAATAAGACTAGAATAAAATACTCCATCGACAAGTTTGTGAATTATGACTTGTTTAACCACAATATCAAAGCGGTCTGCGAAATTCTTAAATAAGTCGTGCGTAAGCGGTCGAGGTGGTCTAATTTCTTTTTCTAAAGCTATGGCAATAGATTGAGCTTCAAAAGCCCCAATAACTATTGGCAATTTACGGTCACCTTCAACTTCATTTAAGATTAGGGCATAGGCGCCGTTTTGGGTTTGACTGTAAGAAATTCCTTTTATGTTTAATCGTACTAAGCTCATTATTTAAAAACACAAAGAACTGTTTAAATTTGGAAACTACCAACATCTTGAAGCAACAATTGGTTTTTTTATAAAAAAAGCGATAAACTGCAGCTGCAAAATTAGGGCAGATATCCAAATTTAAACACGTTACTTTATTTACTACAAGGTAATAAATTTATGCGTTTTGGGCTTTAAAAGCTTTTAATTTTTCGGTAAGAACAGGAACAACTTCGAAAGCGTCCCCTACAATTCCGTAATCAGCGGCTTTAAAAAATGGTGCTTCTGGATCTGTATTAATAACAACCTTTACTTTAGAGGCATTAATACCAGCCAAATGCTGTATAGCACCCGAAATTCCGACAGCGATATATAGATTAGAGGCTACTGGTTTTCCGGTTTGCCCTACGTGTTCGCTATGGGGTCTCCAACCTAAATCAGATACGGGTTTAGAACAGGCTGTAGCAGCACCTAAAACATCAGCTAAATTTTCAATAAGATTCCAATTTTCTGGTCCCTTAAGACCACGACCGCCAGAAACCACAACTTCGGCATCGGCGATGGTGACTTTATCTGTTGCCTTGTCGACATTAGTTACTGTCACGCCAGAACTTTCCAAGCTAGGTGAAAAAGATTCTATGGCTGTCTCTGTAGGTGACTCTTCTAAACCGAATGCATTTTTAGACAGTCCAATAAGTTTAATTTCTGTGTTAATTTCGGTGTGTGCAAATGCTTTGTTGGTAAAAGCTGTTCGTTTTACAACAAATGGTTCTAAACTACTTGGGGCTGCAACGACGTTAGACGCATAACCAGCCTTGAGATTAACCGAAAGATACGGGGCCAAATATTTACTGTCTGCACTAGAACTTATAATTACTACTTTAGCGCTTTCTTTTTCTGCTGCCTCAGAGATAACAGCGGCATGCTTTTTAGCATTGAAAACATTTAAATCCTCATGGGTTACTGATAGAACTTTTGAGGCGCCATATGGTGCTAAGTCATTAGGGTCATCTGCATTAATTGCTAATGCTGTTACAGTTGTGCCAAGGGCATCGGCAATGCTTTTGGCATAAGAGGTCACCTCGAACGCTACTTTTTTAAATTTTCCTTTTTCTGATTCTGTATATACTAAAACTGACATGATATTTTTCTATTTTTTTAATTTTTCTGACTATTGATTTTTATTATGCTTAAATCACTTTAGCCTCATTGTGAAGCAGATCAATTAAGGTATCAATATCTTCTGCATCTACCAATTTAACGTCCCCTTTAGGAGCAGGTTTTTCGTAATTGTTGATGGCTGTTTGTGCGTCTTTATTAATAGGCTCTAACACATTTAGAGGTTTTTTTCTCGCCATCATAATACCTCGCATATTTGGAATGCGTAAGTCGCTTTCTTCAACAAGACCTTTTTGGCCACCTATAACTAGCGGTAAGCTGGTTGTTACTGTCTCTTTTCCGCCATCAATTTCTCTCATGGCAGTGGCATTGTCTCCGTCAATCTCTAGGCTAATACAATTAGTAATAAAGTTAGCATCTGTTAAAGCCGCGAGCATTCCTGGAACCATTCCGCCATTGTAATCTATAGACTCTCTACCGGCAATTACCAAATCATAACTACCCTCTTTTACCACTTTAGCTAGTTCTTGTGCTACCTGATAACCGTCTTTTGCTGGAGTATCTACTCTTATGGCTGTATCTGCACCAATGGCTAGAGCTTTTCTCAAGGTAGGCTCGGTTTCTGGCCCACCAACGCTAACAACATCAACACTGGCATTTTGTTTCTCTTTAAACCACATAGCTCTTGTTAGACCAAATTCATCATTAGGATTAATAACAAATTGTACACCATTAGTGTCAAACTTGGTATCATTTTCAGTGAAATTAATTTTTGATGTTGTATCAGGAACGTGACTAATACAGACTAAAATTTTCATAGTTTTCTTATTAATTTGAGATTATTTTTTGTGACTTCATTCAACTATATCGTTGTAGTTTTTTGATTGTAGTTTCATTAGAAAAACAGCTATATCCTTAAAACTACCCACAATACTAGCGAATGCGAAGATAAATATTTTATTTCGAATTATTACTATGCGTGCATAATAAATTTAAAAGAATTTTGAGTCTTTTTGTTTTTCAATTATTCCTATTTTTGCGTTGGTAAAAAAATGAATATGAAAACAATTCAGTTTAGAGAAGCTATCTGTGAAGCTATGAGTGAAGAAATGCGCCGCGATGAGAGTGTTTATTTAATGGGTGAAGAGGTCGCAGAGTACAACGGGGCTTATAAAGCTTCTAAAGGAATGTTAGACGAATTTGGAGCCAAACGTGTTATCGATACACCCATATCTGAATTAGGTTTTGCAGGTGTAGCTATAGGTTCTACAATGACGGGGAACAGGCCCATTGTAGAATATATGACTTTTAACTTCTCTTTGGTAGGGATAGACCAAATTATTAATAATGCAGCCAAAATAAGACAAATGTCTGGCGGTCAATTTAAATGCCCCATCGTATTTAGAGGCCCAACGGCTTCGGCTGGTCAATTGGGTGCTACACACTCTCAGGCCTTTGAAAGTTGGTTTGCTAATACTCCAGGTTTAAAGGTGATTGTTCCTTCTAATCCTTATGACGCTAAGGGTTTGTTAAAGTCGGCTATTCGTGATGATGATCCTGTTATATTCATGGAGAGTGAGCAAATGTATGGTGATAAGGGTGAGGTACCCGAAGGCGAATACACCTTACCAATAGGAGTAGCAGATATTAAACGTGAAGGTACAGATGTTACAATCGTATCTTTTGGTAAAATAATAAAGGAAGCTTACAAAGCGGCAGACGAGTTACAAAAGGAGGAAGGCATTTCATGTGAAATTATAGATTTGCGTACTGTTAGACCTATGGATAGAGATGCCATTGTAAAGTCGGTTAAAAAGACAAATCGATTGGTCGTTTTAGAAGAAGCTTGGCCTTTTGGCAATGTAGCTACAGAGATCACCTATCTCATTCAATCTGAAGCTTTCGATTATTTAGACGCCCCAATAATAAAAATAAACACAGCAGATACACCTGCACCTTATTCACCTGTTCTACTCGAGGAGTGGATACCAAACAGTAACGATGTAATTAAGGCGGTTAAAAAGGTGATGTACAAATAAATCTTGATATTCTGCGTTATTTAAACTTCATTGATTGTTACTTGCGGTTTAAAGCATAACAATTCATGAAGTTTTTTGCTTATGAGAATTAATTTACTACTTATTTTTTTTAGTATAGGAACTGGCCTTCTAATGGCTCAGACTAAAGTAAGTGGTTACGTTTACGATGCAGACGATAATCCTATTGCCTTTGCTAACGTATTGTTTAAAGGCTCAACAGAAGGAACAATAACTAATGAAGATGGTCGATTTTATTTAGAATCTTCAGAAAATTGGGAGATTTTGGTCGTATCCTTTTTAGGATTCGAAGCCCAAGAATTACCTTTACCAAAACGTGTTAATTACAACCTTAAAATAACCCTTAAAGAAGAGGCATCTTCACTTGATGAGGTTGTTATCGTTACAGGCAAACAATCTAAAAAAGCTTCAGAAAACCCCGCTATTCGTATCTTAAAAAAAATATGGGAAAGAAAACGATTTAACGGTCTTAGCCAATTTGAGCAGTACCAATACGATCAGTACGAGAAAGTAGAATTTGACTTAAACACCATAGACAGCGCTTTAATTAAAAGTAAGTTGTTTAAAGGAATGGAATTTGTTTTTGAAGAAGTAGATACGTCTAAAGTTACTGGGAAAACTTACCTGCCTATCTTTTTAAATGAATCTGTAAAAAAGATTTATGGCGATAACGAAATAAATAAAAAACGAGAAGATCTTATAGGGAACAAGAATTCTGGGTTTAGTAACAATCAGGTTATCATTGATTTTGTAGATGATCTGTATTCGGATTACAGCATTTATAATAATTATCTCAAATTTTTCGATAAGAGTTTTGTTAGTCCAATTAGTAGAACCGGGATACAAACCTATAATTACGTACTTTCAGATAGTGCCTTTATTGACAATAAATGGTGCTATAACATCATCTATTATCCGAGGCGTAAAAATGAACTGACCTTTAAAGGCGATTTTTGGGTAAATGATAGTACATATGCCATAAAAGAAATTAACCTTCAGGCGTCTAAAAGTGCTAACATTAATTGGGTAAAAGAGATTTATATAGAGCAGGAATTTGAGGTTTTGAACGATTCGGTCTTCTTGATTAAAAGGGATTATTTTTTATCAGATTTTGCACTTAATAAAAAGGAATCGTCTAGAGGGGTCTACGGAAAACGTACAACACTTTACGATAACTATGAGTTTAATAAACCTAAAGATCCCGAGTTTTATGACAAGAAAGTTTATAATTATAATGCCGATGTTTATAACCGGCCAGATGATTTTTGGAAGAATAGCAGACTCGAAGCTCTAAATAAGGATGAAAAAGGGGTTTATAAAATGCTCGATACCTTAAAAACCGTAAAGAAGTTTCAACGGCTTTACAATGTGGGTTCTATTTTGGCATCTGGTTACGTAGAATTCCCAAGTATCAATTTCGACTACGGCCCAATTTTTTCAACCTTTGGATATAATGAAATTGAAGGACTGCGCTTAAGAACAGGAGGGAGAACCTATTTTGGTCCTAATGATTTGTGGCGTTTAGAAGGCTTTGTAGCTTACGGATTTAAAGATCAGAAATTTAAATATGGTATATCGGGTAAATGGTTGTTAGATAAGAAGAGTAGACTTATACTTTTTGGTGGTACTCGTAGAGATATCGAGCAAATTGGTGCCAGTCTAACCTCTTCAACAGATGTTTTGGGCAGAAGCTTGGCTTCTAATGCGGTATTTACAGCTAACGTTAACGACCGTCTTACAAATATTAATTTAACCACCTTAGGTGCACAGATTGAGCCGGTAAGAAATTTAGCCTTTAGATTTAATGCCAGTTACCGCACCTTGCGTTCTGCATCTCCTACCTTTAGTTTAGATTATAATGATCCAGATTCCCCAACAGGAGTGTCTTCTGAAACTAAACAATTTGAGACACGGTTCTCACTGGCCTATTTCCCAAAAAGAGAAATGACAGGATTTGGTGTGGAACGCCGCGAAAAAAATGACAATTTTGCTAGACTATTCGCGCAGGTTAGTCAAGGGTATCGCGATATTTTAAATAGTGATTTCGATTATACTAAAGTGCAATTTTCTTATATTCAGCCTTGGCAGGTTGGTGGTTTTGGTAGGTTAACAACCTCTATTGAAGCCGGAAAAACATTTGGTGAAGTACCTCTTGGGTTATTGAGTGTTGTACCAGGTAACCAAACCTATTTTTCTATATATAATACATTTCCGCAGTTAGATTTTTACGAATTTGTTACCGATACCTATACGTCTATGCATGTAGAACATAATTTTAACGGACGTATTTTTTCACGCATTCCTTTTCTAAAAAAGTATAACTTAAGGGCCATTGTTGGCTTAAGAGGGGTTTGGGGTGAATTATCTCAAGAAAATATTGATTTAAGTACCACAGGCAACCCAGCAGAAATACCGCTAATCGCTCCCGATGAAAGAGTGTATTACGAATACAGTTTTGGGGTGGCTAATATATTTAAAGTGCTTCGAATAGATTTTAACTTTAGAGGAAATTACTTGGATTTACCAGACGCTAGAAAATTTGGTGTCACAGGAAGTTTTGGCTTTTATTTCTAATAATTATAAACACGAAAATATAATGACAACCACAGAGAATTTAACTTTTGATGTGCTTATTGAAATACCAAAAGGCAGCAGAAATAAATACGAATACGATTTCAGTTTAAAAAAGATTAGATTTGATCGTATGCTCTTTTCGTCAATGATGTACCCTGGAGACTATGGGTTTGTTCCAGAGACCTTAGCTCTAGATAATGATCCTTTAGATGTGCTCGTTTTAGGTCATGAACCTACATTTCCTATGTGTGTTATGGAAGTAAAACCTATTGGAGTCTTCCATATGGCCGATGAAAAAGGACCCGATGAAAAAGTGGTTTGCGTGCCAATCTCAGATCCCATTTGGAGTTTAAAAAATGATATTAAAGACCTCAACCCGCATCGACTCGATGAGATTACGCACTTCTTTCAGGTATACAAAGACTTAGAAAAAAAGAAAGTTGATGTCGGTGGCTGGGGAAATTCTGAAGAAGCTAAAGCAATCGTCATAAAATCTATGAAACGTTACGAAAATAGCGAACATAAAATTAAAGGCAATTTTACAATTTAATAAAACTGTAAATTGTCTTTTAAAAACCCTTTCTTTAAAGCAAAGAAAGGGTTTTTGTATTAACATTATTTTAGTACTTTTGCCCAGCTAAAATTATAAACCAACTTAAATTTAAATATATGGAATCTAATATGATTTTTGTGCCTATGGCATTAGCGGTATTAGGACTGCTATTCATGTTTGTTAAAATGTCTTGGGTAAAAAAGCAGCCGGCAGGAAATGAAAAAATGAAAGGCATTTCTAAAGCAATTAAAGAAGGGGCCTTAGCTTTTTTAGGTGCAGAATATAGACTATTATTGGTGTTTGTGGTTATTGCCGCATTAGCATTAGGTATCATTTCTTATTTAGTGCCAACAACACATTGGATTATTATTGTCGCATTTATTTTTGGTGCTTTCTTCTCTGCATTAGCAGGAAATATAGGTATGCGTATTGCCACAGAAGCAAACGCACGTACCGCAGAAGCCGCAAAGACAAGTTTGCCTCAAGCGCTAAAAGTTTCTTTTGGTGGTGGTACTGTAATGGGACTTGGGGTTGCCGGATTGGCAGTTTTAGGGCTTAGTTTGTTTTTTCTAATTTTCCTTAAAATGTTTGTTATCGGCGAAGGTACTTTTTATACCGAAATGACAATTTCCTTGGAAGCTTTAGCAGGGTTCTCACTGGGTGCTGAATCTATTGCTTTATTTGCTAGAGTTGGAGGAGGTATTTATACTAAAGCTGCCGATGTTGGTGCAGATTTAGTTGGTAAGGTGGAAGCAGGTATTCCTGAAGACGATCCACGTAACCCAGCGACTATTGCCGATAATGTTGGTGATAACGTAGGTGACGTAGCAGGTATGGGTGCAGATCTATTCGGTTCTTATGTAGCTACCGTTTTAGCAGCAATGGTATTAGGTAATTACCTTATTAAAGATATGTCTATAGATGCTCCATTTACCGATGCATTTAATAATATGGGACCAATAATGTTACCATTGGTTATAGCAGGAGTTGGAATTTTAGCTTCGATAATTGGTACATTTTTAGTTCGAATCTCAAATAATGACGCCAAAGAGTCACAAGTACAAAAAGCTTTGGATACAGGAAACTGGGTTGCGATTATTATTACCTTGATAGCGAGTTTCTTTTTAATACAGTGGATGCTTCCAGAAACAATGAATATGAAGTTTTTCGGTGAAGGCTATGTGGCAGTTTCGTCAATGAATGTATTTTGGGCAGCATGTATCGGTTTGGCTGTTGGTGCGCTAATTTCAGTTGTAACCGCGCATTACACATCTTTGGGTAAAGGGCCAGTTTTAGATATCGTTAAAAATAGTTCTACAGGTGCAGCTACTAATATTATTGCTGGTTTAGCTGTTGGTATGAAATCTACTTTCTTGTCTGTAATTTTATTTGCAGCAGCCATTTATGGTTCTTACGAATTAGCAGGTTTCTATGGCGTGGCACTTGCTGCATCTGCTATGATGGCAACAACAGCTATGCAGTTGGCAATTGATGCGTTTGGACCTATAGCAGATAACGCTGGTGGTGTTGCAGAAATGAGCGAGTTAGAGCCCCAAGTTCGTGAGCGTACTGATATTCTAGATTCTGTAGGAAATACAACTGCAGCAGTGGGTAAAGGTTTCGCCATTGCTTCGGCAGCCTTAACGGCATTAGCTCTGTTTGCAGCTTACGTAACATTTACAGGAATTGATGGTATTAATATCTTTAAAGCAGATGTTTTAGCGATGTTATTTGTTGGAGGTATGATACCTGTCATTTTCTCAGCATTAGCAATGCAGTCTGTAGGAAAAGCAGCGATGGAAATGGTACAGGAAGTACGTCGTCAATTCAGAGAAATCCCAGGAATTATGGAAGGTACTGCTACACCAGAATACGCAAAGTGTGTAGATATTTCTACTAAAGCAGCTCTAAAAGAAATGATCTTACCGGGTTTAATTACCATAATAACTCCAATTATAATCGGAGTTGTTTTCGGAGCCGAACCATTAGGTGGCTATATGGCTGGTGTTTGTGTAAGTGGTGTGATGTGGGCCATTTTCCAAAATAATGCTGGGGGTGCCTGGGACAATGCCAAAAAATCTTTTGAAGCTGGTGTTGAAATCAACGGAAAGATGGAATATAAAGGTTCTGATGCTCACAAGGCTGCGGTTACGGGTGATACCGTAGGTGATCCGTTTAAAGATACTTCTGGTCCTTCAATGAATATTTTAATTAAGTTAACCTGTTTGGTAGGTTTGGTGATTGCACCAATATTAGGAGGACATTCTGAGGAAACAGGACTAGCTGATACATCAAAGCAGGAAGAAAGTATATCTATTGAATTAAATGTCGCTTCTAAAGATATGGCCAAGGCCACGGTTACCTATTGGTCATTAAATGATAAAGGTGAAAAGGTATCTGAGCTGAAGCATTTTAAAGGCACTCAAGATGAGGTGGAAAAAGATCTACAAGCTTTTAAAGCGAGTTTAGCTAAGGCAGAAAACGCAAAACGCGTTATTGAGACTATAAATATTACGAAGCAGTAAATATGGCGAATAAGACAAAAAAAAACCACGCTCATAAGCGTGGTTTTTTTATATCAATAAAATTAATTTTTAGGCTGATCGCGATTCATCTCTGTGATATCTATAGCGCTAGCCTCATGATTTAAAAGATGTTTGCTAAAATGGTCGGCTCGTAACCAGAATGAGTACTCAGTCATATCACCAAAGCCATGTCTTTGCCCAGGCATCAGCATAAAATCAAAGCGCTTATTGGCCTTAATTAGTGCATTGGCCATTCTAATGGTTCCTCCAGGGTGTACGTTATTATCTACATCACCTGTAACTAACATTAAATGGCCTTTAAGATTTTTAGCCAATTCTTGATTGGTATCTATCATATATTTGTACTTGATGTTACCTTCAGCGTCTTTTTCTTCTTGTACACCATGATGGGTTTCGCTCCACCAGCTATTGTAAATAGTGTTATCATGATTTCCTGCCGAAGATACTGCGGCTTTAAAAAAGTCTGGATAAACCAGCATGGCAGCTGTAGACATAAAACCACCGCCAGAATGCCCGTAGATACCAACACGGTCAATATCAATAAAGTCATGAGCGTCTGCAAGCTGTTCTGCAACATATTTTTTATCGGCTAAACCGTAATCTCTTAAGTTGCCATAACCATAATTATGGTACCATTTAGAACGGTCTGGATGGCCACCACGATTACCCATGGTAACCACGATAAATCCAAGTTGAGCCATCCGGTCAAGACGATCCATTCGTACAGAGAATGACTTATTTACGGCTTCCGTTTGTGGTCCTGGGTAAACATATTCGAGTAGGGGATAACTCTTGCTCTCATCAAAATCAAAAGGTTTGTACATGACACCATAGAGGTCTGTAATACCGTCATCAGCCTTCATTTTAAAAGGCTCTGGGAACTGATAGCCGGTGGCCATTAGCTGAGATAAATCCGCTTCTTCAAGCTCTAAAATTACTTTGCCCTTGGCATCTCTTAACTCTGATTTTGGGGTTGTATTAACCCTAGAATAATTGCTTACAAAATAGTTGTTAGCATCAGACATACTGGTCCAAGTATTATAGTTTCCTGGGTTTAATGATTTCAGGTTAGAGCCGTTTAAGTCTATTTTGTACAAGTGCTCATAATAAGGATCCTGGTCTTTAGGAATGCCATGAGCTGTAAAATATAATGTGCGCGATTTATCATCTACACCAACCGCCCGTTCTACGTGAAAAGAGCCACTGGTTACTTGGTTTTTTAAATTGCCTTGTGTATCGTAAAGGTAATAGTGTGCCCATCCACTGCGTTCGGCCCAGTGCAACATTTCGGTTTCATTGTTTAATAAAACTAATGGTCTCGTTTCAATATAGGTATTAAAGCGTTCTTCGATAAGTGTAGTTACCTCACCTGTTTGTAGATCTGCTACACAGATATCTAGTTTCTTGCGGTCTCTGCTAATGGTGTTAAAATATATTTTGTCTTGTTTTGAAAGTAAGAGACTTGGTTTAAAATCATCATCTCTCTGTGATGGTAGCCTTGGTGCTCTATAAATTTGTATGCTCTGTTGTTTGGTCGTATCTAATGCTACCTGTTGAACTGTTTTACTGGGAATATCGAAAATATGAATTTCAGTTTTATAATATTCATCTTCACCTGGCATATGGTATTTGTAGGTCTCTAAAGTAGGTCTTTTGTCGTCTGTAGTATTTATGACCCACAGGTCCTTAATATGTCTAGCATCTGTACGTTGAAAAACGAACTTTTTTGAATCATGAGACCACATCCCATTAACATACTTTCGCTTATCCTTATTTTTTTCCTTCGTGATATTGTTTTCACCCCTAGATTGCCCTTTGTAACTGTAGTTTTCCTCACCGTCAGTGGTCCATTGGTGTTCTACTATTGTAGTGTCTTTTTCATTTTCTACGGCTTTAAGAAAATTTTCTTTATCCATGTAATAAAGGTTGTAATGCTTAGAAAATAAAACTATAGAGCTATCTGGTGCAATATTGGCCCAGCGCTTCCAAGATTCCTTTTTTTTCTTTTTATGGTCTAAAACTGTTAAACCATCACTGCCCAAAACATACTCTAAGTGATACACTTTGTTTTCCATTTTAGGCTTTTGCTTTTTCTTGGTTTTGAGGCTGTCAGACTTTTCTGAATCCTCATCATCTTCCTCAACTTTTACTTTTTCGGTAGAAGTGACATAAAAGCGAATAGCAGTTTCGTTATTTACAAATTCAAAATTAAATCTCGGTAAATGTTGAGCGTCATAAGGATCTTTAGTGATCTCTGTAAGCCATTGCGCCATTTTCTCATTATCAAAGAGCTCTTTTTTGGTTCTTTTATCGGCATCAACTAAATAATAATGAGAACCATTGGTGGTTTTGTACTGGTACCAAAATCTATTACCATTTTTAAGCCAGTGTGGTCTTACAGAGGTAGAGTGTACTAATTTTGCAAGATTTTTAGGTGAATATTTAGCAGCCGCCCGATAATTTGGAGCAACAGGTGTTGTGTTGTTTTCCTGGCTATTGGCTTTAATTAAAAATAAGCCCATAGCTAAAAAAAAGATGAGTTGTTTCATTAGTAAAAATAGGTTTAGAATTTATTCGTCTTCTAAAATAGAAAATTAAGATGAGTATTTTGTTAAAGTTGTTTGGTGGTGCCGAAAAGGCGTCCAGTTTTAACAATTTTTATAATTTTATAGAGTCCGTGCTGGTAATTGTTATATTTTGGCTATAAATTTCAGAATGTTGCGTTGGTTTAAAAAAGATCCACTTCTTATCATTCCCTTTCGTACTTACGGGACATCAAATCATATTTACTTAAAAGGACGAGCCATTGAAGATGAAGGTATTGATTTAAATAAGAAAAACTGGCTTAATGTATTGGTGAACTCATGGAAACGTTTTGAAACAGACGAAATACGCAAAACTAATCTCATCTTTAAGCTGCCAGGACAACTTCGGCTAGAAAGTAAAACCGATGCCGAAGGCTATTACCTTATAGATAATGCTACTCAATCCTTGTCTTCTTATACGGATGCTGAAGGATGGCTTTCTTATAATGTAAGTTATGCAGATTCAAAACTTAGAAAAATTCAATGTAATAATAGGTTTACCGGTGAGATGCTTGTTCCAGATAACTCTGCAGATTTTGGCATTATAAGCGATATAGATGATACCATTTTACACACTGGTGTGACGTCTAAATTGAAATGGCGTGTTATTGCGAACACGCTGTTTAAAACACCTCACAAGCGCAAGGCGCTAGAAGGTACAGCAGAGTTTTATAGAGCCTTGCATTTAGGTCCTAAAGCAAATAACAAAAATCCTGTTTTTTATGTGAGTAATAGTCCTTGGAATTTATACCGGTATTTAGCTTTTTTTCTAAAAACGAATCATTTTCCCAAGGGCCCAATACTATTGAGAGATTTTAGAATGTTTTTTGACAGAACACCGCGAACGGAACGTGCCCATAAATATCATGAAATCGATAATATTCTTCTACACTATCCCCATTTAAATTTTATTTTAATTGGTGATTGTGGAGAAAAGGACCCTGACATTTATTTAGATATTGTAAAAGCTTACCCAGGAAGAGTGGCTGCTATTTATTTAAGATCAGTAAATCACAAACGAAAAATGAAGCGGATTGCCTCAAAATTTCAGAACTACAGTGATGTGCCCTTTTTAATTGTAGAAAAAAGCCGTGACGCAATGATACATGCTAAGCAGCATGGTTTTCTAGCTTAAAACAGACCGTTGATTTGAGCATCAATTTTATTGATAATACCACCTAGATCTTCAGGATTAGCTACAAAGTCTAATGAATCTACATCAATAATAAGAAGGTTTCCCTTGTCGTAGCTATGAATCCAAGCTTCGTAGCGCTCATTTAATCGGCTTAGATAATCAATGCTAATAGAATTTTCATATTCTCTGCCGCGCTTATGAATATGAGCCACAAGGTTAGATATAGAACTTCTAAGATAAATTAATAAATCAGGACCTTTAACAAAGGATTCCATCAACTCAAACAAAGATGAATAATTTTCAAAATCCCGATTCGTCATAAGTCCCATAGCATGTAGATTAGGCGCAAATATGTGCGCATCTTCATAAATAGTTCTGTCTTGAATAATGTCTTTGCCGCTGTTGTGAATTTGATTTATTTGTCTAAATCTGCTATTTAAAAAATACACTTGCAGATTAAAACTCCAACGTTCCATCTGGTTGTAAAAGTCATCTAAATAAGGGTTGTCTACAATATCTTCTAATTGTGCCTCCCAATTGTAATGTTTAGCTAGTAATTTAGTTAACGTTGTTTTCCCTGCGCCAATGTTTCCTGCAACAGCAACATGCATAGTTTAAGATTTTTTGAGTTGAAATTGGTGCAGTTTTACACCGTCGTAAATATACAAGGTTTCATTGGTTACCAAAAACTGTTTTATTAACAAATTAGGCATTATTACAGGCGCAATAGTGGCTTCATTTTTTGGTAAAATAAATAGGTTTTGATCACTTTTTAAGATGACATTGGCCTTGCCTAAGGCCAATTGCTCATAGCCTAAGTTTTGATGCTGAGCAATTAAGCTACCAAAATAATTGTAAATATAGAGGTAATCTTTAGTAAGCAGATAACAATAGTTATAATCACTTTTTAAATCTAAAATTTCGGACTGGATGGGAACGGTTTTCAGTCGGATATTTTCGGCTTTGTAATCGTATAATTCAAGCTGCTGTAAATCTTGGTTAAATATCCAAAGGGTATTGTCAAAACCCGTAGAAACGAAAGAGACATTTCGGTAGGGGTTAAGCCGGTTGAAATCAATTTTATAAATTTCTGCTAACCTGTTGTCTAAGATAATAGCCATGTTGAAATCCTTATAAAATAAATTTATTTTAAGCGGGTTAAATGTGTTGGCAGAGTCAATGGGTCCTAACTGAAAATTGGTATAAGTGACAATCGTATCTTTGGCTTGTTTAACAAAGGCATTGTTTGCTTTTGTGTAATATATGGTGCCAAAAGGATCTGCACCAAATAGGTCTTTAATTATGAGTGGAGCTTCACTTTTCTTCACGACTGTAAACTGAGCATATGCACTAAAAATTAAGGTCTGACAGCAGAAGATAAAAAACCATTTTATCATTTTCATAAAAGCAAATTACAAAATTAAAAGGTATTATAATCAGAATGGTCTTACTGAAAATTTTAAACGGTTAGTTTATAGCCAAAGCCTCTAACATTTATAATTTTAATGCTCTCATCTTTTTGCAATTTTTTTCTGAGTTTAGAAATAAAAACGTCCATACTTCTTGCAGCGAAAAAATCGTCGTTCCCCCAGAGATGATTTAGAATTATAGACCGCTCTAAAACCTTATTTTTATTTTTTTCGAGATGAAATAAAAGGTGTGCTTCACGATGGGTAAGCTGTTGTGGTGTTTCCTCTCTGTACTGAAGTTGTTGTTTAGGAAAGTTAAAATTGTAGGCTCCAATAGTTATAATGTTAGTGGTTTGCTGGGTAGCTTTGCGGTTTAGTAGATTGTGTATCCTCACAATGAGCTCTTCCATACTAAATGGTTTTTTGAGGTAATCATTTCCGCCAATAGAAAACCCTTCAACCACGTCTGTAGTTTGTGATTTTGCCGTGAGAAATATAATGGGTATGCTATCATCAATGGCACGAATTTCCTTAGCTAGCGTAAAGCCATCTTTTTTCGGCATCATAACATCAAGCACTAAAACATCAGGAGATTGTAATTGATATTGTTCTAAAGCTTTATTACCATCCTCGCATAAGAGCACCTCAAAGTTTCTGGTTTCAAGACTTTCTTTAATAATTTGACCTAAAGCAGCCTCATCCTCTGCGAGTAATAATTTTACAGGTTTATCCATTTGGTAATGTGATTTTAAATGTAGTTAAGTTGTTGCTGAGGTCAATAGCTATGGTGCCGTCGTGTTTTTCAATAATAGTTTTGGTGTAGAATAAACCAATGCCAAAGCCTTTGACGTTATGCGTGTTACCTTGTGGCACTCGGTAAAATTTTTCAAAAATACGTTCTTTATTGGCTTTCGTAAGGTTTTGTCCGTTGTCCGAAATTTTTATTTCAACACGTGTCGGCGTTGCGTTGAACTCAACATAAATTTTAGACCCTCCGTATTTCATAGCATTATCAAAAATATTGTTTACCGCATTTTCAAAATGAAACAGATCTAGCATTGCTGAATAATGATTAGCTTCTAATTGTATTTCGAATTCTTTTTCAGGATGCTGTATTTCATAGCGCTTAAACACTTCTTCAATAAGTGCTGCTAAATCCACCTTCTCCTTTTTGAGCTCAAGTTCTTCACTATCTAAAGTCGCTGTTTCAAGAATTTTTTCGACCATGGTATGCAGTTTTATAAGTTGGGTTTGTGACATCCCAATATACTTTTGGGTCTTGGCCTTATCTTCAATGGCGTTAAATTGGCCAAGGCCTTCTAAAGCAGCGCTTATCGTGGCTATAGGTGTTTTAAATTCGTGAGTAATGTTGCTGATGAGATCGTTTTTCATTTCAGCCAATTCCTTTTGATCTTTTATGATTTGAAGTAAGTAAAATAAACAGGATATAATGGCCAGAACAAGAACCAAAGATATAAGTATGCCAGAAAAACTTCGCTTTAGTAAAGTGTAAGTAATATTGTTGAAATATATGGTTAGCGCACTACCCTCAGGTAAGAAGGTCGATTTTGAACTCGTACTAATGGTCTGTTGAGCCACCGTTTTATCTTTAGAAGTTATATCTTCTTTGGTGAGCGTTAAGCTATCTACTTCAAATTTAAGTTGATGATTTATGGAAATCTCTTTCCGTTTAAGTTCTAATTGTAAAAGACGGTCTACCTCCTTTAAATCTAAAGTGTCATTATTTATAGAGACAATAATCTTAGAAGTTAAAATTTCTAAATCTTTCACGTTCTCTGTGGCTATGCGAACTTCTTTCAGGCTGTCAATTCTTTTTTTAAATGCGCTTTTACTCACAGTCTTGGATTTATTCGTCTGAAGGCGCTCCATAGAGTCTACCTGCAACCCTTTAAGAACTGTTACATTTTCTATGTTTTCCACTGAAATACGGTCTATGCCGAAGTTTTTATTGCCATTCCTAATACTATCTAAGCTTTTTAAAATATTAGAAACTTCACTACCTTCCTCAAGGGTATTCTTTTGGGCGTCACCTTCAAGGAAAATTCCAAAAGTAGAGCGTTCAGCTAAGTCAGCATAATAGTCATCAACAGCGTTATCTAGGCTAATTTGTACTTCGTTAACAAGCTGCTTTCTTTGATTGAGGTAGTTGTTATAATTCCAATACACTTGAATGCCAATGGTTACAAGTATAACCGCAACTATAAAATAAAGTATATATTGGTATTTTGTTTTATTCATGCTTCTAAATTACATGTTTGGGGCCTAAAAACAACAATCGGTTAACACACGTTAACACTGGTTAACTAAAAGTATGAAGCTTGCTACAGATATTTGTGATGTAAATCTTTAAAATTTAAATTATGAAAACAATGTTATCAATTATGCTCATCGTGTTTAGTCTTAGCGCGTTTGCACAAAACGAAGAATCCGAAATTGTAAAAGTTTCTAATAAAACCCAAGTAGAACGCGTTGATGTTGAATTGACGGTAAACGCTGCTATTGAGCTTGAAAATGCTTTGAAATTAGAAGATATCAGAGAAATTCTAAAGAATTCAGAGCCTACTACCTTAATTTCTTTAAAAATTACTTGTAAAAATTTTAAAGACGGTTTTATGAGTAAAGAATACATTTCTTATAAGATAGAAGGAAGCATTGAAGACGAACAACAATTTATTGAAAATGTTAAACGAATTAAAAAAGCAGCTCTAAGTTATTATGAGAACAAGTAAAATACTCATACTATTTGTTGTATACCTCATTGGGTTTAATGGCTATGGCTGGCCGAATAGTGAAGAAAACACCCTTGTTTTAGAGGTATCTGATCAGGGTTATCTCTTCACAGATATTACCATTGCCGATAAAAAAGTTAAGGCCATGATAGATTTTGGTGATCCTAACCAAATTCAATTATCTGAAAGGCTTGTGAAAGCTTTAGAGTTGCCATTAGAAGCAACAGGAAAACGAATGGCACATGTTAATGGTGAATCTTGGGAACTATTTAAAGGAACTATAAAAAAGCTTACCGTAGGGTCATGGATTTTTAACAAGGTTCAATTTTATAACCCTCAAGATGAAATAGAACAGGTGTCATCTATGGTGAATGTAGACTTTAATGCCATATTGGGATGGAAGTTTTTTGAGCCTTATGTCACGCATTTAGATTATAATGCTAGACGGATTAAACTTTTTAAGCGTTTACCTGCTCAAAATCTCCCCGAATTGTGGTTAGATTACAATAAAGATTATAGTTACCTTGTCATATCATTAAAATTTGGTGATACCTTTCAAAAATTTATTTTAGATACGGCTTCACCAATAAGCGTAATTGACCAAAAGCTATTTAAGACATCGCCAAATAGAGTTATAACCTTAAATAAAACTAAGGTTAATCTAGAATTTTATCCACAAGACCTTTCTATCTTAAAAGATTTAAAGGTGGTAGGTATTTTAGGCGCTGATTTTTTGAAACAATACGGGCTATTAATAGATCCAAAATTTAAGCGCATCGGGTTATACCAGTTAAAAAATTAATTAAAACAAAACTATCATGATTAGAATAATTCAACTCTTACTCGTAATTTTTATTGGTACTACCATGGCTGTCGAAGCACAAGAATTCCAAGGGGTTGCGATGTACAAGTCGCACAGAAAAGTGAGTATAAAATTAGATAGTACTAAGGTAAATAGTGCTATGGAAAAGCAGATGCAAGAAATGCTTAAGCGACAATTTCAAAAAACCTATAAGCTTACATTTAATAGAGAATCTTCTACGTATAAAGAGGAAGAAGAATTAAGCGCACCACAAATAGGCGGTGGCGACATGCAGATCATGATGGCTGGGACTAGCGGTAATAATATCATGTATAAAAACTTAAAGCACAAGACCTATGTAAATCAGCGTGAAACCATGGGAAAAATCTTTTTAATAACAGATTCGCTTAAGATTTATGATTGGCAATTAGAAAAAGAAACAAAAAATATAGGCGAATTTACCTGTTTTAAAGCCACGTCTACCAGAGAAATTGAAGTTCCAAAAGAGGGAACCATTAGTTTAAGTAACATAAAGAGCGACAAAGAAGACGAGGAAGAAGTAGAGATGATCACCAAAGAAATTGTCACGACCGCATGGTACACGCCTCAAATACCAGTATCTAATGGGCCATCTAAGTATCAAGGTTTACCTGGTCTTATCTTAGAAATAAATGATGGTTCCCAAACGTTGATTTGTACTAGTGTTGTTCTTAATTCTGACGATGCAGAGGTGATTAAAGTACCTAAAAAAGGTAAAAAGGTGAATCAACAAGAATTTGATGCCATTATGGAAAAAAAGCGAAAAGAGATGATGGAACGTTATGCCCCGCGTAAAGGACAAAGCAGTGGTCAAAGTATAGAAATTAGAATTGGCGGATAAATTTTGGCAAAACTTTAAGATAGGTGGATTTAACAATACGAGAAAACTGTAGTCTTACTAGGTGTTAATTTTATATAAAACAAAAGGTAATCACAAAGTTATAAATGTAAGTTTGTGCATCACCTTAAAAAAAACACCATGATTCGACAAATATTTCAACTAGTTATTCTTTTAGGTTGCATGCTACAGAGTGCAAGTACGCTGGCCCAAGATTTTCAAGGAAAGGCCTATTATTTTTCAAAAACAACAATGGACCTGAGTCAATGGACCAGAGGACGCCAAATTAGTGAGCAACAGAAAAAGCAAATGATGGAACGTATGCGCCCGTGGCTTGAGAAAACTTACATCCTCACTTTTAATAAAGAAGAATCAATTTACAAAGAAGATGAAAAATTAGAAGCTCCAGGTTCTGGCGGTGGTATGAGTATGTGGGGTAATAGTTTTTCAGCGGGGCCGCAGTATAAAAATGTAAAAACCAAAACCTTTCTTCAAGACCAAGAATTCTTTGGGAAGAAATTTTTAATTACTGAAGAACTTGAGCCATTAGAGTGGAAAATGAGTAGTGAAAGCAAAAAGATAGGTAATTATACTTGTTTTAAAGCAACCGCTTTAAAACCATCTACCGATGTTAATTGGTTGAGACGAAGTCGTAGAAATTCTGAAGCAGAGAAAAAGTCCGATAGTACTAATACAGAAAAAGAAAACAAAGAAACGGTAGAGACAGAAGAGGAAGAAGTTGAAATGATTGAAGTCGTGGCATGGTACACACCTCAGATACCGGTTAATCAAGGTCCAGGTGAATATTGGGGTTTACCAGGTTTAATCTTAGAGGTTAGTGCAGGAAATGTCACTATGTTGTGTTCTAAAATTGTACTTAATCCTGAAGATAAAGAAGACATTGACAAACCTAAAAAAGGTGATGTTGTAACCAAGTCAGAATACAATAAAATCATCACTGAACGCATGGAACAAATGCGTGCCAATAGAGGCAGAGGCAGACGGTACTAATCATTTTAACAGAATGATATCTGTTAAAGGTTTAATAAATAGGCGATTATTGTTTAATGTAATTTTAATTTAGCTCAACAAACCATTAAAAATAACGCCTTATGAAAACCATTTTACTAAAACTATCATTAGTGTGTTTGGCATTAATTTTACCTAACCTCAATGCTGAGCAACCACAGCAATTTCAAGGAAAAGCTTATTATTTTTCTAAATCTAAAATGGATTTAGGCCGTTGGGGAGCGCGCCTTAGTGAGGCCCAGAAAAAACAGATCGAGGCAAGGATGAAAAATCGTTTAGAAAAAACCTACGTACTCACTTTTGACAAAGAAGCCTCATTTTTCGAAGAAGAAGAAAAACTAGATGCTATGTCTGGTGCAACAGATTCTTGGGGTAAGAATTTTTCGGCGGGTGATCAGTATAAAAATGTAAAGAATAATACCCAAATTCAAAACCAAGAATTTTATGGTAAACTGTTTCTGGTAAAAGATTCTTTACAGCCTATAGAATGGAAATTAGGATCTGAAACCAAACAGATTGGCAATTATACCTGTTATAAGGCTATGGCCACTATACCTACAGATGATTTAACGTGGTATTCATTTTCGTGGGCTAAACTAAGACGACAACAAGGCGAAACCGGTGAGAATGAAGAGGGGCAATCTAGTGAGGAAGATGCCAATGGCGTGGCCATGACTTTAGTGGAGGCTTGGTACTCCCCGCAAATCCCAGTGAGACACGGCCCTTTAGAATATTGGGGGCTTCCTGGATTAATACTAGAAGTTAGTGCCGATGATACCACCATGTTATGCTCAAAAATTGTTCTAAACCCTGAAGAAACCGTAGAAATTACACCGCCAAAACGCGGTACAGAAATAACCAAAAAAGCCTACCAGGCAACTATTATTGAAAAAATGAAAGAATTTAGAAATAATAGGATGCGAAGACGACGAGGCTAATCTCAAAAAAATCAACCAACAATTAAATTTTTAATGAAAAAACTTCTTCTTATCGCATGTTTAGGTATGTTTAGCATCCATCATGCTCAGATAAAAATGTCTGGTGTAGTCAAAGACAGTATTGGGACTCCATTAGAACTAGCTAATGTCATAGCCATTAATAAGGCCACCCAAGCATTAGAGTCTTTTGCTGTTACGGATAGTAAAGGGAAATATGTCTTGGCTTTAGGCAAAAATGATACCTACAATGTGCAGGTAAGCTATATTGGTTTAAAAACAGTAAATGAAGATATTACAACTAAAGAAGATGATATTATTAAAGACTTTACCTTATTGTCAGATAATTCTTTGGATGAAGTGGAGTTGACTTATGAAATGCCTGTTACGGTAAAAGGCGATACACTAATTTACAATGCAGATTCCTTTAAAAATGGCTCGGAACGAAAACTAGAAGATGTTTTAGAAAAATTGCCAGGTGTAGAAATTACCGAAGATGGTGGTATTGAAGTAGAAGGTCAGCGCGTGCAAAAAGTGATGGTAGACGGTAAAGACTTTTTTGATGGTGATACCAAATTGGCAACCAAAAATATACCCTCTAATGTGGTAGATAAAGTGCAGGTGTTAAAAAATTATTCAGAACAGCGACAACTAAGCGGAGTTAGGAATAATCAAGATAATGTAGCTATTAATATTAAACTAAAAGAAGGTAAAACTAACTTTTGGTTTGGTGATGTTACTCTTGGTGGTGGTGTTTCTACTGAAGATCCTCTGTATTTGTTGCAACCAAAATTGTTTTACTACAGTCCAAAATACAGTCTTAATTTTATTGGCGATTTAAATAATACAGGAGAGCCAGCACTCACGGGTCGTGATTTACGTAATTTTGGTGGCGGTTTTAGAGCGCCAAGCACTGGTACGGGTACCAATTTAAATATTGGTAATAACGGTTTAAATTTTTTGAATCTTCAAAACAACCAAGCTGAAAATATAGAGTCTAAATTAGCGGCCACTAATTTTAGCTACTCACCTAACGAGGCTTTAGACCTAAGTGGCTTTGCTATATATAACAGTACGAGGGTAGATTTAAGAGAAACTAACTCTATAGAATATACAGATCCAGAATTAGGAATTCCAGATGAAAACACAGAGCAGACCGTAAGACAATCCACAGATGTTGGATTGTTAAAATTAAGCGCGGCCTATGCGCCCAACGTAAATAATAGCTTAGAGTATGATATTTTAGGACGTTATACCAGTGAGCGCCAGGAACAGTTATTTTCTTCTAACGTTTTAGGAAACACAGCTCAATTAGATGAAAACGATCCTTACAGTATCAATCAAAATTTAAGGTATTACTATACCCTTAACGAGACCAATATTTTTGCTTTTGAGGGTCAACACCTCTTTCAAAACGAGGACCCATTTTATAATGCTATTATCGATCAAAAATCAACCTATCAAACCACAGCAGATAATATTGGTTTAGATGGGGATCAGGAAAATTATAATGTGGCACAAAACCGAAGAATAAGAACCAACCAATTAGATGCTAAATTAGATTACTACAACATTTTAAATTCAAAAAGTAATTTAAATCTGTTTTTAGGAACCATTTACAGCTATCAAAATTTTGATTCGCGAATATTTCAGTTTCTAGACGATAATAGTACTTTTGATCCAACACCTGTATCCAATAGAGCAAACAACGATGTTACCTATAACTTTAGCGATATTTATTTAGGGGCCAGATATACCCTAAAAGCCGGTAAGTTTACTATAGCGCCTGCTGTTTCCTTTCATGCTTACGGGAATAATAATACGCAGTTTGGTGATGAGTTTAACGACACCTTTTATAGAGTATTACCCGATTTAGACGTCCGTTTTCAAATAAAAAACAGTGAGAGTCTCACCTTTAGGTACAATATGCAAAATCAATTTACTGATGTGACCAACCTAGCTGAAGGGCTTGTGTTGAATAACTTTAATAGTCTATTTACGGGTAATTCACAGTTAGAAAATGGTTTGTCACAAAATTTATCGCTCTTCTATAGAAATTTCAATTTATTTAACTTCACGAATATTTTTGCAGTGGTCAATTACAGTAGTCGGGTAGATCAAATAAGAAATATTACAGATTTTGAAAGCGTTATTAGAACCAACACTGTTTTTAATTCACCATTTGCAGATGAGACCTTATCTGCTATTGCAAGATACCAACGCACTTGGGGGAAGATAAGGGGTGAAATGCAAGTGAATTTTAATTATTCTAAATTCAATCAGATCGTAGGGGGCAATCGTTCTACGAATGAAAACTATACACAGACTTACAGACCTGGTATTCGAACTAACTTTAGAGAAGCACCTAATGTAAATGTACGCTATGGTTATACCATACAAGACGTTGACCAAGGGAATAACCGAAATAAGATTTACACCCATTCACCTACAGTAGAATTTGACGCTTATTTATGGGATGCCTTAACCTTTAGAACCGATTATTCTTATAATGAGGTAGATAATGGTATACAGTCTAATACTTTTGACATCTGGAATGCCTCTTTAGCCTACAGAAAAAGTAGTACAGCTAAGATGGAATATTCCATACGTGCTACCAACCTATTAAACACGCAGTCTAGGGTAACCACAAATGCAGGGAACGTATCTTTAAGTATACGTGAGTTCTTTATACAACCTCGATTTATTACCTTTAGATTTACTTATACCCTATAAAAAAAGGCTGAGTTAAACTCAGCCTTTTTAATTATTTATAAGGTTCCTTAAAGATTAAAAGTGTCTTTAACCTTATCGACATAATCCAATTTTTCCCAGGTAAATAATTCTACTTTCTTAGTTGTAGAGGTGCCATCGGGCTGCTGGAAGGTCTTGGTAACCATTTCATTTTTGCGGCCCATATGGCCATAAGCAGCGGTTTCACTATAAATAGGTTCTCTAAGCTTAAGACGGGCTTCTATTGCAGCAGGTGACATTGGAAATATTGAAGCTATCCTCTTAGCTATTGCGCCATCTGTTAAATGCGGGATTTTGCAAGTGTTGTACGTATTTACAAATATGCTAGTTGGTTCGGCAACCCCTATAGCATAAGACACTTGCACCAAAACTTCATCGCATAATCCTGCAGCGACTAAATTTTTAGCGATATGACGTGTGGCATAGGCCGCACTACGATCAACTTTACTTGGGTCTTTACCAGAGAAGGCACCACCACCATGTGCGCCTTTACCACCATAGGTGTCTACAATAATTTTTCGACCTGTTAATCCAGCATCTCCGTGAGGACCACCAATAACAAATTTTCCGGTAGGATTAATATGGTAAGTAATATCATCATTAAAAAGTTGTTGTATGGCTTCTGGCAATTTAGCGATAACCCTTGGTATAAGAATTTGCTCAATGTCATGTCTTATTTGTTTTAACATGGCCTGCTCCTCATTAAACTCATCATGTTGCGTCGAAATCACAATAGTATCAATTCTTTGAGGCACATTGTCATCGCTGTACTCAATAGTGACCTGCGCTTTAGCATCTGGTCTCAAATAAGTGATGTCCTTATATTCTCTTCTAAGCTGAGCCAGTTCCTTTAAAAGCCTGTGCGATAAGTCTAAAGCAAGCGGCATAAAGTTTTCGGTTTCATTGGTAGCATAGCCAAACATCATACCTTGGTCGCCAGCACCTTGGTCTTCTTTATTCTCTTTATCAACACCACGATTAATATCCTCAGACTGCTCATGTATGGCAGAGAGTACACCACAAGAATTCCCATCAAACATGTACTCGCCTTTAGTATAGCCAATTTTATTGATGGTATCTCTGGCAATCTGTTGTACATCGAGATAGGTATTAGATTTCACTTCCCCTGCTAAAACCACCTGACCTGTCGTTACTAAGGTTTCGCATGCTACTCTAGAGGCTTCATCGAACGCTAAAAAATGATCTATTAACGCGTCGCTAATTTGATCTGCTATTTTATCTGGATGTCCTTCGGATACACTTTCTGAAGTAAATAAATACGCCATAACTTTCTTATATAATTTTGAAGATTTGACGCCTTGCAGTGTAAAAGATTCCTGTATTTAGCACTTTTTACAGAGGTTGCAATCAGTCAAATCATTCCTCCTTTTAAATTCGAGCACAAAAATACGTATTTCTATTTAAAAAGATGATGGGAGATGGCAGATATTTTAATGTCAACATTGGTAAGGATTTGAAGTATATTTTAATTACATTTTTATCAGCTTATTAAAAAAAATTAATGAATTATTTGGATTTTCAATTTTTATAATACAATATTTGTATTCACAAAGTTCAATGACTTATTGAAATGTTATCAAGAAAGGCCGAGGGAATAGACCCAATGAAGCCTTAGCAACCCTTAGACTTACTAAGAAGGTGCTACATTCTACTAAACGAGTGAATCATTTCTCATTCTTTAGATAGATAACTCGCGTAAGTACAATTCTGTACTGCGTTCAATTTCTTTTTAACATTTTTCTATTAAGTACGTCTCAAGAAGACTTATTTGGCTTTGGGTTTTAATAAAATTTCAACTCAAAAAAATTAGAAAAATGAGCACAAAACAATTTGCCACAAAGGCACTCCATTCAGGACATGATGTTACAAATCATGGCGGCACAAGAGCTGTTCCTATTTATCAATCAACAGCTTATGTATTTAAGAATTCCGATCATGCTGCTAACCTTTTTGCTTTAACTGAAACCGGGCCTATTTACACTAGGATTAACAATCCTACCAATGGTATATTAGAAGAAAGAATTGCAGATTTAGAAGGTGGTATTGCTGCAGTTGCCACTGCTTCTGGCACCTCGGCTATTGCTACAACTTTGCTAACTCTCTTAAGAGCTGGCGATCATATTGTGGCTTCTAATAGCTTGTACGGCGGTACGTATAATTTACTTAAAGTAACCTTGCCAAGACACGGAGTTACGACCACCTTTGTAGATCCTGCAAATCCTGAAAATTTTAAGAATGCCGCTAAAGAAAATACGAGGGTGTTTTTTATAGAATCGCTTGGTAATCCAAAACTTGATGTCTTGGACATTGCTGCTATTTCAAACCATGCGAAAGAATTTAAAGTTCCGCTTATTGTGGATAATACAGTTCCGACTCCATACCTATTAAAACCTATTGAACATGGTGCTAATATTGTTATTCATTCTTTAACTAAATACATTAATGGCAATGGTACAGCCTTGGGCGGCGCCATTATAGATGCAGGAACATTTGATTGGGCTAATGGTAAATTTCCTGAATTCACCGAGCCCTCTCCCGGATACCATGGGTTAGTTTACAGCGAAGTTTTAGAAGCGGCTGCTTTTATAGCTAAGGTGAGGGTAGAAGGACTGCGTGACTACGGGTCGGCTTTGAGTCCGTTTAACGCTTTTCAGATTATTCAAGGCCTTGAAACTTTAGAACTGCGCATACAAAAACACAGTGATAATGCTTTAAAATTAGCACAATGGTTAGAGCATCATGATGATGTGGCCTGGGTAAATTATCCCGGTTTAGAGAGTAGCCCTTATGCTGATTTGGCGCATAAATATTTGCCAAAAGGACAAAGTGGTATCGTTACTTTTGGACTTAAAGGCGGTTTTGAAGCTGCAAAAACAGTCGCCGATACGACTCAGCTTTTTTCGTTGTTAGCCAATTTTGGAGATTCTAAATCTTTAATTATTCACCCTGCAAGCACAACGCATCAACAACTCACAGAAGCCGAGCAGGAAAGTACAGGAGTTACCAAAGATTTAATACGCCTATCAGTAGGTTTAGAAGATGTAGGGGATCTTAAAAATGATCTAGAAGAAGCCTTTACAAAGGTAAAAGCCCTACATAAGGTGTAAACTTATCTCTATTTTTTGAAGCTAGGTTGTAAAAAACTATACGGAAAGCTTCACATAATTTATCGACTATGATTCAATTAACTTACATAAAAAACTTTAAGCTTAATTCAAAAATAAGCTTAGATTATAGACTGTCCTATGAAATTCATGGTGAGGAACTTGGTACGGCTCCGGTGGTTTTAGTTATTCATGCTTTAACGGGTAATTCAAAGGTAACGGGTGTTAATGGTTGGTGGTCTTCCTTAGTAGGTGAGAATAAAGTGATTGATACCAATAGGTATACCATCTTGGCATTTAATATTCCAGGAAACGGTCATTCACCTGAAGATTCTAAAATTAACACCCATTATCAATTATTTACAGCTCGCGATGTGGCCCGGCTTTTTGCCTTAGGTCTCGATTCATTAGGAATTTCATCGCTATATGCTATTATGGGGCCGTCTTTAGGCGGCGGTCTTGTTTGGGAGCTGGCGGCTCTTAGGCCAAATCTTGGAGAACACGTTATTCCCATCGCCTCTAGCTGGTATTCCTGCCAGTGGTTGAGAGCTAATTGTCATATTCAGGCTTGCTTATTAGAGCATTCCTCAAAACCACTTGAAGATGCCCGAAAACACGCCATGACATTGTATAGAACGCCAGAATCTTTGGAACAGAAATTTAATGAAGCTATGGCCAACAGTCCAAGTTTAGACGTTGAAACCTGGTTAGACTATCATGGTACTCAACTATCTTCTCGTTTTAAGCTTTCAGCTTATAAAATGATGAATCAGCTTTTAAAAACCATAGATATTACTAGAAACGGGGCATCATTACTGGAGGTGGCTAAATCTATTCAGGGCCATATTCATTTGGTGACTGTAGATTCTGATTTATTATTTAAGTCAGATCAATGCTGGGATACCTATGTAAAATTGAAATCTGTAAAGGAGAATGTCTCTATATATGAGATCAACTCTATTCACGGCCATGACGCATTTTTAATAGAATATTCTCAGCTATCAAAGTTTTTAAAACCAATTTTTAATCCTCTAATTACTCAAAATGAAAACCATCAACTTAATCATATTTGGCATAGGTAATGTCGGTGCAGAACTTATTAATCAGACCTTAATTTATAATAGCTTGCTCCCAAACGAAAATCAACCCAGAATTTATGTTCCCATATTAGCCAACTCTAAAAAAGCCTACTTTACGAAAGGGTTGTCTCAAGACTGGCAAGATAAGTTTCAACAGGAAGCGATTTCGTACACTATAGAGTCAATTTTAAGCTACAAAGAAAGGTGCCAACTTAAAAATTGCGTCGTTATCGACGCCACAGCCTGTGAAAACTTTGTACATCATTACCCTTTGTTCTTAAAGCACCACTGTCATATTGTGGCGGCTAATAAGGCCGCTAATAGCAGTGATATAGAGTTTTATAAAAGACTAAGGACTCTTTTGCAGGGCTGTAATAAAACTTTCTTGTACGAGACTAATGTTGGTGCGGCCTTACCAATTATAGAAACGGTGAAAAATTTGAATGCTTCAAGCGACACTATTCATAAAATAAGAGGGGTATTTTCAGGATCTTTAAGTTATTTATTCAACAGATTTTCTGAAGAAGATGTACGTTTTTCGCAACTTCTAACAGAGGCTTCAGAGTATGGATTTACAGAGCCCGATGCGAGAGATGATTTATCTGGTAAGGATGTTGCACGAAAAGTGTTGATTTTGGCGAGAGAACTTGGGGTGCATAAAAACCTTGATGAAGTGAAAGTACAGTCTTTAGTGCCTAAGCATCTTAATGGATCCACGAGCCTTTCAGAATTTAATAGTCGAAAAGAGGAGCTAGATGTTTTTTTTCAATCTTACAAAACTCAAATAAAACAAAATACAGTTCTGCGATATATTGGTGAATTAGATGTCGCTAAAAAAGAATTAAATGTAAGTCTGCAGCCCATTGAAAAAAACACACCTTTAGGACAATTAAAAGATACTGATAATTTGTTTGAGATCTATTCAGCGCATTATAAAATTAATCCTCTAGTTATTCAAGGAGCAGGTGCCGGAAAGGAATTGACAGCTTCTGGTGTTTTAACCGACGTTCTTAAAATTGCACAAACCTTTTGTTAATTATTTATTCATAATAATGTGGATTATAGCGGCGAGTAATAGCTTAGTTTTGCCAAAAAAATTAATATGACAGGTAGAAATAAGAAAGCCGAGTTAAAGTTTGTTTTACAACTGCTGTTGCTAACAACAACCTCTTTAGTGATAGCTCACTTTATGTATTAGCCGAAGTAAATTTATTTTTAAGTTATTACTTACATTTGTGGCTTAAGAATAAGCATGCAAAAATTTCTTATTTACACTTTTCTCTTATTATGTGGGTTGCTTTTTGCGCAACAGAAGAAGGCTCCATCATACATTGATTTGAGTTACTTTAGAGGAAACATTGCGTTGCATAATAACGATATTCTACACCTCATTCAAGGTCATCCAGAAGGGTTTATTTTAAGCTATAACCAGAAAACAGATGGCAGTAAAGAATGGGAGCAGCGTTACAATTATCCAGATTATGGAGGTTCTTTAATTTATCAGAATTTAAAAAATGAGGTTTTAGGGAATAATATAGGTCTTTATGCTCATTATAATTTTTATTTTTTTAATCGTCATCTTATGTTTAGGGTGGCCCAGGGTATTGCACATACTAGTAATCCTTACGATAGAGAAACGAATTTTAAAAATGTGGCGTTTGGGTCGCGGTTTTTAAGTTCAACGTATCTTATGCTCAATTATAAGAAAGAACGTCTTTTTAAAAATATAGGATTTAATGCCGGTTTAACGCTTATTCATTACTCTAACGCCAATGTAAGAGCACCCAATACGAGCGTTAATACAATGGCTTTTAATGTGGGATTTAATTATCATCTCCATGCAGAGCGGACCTCCTACAAATCAACCACTTTAGACCGTGATTATAAAGAACCTATAAAGATGAACTTCGTACTTCGGTCCGGAATTAATGAGAGCGATGTTATAGGCAGTGGGCAATTTCCGTTTTACATCGTATCTGCTTATGCAGATAAACGATTAAGCTATTATAGCGCTCTACAGTTGGGTGCTGATGTCTTTTTTTCAAAATTTCTCGAAGAGCTCATCTATTATCAATCCGTATCATTTCCTGAGTTAGATGTAAGTGGTGATGAAGATTACAGACGCGTTGGCTTATTTGTAGGGCATGAACTTTTTATTAATAAAATGTCGGTGATTACCCAATTGGGCTATTACGTTTATTATCCTTTTGATTTTGAAGGAAGAACGTATATTAGAGCAGGCCTAAAACGTTATTTTGGTAAAAAATGGTTTGGTGCTATTACTTTAAAATCTCATGGTGCCAAAGCAGAGGCTGTTGAATTTGGAATTGGTGTAAGATTATGAAAAAACTAATGATCATATTTGTTTTAGCATTGTTTAGCTGTAATAGTGAAGACGCTAACGACTGTTTTCAAACCGCCGGAAATATTATAGAAAAGGATATTGAAGTTGGAAGCTTTCAGCGTATTCTGGTCAATCGAGATATCACCCTTTTTATCGTTGAAGGTTCTGAGTATAAAGTTACCATTGAAACAGGAGTAAACTTAATAAACGATGTTTCTGCTCGGGTTATTGGGGATCGTTTGGTACTAACAGATAATAATACTTGCAATTGGGTACGTGAGTATGGAATTACTAAAATAACAGTGACCACACCAACCTTGAGGGAAATAAGAAGCTCAAGCCAGTACACTATTCATTCAGAAGGCATCTTGGCATTTCCAAATCTCACTTTAATCTCTGAAGATTTTAATGAAGACACCCCTTTCACCGTGGGTGATTTTAATTTACAAATAAACGCCAACCAACTTCATATTACCTCAAATAATATATCTTCCTTTTATATTTCTGGATCTGTTAATGATCTTAGGTTAGGGTTTTTCTCGGGTTCTGGTCGGTTTGAAGGTGAGGATTTAATCGCTCAAAACGTTGAGGTCAGCCATCGCGGCAGTAACGATATGATAGTTAATCCACAGCAATCACTCACTGGCATCATAAGAGGAACAGGAAACGTTATTTCTTTAAATCAGCCACCCGTCATAGAGGTTGAAGAAATTTATATTGGTGCGTTGATTTTTGAAGGCAATTAATTGGCTGTGAGATCTCTAAATAATTTTTCTAAGCTGTGATGTTTTTGATACAGTTGCAGAATCTTTAGTTGGTTATCATGGGCAAAATCAAAAACATAAGAACGCATATCGTCTGTATTAGAAAAGGTGATTTCATAAACAAAGTCGTGCGTATTTTTAACAGCGGTGACTTTGGGCAAATTAAGAAGAAAGGTGTCTTCAACACGGTAATCGAATTCAACAACAATGACCTGTTGTGTTTGGTCTTTTAGATCTTTTAGGTATTTATCTGCGACGATTTTGCCTTTGTTTATAATGATGACTCTATCGCACATGGCTTCTACCTCTTGCATAATGTGCGTAGATAAAAATACCGTTTTCGTTTTCCCCATTTCCCTTATGAGCGCTCTAATATCTACCAATTGATTAGGATCTAAGCCTGTTGTAGGCTCATCTAATATAAGTACTTCGGGTGCATGCAGCAAGGCGTTCGCTAAACCCACGCGTTGCCGGTAACCTTTAGATAATTGTCCGATTTTTTTGTGAGCTTCAGGGGTTAATCCGGTAGTTTTTATGACGTCATCAACGCGCGACTTAGACGTGCCATAAATTTCAGCATTAAAGTTTAAATATTCTTTAACGTACAATTCTGTGTATAGAGGATTGTGTTCTGGTAAATAGCCTACCGATTGCTGTACCAGTTTTTTATCTTTTGAGACTGAGTGAGTATTGACTTTGGCTTCACCTTCATTGGGTGGAAGGTAAGTGGTTAAAATTTTCATCATGGTTGATTTTCCGGCACCATTAGGCCCTAAAAACCCAACAATTTCTGCTTGTTTTATGGAAAAAGAAACATCATCTAGTGCTTTTTGTTTACCATATAATTTAGTAATATGTTTTACCTCTATAGCCATGAAGTTGAATTTAGTTCAAAAATAATAGTTTTTGAAGTTTATCTCATGTAATAATCATGAATTACCAATTGTAAGAGAATTAAAAAAAGGTCTTGCCAGCATTACAAAGATATTTTTTTCATCTGCATTTTGTTTTAAAGAAATATTAATTACTTTAGCTGAAATTATTTAAACTATTGATTAATTTTAATACATATTATAGCTGGTATTATTTCTTTTTCACAGAAAAGAACGAGGCATAATATGTAATAAGAAGTATATATTTAGAAGTCTCGATTGTATCGAGACTTTTTTTATTATGAGACAACCCATAGCTATACAAGGCATACAAGGCTCTTTTCACCATGTGGTGGCACAGCGCTATTTTGGCATAACAGCTCAGGTCTTGGAGTGTTTATCATTCGATGAGGGTGTCGATGCTTTAATTAATCAACAATCCGAAGCCATGGTAATGGCCTTAGAAAATTCTATCGCAGGATCTATAATTCCTAACTATGCTTTAATAGATGTTAACGACCTGCATATCGCAGGGGAGTACTACTTAGATGTACAACACCACCTTTTGGCTTTAAAAGGCCAATCTATAGATGATATTAAGGAGGTGCACTCGCACCCTATGGCTTTATTACAATGTAAGGAATATCTTAAAAAGTACGAGCATATAAAATTGGTGGAAGCCAAAGATACCGCCTTAGTTGCCAAGGATATTCATGATCAAAAGCTTGGTGGTATTGCTGCTATTGCTAGCGATGGTGCAGCTACCTTGTACGATTTAGAGATCGTAGCTAGACAAATACAAACGATAAAACACAACCAAACGAGGTTTGTAATTGTCACACCAATTAGGAATCTTTTTGATAACAGATTTATAAATAAAGCGTCTATTAAATTTGAACTAGACCATAAACGCGGTAGCTTGGCAACAATTTTAAACGTTTTAAGTGATTGTAATTTAAACCTTACTAAAATTCAATCTTTACCAAAAATAGAAACCCCTTGGAAATATGCATTTTTCGTAGATCTAACATTCGATAACATAGATAACTACTTAAAAGCAAAGTCTATAATGCAAATTATGGCTGAAAATTTCAAAGTGTTGGGTGAATATAAAAATGCGCTATAATGATAACGAATGCAAAACGATTAAAGTCGGTTGAAGAATATTACTTCTCAAGAAAACTAAAAGAAGTAGCATTTTTAAAATCTCAAGGGAAACCAATTATAAATCTAGGCATAGGAAGTCCGGATTTGGCACCTCCTGTAAAAGCGGCAAATACATTAACAGAGAGTCTCGCCCATGAGACAGCGCATAAATATCAAGGCTACCAAGGCATACCAGAGTTAAGGCAAGAGATTTCTAATTTTTACAAAAGTAAGTATGGGGTTTCACTTAGTAGTCAAACTGAAATTTTACCCTTATTAGGAAGCAAGGAGGGAATTATGCATATTTCTATGGCCTTTTTAAACAAGGGAGATAAAGTTTTGGTGCCCAATCCAGGGTATCCCACATATGCTGCCGTAACTAAACTTTTAGAGGCAAAACCTATTTATTACGACTTAAAAGAGGAAAACAATTGGGAGCCCGATTTTACGGCGCTAGAGCGTTTAGATTTATCTCGAGTTAAAATCATGTGGGTGAGTTATCCGCATATGCCTACTGGTGCTAAAGCATCCAATAAATTTTACGATGATGTTATTGCTTTTGGAAAGCGTCATGACATTTTAGTCGTTAACGATAATCCCTACAGTTTTGTACTTAATGATAAACCTATAAGCATAATGCGCTATAACAATGCCAAGCAGGTGTGCTTAGAGTTAAATTCATTAAGTAAGACTTTTAATATGGCCGGTTGGCGTGTAGGTATGTTAGTGGGGCAGTACGATTTTGTAAGTGCTGTTTTAAAAGTTAAGAGTAATATGGACTCAGGCATGTTTTATGGTATTCAAAAAGGCGCAGTTGAAGCTTTAAAATGCTCGGATATGTGGTACGTTAGCTTAAATAGCGTTTACGAGCAGCGTCGCGATCTGGTTTGGCAATTGGCGTCACATCTTAATTGTACCTATGATACCGATAGTTCTGGTATGTTTGTGTGGGCTAAAATTCCCGAGGGTCAAAAGTCAGAAGATTTTACAGATAAGTTATTAAAAACACATTCTATTTTTATAGCTCCAGGAACGGTGTTTGGCTCCAATGGAGAAGGTTATGTAAGATTTTCATTGTGTGCCCCAGAAGCATTAATAAAAGAAGCCATTGAACGCGTAACATCATCATGAAACAAATAACCATCATAGGAGTTGGGTTAATCGGTGGCAGTTTTTCCCTAGACCTTAAAGCTATATATCCAAATGCTTCGGTATTTGGTTTGGACCAGAATGAAGAACACTTAAAAATAGCACAGCAGAAAGGGCTTATAAATGCTGCTGTAGCATTAGACGATTTAGCGCAAATGGATTTAGTAATTCTAGCTATTCCCGTTGATGCCACACTAAAATTATTGCCCAATGTTTTAGATGAAATTGGTGATGATACATTGGTGTTTGATGCGGGCTCTACCAAATTAGAGTTGTGTAATACTGTGCGTCAACACCCCAAAAGACGCAATTATTTAGCAGCTCATCCTATAGCAGGAACAGAATTTTCTGGTCCGGATGCAGCCATAAAAAATTTATATAAAGGTAAAACCAATATTATTTGCGAAGTAGAATTAACAGCGTTTAAGCTTCAGGAAAAAGCACTTGAGCTGTTCTCTCAACTCGGTATGCGCATCCGCTATATGAATCCAGAAGCTCATGATAAGCATATTGCTTACGTGTCTCATTTGTCGCATATCAGTGCTTTTATGCTGGGTAAAACGGTGATGGATAAAGAAAAAAATGAGCGAGATATCTTCGATATGGCCGGCAGTGGTTTTGAGAGTACGGTGCGCTTAGCTAAAAGTTCACCAGACATGTGGACACCTATTTTTGAGCAAAACAAAGCGAATGTTATAGATACGTTAAACGAATATATTAACAACCTTAATCACTTTAAAGAATTAATTGAAAGTGATAATTTTGCGGCTGTTTATAATGAAATGAAATCAACAAATTACATTAAACATATTTTAAAAGGATTACAATAAAAATTGCAAAAAAGAAATTCATGGAAAATAAAAAAGAATTAAGAAATTGGTTAGATGATTTCGAGCTAGATCATCCGCTTGTAATTGCAGGACCTTGCAGTGCTGAAACCGAAGATCAGGTTTTAACCATTGCTCACCAATTAAAAGATAGTGATGCCACAGTTTTAAGAGCAGGTATTTGGAAGCCAAGAACAAGACCTGGAAATTTTGAAGGTGTCGGAGCTTTAGGCTTAAAGTGGTTACAAAAAGCAAAACAAGAAACAGGGATGCTCATCACTACAGAAGTTGCTAATGCAAATCATGTAGATTTAGCTTTAGAGCACGACGTAGATATTTTATGGATAGGTGCACGCACAACTGTGAGTCCTTTTATTGTTCAAGACATTGCAGATGCCTTAAAAGGAACGGATAAAACAGTGTTAATTAAAAATCCTGTGAATCCAGATTTGGCTTTATGGCTAGGGGCAGTAGAGCGTTTTTACACAGCCGATGTAAAAAATCTTGGAGTAATTCATAGAGGGTTTTCAACCTACGAAAAAACACGATATAGAAATAACCCAGAATGGCAGTTAGCCATAGATCTTCAGAATCGTTTTCCAGATCTGCCGTTAATTTTAGATCCATCCCATATTGCAGGAAAACGCGATATTATTTTCGATTTAAGTCAAACAGCACTAGATCTTAATTACGATGGGTTAATGATAGAGACCCATCACGACCCAGATAATGCGTGGAGCGATGCGGCCCAACAAATTACGCCAGACACCCTTATTAAGTTTACTGAAGACTTAAAAATAAGAAAAGAAATAGGTAATGAAGCAGAGTTTAAAAACAAGATCAACACCTTAAGGACAAAAATTGATGTTATTGATCATCAATTAATAGAAATTCTAGGTAAACGTATGCAAGTGGCCGATGATATAGGTTCCTTAAAAAAATCATTCAACGTGGCTGTGTTACAGTCGAAACGTTGGAATGAGATTTTAGGAAAGATGATACTTCAGGGTGAAGAGAAAAGCTTGAGCGAAGAATTTATTCTACGCGTGTTTAAAGCCATTCACCAAGAATCCATTAATCATCAAGAAAAGATTATTAATCACTAAAAAAGGCCTCGTATTACGAGGCCTTTTTTGCTATTGTTTGTTTCGTTTAAATATAAAGCGCGTAATAAAAATACCCTGACCATCTCCTTTACCTCCTTCACTTTCAACAGCGCTGGTAACAAAGGCTAATTCCCAGCCTTCTTCAATCATCGTATTTATTTTAGAAGAAATAACAGCATCATTTGCAGCAATATTTTGAAACCTGATACCGCCAAGGTTGTAAAAGTTTAGCAGTTTCGTCTCTTCAAATTCTTTAACACGTATATCACTTCGTTTAGATTTATTGCGGCTATTATCTTCCTCAGAGCGTGAGGAGGTGAATTCCTTGTAGTCTCTTTCTTCAGAGGCAGACACAATTCTAGACCGGCCAAGACCGTTAGGAACGATAGATTCAACAGAGGTAATAATTTTGTACTCTACCTGTGCAGCTAATTCAGATAGACCTAAAAGCGCTATTAAAACTATAAAGGAGATTTTTTTCATTGATTTAAAGTTTAAATTATGTCAGCAATATAGTTATTTTATAATTTTAAAAATTGTTATTTTGTGCCATATAATAAGAAATGAAAGGAACGGTCTATAAATCTACAGGAAGCTGGTACACAGTTAAAGCTGAAAGCGGTGACTTTTACCAGTGTAGAATTAAAGGGCGTTTTAGAATTGAAGGTATAAAAAGTACCAACCCGGTAGCTGTAGGCGATTGGGTGATATTCGATCTGGAAACCGCAGAAGATTCAGAGAATGGTATAATTAAGGAGATCATTCCAAGAAAGAATTACATTATTCGGAAGTCTGTTAATTTATCGAAGCAAACGCATATTATTGCGGCAAACATAGACCAAGTATTTTTAGTCATTACTCTAAAAAATCCCCCAACTTACACGGTATTTATAGATCGGTTTTTAGTCACTGCCAAGGCTTATGGTATACCTGCTGTTTTGTTATTTAATAAAATAGACACGTATGATGACGATACGCTTTTAGATGCAAAACTTTTAGCAGCGATGTATCGTAATATTGGATATAACTGCATAGGAATATCGGCTAAAACAGGTAAACATATTGATAAGGTTGTAGATTTAATGCGCGACAAGGTAAGCGTCTTTTCAGGGCATTCAGGAGTTGGCAAATCTACCTTAATCAATCGTATAGAACCGTCTCTTAATTTAAAAACGCAAGACCTATCAGAACAGCATTTACAGGGGCAACACACAACTACCTTTGCAGAAATGTTCGACCTAAGATACAATGCAAGCATCATAGATACTCCCGGAATTAAAGGGTTTGGTGTTGTGGATATGAAGAAAGAAGAAATTGGGGATTATTTTCCTGAGTTTTTTAAACTTAAGCAAGACTGCAAATTTAATAATTGCCTACACCTTAATGAGCCAAAGTGTGCTGTTAAAAACGCCTTAGAAAATGACGAAGTAAGTTATTCTAGATATAAGAGTTACCTGCAAATGCTAGAGGGCGAAAACGAAAATTACAGAACCGATAATTGGGATTAATATGCGAGTGGTTATTCAACGTGTAACAGAAGCTAGTGTTAGCATAGACAATAAAGTTAAGGCGAAAATAGAGCAGGGTTTATTGGTACTTCTTGGTATTGAAGCAGAAGATAATCAAGATGATATTAATTGGCTTTGTAAAAAAATAGTGAACCTTCGAGTTTTTGAAGATGATTCTAAAGCCATGAATCGGTCTTTAGCAGATATTGATGGCGAAATCTTGGTAGTGAGCCAATTTACATTGCATGCCAGTACTAAAAAAGGAAATAGGCCAAGTTTTATAAAAGCAGCAAAACCAGAGATAGCAGAACCCTTATACCATAGCTTTTTAAACGTCTTGCAGCAAAAGCATAATCTAGTACCCAAAGTAGGGGTCTTCGGTGCTATGATGAAAATTAATTTGGTGAACGATGGTCCCGTTACAATAATAATGGACTCAAAATCAAAATATTAAAAAATTTATGATTTTTTTTGCTGAAAAAAATAGCTTTGTTATATTGCTCCTTTATTGTACTAAATTCACATGACCTACTTCAAAACGCTATTTAAATACCTCTGTATTACTTTCTTTTTTTTCTCTTTCTCTCAAGAAAAATTTACTTACGATGCCCTAACTATTCCTGTTGAATTCAAGGAAAAAGCAAATGCCGTTGTTAGGTACGAAAAACAAACCCTGGATATCTTAGATTACGACGAAATAAAAATAACTACTAAAAGAGTCGTTACAGTTTTTAACAAATACGGTAAACGCCATGTAGGGGCGTACCAAATTTATAATCAAAGAACGGACATTAAGGATATGGAAGCCCATATTTATGACGCTCTTGGTGAAGAAATAAAAAAAGTAAAGGAAAGAGATTTTATTGATGAAAGTGCCGTTGGTGAAGTTTCTATTTACGATGATGATCGTGTTAAATATTTAGATTACATTCCTGTAGATTATCCTTATACTGTAGAGTTTGATTCTGAAGTCATCTACAGTAGTACAGCATTTGTACCTTATTGGCAACCACTAGAGTCTTATTATCTAAGTGTGCAACATTCAGAATATGAAGTTAATAACCCTAACGATGTACCTCTAAAGACTCAAAAGCAGAATTTTGATAATTATGAGATTAAGGAGATATCAGATTTGCATTATGTGGTAAACAATGTAAAAGGAGTGAAATACGAGGCATTTGCGCCGAAGATTTACGATATCGCCCCCAAATTTAGAATTGCTTTAGAAAAATTTCAACTCAATGGTGTGGATGGATTAAATACCAATTGGCAGCAATTTGGCAAGTGGGTGTATACAGATCTTCTCACAGGCACTGACGCGGTACCCCAAGAGACTCTCAACGAAGTAAAGCGCTTAACGGCTGGTGTTGAAGACGAACTAGAAAGAGCCAAAATCGTTTACAACTACATGCAAGATAGAACTCGTTACATCAGCGTACAAATCGATATTGGCTCTTGGAAGCCTATGCTAGCCGAAGATGTTGATCGCTTAGGATATGGAGATTGTAAGGCCTTAACTAATTACACAAAAGCATTATTAGAACATGTAGGAGTAGAATCGTATTACACTTTAGTGTATGGTGGTGACGACATCAGACATATTGATTCAGACTTTTCGGCCGCTCAAGGTAATCATGCCATTCTTACCATTCCGACTGAAGAAGATTATGTGTTTTTAGAATGTACGAGTCAAACAAATCCTTTTGGCTTTATTGCTGGCTTTACGGACGATAGAGATGTGTTACTGGTAAAACCCGAAGGAGGAGAATTGGTGCATACAACAACCTACTCGGCCGAAGAAAACCTTAAAAAGACCGAGGCTAAAATACAAATGAGTGCCGATGGCCAGTTTACATCTACCGTAAATATTACTACTACGGGCTATCCTTACAATTTAAGGGAAGGTATAGAAAATCAAAATCTAAGAGATCAAAAGCTTTTTTATAAAGACTACTGGAGTAATATTAACAATTTAGATGTTATTGCACTACATATTAAAAATGATAAGGACGCTGTTGAACTCAGTGAAGAAATACAACTAGCCTTTGAAAATTATGCATCAAAAAGCGGTAAACGGTTTATTTTACAGCCCAATTTTTTTAGTAGAAATATAGAAATTCCTACGCGTTACAGAAAAAGAGATTTAGATTTCATCATTAACAGATCGGTGTCTTATGAAGACACTTACGAGCTCACTTTTCCTGAGGGTATTTCTATAGAAGCCTTATCTGAAGGTCAAGAAATAACATCAAAATACGGCACCTATAAAACAGAAATTTCTCAAGAGGAACACTCTATTATTTATAAAAGGACCTTAACCATTTTTAAAGGCAATTACAGCAAATCTGAGTACAAGGATTTTAGATCGTTTTATAAGAAAATAGCACGAAGCGACAATTCTAAAATGGTACTCATTCACCAATAAATAGTATATTAAAAATCAATCAACTTTTATGAAAAAATTATGTTTAGCGTTCATGGCATTATTGTGTATGAACTTTAATGCCAGCTCACAAGATTATGATTTTGGCGATGTTTCAATGTCCGAATTAAAAGAAACGTATTATCCTACAGACTCTACCGCTAGTGCTGCGATGTTGTACCGGAAAGAATTAGTGACATTTTTCTTTAATACCACCACAGGGTTTCAGCAGGAAAGAGAGGTGCATGTAAGAATAAAAATTTATGATAAGGAAGGCTTAGACTGGGCTAATGAAAAAATAATTTTGTATCAAGGCGGGAACGGCGATAATGAGAATGTAAGTAAAATTAAAGGATATACCTACAATTTGGTTGATGGTAAAATAGAACAGGACAAACTTAGAAAGAAAGGAATTTTTGAAGAAGATGCTTCAGAAAATTATGTGCTCACGACCTTAACCATGCCAAATGTTAAGGTAGGCTCTGTCATAGAATATAAATATAAATTAACGTCACCATTTCCAGTAATAGATGATATCAATTTGCAGTATAGCATTCCTGTTAAAAAGTTAGACGTATATCTATCAACTCCTCAGTTTTTTAGTTATAAGAAAGTTCTCAATCCAAAAGCCATTTTTGTACCCAGCCTTAAAGAGTCAACAAATAATAAACGTATAACGTCAACCAACAAAACTAGAGGTTTAACTACTGTAAAATATAGTACATCAGATTTAGACTATTTTGATTTGGTCACCGAAATTAACGAAGTAAATATTCCGGCTCTAAGTGCTGAATCTTTTGCCGGTAACTTAGGAAATTATCGTGCAAAGTTGAGTATGGAGCTAGTGGCATTTTTAGATAAAAATGGTGTGCCAGAGCGGTCCTTTGGAACAACTTGGGATAAGGTAAGTAAATCTATCCTAGAGAGCGATGATTTTGGGGGACAGCTAAATAAAACAGGTGCATTTAAGTCTGATGTTCAGTCGGTGATTGCTGAAGTCGAAAGTGATTTTGAAAAGGCATTCATCTTAGAGCAATTTCTTAAGTCTAAAGTAAAGTGGAACGGCAACTACGGTAAATATGCACAAAACGGCATAAGGCGAGCTTATAAAGAAGGTTCAGGAAATTCTGCCGATCTTAATCTTATGCTCGTGGCTATGCTTAAATCTGTAGGGGTTAATGCTTTTCCGGTGTTAGTAAGTACGAGAAATAATGGAGTTCCCCTCTTTCCAACCAGAGATGGGTTTAATTATGTGATAGCTATGGTGCAGAGCGAGGAGCAATATATGTTAATCGATGCTACAGAACCATTTAGTATAAATAATGTGCTTCCAGAACGTGTTTTAAATTGGCAGGGCAGAGTATTAAGAGATAACGGATCGTCTTACTGGATTAACTTAAAACCTACAAGAAAATCTGTAGAATCTACGATGCTTAATGTTACCATTAATGAAGATCTTACGGCGTCTGGTAAGGTTAGAAAGAGCTACAATGATTATATGGCCTATTTTTACAGAAAGTCGCATACGGGATTAAGCGAAGAAGACCATATTAAAGCCTTAGAAAAAGATAAAGGAGACCTT
>Ga0207419_1000107_pt1 | contig 63925 bp, 52 predicted proteins | sample ElkSloMetagenome_4_FD_184723 | JGI IMG/M metagenome (GOLD analysis project Ga0207419, IMG submission 184723) | Hot spring microbial communities from Elkhorn Slough, Monterey Bay, USA - MD2A (version 2) | ecosystem: Environmental > Aquatic > Marine > Intertidal zone > Estuary: Microbial mat ...
CCCCGTTAACATCGGCCAATTCCTGGGGTTTCAATTGTGCGTAACAACCAATTGCAGCAATAAAGGCATCAGGATTTGCCTTTTGCGCGTGTTTAACGATGGTTTTAAATCGCTTATCGGCATTTTCAGTCACCGAGCAGGTATTGATAACGTAAACATCAGCTTTATCCTTAAAGTCTGTACGCTCAAAATGTTCTGAAGTAAAACCTCTTGCAATTGTAGAGGTTTCAGAGAAATTAAGCTTACAGCCTAAAGTGTAGAATGCGACTTTTTTTTGGGCCATCTCTAATTAGTTTCTTTCGCCAATAAAATAATTTATATTTACAAATATTGAGCGCGGGCGCAAATTTACAATTAATGATTCAATATTTGAAACCACTTTATCAGGTCTTTAAAATCGTTTTTGCCTTAGTTTTTTTGACTTTGCCTTTGTGTTCCTGTGGAAACTACAATGATACCTCTAAGGACCATCTGGTTTTTAGGTATAACGAACATAAGAATATTGGTTCGCTTGACCCGGCCTTTGCCAAGGACTTGGCCGATATCTGGGGCGTTAATCAATTATTTAATGGTTTGGTGCAAATGGACGACAGCTTAAATGTTGAGCCCTGCATAGCAAAACGTTGGACGATTTCCGAAGATGGAAAAACCTACAGCTTTACACTAAGGGACGATGTTTATTTTCATAAGCATCCGGCTTTTGGAAGCGATTATACCAGAACGGTAAAAGCTGCGGATTTTAAGTACAGCTTAAGCCGATTAGTGGATAAACGCTTGGCTGCTCCGGGAAGTTGGACCATGGCTAAGGTTGAAAGCTTTACTGCCGTAAACGATACCGTTTTTCAAATACAGCTTAAACAGCCTTTTCCTGCCTTTTTGGGACTATTGACCATGAAGTATTGCTCGGTCGTGCCAAATGAGGTAGTGACCTTTTATAATGGGGATTTTCGTTCGAACCCTATAGGTACGGGGCCCTTTAAGTTCAAAAGGTGGGAAGAGAATTTAAAACTTGTTTTTAGAAGGAACGAGAATTATTTTGAACGGGATGCCAACGGCCATAAACTACCTTACCTAGAAGCCGTTGCTATTACCTTTCTACCAGATAAGCAAAGCGAATTTCTTCAGTTTGCCCAGGGTAATATTGATTTTGTTTCTGGCTTGGATGCCTCTTACAAGGATGAAATCCTCACGGCAAAAGGCAACCTGAGAAAGCAATATGGGGCTGAGGTAAACATGATTCGAGGCCCGTATTTAAACACCGAGTACTTGGCATTTTTTATGGATTCTCAAATACCCGAAATGCAATCTAAATTATTAAGGCAGGCCATAAACTATGGGTTCGATAAGCAAAAAATGATGACTTATCTTAGAAACGGTATCGGTGTTCCTGCCACGGGAGGCTTTATACCAAAGGGTCTGCCAGGTCATAACGCTGAAATTGGATTTACATATCAACCCGAAAAAGCAAAATCGCTGGTTGCAGCCTTTAAAACTGAAACTGGTATAGCAACCCCCGAAATCACAATTACCACTACAAGCAACTACTTGAGTTTTTGTGAATACATACAGCGAGAACTTCAAAAAATAGGAATTACGGTTAATGTGGATGTAATTCCGGCGGCTACCTTAAGGGATGCGAAAGCTAATGGTAAGTTAGACATGTTTCGTGCCAGTTGGATAGCCGATTACCCAGATGCAGAAAACTACCTCTCTCTATATTTTAGCAAGAACTTTGCCCCAAACGGACCAAACTACACGCACTTTAACAATAATCAGTTTGATGAATGGTATCAACAGGCATTTACCATTACCGAAACAAAAGAAAGAGAACAGCTGTACTCAAGAATGGATAGTTTGGTAATGGAAAAAACCCCTATCGTACCCTTGTTTTACGATCAGGTTGTGAGATTTACCCGCAAGAATGTTTCAGGTTTGGGCATCAATCCAATTAATTTATTGGATTTAAAACGAGTTAGAAAAGCAAAGGGAAAATAACAAGCCTGAGTTATGCATAACGTGTATCCATAGGCTCTTTTTTTTCCTTTACAAGACCCATTACCAAGAGGTATTGCGCAGTGGCATAGAACATCATGGTTAGAAATCTTTCCCAGGGCCAATACCTATGAAACGCTCCTAAAACCGACAGCGTATCAGACAGCATAAGGGTCACCATACCAAAAATAACCAATTGATAACTTGATTTACTTACTGTACCCTTTCTCAAAAGTGCAAATTGCACTGCCAAGTATGTAACGAATAGAAAAAGTAAAATTGGTATTAAGGAACTGCCTAAGTTATCTAAGGTTAAATTTAAAATAACGAAGATATAGAGTAAGTATGATGCTAAAAAGGGTAGGAAGTTTACAATGTTAAACCCCTTACCATTTGAAAATCGGCAGATATAGAAAATCTTTCCCAAAATAAAACAAATGCTTGCGGTCATAATCAACAAGGGCTCCTGATAAAAATAGGTGGCAAGATTGGCTACTAGGAAAAAGGACAGTGCCAAAATAGTAAACACGAAATCCTTACTAACGCTTTCGTCATCGTTGGATGAATAGTAAAGGATTAATAATAACAACAATGACGGTTTGGTGAATAAACGAAGAAATTCAACGTCGGGAATGAACATCACTACCAAATCCATTCCCATTACTGAGAAATAAAGCACCGAAAACACGAGAATATTATTGAATAGATGTCGTAATACGGGTTAAAATAAATAGCCTATCTAAGTTACCAAATTGTAAATGATTATGCTTTAAAGTTGTGTAGATGGTTGAAAATCAAAAATATTCGGTAATCGGTTATACTAAAATCAACTTGAAAGAGTGCTTATTTTCCCTGTCGCCATTTTTTGGTTTGTTCAAAAACAGCAAGTAAAATATTCTTATCCTCATATAAAAGCTTTACGCCTCGTCTTGCCATGACTACCTCTGCCACTTCAAAGGCTTTTTTGGTTAAATACGTGGTAAAACCAGAATTACCACCCCAGCTAAAACTTGGGACAAAGTTTCGGGGGAATCCGCTGCCAAAAATATTGGCACTAACACCAACTACCGTCCCCGTATTGAACATGGTGTTTATACCGCACTTACTATGGTCGCCCATCATGAGTCCACAGAATTGCAAGCCGGTATTGGTGAAATTTTCGGTATCGTAATTCCATAATCGCACTTCTGCATAATTGTTCTTAAGGTTTGAACTATTGGTGTCTGCCCCAAGATTGCACCATTCCCCCAAAACAGAATTACCCAAAAACCCATCGTGGCCTTTGTTGGAATATCCAAATAAAACAGAATTGTTAATCTCACCACCAACCTTACAGTGTGGCCCAATGGTAGTAGGCCCGTAAATCTTGGCACCGAGTTTTACAGTTGCATTATCGCCAAGTGCAAAAGGGCCTCTAATGATACCGCCTTCCATTATTTCGGCATCCTTGCCAATATAAATTGGCCCTGATGCGGCATTTAGAGTAGTAAATTCCAGTTTCGCACCCGCTTCGATAAAGATTTGACTGGCGTTAAGAACGTTATTGCTGCGCGGGATTGTTTGGGAGGTTCTGCCCTTGGTCAATAGCTCAAAATCTGCATTAAGGGCTTTACCATTTTTTGAAAAGATATCCCAGGAATATTCAATTTTAAGAAGTTCATCATCATATTCAATGGCCTCGAAATCTGAGAAATCAATATCATCTTGGCCTTTTTTGGTAAAAAAGGCAATGACATCCTCATTTTTAAAAATCGCCTGATTTTCCTTTAAATTGATTATAAGAGTCGCGAGTTCACTTGTTGGCAAATAAGCGGCATTAATCAAGACATTTTCCTCCATTTCTACCATGGGAAATTTTTCAGATAGATAGCCTTCGGTAATTGTGGTGATGGTAAACCCCAGATATGTTTCCCACTTCTCCCTTATGGTCAAAATGCCGATTCTAATATCTGCTACGGGTCTGGTAAAGGTAAATGGCAGCAAATTATTTCTTACGGGACCGTCAAAAAGAATATAGTTCATACTGTATTGTTTTGTATGAACCAAATTTAAAAATAAGATTTAAGACTATTGGTATATTTATAGAAATAGGGAGTAGTTACACGTTTAGGTAGTAGCTGTTGAGTGATAGGTTAGCTCACAGAATGGCTATGTAGCCAAAAGGTTAAAGGACATAAAAAAAGCCCTTACATTTATGTAAAGGCTTTTTAATACATGTCAATAACAAGCTTATTTCTTAAACTTGGCGTACTTATTCTTAAATTTATCAATACGTCCTGCAGTATCAATTAATTTGGATTTACCGGTATAAAAAGGATGTGATGTTCTAGAAATTTCCAATTTAACTACAGGATATTCAGTACCGTCAACGTCAATCGTTTCGTTAGTTTCCGCAGTTGACTTTGTAAGGAAAATATCGTCGTTGGACATATCCTTAAATGCTACAAGTCTATAATTTTCTGGATGTATTCCTTTTTTCATCACTAAATGCTTTAAAATGCTTACTTTTTTGGAAGTGCAAATTTAGCCAATTTTTGTAAATTACCAATTAAATTTAGTTTTTTTATCAATTAGAATCGCTTGCCATATAGTTTTTGAAATTTGGTGTAACAATCTTGTTTCTATTTATACTAACTTGGCAAAATAATATATCAACTAAACTATATCATGGAAAAATCAATTAAGTCTTTATCAATAAATTACGGCCTCTATTTAGGTTTGGCTCTTACAGTGATAACCGTTTTGGTTTATGCGCTTTACTTGGATTTGTTTATAGAATGGTGGTTCAGTATTCTCCTCATACTAATGATAATTGGTTTCGGTCTCATGGCTTCTCTAAAAAGCAAGACCATGTTGGGTGGTTTCATCACATTTAAGCAAGCATTTACCTCCTATTTTATTACGGTTGCAGTAGGTACACTTATTAGTACGATTGTTGGTATTGTTATTTTCACTCTAGTGGATCCAGAAGCAGCACAGTACATTGACGAGAAGATCATTGAAATGACTGTTGACACCATGGAAGATTGGGGGGCGCCTCAAGACAGTATAAATCAAACAATCACCCAGATGGAAGATAAGGAGAACTTTTCCTTAGGAGCCCAGGTTCAATCGTACTTTGTAAGGCTGGTCATTTTATCACTGTTAGGTTTAATCGTAGCCGTATCGGTTAAAAAGAAAGACCCAAGCCAAGCTTAAATTTATTCCCTATTTTTGACTATTGAAAACAGCGTTCAATATATGGATATTTCAGTAGTCATACCGCTACTTAACGAACGAGACTCACTAAACGAATTACACGATTGGATTGCCAAAATTATGCAGTCCAATCGTTTTTCTTATGAAATCATTTTTATTGATGATGGCAGTACTGATGGGTCTTGGCAAACCATCACGAACCTTTCAGAAAAAAATGATAACGTAAAGGGCATTCGGTTTCTCAAGAATTTCGGGAAGTCCCAAGCCCTTCATGCTGGATTTAAAAAAGCTGAAGGAAGTGTCGTCATAACAATGGATGCCGATCTGCAGGATAATCCCGAGGAAATCCCCGAGCTTTACAAAATGATCACCAAGAATAAGTTTGATTTGGTCTCTGGGTGGAAGAGAAAGCGCTACGACTCGGTAATTGCCAAGAATTTACCCTCAAAATTATTCAACTGGGCGGCCAGAAGAACGTCGGGGGTTAAATTGCACGATTTTAATTGTGGCCTTAAAGCTTACGATAAGGATGTTGTAAAACATATAGATGTTAGCGGTGAAATGCACCGCTACATTCCGGTCTTGGCAAAAAATGAAGGCTTTATAAATATTGGTGAAAAAGTAGTGCAGCATCAAAAAAGAAAGTATGGCGAGACTAAATTTGGTATGGATAGGTTTATTAAAGGTTTTCTGGACCTATTGACCATTTGGTTTATTTCCAGATTTGGAAAGCGTCCCATGCACTTGTTTGGTGCGCTAGGAGTCATTATGTTTATAATTGGTTTTGGTTTTGCCTTTTATCTGGGTATTGATAAGCTGTTTTTAAACCCTGCCGGTCGTCTAATTACCCAAAGGCCCCAATTTTACATCGCACTTTCTACAATGATAATAGGCACGCAATTTTTTGTGGCTGGATTTCTAGGCGAAATTGTATTGAAAAGCAAAGAAAACAGCAATCGCTATTTAATAAAACAAGAACTGAATTTTTAAAATTTAAATTGATATTCTCAAAAGCATCTGAATTATTATGGAGCCAAAAATACAGAAACGCATCGATAACTGGTTGAGTCCAACCTTTGATAAAAGTACCCACCAAAACATTGAGGAACTTCAAGCAAACGACCCTAAGACCCTAAAGGAAAGTTTTTACCAAAATCTTGACTTTGGTACCGGTGGTATGCGCGGCATAATGGGCGTTGGTACCAATAGGATCAATAAGTACACCCTTGGTAAAAATACGCAGGGCTTAAGTAATTACCTACGTGACACCTTCCCCGAGGAAACATTAAAAGTCGCCATTGCCTATGATTGCAGACACAACAGTAAAACCTTGGCTAAAATAGTGGCTGATGTTTTTTCTGCAAACGGGATAAAGGTGTATATATTTGAAGATCTACGTCCTACCCCAGAACTGTCTTTTGCCGTAAAACATTTAGACTGCCAGTGCGGCATTGTACTAACAGCATCCCATAACCCGCCAGAATATAATGGTTACAAGGTGTATTGGCAAGATGGTGGGCAACTGGTGCCGCCACAGGATGCTGAGATTGTAGCTGAAATAAATAGTTTGGATTACGCCGAGATAAAATTCGACTCCAACCCAGATTTAATCGAATATATCGGGAAAGAGGTTGATGATGAGTTTATTAATAAATCAGTTGAAAACGGAAGTTTTGACACCTCTGATAGTGCAAGAAATAATCTGAAAATCGTATTTACATCGCTCCATGGTACCTCAATTACGGCCGTACCAGAAACACTAAAACAAGCTGGATTTACAAATGTTCATATTGTTGAAGAACAACGCGGGCCAAATGGCGACTTTCCCACGGTTAAGTCCCCAAACCCGGAAGAGCCCGAAGCCTTAAAAATGGCAATGCAACTTGCAGAAAAAGAGAATGCCGATATCGTTATAGGTACAGACCCTGATTGTGACCGTTTAGGCGTGGTTGTAAGAAACCTTGAAAATGAGCTGGTTATTTTAAATGGTAACCAGACTATGCTGTTAATGACCGATTTTCTATTAAAACAATGGAAAGCTGACGGCAGAATTGATGGAAACGATTTTGTGGGCACTACAATTGTTTCTACACCAATGATGTCGGTTTTAGCAGATGCTTATGGTGTGGAATGTAAAATTGGTCTAACAGGGTTTAAGTGGATTGCAAAGATGATCGAGGATTTCCCTGAAATGGATTTTATTGGCGGCGGAGAAGAGAGTTTCGGTTACATGGTAGGCGATTTTGTAAGGGATAAGGATGCGGTAACTTCAACCTTATTGGCCTGTGAAATTGCAGCTCAAGCAAAGGAAAAGGGCTTGACCATGTACCAAAAACTAATAGATTTGTACGTTGAGCATGGGTTCTATAAAGAAAAGCTCGTTTCATTAACCAAAAAGGGAATTGAAGGTGCCCAGGAAATTAAGCAAATGATGATTGATGCGAGGGAACATCCCTTAAAAGAGGTCAATGGCTCAAAGGTCATAAAAATTGAGGATTACCAGCTATCCATAGAAAAGGATATAGTCTCCGGAGGAGAACATACCATTAAAATCCCGAAATCCAACGTCCTTATTTATCATACCGAGGATGGTAGTAAAATTGCCTTAAGGCCTAGTGGAACTGAGCCAAAGATTAAATTTTACATTAGCGTGAATACCGAATTGGATGTTGCAGATAACTTCAAAAAAGTTGATAAGGAACTAGATGTTCGCATTAATGCAATACTGTCTGACATGAAATTGGCTTAATGGATTATATCAAAAAGCTTTCAAGATTTATATATCCATATAAGAAATATGCGTTTCTAAATATTTTCTTCAATATCCTGTATGCGCTTTTTGGAACGCTTTCCTTCGTTTCTTTGATGCCGATGCTTAAGGTATTATTAAAAACATCAGAATCTATTGCCGTAAAACCAAAACGTGCTGATTATGATGGCCTACTGGAGTATGGCGAGTACTTAGAGGATAGTTTAAATTTTTTTATAACCCAAAAAATTGCCGAAGACGGCCAATACCAAGTACTGATTTTAATGATATGCGTGGTATTGGCTACATTTCTGCTAAAAAACGCAGCAGGTTATTTTTCGAATTTCTTTTTGGCCTACTTAAGAAATGGTATTTTAAAGGACATTAGAAACGAACTTTACTCAAAAACCGTTTCGTTACCAGTATCTTACTTTACCGAGAAACGCAAGGGGGATATTATTGCCCGGGTTTCGGCAGATGTTAATGAAATACAGAATTCACTATTGGCCATTTTGGAATTATTGGTTAGGGAACCACTAACCATAATATTCACAATAATTGTTATGTTCACCATATCCATCAACTTAACAATTTTTGTTTTTATTTTCATTCCCTTCTCGGGTATCATCATCTCCCGTGTAGGTAAAAGTCTAAAAAAACACTCCCAAAGGGTACAGGAGGAAAACGGTGCTTTTCTATCAGTGTTGGATGAGACCTTAAATGGTTTAAAGGTTATAAAAGGGTTTAATGCCGAGACTAGATTTTATAAAACCTTTAGGAATTCTACCTCTAGACTCTATAAGTTTTCCAACGATTTGGCGCACCGGCAAAACTTAGCATCACCAACATCTGAATTTTTAGGTATTGTCGTCATAGCTGTCATTCTTCTCTATGGGGGAAGAATGGTCTTGGTCAGCCAAACGCTAACCTCTGATGAGTTTATAACCTACATGGCTTTGGCCTATAATATCCTAACTCCTGCTAAAGCCATTAGCAAGGCGAGCTATAAAGTTAAGTCGGGCAATGCTTCGGCAGATAGGGTGATGGACATCTTGAATACCGAATCTATCATAAAGGATAAACCAAACGCCATAGACAAAACAAAGTTCAAATCTGCTATTAAACTAAATAACATATCCTTTAAATATGAGGATGATTTGGTACTAAAGGATTTTAGCATCACCGTACCTAAGGGTAAAAGTGTGGCATTGGTTGGTCAATCGGGTAGCGGCAAATCAACCATCGCCAATCTTGTTACTCGATTCTACGATGTTAATGAAGGCAGTATTAGCATAGATGGACAAGATATTAGGGATATAAGCAAGAGGTCATTGCGCAGTTTAATGGGCTTGGTCACACAGGATTCCATTCTATTCAACGATTCTGTGAAAAACAATATTTTAATAGGTAAGGAAGATGCCACCGAAGGTGAGATTGTTTCAGCATTGAAAATCGCCAACGCGTGGGAGTTTGTAAATACACTACCTAACGGAATAAACACAAATATCGGAGATTCTGGCGGAAAACTCTCTGGTGGTCAAAAACAAAGGCTTAGTATTGCCAGAGCGGTTCTAAAAAACCCGCCAATCATGATTTTAGACGAAGCAACTTCGGCCTTAGACACAGAAAGTGAACGTTTGGTGCAGGATGCCTTAGAAAATATGATGAAAAATAGAACCTCAATCGTCATAGCGCATAGACTCTCAACCATTCAAAATGCAGACGAAATTATCGTTATGCATAAGGGGCAAATCGCTGAAAGTGGGACACACTCCCAACTTCTAACTAAGAGGGGTGTTTATAATAAATTGGTGGAGATGCAAAGTTTTGAATAAAAAAAAACAGCAAGAAAAAAGGATGTCACTTAGCAAGACATCCTTTTTTAATAAAAATACCAGACTTATGGATTTGCTGGTATTAGGCTAACATGGTTGGTAAATTTAGAATATATATTTCTAATAAACAAGAAAAAAGCGCATTTTGACGATTTAATTTACTTTTAATCGATGTTTAAAGCTGTTTAAATGTTGCATATCATCTCGGTTATCTATAGCTGACCGCTATAGCAATTAAGCTTGAGAGTACACAATACACCGAATATTCAAGAGGATTTTTAGAAGCAGACCCAGAGTAAGCATTTGTTAATAACCTCTGTTATGTAGGTGTTTAAAACATTTGTAACTTTTATTTTTTTTGATAAAAATTGGAAAACTACCAATTGCTATAGCGAGTGTGATAAATAAGATTATAATTACAGTCGAACAATTCTTGTAAATACCAAGGATTATAAGTGCAATCCAGACTAAAATAATTATAATTGATGTGGCTTTAATGTTTTTCATATTTGATTGTTTATTATGTATAACCAACCAAATGTTGCAGTTCGTACGTGGTTTGATGATGCCAAAAACGTACGCTGCATTAAGATTTAATAGTACCTCTTTAATGATACCTAAGCGTTTATATTATAATTACTTGGTACCGTGAACTTTTAATAGCGGCAGATTGCTTTACGGGTCTTGACGAATGGATTTATATCAAGCCTTTAATATTTGCATAACTATTTTTAAGCGCCCTTTTAACCTCTTTTTTTCCTAACCATTTTGCTTTTGAAATGCCTTCTTTTTTTTCTGGACGTAGTTTGCCACTATAAGTAGTTTTCATTTCAAACCAATGGGTAACCTTTATTTTGTATTTGCCCTGGCGTTTAAAAATGTGATAAGTGGTATCAATTTGTTTAACAATTTCAAGATCTTCTACCCCGGTCTCTTCCTCAACCTCACGTACTGCGGTTTCCTCTATATGCTCCTTGCCCTCAGCTTTACCCTTGGGTAAGTCCCATTTGTTATTTCTAAATATAAAAAGTATTTTCCCATCATCATTATAGACCTTCCCACCACCAGCAGTGACGTTTGGCAGTTTCTTTAAAAATTTTTTTAAGAGCTTGTGCTCCTTCTTTCCAACAAGATTAATTTGTTTCAAATTAGAGGCCCCAAGTTTCTTAATTACCTTAACCAAGTTGACCTCAGAGAGCAGGTAGTTTTTAACACCATCCTCTTTATGTGCTTTGGTTGTTAGGATTATAGGTTTATCATTAACGAAAATTTGGTACATAGGCTTGTTTGTGTATATGAGCGTAAATGTATCAAAATTATCAGCCTAGGTCTCATTTGTATTTAAAATTTTGACAGTATGGGATTATTTTGTTAAAAAATGTAATTTTGTAATATGATAGTAGACAAGGAAATTGCAAAAAAAACAGCCGAAGTCTTATTAAAGGTGAACGCTATTAAACTCCAGCCTAGGTCGCCTTTTACCTGGGCTTCTGGTTGGAAATCACCCATCTATTGCGACAACAGGATCATTTTATCCTATCCGTTGATTAGAACTTATATTCGAGAAACAATGGCCAAGCAGATAGAATTACGATATGGTAAAGTAGATGTGATTGCTGCTGTTGCTACTGGGGCAATAGGTATAGGAGCCTTAGTGGCCGAGTATTTAGGCCTGCCTTTTGTTTACGTTAGGCCAGAACCAAAATCCCACGGTAGGCAAAATCAAATTGAAGGCTACCTGGAACCTGGTCAAAACGTGGTCGTTGTAGAAGATTTAATAAGTACCGGTAAAAGTAGTTTAAACGCCGTAAAAGCCCTAGAGCAGGCAAACGTTAACGTAAAGGGAATGATGGCCATCTTCTCCTATGGTTTTGAAATCGCAAAGTCCAATTTTAAATCGGCTAAGGTTGAGCTGCATACCCTAGGAAACTACGAAAATCTTCTGGAGCAGGCCATGGAAACCATGTACATAAATAAGGAGGAGCAAAAGATACTGTCCTTATGGAATGCCAATCCCGCCGAATGGAAGCATAACTGAACCCAATTTATTATTCCCAAAATATGAAATTACAAGCACCCAAAACCACCATACCCAAATCCCAGCAAGAAACCTTTGATTTTCTCTCTGATGTTAGAAATTTTGAAAAATTGATGCCAGAAACCATTAATAAGTTTGAGGTATTGGACGATGATAAATTTTTATTCGCCTTAAAGGGGATGCCAGAAATTGTTCTAAAAAAGAAAGAGGTCAACGAGCCCTCCAAAATTGTGCTTGGTGCAGCTGGTGGAAAACTTGATTTTTCATTGATTGCCCACATTATCGCGCTAGATGCAACATCAAGCCAGGTTGAATTGGCTTTTGAAGGAGAATTCAACGCCATGATGGCAATGATGATAAAGGGCCCCATTCAAAAATTTATCGACACCTTGGCAATTAATATGCCCCAAAAGATTTAGTATAGTAATCTAATTTCCTTAAGGTCAAACGTTTTAATAATATTATCTTCTAGCATCAAGCTTAGTTTGCCGGCCTCGGTAACACCTTGAATGTATGCTGTAAATCTGTAATTAGACTCATCCTCAAAGGTTGAGGGCTTATTTTTTCTAAACAATTCTAACTCATAGTCCCTTTTAAGTGATATGAAGTTTCTCTGCTGCACCTGTTTAAGATATACTTTGATTTTTTTTAAAATTTCACTTAGTAAAGCATCAAGTTCATAATTAATGCCAGTGAGATTTTTTAGTGAAGTTGCATGTGGTAGGCTTGTAAAGGCTATTTGGTTAACATTTAACCCTATGCCGATAATTGAGCTTTCAATGTAAGGCCCCTTTAAAATGTTTTCAATTAATATGCCACCAATTTTTTTATTCCCTGCCAAAATGTCGTTAGGCCATTTAATTCCTAATCTTTTAATCTGAAAGCGTTTAAGGGCATCAACGATTGCTAGGGATGTAGCCATGCTCAAGTAAAACCTATCCTCGATTTTAAGATTAAGGCTTTTTACTAATATACTAAAAGTTAGATTTTTATAATCCTCGCTAATCCATACCGACCCCATTTGGCCCCGCCCTCGGGACTGTGTTTTTGTTATCACTACTGTAAAGTTTTTTAGTTTTTTTTTAGTAGCAAGCTGTTTGAGATAATCGTTAGTTGAATCGGTGGCATTAAGTTTGATGATATGCATGTAAAAATCGGAGTGAAAATTAAAGTTTTCTTATGAAAATTAAAGTCCGGTTAAACCTAAAAAAACAATAACTTTGCTCAAATTTAAAATTTTTTAATGGCGAAAAAAAATACGAACCCTGACCAACTTATTACCACGGTCATAGCTGGTATTGAAGATGTAAAAGGAAAGGAAATCACCATACTTGATTTAAGGGAAATTGAAAATACAGTTTGTGATTATTTTGTGGTATGTGAGGGTACTTCCAACACTCAAGTTAACGCCATAGTAAATTCCATCCAAAAAAAAGTAAGTAAGGAATTGAGGGATAACCCTTGGAATGTAGAAGGAACCGACAACGCTGAGTGGGTTTTAATAGACTACGTTAATATCGTTGTTCACGTATTCCAAAAACATATTAGAGAGTATTATGATATTGAGAGTCTTTGGGGAGATGCAAAGACCACAGTTGTAGAAACAAATTACTAAATTATTAATTATCCAATCGCGATAGCGATATTTACTATATGGCAAAAGACAATAAAAATTTAAACAGGAAACCGAAATTTAGTCCTTATTGGATTTACGGTTTAATCATTGCGGCATTCATTGGCTTTCAATTATTTTCAGGTAGTTTGGGATCAAGTTCTGTTAAGCAGATTAATCCCACTGAATTTTTTGATTACTTGGAGCAGGGCGATGTGGCTAAGGTAAACATCATAAATAATAGGGAAGCTAGGGTTTTTTTAACAAAAGAGGCACTACAAAAGGAAGTTCACAAAAATGCAAAACCACAGGGTGTTTTGCCTTCAGTAACGCCGCAGCCAAATTATGCCTTTGAGTTTGGGGACTTAAAATTATTCCAGGAGGAAATTGATGAAATAAAATCAGAGTACGATGTTAGCGTGCCCGTGTCGTTTAAGACGGAAGAAAATATTTGGGGCAATTTCATATTCTCCTTATTACCGTTCATACTTATCATTGGTGTTTGGATCTTTATTATGAGACGAATGTCTGGTGGTGCTGGTGGTGGTGCTGGTGGACAAATATTCAACATCGGTAAGTCCAAAGCAAAATTATTTGACGAGAAAACAGATGTTAAGACCTCTTTTAAAGATGTTGCGGGTCTTGAAGGGGCAAAAGAGGAGGTTCAGGAAATCGTTGATTTTCTTAAAAATCCAGAAAAATATACATCTCTTGGTGGTAAAATACCAAAGGGTGCCTTACTTGTAGGCCAGCCCGGAACGGGAAAGACCTTGTTGGCAAAGGCCGTGGCAGGTGAAGCTAAAGTGCCCTTTTTCTCACTGTCTGGTTCAGATTTTGTTGAAATGTTTGTTGGGGTAGGAGCTAGCCGGGTTCGGGATTTGTTTAAACAAGCCAAGGAAAAATCCCCTGCCATTATTTTTATAGATGAAATTGATGCCATTGGTCGCGCGAGGGGTAAAAGTAATTTTTCAGGGTCTAATGACGAACGTGAGAATACTCTTAACCAATTACTTACCGAAATGGATGGTTTTGGCACCAATACCAATGTAATTGTGCTGGCGGCAACTAACCGGGCAGATGTTTTAGATAAGGCATTAATGAGAGCAGGGCGTTTTGATAGGCAAATATTTGTGGATTTGCCAGATGTGCGCGAGCGAAAGGAGATTTTTGAGGTTCATTTAAGACCATTAAAACAAGCTGTTAAATTGGACGTTGATTTTCTCGCCAAACAAACACCAGGTTTTTCTGGGGCTGATATTGCCAATGTTTGTAATGAAGCTGCTTTGATTGCTGCGAGAAATGGTAAGAAGGCAGTTGATAAACAGGATTTTCTAGACGCCGTTGATAGGATTGTTGGTGGATTAGAAAAGAAAAATAAAATTATTACCAAAGAAGAGAAAAAAGCCATTGCCTACCATGAGGCGGGCCATGCTACTGTTAGTTGGATGCTAGAGCACGCTGCGCCCTTGGTCAAGGTTACCATAGTCCCAAGAGGGCAATCCCTTGGTGCGGCGTGGTATTTACCAGAAGAGCGCTTGATTGTGAGACCAGAGCAAATGCTAGACGAGATGTGTGCTGCCTTAGGAGGTCGAGCTGCCGAGAAGGTGATTTTCAATAAAATTTCTACGGGTGCTTTAAGTGACTTGGAAAAAATCACAAAACAAGCCCGAGCAATGGTAACGGTTTACGGCTTAAGCGATAAGGTGGGAAATCTCACCTACTACGACTCCTCGGGGCAGTCTGAATACAATTTTAATAAACCTTATAGTGAGCAAACCGCAGAGTTGATAGATAAGGAAATTTCAGATATTATTGAAAAACAATACCAGCGTGCCATTGATTTGTTGGAGGAGAACAAGGATAAATTAACACAATTGGCCGAAGTCCTGCTGGAAAAAGAAGTGATTTTTAAGGATAACCTGGAAAAAATATTTGGAAAACGACCCTTTGAGAAAAAAGAATTGGCCAGTGGCTCCGAAAATAAAAAAGAGCCCGAGGTTGAGGAAATTGATGCCAAGAAGGAACCGTAAGCAAAATTCTCGAAGTACTTATAAAAACTTAAATTAGCCCATGGTTAGTTTAAGTTTTTTTATATTTGAAATACACGATAAAAATCAGGTTAACAGCTATATTCTTACATGAGTCTATTTCGTAAAATCTTTGGATTGAAAAATAATCCAGAAGAGAACATAAAAAACCACGAGAGAGGTAAATACATGCCCGAGATAAAGCTGCCCATTGATGAACAATTCACGATAAACTTTAAAGCAAATGGAGGGAAATTTCTTTATTGTGAGAATATGGAAGAAATTAGAAAAAGCCTATCTTACATACTAAAGGAAAACGATTGGGAGAATGAAAACGTTTTATTATTGAATAACCATCTTGCTGAACTGTTCAAGGATTTTAGTTTTAAACGAACAAAAAAAATACCAGAGTGCAGTTTTTTTCTCTCAACTTGTGAGTATTTAATCTCAGACGACGGTTCAATTTTAGTGTCCTCAAACCAGATTGCTGAAAAAAAACTTAAAGAGCTACCAGATAATTTAATTATTTACGCTACTACAAGCCAATTTGTTGAAAACATTGGCGAAGGGTTAAAGGGTATTAAAAAAAACAACAAGCAAAAGCTCCCAACCAACATCACAACAATTAAACATTTCAAAACGCAGGAAGATAAAGACTTCCTAACCTACGGTAGCAGTTCTAAAAATCTATATTTATTACTTTTAGAGGATTTATAGATGAAGGAACTTCGAACCCGCGCACTATCGGGGATTATTTATATCTCCTTGCTAATTGCTGCACTATTTTGGCAACATGCCTTGATTGCCTTGTTCTTTCTTTTTGGTTTGGTATGCATGGCAGAATTTAAAAAACTCATTGCCCTTAAAAGTTATTCGCCTTACATTGTATTTACTGTGCTCTATTTTGGTTTTGCCTATTGGCGATTTCTCGTTAAATCGGCAGATGGCTTTAACGAGGCCACACAAATTTTCCTGGTAATAACCATATTTGTTCAGCTTATTCTCATTAAGGATTTATTCTCGGGTAAAACCATACCGCTCTTTGTGTCTAAAAGGTATATAATTACCACTTTTTATTTATCCAGTGCCTTTGTTTTTTTAATTTCCATTGCTAACTTTAACTCACAGTTTACGCCTTTAATTTTGTTGGGCTGTTTCATTTTGGTCTGGGTCAATGACACGTTTGCGTATTTAGTTGGCAAAAATTTTGGTAAGCAGAAGCTCTTTCCTAGAATTTCACCCAAAAAAACGGTCGAGGGATTTTTAGGGGGCTTGTTCTTTGCCTGTGTTGCGAGTTATTTTATTACACATTTTACAGATACGTTAACCTTTAACAATTGGCTTATTTTAGCAATTATTGTTAGTACCTTTGGTACCTTGGGGGATTTGATAGAATCAAAATTTAAACGTCAGGCCAAAGTAAAGGATAGCGGTGTAATTATGCCGGGTCACGGAGGACTTCTGGACAGGCTTGATAGCATAATATTTGCTGCACCATTTGTATTTTTATATTTAAGACTAGTTGTATATGTTTCATAAAGAAGGTCACAAAATTATAATGATTACCCTAGCCATTGTGGTGGGCTTACTGTTTTTAATTGATTATTTTGTGGCCTTAGAGTGGTTAAGGGCAACTTTGATGATTGCTACGGTTGGCTTTCTCATTTTAATTCTCCAGTTTTTTAGAAATCCCAAACGAAAAACAGTCATAGGGAAGCATACCGCCTTATCTCCAGTTGATGGAAAGGTAGTAGTCATAGAGGAGATTTTTGAAAAGGAAGTCTTTAATGATAAGCGTATTCAGGTTTCAGTATTCATGTCCCCCTTAAACGTTCATGTTACGAGATACCCAATTAGTGGAACGGTTTCCTATAGTGAATACCATCCAGGTAAATATAAAGTCGCCTGGCACCCAAAGGCTAGTGAGGAAAACGAGCGCACCACAGTAGTTGTAGAAAACGACCACTTTGGTAAGGTACTTTACCGCCAGATTGCCGGCGCTTTAGCAAAACGAATTGTCAATTACGCCAAAACACAACAAATGGCCGTACAGGGAGCTGACTCTGGATTTATTAAATTTGGTAGTAGGGTGGACTTATTGCTTCCTCTAGATGCTAATATTAAGGTAAAACTCAATCAACGTGTTAGGGGTGGTGAAAGTGTTATTGCAGAAATGAAGAGGTCTTAACTGCTAGTTAAAACCGTACACGAGTTTATAATGAATGTGTTTTAGTTAAGTACAATACGGGTTCAGGGTAAAAATGACTTCCGAAGAATTAGATAGACAGTTTGAGGACGCTGTAGAACGAATTAATAGTTTTACGGAACCCTTTCCAGCGGATTTTCTATTACGACTATACGCCTATTACAAAAAAGCCAGTAACAATTACAGTCGCCCGAGTGGCAATAAGCCCATTATCAATGCTTTTAAAACCAACGCGCTATTTCAGGTTCAAAATGTAAGCCAGGAGGAGGCCAAAAAAATATATATAGAATTGGTCAATAACTATTTTTTGTACCGCAAGTAATTTAGCACCGTACGAGCATCAAAGGCATACATGGTTGGGCTTTAACTTCATATTAATAGCTGAGCTGCTTTAAAATCTCATTTTTTGATAAAGATTTTACTTTGATTGCGGCCTGTTCTAACAACATAAAATCCAGAATTTAATTTTGATACATCTATTTTATTATTGATATCTGTAATATTTGCCTTTGAAACGCTTAAACCTTTGAGGTCATAAATTAAAATGTGTTCTTCTATTAAAGTTTGAGGTAACTCTATTGTCAAAATGTGTTCTACTGGATTTGGAAATAGTTTAATAATTGCGTTCTTACGATTTGGATTATTGGTGTTGACACTTAAAGTCCCTTGAGTACAAACGGTTTCCTCATTATTTAGATTAAGAGCACTAGAGGTATTATAGCTTAAAGTGATTCTATCGATGAGATGGTCTTTTGAGCGTCCAGATAGTTCCATGGTGTAGAGCCCTGGCGAATCAAATTCCACAAATATATTATGGGCATCGTTGTCACTGGTTCTGGTTGACCAGGTCCAGTCTGTAGTGCCAGACAGATAAACCTTAAACCAACCATCGGCGCCAGCTCCATTTGGATTAGGTGATTTACCAGAACCTTTGGGGTAAATGCGATTACTGTTTTTTTCGGCATAAAAGTCGGTGGCATCCGGAAAGCGTAGCCAACTGTCATTTTGTTCTGTACTATTAGTGCCGGTGCCAATCCTACTTCGCCATTGAAAGCGATAGGTGCCCGGTGTGTTTATTCTGATTATCGTGGTGATTAACCATTACCAGGATTATTTAAACGGTTGTTGCCATCACAGAAGATGTATCTAAATCCGGTATAAGCACTTAAACCGGTCTTGATGTTCCAGTCTGTGTCATTTAATTCAAGATTTTCAGCTTCAATTATAACATTGCCGTCCACATCTTGATAACCAGCGCCTTCACAATCGCTAGGATTGCTAACAGCCAAGTTTGAAATAATAGTCTTTCTTAGAGATTTGTTATTAGTTTCTAATGCGCAAACATATTTTGTAAACAGTAATGTGCTTATTGACACTACAACCAGAAGTAGCTTATTGGCTTTCATGACTTGCTATTTTTGATTTGGGCATTTACAATGTATGATATTAATGGTTTCAATTCTCGAAAATACCAGTCAAATAAAATTATTAACAGTTTAAAGACATTTTTTTGTAAGAAAAATATGTTAAAAATACTTTTGCATAAGAATTTGAATAATAGTCTTGATGCCCCTCCTGTTTCATTATAAAATTCAACCTTTGGATGCTTCCCAATGAAATAATTGCGCTTTAGCTTTAACCTATTTTAGGTTTCGATTACATTTGCAAACTGAAATTTGATTGAAGCGTGATTATAGCATTCCGCTTTGAACAAAATGAAACGTTTAACCTAAAAGATTCCTGCTTTTGCGGGAAGTGAACATGAAAGCAGGAATAGTAGGCCTACCCAACGTAGGCAAAAGCACATTATTTAATTGTTTGTCCAACGCCAAGGCACAGAGCGCTAATTTTCCGTTTTGTACCATTGAGCCTAATATTGGTGTGGTCAACGTGCCCGACCCCAGATTGGAAAAACTGGAGAGTTTGGTCAAACCCGAAAAGGTGATTCCCGCCACGGTAGAAATCGTTGATATTGCAGGTTTGGTCAAAGGAGCCAGTAAGGGCGAGGGACTGGGCAACCAATTTTTGGCAAATATCCGTGAAACCGACGCTATTCTGCACGTACTACGCTGCTTTGACAACGATAATATTGTTCACGTTGATGGTAGTGTTGACCCAATTAGGGACAAAGAAACCATAGATATGGAGCTTCAGTTAAAGGATTTGGAAACGGTTGAAAAGAAACTGGATAAGGTAAAGCGTGCCGCCAAAACCGGGAATAAGGAGGCCCAAAAGGAAGAAGCCGTGTTGTTAAAACTCAAGGAAGGTCTTGAGAGTGGTAAATCGGTCAGGGCTCTGGAGTTTTCTGAAGAGGATTACGAGGATTTTGTAACACCCTACCAACTGATTACCGATAAGCCCGTAATGTACGTTTGTAATGTAGATGAAAACAGTGCAACCTCGGGAAATGCATACGTAGAGCAGGTTAAAAATAACGTTACCGATGAGAATGCCGAAGTTTTGGTTTTGGCAGTAGGTACCGAAGCCGACATCAACGAGCTGGACGACTACGAGGAGCGCCAAATGTTCTTACAGGATATTGGTTTGGATGAAGCCGGCTCTGCAAAACTGATTCGCTCTGCCTATAAATTATTGAACCAACAGACCTACTTTACCGCAGGAGTCAAGGAGGTCCGTGCCTGGACGGTTGATATTGGCGCTACCGCACCCCAAGCCGCTGGGGTCATCCACACCGACTTTGAAAAAGGCTTTATCCGTGCCGAGGTCATTACTTACGATGATTACGTGAGTTTTGGAAGTGAAGCAAAAGTGAAGGAAGCTGGAAAGATGCGGGTAGAAGGTAAAAACTACATCGTCAAGGATGGGGATGTGATGCACTTCCTCTTTAACGTCTAAAAGGTTGCTGGGAAAGGTAGGAGCGCGGCAGGTAGTCAATTTGGGATAGATAAATCAATGCACCGGTAAGAATAGCACCTCAGCTTCGCCGCCACTATTGGCTGCGGAGGACGGGCCATCTGCATGATCCCCTAAATTGACTATCTTTAGGTAGCCAAATCAAAACCAATACTAATGCTGCCCCAAGACCTGCAACACTCCGACTATAGAATAAGAAAACTCATCGGGACCCTGGGTCTGCTGCTGCCCTTTGCCTTACCCATTGCCAGTGGCGAAATCCTGTCCTCCATAAGCCATTATTATTACGATACCGTATCGTCTTTGATATTTATCATCGTACTTTCTGCATTCGCGCTATTTTTAATGAGCTATAAAGGCTATAAAATAGACAGTAGCACCGAGGATATTAGTGACGACTGGCTTACCAATATCGGTGGTCTTGCGGCCTTAGTTGTGGTGATTATTCCCACCACCTGCCTTGGTAGCGGTAGTGAGGGCATTGCAAAACTTTGCGACTCACCTCTGGAACCACTATTGGGGCACACCAATGGCACCCTAAATACCATTCACTTAATCAGTGCGGGTATTTTTATTCTGTGCATGGGTTGGATGTCCAGTAAAAAGTTTACCCGAAACCCAAACGACAGGCATAACAAACTTTACAAAACCTGTGGCACCCTGGTATTTATTTCTGTGGGGCTAATCCTGATGTTTAATATTTTAGAACAGTTTGTAGCCGACTTTCCCCTAAAGGATTACTACGTATTTATCTTTGAGACCACCGCGGTTATCCCCTTTGGAATCTCTTGGTTGGTCAAGGGAAATGCGATTGATAACGTTAAGGATTTTGGTAGATGGATGTTGGATTAAAAAATTTTAATCTTGGATAAGTAAGGGTTTATTTTATCTTTATAATCTCCCTTAATTAATAATAGCGACTCATTTGAGACGCTTTATTTATTTAAACTAATTTTTTAAATGTCTAAAAACAAAGCCGACATCGACTTCGAACAAGAACTCTGGAAAGCCGCTAACGAACTTCGCGGAGCCGTTGCCGAAAATCAATATAAAGATTACATTCTACCACTTATATTTCTTAAGCATTTATCAGAGCGCTACGAGTTAAGAAAAGAACAGCTCTTAGATGCTTTGAAAGATGAATCTTCGCACTACTATACAACCGAAACCGAAGAACAAAACTACGTCCTCGAAGACCCTGACGAGTACTTGTCTAAAAACACCTATATCATCCCAAAAGAAGCCACTTGGCAATTTCTACAAGACAATGCCGAGCAAGACAACATCAAAGTCCTAGTCGATGATGCTTTTGATTTGTTAGACGAAACACTAGCACAATACCGACCAGATTTAAAAGGGATTCTACCACGTATTTTTGTAAAAAGTCAGTTGACGCCAAAACAAGTTGCCGGACTCATAAACCTCTTAGCCAATCCAAAACTTTCTGAAAAAGAAAACCCAGGTTCTGATATTTTAGGTCGAGTGTACGAATACTACATTGGCAAGTTTGCCATTGCCGAAGGTTCTGGTGCAGGACAGTTCTTTACACCAAGCAGTATTGTAAGGTTAATGGTAGAAATGATTGAACCCTATCAAGGTAAAATTTTTGACAACGCCTGTGGTTCTGGTGGTATGTTTGTACAATCCTTAAAGTTTTTGCAAGCCCATGGAGGCGATAAAAAGAATATTTCCATTTACGGACAAGAACGCTACGATGGCACCTTGCGTTTGTGTAAAATGAACCTCGCCTTACGCGATTTATCTTTTGATGTCAGGCTTGGAGATTCTTTATTACAAGATAAATTCCCAGATTTAAAGGCAGATTATATATTAGTGAATCCGCCCTTTAATGTCAGCCAATGGCATCCTGAGGACTTACCAGAAAACGACCCAAGACTGTTTGGACCCAAAGAAGAATTCACCACAGATGGCAATGCCAATTATATGTGGATGCAAACCTTTTGGAGCCATTTAAGCGATACAGGTACAGCCAGTGTGGTAATGGCAAATGGCGCGATGACCTCAAACAACAAAGGTGAAAAAAACGTACGCCAACACATGGTAGAAAATGGTATGGTAGATTGCATTGTACGCTTACCAGACAAACTCTTCCTAACCACAGGCATCCCGGCCTGTATTTTTATACTCAGCAAAAATAGAGACGGCAAAGACGGCCAACATCGCGAGCGTTTAAATGAAGTCTTATTTATAGACATGTCCAAACTCGGCCGTATGGAAAGCCGTAAACTTCGTGTTTTTGACGAAGCCGACTTACAAAAAGCCACAGACACCTATCACGCTTGGCGCAACGTCAGTTCGAGCGCAGTCGAGAACTACCAAAACATAGACGGCTTCTGCTACAGCGCCACCATAACAGAAATCGCCAAACAAGACTACAAACTCACACCAGGTATTTATGTAGGCACAGAGGCTGCAGAAGACGACGGCATCCCATTTGAAGATAAAATGGTGACCTTAAAAGCACAATTGCAAACCCAGTTTGAAAAAGGAAATGAATTACAACGACAGATTTTAGAGAATTTTGAAAAGTTTTAAACTATTGAATGTCAATGTTTAACATTATTTATAGTTGACAAAATATAAATTATATTTAAATTTGTCAACAAAACCAATATTATGAAAACTACTGTCGCCAAACGTATCAAATCTGCCCGAACCTTAGCTGGATTCTCTTTACGGGAATTATCTGAAAAGATGAATGGTCTCATTAGTTATAACGCTATATCCAAATATGAAAAGGGAGAAATGATGCCAGATAGTAAAGTGATGATTCAATTAGCTAAGGCATTACAGGTAAAAGTGGATTACTTCTTTATGCCTTATAATGTAAAAATTGATAACATCGAATTCCGTAAGAAGAGTAAACTCTCTATGAAAAGAGAAAATGCTATCAGAGAAAGTGTGACTGATGCTATTTCTCGGTACATACAACTCGAAGAATTTTTAAATGTGTCGTATTCGTTTGACAACCCTATTCAAAGTTTAGTCATAGAAACTGGGGATGATATTGAACATGCAGTTAATAAACTATTAGAAGTTTGGGACCTTGGGATAAATGCGCTTCCAAATGTCATTGATTTACTGGAGGATAAGGAAATAAAAGTCATTGAAATTGAAGCAGATGAACATTTTGATGGATTTTCAGGTTGGGCTAATGACCAAATACCACTCATTATCGTTAATAAAAGCTTTTCTGTTGAGCGCAAGCGTTTTACTGCGTTACACGAGCTTGGTCATTTGGTGCTCAACTTTTCAAAAGATTTACTACCAAAAGACATTGAACGTTTATGCCATAGGTTTGCAGGAGCTATGCTTATGCCTAAGGAAACCTTTTTGAAAGAGATGGGTACTGCCAGAAACCGAGTAAGTATATCTGAGTTAATTGCTATCAAAGAAACTTATGGTATATCTATACAAACGGCAATGCATCGTGCTAAGGATTTGGGTATCTTAAATCAGCAACGCTATATTCAATTTAGAAAATGGATAAATAGCGATATAAACAGAAAAAAAGAAGTAGGATTGGGAGCTTATATAGGTAGAGAAGAGTCTAATAGATTTAAACAGCTGTTGCATCGTGCAGCCGCAGAGGATATTATAAGCATGAGTAAAGCGGCTAATCTAGCCAATGTAAAATTGGCTGTTTTTAGAGATGAATTTTTTGCCCTATGATACTAGTTGTTAACGATGCCAACATACTCATCGATATTATAAAACTGAACCTGTTACCTCAGTTTTTTGGTTTAGAACTTAAGTTTTATACCACATCGTTTGTATTGTTTGAACTTTATGACGACCAACAAGAGGCATTGGAAGAATTTATTAATAATAACCTGTTAACGATTGAAGAACTAAACCCAGAAGACATAGAAACACTTTACAGTTTGCAAGAAGAACGGCCACAATTATCAGAGCAAGACTGCTCAGCGTTGTTTTGTGCGCAAAAGTTAGAGGGTACGCTATTAACGTCCGATAAAAATCTGAGACAATTTGCTGTTAAAAAGAAAGTAGCTGTGCACGGCCACTTATGGGTTTTAGATACCATGGTTTCTGAGCAACAGCTTACAGGGCAACAAGCCGTTGAAGCTTTAGAGCGTTTAAGACGAGATATTAATCCTAAATTAGGCTTAACCAACCATTTATGTCACCCTTTTATAAATAAATGGTCAAATGAAAACTAAAATTATAATAAACTAATGCCCAACAACTGGAAAACATATAAACTTGGAGATATAGCTAAAATCGGCTCTAGTAAAAGAATTTTTAAAGCAGATTATGTGGATACAGGTATTCCTTTTTATAGGTCAAAAGAAATCATCCAAAAATCTTTTGGTCAAGAAATAGATGAAATTTTATACATCGATGAAGCAAAGTACATTAAAATTAAGGAAAAATTTGGTGCACCTATATCAGGAGATATTTTATTAAGTGCAGTTGGTAATCGTTCAGGTATTCCATATTTAGTAAATAACGATGGTGAGTTTTACTTTAAGGATGGAAATTTGATGTGGTTCAGAGATTTTCAAAACTATGTAGATAGTTCTTTTTTAGTTTATTGGTTTAAATCGAGTGTGGGACAACATTATTTAAATTCAACAATGATTGGTTCAGCTCAAAAAGCATTAACAATTGAATCTGTAAAAAATATTGAAATTTCTGTCCCAAAAATATTTGAACAAAAAGCCATAGCCAACATCCTCTCAGCGATAGACGACAAAATAGAAAACAACCTAGCCATCAACAAGACCTTAGAAGACATGGCCATGGCACTTTACAAACATTGGTTTATAGATTTTCGACCCTTTCAAGAGGGCGAATTCATCGACAGCGAACTCGGACCCATCCCTAAAGACTGGGAAGTGAAAAAGGTTAAGGATATTTACAGTATTACAATCGGTAGAACACCACCAAGAAAGCAACCACAGTGGTTTTCAAAAGTAGATGGTGTTAAATGGATGTCTATTAAAGATTTAAGAAATTCAGGCTCGTTTATTTTTAATACAAGTGAATTTTTGACAGAAGAGGCGGTAAAAAAATTTAGAGTTCCTATAATAATACCTAATACAGTTATTTTAAGCTTTAAATTAACGGTTGGAAGAGTTGCAATTGCAACTGAGAACATGTTATCGAATGAAGCCATTGCTCATTTTAACAAAAAAGGGAATAATTGTTTAAGCACTGAATATCTTTATCTGTACCTAAAGAACTTCGATTTTAATTCTTTGGGTAGTACGTCTTCAATAGCAACGGCGGTGAACTCGCAAACAATAAAAAATATGTATTGTTTGGTACCAAATGAAATGTCTAAAAAAGTATTTGAGAGTCAAGTTAAACAATATTTTGACCAAATAAAAAATAAACAAATTGAAAACCAATACTTAACCAGACTTCGCGATACTCTGCTATCCAAACTCATTAGTGGAGAAGTTAGATTAAAAGAATTTCAAGAACAAATCGAGACCGTTTTATGACCACAGAAGCAAGCATAGAACAAGCCACCATAGATTGGCTAGAAGATTTAGGCTATATCCATAAAGACGGCGCAACCATTAGTCATCAACCCAAAGCAGTCGTACTTAAAGACGAGCTGTTGGCATTTATACAAAAAACCTACCCACAACTACCGCAAGAGTTACAAACCTTAGCGGTTGGTGAGTTTACCAATAATGTGGGTGCTGACCTAGACCATCGTAACCGGAGCTTTCATTTAAAATGCACCAACGGTATAGACCTTAATTACGAAGATGCTCAAGGCAATGAAAAAGCCGCTCACCTTTATCCCATAGATTTTGAAAATCCCGAAAACAATAGCTTTTGGGCGGTGAATCAGTTTAGTATTTCTGGCAAAAATAAACGTCGTCCGGATATTATTATCTACATCAATGGTTTACCGCTGGTGGTCTTTGAGCTCAAAAACTGGTACAACGAAAACACTACCATCAAAGAAGCCCATAACCAGATTGGGCATTATACCAAAGACATTCCACAGTTATTTGAATACAATGCCATCAGCATTATCAGTGATGGTAACGAAGCGCAACACGGCATGTTCAGTTCGGGGATGGAGTGGTTTGCCCCTTGGAAAAGCATTAACGGTAAAAACACCGTAGATGAAGACGATTTTCAAATACAAACGCTCTTGTTTGGGCTCTTCCCAAAAGACCGTTTGCTTAACTACATCAAAAACTTCATCTTTCACGAAGACCATAACGGCACACTCATTAAAAAAGGTGCCAAGTACCATCAATTTTTTGGGGTCAACTTTGCCGTAGAAGCCGCAAAGCAATCGGTACGTCCCTTTGGTGATGGTCGTATTGGTGTCATTTGGCACACTCAAGGTTCAGGTAAAAGTATTTCAATGGCCATTTATACTGGGATTCTAAGAAGTTTACCAAAATTAAGGAATCCAACCATTGTCGTGCAGGTTGACCGTAGCGATTTAGACATGCAACTTTACGAGAATTTTGTCTTGGCTAAAGATTTGGTAGGGGAGGTACAACATGCCGAAAGTACCAACGATTTAAGACAACTCTTATCGGTTGGTGCTGGTGGTGTCATTTTTACCACCATTGAAAAGTTCCGCCTCAAACAAACCACCGAGGACATCTTGGGCGAATTAGAGCATCCAATCTTATCAGAACGTGAGAACATCATCGTTATGGCAGACGAAGCCCACAGAACCCAATACGGGTTATTAGATGGTTTTGCGTCTAACCTTAGAAAAGCCTTGCCAAAAGCATCCTTTATTGGTTTTACGGGTACACCGGTTGACAGCAAAGATGCCGATACCGAAGAAGTCTTCGGAAATGTGATTCATACCTACGATATCAAACAAGCGGTTGAAGATAAAGCCACCGTAAATATTTACTACGAGCCACGTTTAGCGAAACTGCATTTATGGAATGAGCAAATTGATGATGAGGTCGATGCCATTGCCGAAGGCGAAGAAGATACCGGACATCTAAAGTGGGCTGCCATTGAAGATGCCGCAGGTAGTGAAGACCGCGTCAATAAAATAGCAAAGGATATTCTAGGCCATTTCACAAAACGTATCGGCACCTTAGACGGAAAAGCCATGGTGGTTTGTATGAGCAGACGTAACTGTGTAAAAATGTACGATGCCTTAACCGCTTTAGACGGTTGCCTAGAAGTGGCTGTGGTCATGACAGGAAATATATCCAAAGACCCCATAGCATGGAACGCGCATATTCGCACTAAAGATGCGACCGAAGCGTTGAAAAAACGCTTTAGAAAAGAAGACGACCCGCTTAAGATTGTCATCGTTCGTGATATGTGGCTCACGGGTTTTGATGCCCCATGCGTGCATACCATGTATGTGGATAAGATTATGAAAGGGCATACCCTAATGCAAGCCATTACCCGTACCAATCGTGTCTTTAAGGATAAGGAAAATGGCGTGATTGTAGATTATATTGGTATTGGCGATAACCTAAAATCAGCCACCGAAAAATATACACGAGGTGGAGGTGAAGGCAAGCCAACCATCGACATGGAACAGGCTTTTGAAATGTTCTTCAATCAGGTTGAATACTGCAAAACCATGATACCAGACACCATTGATTATAGTAATTGGAAAGCCCTGCGAGAAGCTGATAAAATACATTTGGTAAAAAGTGGCCTTAATTATGTTATTAAATACGATGAAGATGCCAATAACTTTATGAAAGCGGAGAAGAAATTGTCGGGCTTATTATCCATTGTAAAAAGTCAGCCAGCCATTCAGGAGTTCGCCGTCGATGTCTTGTATATACAACATGTATCAAAAGCTGTTAAAAATGCAAAATCGGTAAAATCCAGCCGAAGCGAACAGCGAGAACAAATTAAGGAATTGATTTCGCAAAGTATTGATTCCGAAGATATCGTTGATGTATTTGCCATGGCAGGCATCGAAAAACCAGACATTTCAATTTTAGATGAAACCTTTCTATTGGGTGCTAAAAAAGAAAAAGATGGAAATGCCTTAAAAATTGAAATCATCAAGAATATTTTGAAGGATGAAATTAAATTGCGATTACATAAAAACATCAAAAAATACACCTCGCTAAAAGAAGAATTAGAAAAAGTCATAGACAAGTATCACAACAACGCCTTGGATAGTTATGCTACTATTGCAGAACTGATAGAACGTGCTCAAGAACTACAACAAGACGATAAACGTACAGAAGAGCTTGGCTTAACAGAAGAAGAATTGGCGTTTTACGATATTTTGGCAGCTAAAAAAGACATCATTAAAGAAGAAGGTCTTATGCAAGATATTGTTCATGCAGTAGTTAAAGCGGTAAAATCTAACTTGCAACTAGACTGGACAAAAAAAGAAAATGCCAAAGCCGCGATTCGATTAGCTGTAAAAAAAGAATTACGTGGAAAAGTATCCATGACCAAACTCAATGAAATACTAGCCGAAATCATGCAACAAGCCGAAGGTCAGTATAGTGATTGGAGTGCTTAAATTTAAATTGGATATCTTCAGCTAAATTGATTTCGATTGAAGTCAAAATGCCCAGCACATCCGCTTAAAATCGTAATTAGGATCGGTTCTCGTTTTTCCGAAATTTTGCGCCCTAAGCTATAAGAAACAAAAGCATTTTTTTCTAATTTAACTAGAAAGCAACACGGTTTTTAACTCATCATAACTCGAAATTTGGGTAGCGACTTTCTTTTTGTCCATCACCGATTTTATTTGAGATGGCAAGGCTACCTTATGTTTGATGACTTTTTCAACCACATCCAAAAATTTCGTGGGATGCGCCGTTTCTAAAAACACGCAGTGCGCGTTTGGATTGTTCTTTAGGTAAGTCTTACAGCCTAAATAACCTACTGCGCCGTGGGGGTCGGCGACATAACCGTAGTTGTTATAAATCTCTAACAACGCTGCTGTTGTGTCAGCATCAGAATAGCTAAAAGAGGACATATTCTGTTTCAATGTCTCAAAGTTATTCCTGTAAATCTCTTGAATCCTGATGAAGTTGCTCGGGTTACCCACATCCATGGCGTTGCTAATCGTGGCGACCGAGGATTTTGGTTGGTAAGCCTGGGTTTCTAAATATCTGGTCACAACGTTATTTGCATTGTTAGATGCGATAAAATGGGTGACCGGAAGGCCTAGTTGTTGAGCCACCATGCCGGCACAGATGTTACCAAAGTTTCCGCTGGGTATGGAAAATACAATGTTATTCTGTTTTTTATGAAGTTGCTTATAGGCAAAAATAAAATAAAACAATTGCGGCAGCCAACGTGCAACGTTTATGGAGTTTGCCGATGTGAGTTGCATTTTACTAGTGAGTTCGTCATCCAAAAAAGCTTTTTTTACCATATCCTGGCAATCGTCAAATACCCCGTCAACCTCCAAGGCCTTAATGTTTTGGCCTAGGGTTGTTAACTGTTTTTCCTGGATGGCACTTACTTTGCCCGAAGGATAGAGAATCACAACCTTTACGCCCTCAACCCCCAAAAAACCGTGGGCTACGGCACCACCGGTATCGCCCGAGGTTGCCACCAGTACTGTTACCTCCTCATGGTTGTTTTGATTGAAATACCCTAAACATCTCGCCATAAATCGGGCACCCACATCCTTAAATGCCATGGTTGGGCCGTGGAACAGCTCTAGGGTTGAGATAGTTTCGCTGAGTTGTACCACAGGAAAATCAAAGGACAATGTTTCGGAGACAATTCGCTTTAGCACCTCCTCTGGTATTTCTGGTGTAATAAATTGCTTTATGGCCTCAAAGGCTATTTCAGTATGGGATTTACTGTCTATATTATCAAAAAAAGACCGAGGTAGCGGGCTGATGGATTCTGGAAAATACAAGCCACGGTCTGGCGCTAGACCTTTTAGAACGGCGTTTTTAAAAGTGGTGGCTTTTGCTTTTTTATTTAGGCTGTAGTATTTCATTTCATTGACCGATAACGGAAGACTGAAAACGACTGTGACTTCAGAAATCGCATGTTTTTTTAAATTTTTCTACTTATAATCATCTTTCGTTTTAAACTATTAGTGTTCTGATAACGTGAGTTGATGTTATCCTATCCAAATATTTCCAAAAATTTACCCTACATTCGTAGGCCCAAACTTCGGCGTAGTGTTAAATTGAATTCACACAAATTTATTTTTTCAAATTGTTTGAGCCTGTTGAATCACCGGATATATAGTTAATAAATAGACCGTATTTGAAATTTCAAATGATGGAGGTAATTTCCAGTTATCTGCAAATCATCTGCTACGTTATTACGTATCACTTACATTTCAACGCTATTGCCAGACGCTCAATTTACCGACTTAAGCTGCTGCAGCCTTTTTTCTTCATGCTATAAAACTTTTATACCTTCTTCATTTATGCCCGACACATAAATTTCAAAATCAATCCCCGAATCTTTATATACATGTTCAAAGGCTATTTCAACCTGCTTAGCCTTTTTTTCCCCTTTGCAAAGACTAAAAATTGAAGGCCCTGAACCCGAGATGCCACAACCGAGTGCACCAGCCTGCATGGCTGCTTGTTTGAGTGTATTGAATTTGGGTATGAGCTTGCTTCTATGGGGCTCTATAATCACGTCCTGTAATGAATCGCCAAGCAGGCCATGGTCCTTGGTATGTAGGGCATGAACAAAGCTACCAAGGTTTGACCATTGGGTAATGGCATCCCTAAGCGGTACATTTGCTGGTAGCATGGTTCTGGCTTGAGAGGTTTTGATTTCGATTTGTGGATGAATAACAACCGCAAAGATATCTGGCAGCGTGGGAAGCTGCAAAATTTTTACGGGCTCACAGGACTTTACTAAAGTAAATCCCCCAAAAATAGTGGGCGCCAAATTATCGGCATGTCGCGATTTACTGGCCATGGCCTCTCCCTTTATTGCAAATTCTGTGAGCTGGGTTTTATTATAGGGTTTACCGAGAAGCTCATTTATGCCAAAAACGCTCCCTATCGCGCTGGCCGAGCTACTGCCAATCCCACTTCCAGGCTTGATTTTTTTGTAAATTTCAATGTTGAAGCCACAATTGGGCTTGTAATCTTCAATGAGAGCCAACGCTGAAACTCCCGCCACATTCTTATCGGCCTCTAAGGGTAGGTTGTAACCTTCAATTCTTGTAATCCTTATGCCTGGTTCCGCGGTTTTGGTAATTAGCATGTTATCGCCAATGGTATCCAGGCAAAATCCAAGTACATCAAACCCACAGGACACATTGGCAACCGTAGCTGGTGAAAAAATACTGATTTGTTCTTGCTTCAATTTGATATCCCTATAAAAAAATGTTCTTGTTCTTATACCGTGACTGCGACTGCGACTAATTTTCCCAAAGTCCAAATTGACATTTTACTGTTTCAGCGTCCTGATAATATCGGCAAACAATCCCGATGCGGTCACCTCGGCTCCAGCGCCCGCCCCCTTAATTATCATGGGCTGCTCTGGGTAGCGTTTTGTATAAAACATAACAATGTTGTCCTTGCCTTCAAGATTATAGAACGGATGGCCTTCTGGGATTTCAGTTAGGCCAACCTTAGCATTTTCCCCATCAAACTCGGCCACATATTTTAATTGTGAATTATGGTCCTGCGCCGATTTATAAAGATTTTGAAAATGGGATTCATCTTCAATCAGGCTTTTGTAAAAGTCTTCAACGCTCTCTGCACTGCGATTATTTGGGCTAAGAAAGGGCTTGTTCTCAATATCCTCAAGGTTCATTTCTGCACCGCTCTCTCGCGCTAAAATCAGTATTTTTCTAGCCACATCAACCCCGCTCAAATCTATTCTAGGGTCTGGCTCTGTGTAGCCTTCCTCTTGGGCCTGTTTAACGACATCATAAAATCTAGTGGCGTTATTAAAATTGTTGAACACAAAATTCAAGCTGCCGGAAAGTACAGCTTGGATTGAGGTAATTTTATCCCCAGAGGCAATAAGATTGTTCAAGGTATCTATAACCGGTAGGCCTGCACCTACATTGGTTTCAAACAAAAACGGCGCATTGTATTTTCTAGAAAGTGTTTTGAGTTGCGCATAGACTTTGTAGTCACTTGAGCAGGCTATTTTATTACAGGCAACAACGGCTATACTTTGTTTTAAATAGTTGGGGTAGATTGTGGCCACCTCATTGTTTGCGGTAACGTCAACAAAAACACTGTTGCGCAGATTAAAGGTCTTGGCTGCCTTGAGGAAGTCTTGAAGCGCGGCTTTTTCACCATTTTTCAATTTATCTTTCCAAGTTTTCAAATTGATACCGGTTTCATCTAAAACCATGGTTCTGGAATTTGAGAGCCCCACAACCTTTACATTAACTTTGAGCTGGTCCTCTAAATAGTCTTTTTGTTGCTTGATTTGCTCAACAAGTTTTTCGCCAACGTTGCCAACACCGGTAATAAACACATTAAGCTGTTTAGTTTGGGCTTCAAAAAATCTTTCGTGTAATGTATTAAGTGCTTTTTTCACGTCTTTTTCTGCAATTACGGCTGATATATTTTTTTCTGATGCACCCTGGGCAATGGCTCTAATATTGATATTGTTCTTACCGAGCGTACTGAACATCTTTCCGCTTATACCCTGGTGGCTTTTCATCTTGTCTCCAACTAATGCTATAATTGAAAGTTCGGTTTCAATAGCTATTGGATGTATTTTATTGAGGGAAATTTCATTTTCAAAAGTTAGGTCAATCGCTTCCTTGGCTAATAGTGCATCTTTTTTATCCACACCAAAACAGATGGAATGTTCTGAAGATGCCTGGGTAATAAAAATAACGTTGATTTTCTCTTGGGCCAAAATCTCGAATAAACGTTTGGAAAACCCAGGGATACCAATCATCCCATTACCGTGAAGGGTCAATAGATTGATGTTGTTAATGTTTGAAATGCCCTTTACGGGGTTTGGGTTCTCCCCGTTGATTGGGCTACTTTTTGTCGCGATGATTGTACCCGTATCTTCCGGTCGTAAGGTGTTTTTTATGTGTATGGGAATATTTTTATCCAAAACAGGTTGCACCGTTGGAGGATAAAGCACTTTGGCCCCAAAATGCGACAGTTCCATGGCTTCTTGGTAGGACAGCTGTTTGATTGGGAAGGCGTGTTTAACCAGTTTGGGATTAGTGGTAAACATCCCGCTTACATCGGTCCAAATTTGTAATTTTTTGACCTCAAGCGCCGCAGCTACGATTGCCGCTGTAAAATCTGAGCCACCGCGACCTAAGGTGGTAACTTCGCCGGTATCTGACCTTGAGATGAATCCCGGTAGTATGGTTATGCGTTGTTGCGCTTGCTTGACATAATCTTGGATGTTTTGATTGGTCTTTTCAAATTTTACTTCGGCTTTTGTAAACACAGCACTGGTAACAATCAAATCCTGGCTGTTTTTTTGTTCGGCACATAGTCCCCGGCTCTTCATGGTTTCAGCAATGATGTAAGCGGAAAGGCGTTCGCCAAAGCTCACCAATGCATCAGAGGTCTTTGGCGAGAGTTCATTGATAAGAAAAATACCATCCAAAAGCCTTCTTAGCCGTTGTAACTCTGCCTCAAGGTGGTTTTGAGCCTTGGTGTTATCAGCGCCCATTAGCGTGGACAATATGTCTGAATGGATGTTTTTGATTGCATTAAATTGCGATAGGTAATCTTCATTATTGGATTGGGCCAGTTCCCCCGAGCGCAAGAGCCTATCTGTAATACCACCAATTGCAGATACCACGGCAATGACCTTAGACGCCTTAGCCGCTTTTTCTACAATTGAAATGACCTTATTGATGTGTTCTGCCGAACCGACTGAGGTACCACCAAATTTTAATACATGCATATAAACGATTTCTAATTTTTTTTTGAAACATTCAAAACACGTTTAAGTGCAAACATTCCAAAAAAACAATTGTATTTTAGGTTGTTGTTTTTATACTCCCCATGCCTGTCAAATGTATTATTTTTACAACGACTAAAAAACTAATGAACGGGTTTTGCATTAATTTCAGCTTAAAGGGAGTATTCTTGGTATTAAGATTTTTATAGCAGAAATTTTTGATAATATTGTAATAGAATGAAGATATTTTCCAAAGAACAGATTTACGAAGGAGATAAGCTTACGGCTGAACGACAAAGCATCAGTTCAACCGAATTAATGGAGCGCGCGGGGACTCAAATTTTTAATTGGATACATTTGAGAATGCAGGGCGCACAGGTACCTATTCACGTATTTTGCGGCATTGGGAATAACGGTGGCGATGGCTTGGTTGTCGCAAGGCATCTTTTGACCCACGGATATAATGTTATTACCTACATTGTGAATTGCAGCGATAAGCGATCTAAGGATTTTTTAATTAATTATGACAGGATTAAGGATACAGCAAAGGTCTGGCCCGAGATGCTTAATTGTGAGGCCGATTTTCCCGACGTTGGTAAAGATGACGTTATCATTGACGCCGTGTTTGGGATAGGGTTAAACCGTCCGGCCAATACGTGGGTGCAAGGCTTATTTCAGTATTTCAGGAAGTCCAAGGCGTTTACCCTATCTATAGATGTACCTTCTGGGGTATATACCGATAAAAAAGTGGATGCCAAAAACGGAGTGGTCTGGGCCAATTTTACCTTAAGTTTTCAATCACCAAAACTTATTTTCTTCTTGCCAGATACGGCAAAATTTTGCGGGCAGTGGGAAGTACTGGATATTGGGATAGACCGCGATTATTTAGTCAAAACCGAAACTGAAGCTGAGCTTATTGGTAAAAATGAAGTGTTGGCATTATATAAGCCTAGGGAAAAATTCTCACATAAAGGCATTTACGGTCACAGTTTAATTATTGGCGGAAGCTATGGAAAGATAGGTGCTGTGGTCCTTTCGGCTCAATCGGCCCTAAAAATCGGCGCCGGTTTGGTTAGCGTGTTTGTGCCTAAATGCGGCTATCAAATCCTGCAATCGAAATTTCCAGAAGCTATGGTTTTGACCGATACTGATGATACTGAAATAACCAATATTGATATTGACATTGACCCAAAGGTTATTTGCCTGGGTATGGGGATGGGTACCACTATTAAAACAGCTAAGGCACTAAAACGGTTTTTAGAGCAAAATACAGTACCCTTGGTTATTGATGCCGATGGATTGAATCTTATATCCAAGAACAATTCACTCTTAGCAAAATTACCGCCACAAACCGTGATTACGCCCCATCCAAAGGAGCTGGAACGATTGGTTGGCAGCTGGGAAGACGATTTTGAAAAGCTTGAAAAAGCCAAGGCCTTTTCTTCAAAATATGATGTGATTGTTGTTGTAAAAGGGGCAAACACCGTAACCGTTTATGATAATAAGTATTATGTGAACACCACTGGTAATCCCGGCTTGTCAACGGCAGGAACCGGTGATGTTTTGGCTGGTGCAATAACGGGCATGGTTTCCCAAGGTTACCAGCCTCTTATGGCCTCGATATTTGCCATTTATTTGCATGGAAAATCGGCAGACTTAGCCATTGAACAAACAGGTTACCAAAGCTTAATTGCCACAGATGTTATAAATGGTTTTGGAAAGGCCTATTTGGATTTGTTTGCTCAGCCAGAGCAGAAAGTAGAGGAGGAGGGTGCAGAGATAGCAAATCAAGAAGCGCCTAAACAAAAAAACACCCATTAAGGATGTTTGCCGGGAAGGTACACTTAATAAATTTTGCTTAGTAATTATCACTGGTTAATTCAGATTCAAGCATAGCAGTAAGCCGTGGGTCTGAGGGTCTTGGGGCATCTGCATTTACGATTTTTCCTTCCGGGTCAATTAGTATAAATCTAGGAATCCCCTGTATGGCATAATCTTGAACAAACTTTGACTGCCAGGCATTATCTGCAAACAATTGCATACCACCAAGCGCTTTTGCATTAACCATGGTCTTCCATTTTTCATGATCCTTGTCTTGGTCTATGGAGGTGCTTACAAACTCAATATTTTGGCCTTGAAACTTTTTTTCAACCTCCTTTAATGATGGAATTTCACGAATACAGGGGCCGCACCAAGTTGCCCAGACATCAATGTAAACGTATTTCCCCTTAAGGTCATCCAGTGATGTCTGCCCACCGGAATGGTTTTCATAATTTACAAATTTTGGGGAGGGCATTCCCTTCATCAGGCTTTTGTTTTTACCATAGGTTTCCTTGAGCTTGTTCTTTGTTTCCTCATTTGTGGTATTGGCCAAAAATAGCTCATAGATATCTTTCATATTTTTGTTTCCGGGGGTGATTAAGAATCCTCCTAAATAGGCGACGACCTCGTTTTTTAATGCGGGTATCTTAATATCCTCTATGGTTTTTAAATCTTCTGCGGTGACCGATGATATATCGTTACCTATAATCTCAAATAGACCGTTCATTGTATGTTGTAATGCCATTTGCTTATAGCTCATGGAGTTTTTATAGGCATCCACATCATCATAAGTCATATTTTTGAGTGCTTCTGGCATGAACTGGTCTGAAACCTCAAAACCTTGATTTTTGGTAAAATACGCATGGCTCTGTTCGTAGCTCTGCAATAGGGCATATTCATCATAAACCAGATTCTGTTTTTCGGTCATTAAGAAATCGGCATCCACTTCTTGGAGGGCATCGAGCTTAATTTCGTTTTTTTGAACAATATCTGAGACTTCAGATTTAAATTCAGATTCATCCAAGGAATAAAATGCAACCGAATTAGCCTTAACTGATGCATCATTGCGCATTTTTTGCGCTAGGTAGTTGTTTTCTGCAGCGGCGGTACCCGAGTAGATGAGGCTTTCGTAAAACTTTTGTACATTTACAGACAGGTTAATGCTGTCTCCTTTTGAAAGGTATATTGGTGTGTATTCCCTACCAATAGACATGGTGTAGAATCCATTTTCAGGAATTCTTAAGGTATCTGAAAATGTACCGTTTTGGGCAATCAAAATTTCCGCCTTAAAATCGTCGGCTTCAACTATCGCTTGCTGAGCCTTAGTGTTTTCAATTTTACCCGATACTATAGCGTAATCATTATTCTTTTCCTCTTCACACCCCATAAGGATTATGGCCGTCAATACAATTGCTAAACGTTTCATCTTCTTTTTTGTTTAAAACCCAAAATTAGAATATCGAGGCCAGTATGGGCAAATTTTAGTACTTATTAACATTTTTCTTTTATCCCTAGCGGCCATAGCCTTGTAACGGTAATCGATTTTTTAAGAGAAACGCTAAGCCTATATTGACTGTGTTTTTAATTTAGAGCTGATTCGCGCTAGTTGTAAATTTGAAGAAGCTTGAACTGTTGCGCATTTAAATGAAGATAACCTGCCGTAGCAATTTGTTTTGGTGCTATAAACATCCAAATTATACAGATTGGCAGTAATTTGAAATTAGAAAAACCACTTTAATTTTCGCCAAGTATGGTTTTTTTCCATTCTAGCGCTTCTTTCATAGTATCACAGATTGCGAATGGTTTCTGCATAAAAAGCCGTTCGATTTCTGCAGAGGTCTTTGCCATAAAATTGGAGGATACCACACAAAAACCGGCAAGGTTTTCGATTTGGGACGCTGGTTTATAGACGCTTGGGTCAACCGCGTATGAGTTGATACGATTTGTAATATACACGAAGGGTTTTTTGGGAAATAATGATTTTGCGACCTTTATGAGATTCTGGGATTTTTGCATGTTTATGGTTTGGCCTTCATCTACGATTACAACGAGGTAATTAAAATAGACCTCAATCTTGCAAAATTCTAATTTCAACACTTCTGTCATCTTTTAAAGATAGTATATGTATCTGAATAAAAAGAAAAAAAAAACCTTCCAGTAATTGAAAGGCTTAGAATACTTTAAGAAATTTGATTATGAATTTGTTTTTTCCTCAGATTTCTCGATGCTTACTATTAGTTCATCTTTTTCCTTATCAAAATCCAGCAGAATGCTATCGCCCTCATGTAATTTTGCATTGATGATTTCCTCGGCAAGCGTATCTTCTACGTATTTCTGTATAGCACGTTTTAAAGGTCTTGCACCGTATTGTTTGTCAAATCCTTTTTCGGCTATATAATCCTTGGCTTTATCGGTTAGGTTTAATTCGTAACCTAAATCCTTAATCCTGATGATCAAATGCTCCAATTCGATATCGATAATTTTATTGATATCCTTTCGCTCTAGAGAGTTGAAGACCATGACGTCATCAATTCTATTTAAAAATTCTGGAGCAAATGCTTTTTTAAGGGCATTTTCAATCACACTTCTGGCATTATCACTAGCCTGTGCCATTTTTGCCGCCGTACCAAAACCAACACCTTGACCGAAATCCTTTAATTTACGGGCACCAATATTTGAGGTCATGATAATTATGGTATTCCTGAAATCAATTTTCCTGCCCAGGCTATCGGTTAAATAGCCATCGTCTAACACTTGTAGTAGCATATTGAATACATCCGGATGTGCTTTTTCAATCTCATCCAAAAGAATAACAGCGTAAGGTTTACGCCTAACTTTTTCGGTTAATTGTCCACCTTCTTCATAACCTACGTATCCCGGAGGTGCACCTATTAATCTTGAAATGGCAAATTTCTCCATGTATTCGCTCATATCAATTCGTACAAGCGCTTCTTCACTATCAAATAATTCCCTAGCTAGAACCTTAGCTAATTGTGTTTTACCAACACCGGTTTGACCTAAGAAAATAAAGGAACCAATTGGTTTGTTAGGGTCTTTCAGCCCAGCACGATTTCTTTGGATGGCCTTAACGACCTTGGCCACGGCATCATCTTGACCGATTACCTTGCCTTTAATAAGTTCGGGAAGCTTTGCTAATTTGTTGCTTTCTGTTTGGGCAATTTTATTTACAGGGATACCTGTCATCATGGAGACTACATCTGCCACATTATCCTCTGTTACGATTTCCCTATGTTGTTTGGTCTCTTCTTCCCATTTTTCTTGGGCGAGTGCTAAGTCCTTTTCAAGTCGTTTTTCATCATCGCGGAGCTTTGCAGCTTCTTCATATTTCTGTTTTTTTACGACTTTATTCTTGGTTTCCTTAACTTCTTCTAATTTATTCTCAAGTTCCAAGATTTGCTTGGGCACTTCAATGTTTGTGATGTGCACGCGAGAGCCTGCTTCATCAAGTGCATCAATGGCCTTATCTGGTAAAAACCGTTCGGTCATATACCTATTAGTCAATTTTACGCAGGCTTCAATTGCTTCTTTGGTGTAGTCAACATTATGGTGCTCTTCGTACTTTCCTTTAATGTTATTAAGAATTTCAACTGTCTGTTCAACCGTTGTTGGTTCAATAATTACCTTTTGAAAACGTCGTTCTAAAGCGCCGTCCTTTTCGATATATTGTCTGTATTCATCTAGTGTGGTTGCACCAATGCATTGAATTTCACCTCTTGCCAAGGCTGGTTTAAACATATTGGACGCATCTAGGCTGCCAGTTGCACCACCAGCACCAACGATGGTATGTATTTCATCTATAAAAAGAATGATGTCATCGTTTTTTTCAAGCTCGTTCATAACCGCTTTCATACGCTCTTCAAACTGACCTCTGTATTTGGTGCCAGCCACCAAGCTCGCTAAATCCAAGGTTACTACCCGCTTATTGAACAAAATTCTTGACACCTTCCGTTTTACAATCCTTAGGGCTAAGCCTTCGGCTATAGCAGATTTACCAACTCCGGGCTCACCTATAAGTAAGGGGTTGTTCTTTTTTCTTCGACTTAGGATTTGGGAAACACGTTGTATTTCCTCTTCACGCCCTACAACAGGGTCCAGCTTACCATCTTCTGCCAAAACGGTCAAATCCCTACCGAAGTTATCCAGCACCGGGGTTTTTGACTTTTTATTTGACTTTGTGGAGGATTGCCCGAACGGGTTCTGTTTAGAACCGCTGTTATCATCGGCATCTTCCTGTGAAAATGATTCGGCCTTCGGTATATCGAGGTAATCGTCGTTGTTTGTAATCATAGATTTGAATTCTTCTTTAACGCCATCATAATCCACTTTCAACTTATTTAGAAGTTTCGTGGTGGGGTCATTCTCATTTCTAAGAATACAAAGCAACAGATGGGCTGTATTAATTGAGGTGCTCTGAAACAATTTCGCTTCTAAGAAGGTTGTCTTCAAGGCACGTTCTGCCTGCCGGGTAAGGTGCAGGTTCTTTTTTTCGTTTGACGATACCGTAATATTTGAGTTGGCGGGACTTAAAATCTCTACTTTTCTTCGCAAGTGGTTTAAATCAATCTCTAGCGCAGACAATATATCAATAGCCTTGCCGTTACCATCGCGAAGTAAGCCTAACATTAAGTGTTCAGTTCCTATAAAATCGTGACCTAGGCGTAGCGCCTCTTCTTTGCTAAATGCAATCACGTCTTTCACTCTTGGGGAAAAATTATCATCCATAGTAATCTCTTTCTGCATTAAAAATAATAAAATCTACTTAACTAAGGCAAAAACTGTACCTTAATTATGAAGTCTTGAATATACCTTGAAAGATACAGTTAAAATGAAAATATAGTTGCACAATACTTATTAAAAATATAACCGATGGTTGTTGATAAAAAAACAGAAATAGACAGCCCTTATGAATCTGAAACTTTAATGAAATCCTTATCTTAGCACGATTTGAAAACTAATAAATTTCTAATTTAAATATACATGGACGAAGGAGAGAAATTGATTCCTATAAATATTGAAGATGAGATGAAATCGGCCTACATTGACTATTCAATGTCGGTCATTGTGTCACGTGCATTACCGGACGTAAGAGACGGTTTGAAACCAGTTCACCGAAGGGTTCTCTACGGTATGCACGACCTAGGAGTTCGTTCTAATACCGCTCATAAAAAATCAGCGAGGATTGTCGGTGAGGTTTTGGGTAAATATCACCCTCACGGAGATACATCTGTTTACGACGCGATGGTGCGTATGGCCCAGGAGTGGAGCCTGAGGTATATGCTCGTTGATGGGCAGGGTAATTTCGGCTCAATTGATGGTGATAGCCCAGCAGCAATGCGATATACCGAGGCTCGGATGCGTAAAATGTCTGAAGAAATGCTTGCGGATATCGATAAGGAAACCGTTGACCATCAATTAAACTTTGATGATACTTTAAAAGAGCCAACCGTATTGCCTACAAGAATCCCAGGGCTATTGGTCAATGGGGCATCTGGTATAGCGGTAGGTATGGCTACTAACATGCCGCCCCACAATCTCTCTGAAGTGGTTGACGGTACGGTTGCTTATATTGAGAACAATGCCATTGAAATTGACGAACTCATACAGCACGTAAAGGCGCCCGATTTTCCGACTGGTGGGATTATTTACGGGTATGACGGGGTAAGGGAAGCTTTTAAGACAGGAAGGGGCCGTGTGGTCATGCGTGGAAAAGCCAGGATTGAAGAGGTGCAGGGACGAGAATCTATAATCGTGACTGAAATTCCCTACCAAGTCAATAAAGCGGATATGATAAAGAAGACTGCCGACTTGGTAAATGATAAAAAAATTGAAGGTATCTCCTTAATACGCGATGAGTCTGACAGGAAAGGGATGCGCATTGTTTACGTTTTAAAGCGTGATGCCGTGCCTAATATCGTCTTGAACATGTTGTATAAGTACACAGCGTTGCAATCGTCATTTAGCGTTAACAATATTGCCTTGGTCAATGGCCGCCCGCAATTATTGAACCTAAAGGACATGATTCATTACTTTGTAGAGCACCGTCATGATGTGGTTGTAAGGCGAACTAAATATGAACTGAGAAAAGCTGAGGAACGAGCGCATATACTTGAAGGTTTAATTATAGCCTCAGATAATATTGATGAGGTGATTGCCTTAATTCGTGCTTCGTCAAATGCTGATGAAGCCCGCCAAAAATTAATTGATCGCTTTGAGCTGACTGAAATCCAGGCCAAGGCCATCGTTGAAATGAGATTGCGCCAACTCACAGGGCTGGAGCAGGATAAGTTGCGTTCTGAGTACGAGGACTTGATGAAAACCATAGAGGATTTAAAGGATATTCTGGAAAAGAAAGACCGCCGTATGGACATCATCAAAGATGAGCTTTTGGTGATTAAGGACAAATATGGTGATGAACGCCGCTCACAAATTGAATATGCTGGTGGCGATTTAAGTATTGAGGACATGATACCCGATGAGCAGGTGGTCATTACGATTTCACACGCCGGGTACATCAAGAGAACACCACTTAACGAGTATAAAACCCAAAATAGGGGAGGAGTCGGTCAAAAAGCCTCAACCACCCGAAACGAGGATTTTCTTGAGTATCTTTTTGTAGGAACCAACCATCAATACATGTTGTTCTTTACCCAAAAGGGCAAATGCTTTTGGATGCGGGTTTATGAAATACCAGAAGGAAGTAAAACTTCTAAGGGGCGTGCTATCCAAAACCTAATAAACATTGAGCAGGACGATAAAGTAAAAGCATTTATCTGTACCCAGGATTTAAAGGATGAAGCATACATAAACAGCCATTATGTCATAATGGCCACAAAAAAGGGTCAGGTAAAGAAAACGGCACTCGAACAATATTCGAGACCTAGAACCAATGGTATCAATGCCATTACAATTAAGGAGGACGATGAGCTTTTAGAAGCTAAGTTGACCACTGGAAACAGCCAAGTGATGTTGGCGCTTAAATCTGGTAAGGCCATACGTTTTGAGGAGGCAAAAACCAGACCAATGGGCAGAAACGCCTCTGGAGTAAGGGGGATAAGGTTGGCTAGTGACACTGATGAGGTGGTGGGCATGATCGCCATAGAAAACTCACAGGAGGAGTCGGTGCTTGTTGTTTCTGAAAAAGGTTACGGAAAGCGCAGCTACATTGACGATCCAGAAGATGGGGAGGCAGTTTATAGAATCACAAATCGTGGAGGAAAAGGCGTGAAAACCATTTCCATAACCGAAAAAACAGGTCATCTCGTTGCCATTAAAAGTGTGACCGACGAAGACGATTTAATGATCATAAACAAATCTGGCATTGCCATTAGGATGGCAATGGAAAATCTAAGGATTATGGGACGTGCCACTCAAGGCGTGAAATTGATTAATTTGCGCGACAATGATGCCATAGCAGCAGTTGCAAAGGTGATGAAAGAGGATGAAGAGGACATACAAGAGGCACTAGAGGAAGCAATTGAAGATGCCGATATTACTGATGTTAATGAGGATGGCACAACTATTGATAAATCAGAAGAGGAATAATTAAAACCAAATAAAACTAAAAAACGTTAATAATGAAAACAAGAGTAATAGTTGCTTTAACACTTTTTGTGGGAATGAACATGTTCGCACAAAAAGGCGAACTTAGGGATGCCGAAAAAGCCATAAAATCTGGGAACTACGCCGACGCGAAGTCTGCACTAGCAACGGCAGAACCAATGATTGAAGCAGATGATGAAAAATTAAAGGCGCGCTACCACTTTTTAAAAGGTCAGGCCTTATATGCAAATGGTACAGCATCAAATGAGGATACAGATAAAGCCATAGAGAATTTTGATATGGCCGTAGAGCTTGAAGAGCAATCGGGTAAGGATAAATACACAGATGATATTAAGGAGATAAAACGGGAAATGCTGAATAATTTTTTGACTAAAGCCAACTCAGCCTTACAGTCAAAGGATTATATTAAATCCTCAATAGGTTTTGATCGCGCCTACAGAATGTCTCCACAGGATACACTTTACCTCTATTACGCGGCTTCAACGGCTGTTACTGCTCAAGATTATGAAACATCACTAAAGTTTTACGAAGAACTGCGTGATTTAGGTTATAAGGGTGTTGGTACAGAGTTTTATGCGACAAATAAGGAATCAGGTGAAGAGGAAAAATTTGAAAATAAAAATTTACGCGATATCTCTGTGAAAGCGGGTACTCATATTAAACCAATGGAGAAGGAAACCGAATCTAAATCTGCCGAAATCGTAAAGAATATCGCCTTAATTCATATTAACAATGGAGACGATGAAAAAGCCTTAGAGGCTATGGAAGATGCCCGTGCGCAGAATCCAGACGATTTAGGCCTTTTACTTTCAGAAGCGAATGTGCAACTTAAAATGGGCAATAAAGAGCGCTTTAAGGAATTAATGGAAGAGGCAACTGAAAAAGACCCTGATAATGCAGAATTGCAGTATAATTTAGGGGTAGTTTCAGCCGAAGCCGGAGAAACCGAAGCAGCTAAAGCATATTACGAAAAAGCAATAGAGCTAGACCCCTCCTATGCTGACGCCTACACCAATATGTCTGTTCTTATATTATCTGAGGAAGCCGAGTTGGTAAAAGAAATGAATTCGCTGGGTACCTCTACAAAGGATAATAAGAGATACGATGAATTGAGGGAAAAAAGAATTAAGATTTACGAATCTGCGATACCTTACCTTCAAACGGCATTAAAACTTAAGCCTGAAAGTATCCAAGCGGCGCAAACCCTAATGAATATTTACAGCGTTGTAGGAAAAACGGAAAAATTCAAGGAAATGAAAGCTAAAATTGCAGAAATGCAAGGAGGTGAGTAATATATTTTAAATTAATGAGTAAAGGCGATTTGCAACAAAGCAAATCGCCTTTTTTCATTATTGGAGGATGATTCGAGCTAAAGTATCAAACCATAGGGTTGGAGCGATATTACCACGTTATTATAAATACCAATAAACGATTCGCATTGTTTTAGAATATTTTTTTAATGACCCTTAACTTGTGGGTGTGTTCGTTCTTTTCGGCATTATAAATCCCGGTTTGGTCTAGCCGGTCAATTCTTACTTTTCCATGGGCGTGAATAATATAATTATTTTCCATAATTATACCAACATGAATTATTTCACCATCATTATTATCAAAAAAAGCGAGGTCTCCAGGTTCACTTTCCTCAATAAAACTTAAAGCTTGACCCTGAGTGGCTTGTTGTGAGGCATCCCTATTGATTTTACAACCGTTTAATTTGTAAACCATTTGGGTAAAACCTGAGCAATCTATACCAAAAGGAGTTTTACCACCCCATAGATAAGGGGCATTGAGATATAAAAACGCATAGTGTAATATATTAGACTTACTCTTGTTAGCTGAGGCCGTTTGGCCGTCAAAAGCGTGTTTTAAAAGCGTGTTTCCGTTCATTACAGAACCGAGGGTAACGGTATATAATTTCCCATTACTATCAGATACAAATTCAACCAGATCTGTACTCAAAATCAAGTCTTCTGCAGCTAGGTTCTTATAGCTTTCTTCTGAAATTTCCAGATACTGTTTGTTATCAATCCAGCCCTCATAGTTGTCAAAAGCCAATCGAATTTTGCTCCAATTCTTTCTTTTTTCCAAGACCTTGAAGATTTCCCCGTATAAGACCTGAGAAACTAGTTCACTCTTATCTGAAGGCTCGCATCTAAGCGGAACAATGCTCAAATTACAAATGGCGTATAGCATCAATTTGCTTTAGTTTCGTTCTATGATCATTGCAGATGCGCCACCGCCTCCATTACAAATTGCCGCTGCACCAATTTTTGCATTATTCTGTTCAAGTACATTGAGTAGTGTGATTAGAATTCGTACTCCAGAACAGCCAAGCGGATGCCCAAGTGATACTGCGCCCCCATTTACGTTTACCTTATTGTCTTGAAGCTCCAGAATTTTCATGTTTGCTAAACCTACCACGGCGAAAGCTTCGTTAAACTCAAAAAAGTCAACATCCTTAATTGAAATTTTCGCCTTATCCAAGGCTTTTGGTAAGGCTTTGGCCGGCGCCGTTGTGAACCATTCAGGTTCTTGTGCAGCATCGGCGTAACTTTTTACGGTTGCCAATGGCTTTAACCCTAAATCGTCTGCCTTTTTTCTGCTCATTAATACCATTGCACCCGCACCGTCGTTAATAGTAGATGCGTTTGCCGCGGTAACGGTACCGTCTTTACTGAAAACAGGTCTTAACGTTGGTATTTTTTCTAATTTAACATTACTAAACTCCTCATCCTTATCCACAACCAATGCATCACCACGTCTTTGAGGAACTTCTACAGGAACTACTTCGTTATCAAATTTACCTGCACTCCAAGCTTCTGCAGACCTTTTATAGGATTGTATTGTGTATTCGTCCTGCTCCTCTCTTGAGAAATCATGCTCCTTGGCACACATATCTGCACAGACACCCATGGCATTGTTATCATAAGCATCTACCAAACCGTCCTTTTGCATACCATCAACCAAGGTTGCAGGCCCAAATTTTTGAGCAGACCGTGCATGATAATAGTGCGGAATCATACTCATATTTTCCATACCGCCGGCAACAATAACATCAACGTCTCCCAATGCAATAGACTGGGCTGACTGCATTACAGCCTTCATGCCAGAAGAGCAAACTTTATTAACGGTTGTACAGGGAACAGTATTTGGGATTCCCGAGTATATTGCAGCCTGCCTGGCCGGAGCCTGACCAGCTCCAGCCTGCACTACTTGGCCCATTATGACTTCTTCTACCAATTCTGGTTTCAAGTTGATTTTATCCAGAGCACCTTTTATAGCAATGGCGCCTAAATTAGGAGCGGGCACAGTAGAAAGTTTTCCTAGAAAACTGCCTATTGGGGTTCTTGCGGCTGATACGATTACGACGTCTCTTTCCATATTTTTATATCATTTTAGTCTGGGCAAAATTACTTAAATTTTTAGGATTTGCCATTTGTAAGAATAACGTCAAAAATACTCAAACCATTATATTTTGTTACATTTGATTTCACTTAGCATTTCGCTGCAATAGGGGAGAATATTAGGGGATAAAATATTAATGAAGGATTTAATCAATAAATGGTATAAAGGCCACGCTCTACTATATAAGATTTTACTTTTTGTGGGCACGACTTTTTTAATTGTCTATCTCTTTCCCAAGAGTGGTAGGTTTAAGTACAATTTTGACCAAGGAAAACCATGGCAATCTGTAAATCTTTTGGCTCCTTTTGATTTTGCTATCAAAAAATCTACTGAAGAATTACAGGAGGAACGCTCCAAGGCCATTAAATCCAGTCCTATATATTTTAATCTATCCAAATCTGCAAAGAATGCGGTCTATCAAAAGTATGAGGGACGTTTTCGGGAAATTTTTCCAGATAGTGTCACTGAGTCAAACCCTAAGTTATATGAAATAGGGAAATCTACTTTAGACGCTATTTATGATACGGGGCTTCTTGACGAAAATTACACTTACGACCCAGAAAAAAGCGTTGTTTTACTAGACGGACAAACACAGGTTTTAAGAACCCAGTTTTCTGAGCTAACCTCGGTTGATGAATTTAAAAATTTATTGGAAAATAGATTGCTCTCCGATCAGTACGCAGTATTTGAGCCCATATTTATCTCATTTTTCTTTGATATTGTTGAACCTAACCTGTTTTTAAATGAGTCACTGACCCAAACGGCGCGTGATGAAAAACTTGATAATATTTCAAAGGTTAGGGGCAGCATTGAAAAGGGAACTTTAATCATATCAAAAGGAGAGATTGTAGAAGGTGATAAGTTTGATATTCTAAAATCCTTGCAGGCAGAATACAAATCCCAAATATGGAACGCTTCAGATTACAACATGGTTATCTTTGCCTATGCGCTTTTGGTCGCGCTTGCCCTCTTAATGCTGCTATTGTTTCTTCGGAAATATCGTATCGAAGTCTTTTTAAACAATACCAAGGTCACTTTCATTTTCTTCAATATATTATTGATGATAATGTTAACCACATTTTTGGTCAACTATAACTCAGAATATGTGTACGTTGTACCACTGTGCATTTTGCCTTTGGTGTTGAAAGCTTTTTTTGATGCTAGACTCGGCTTATTTGCTCACGTGTTGACCGTTCTTTTGCTTGGATTTGTGGTCCCAAATAATAGTGAGTATATTTTCCTGCAAATTATTGCAGGTATTGTGACCATACTTACGGTTTCCGAATTGTATAAGCGCGCCAATCTATTTATCTCAGTTGGCCAGATTACGTTAATTTATATTTTATCCTATTTTGCTTTTTACGTCATCCACGAGGGTAGTATAACAAATATTGAATTACGCACCTTTGGCTTTTTTGTACTCTGCGGTCTGGCAACCTTATTTGTGCAGCCCTTGATTTACATTTATGAAAAGGTTTTCGGTTTAGTATCAGATGTTTCGCTTTTGGAACTATCAGACACTAATACCAAACTGCTTAAAGAGTTATCCAATAAAGCACCGGGTACATTTCACCATTCGTTAAACGTCGCAAATTTGGCGGAGGCCTCGGCCAACGAAATCGGGGCAAATGCCATGTTAATTAGGGTGGGAGCACTTTACCATGACATTGGTAAAATGAAAAACCCAACTTTTTTTACCGAAAATCAGGCAACAGGTTTAAATCCTCATGATGAACTGTCTTCGCGAGAAAGTTCCAAAATTATAATTGACCATGTTTTGGATGGTATTGAAATTGCTAAAAAGAACAATCTTCCAGATAGGGTTATAGACTTCATTAGAACGCACCACGGTACGAGCATGGTCTATTATTTTTTCATGAAGGAAAAATCGCTTGATGAAGACATCTCAGAGGACGATTTTAGATATCCAGGCCCAAAACCATTTAGCAAGGAAACTGCCATACTCATGATGTGCGATAGTGTAGAGGCAGCCTCAAAGAGCTTAAAAGAACCATCAAGCTCAAAAATTGATAAATTTGTTGATAGTATAATTGCAAAACAAATGGAAGACGGGCAGTTTTTAAACGCAAACATCACTTTTAAGGAAATCCAGATGATCAAAAAAGTTCTTAAGGCGAAACTTGCTAATATTTTTCATTTAAGAATCGAATATCCCGAATAAACAACTAACAAAAAAACATCAAAATAGTTGGGATGTTTAGTCTTAAATATTAAATTTGCATCCGCATTAATTTTGTGGTGTTCTTAGGAACATTTTGGAGAGGTGCCTGAGTGGCCGAAAGGAGCGGTTTGCTAAATCGTCGTACCTAGAAATAGGTACCCAGGGTTCGAATCCCTGTCTCTCCGCATAGAGTTTTCTGTTTTTTAAACGGGAATGAAGTCAAAATGTCAATCTTAAAAAAAGGCTGGCATTTTTTTTTGAATTTTCGGTCTTATCGTATGTTGTTTTAAGTTGTGAGCATTTATAAGATGCATCTGAAGGCTTGTTCGCTATCCTAGCCATATTTTGGGAAAATAGAATACAAAGCTTTATAATATGGGATGTGGCCCTTCGACGCTGCTCGGGATAAACTGCAACACATCGGTGTAGGGGTATTGTCGAAAAACCAATGTTACTCAATAGAATTGAGTGATTTATATAAAAATTCGGGATGTGGCGCAGTCCGGTTAGCGTACACGGCTGGGGGTCGTGTGGTCGCAGGTTCAAATCCTGTCATCCCGACTTAACGAAAATGAACCAGCTTGCTGGTTCATTTTTTATTTATGGACGTGTTGAAAGCTAGCTTTCGTAAGCGTACAGAAATAAAAAATGAGAACACAATAGTGTTCATTTTCATTTGCTATAAGGGTTTGTTAGGATTCTCAAAATCCTGTCATCCCAATTATTAAACACCCAACTTCAATAGGAGTTGGGTGTTTTTATTTGAATCAAGCCAAGCGTTAGCTTGAGCGTAGATCTCAAATAAAAACAGACAGAACGCGGCAGCATTGGGTGTTTATTTGCAGCAATAGCGATGCAAGGGGATTCTACAAATCCACCTGCGATGGATAGCCTTAGCGCAGATTTCAAATAAAAACAGACAGAACGCGGCAGCATTGGGTGTTTATTTGCAGCAATAGCGATGTAAGGGCATTTTACAAATCCACCGGCGATTGATAGCCTTAGCGTAGATCTCAAATAAAAACAGACAGAACGCGGCAGCGTTGGGTTTTTATTTGCAGCAATAGCGATGTAAGGGGATTCTACAAATCCACCGGCGATGGATAGCCTTAGCGCAGATTTCAAATAAAAACAGACAGAACGCGGCAGCGTTGGGTGTTTATTTGCAGCAATAGCGATACAAGGGGATTCTACAAATCCACCGGCGATTGATAGCCTTAGCGTAGATTTCAAATAAAAACAGACAGAACGCGGCAGCATTGGGTGTTTATTTGCAGCAATAGCGATGTAAGGGGATTTTACAAATTTGTGTTTCTAATCCTAAGCACTTCACAAGTATAGATGTTGTATTAAACGCAAGCATTTAAAGACTATTATACGATACTTTAAGGTAAAGATGTTCATTGTTTTGTGATAATGGCTAAAAGATCTAAGCATCAATTTTTTTTAATATTAAAGTCAGTAGGTCAAAATATTTAAGTTTTCGACTTGATTTTATCTTATCGAGGTATTTTTCCAAACAATAGAACATATTAATTTGATTATACCTTAGTAGTTTCAAAAAAAAATCAAAATCTTACTTATCGCTACATAAAATAGAATTAAGAAAAATGATTGTTCAACATCTAATACCATTAGGCGCAAAAATTAGAAACCAACAGATAAATGGGGTTAGCATTGATGATATTCATGAGCTAAAGACCGTTCTGGCTGAATATGGTGTTTTAGTATTTAAAAACCAAAAATGTACCAATCGTGATTTTGTTGAATTCCTAAAAAAATTCGGACAGCTCACTTTCACCACCGGTGAAACGCCGGTTGACGACGCGCCAGATTTAAATATGGTGAGTAACGTAGGTCGAGTGGAAAAACCGGTGAGTCGCTATCACGTGGATTCAAGCTACTTCAAAACTCCGCCGGCATACTCCGCCCTCAAAGCGGCCGTATTGCCAGAACATGGAGGGGAGACCTTATTTTTGAATCAATATAAAAGTTTTGAGACACTCCCAGATAATTTAAAAACAGCACTTTACAGAAAAAACCTAAAGCATAGGGTAACCCGATTAGAAATTAAAGACAAAACTAACCATGAGACCGAGGCACTTCATCCCGTCTTTAAAAAGCATCCAATTTCAGGAAAAATTGCTATTTATATGTCAACTCCCCAACGCTGCGGAGACGTTAATGGGATAAATCTTGACGATTCGCATAAATTGGTTGAAGACCTCTACCGGCACTGCATAGAGTGTCAAGAGCCGTATAGGCACCGTTGGGAGAAAAACGATATTGTTATGTGGGATAATGGCTGCACACTGCATCGCGCCGACCATTCTAAAGTAAATGGCGACCGCATCTTATATCGGGGGATGTCTTTAGGTTATAACGCTTCATTAAATGCTTAGGGTTTAGGCATTTTAATTTATCCCATTTATGAAAGTCGACTAGGATTCTATGATTTCACTTATTTCAATTACACCCCATCCATTAAGACCAATTAGTATCCACAGATGATTTGGTTTCGCCTGTATGTCGATGATGCTTAAATTTTCTAGGTTTCCGCTAACAAATGTGCCTTTCTGAGCTTCAATTCTATTTGATAATTTCTTGTTAATATCAAACAGTTGCTCCTTGAGTTTGGGAACTAAGTCCAATTGCATTTTCTCAATCATTTTACCGTGCAAGAATTTATTGGCAAAGGATTCAAGAATATTATCACCAATTATATTTAAACCTTTACTGTCAATCTCATAATCCTTAATCAAGATTTTCTGTAGTTTTTCTTCAACGCTAATGGTGGCATCAATTTTAAGACTGAATCTCTTATGTTTATACAATAGTAGAAGGCTCTTAAGTTGAAGGCTAATTTCAATATCAAAATCTAGGTTTTGACTCTTTCGAATTGTTAAATCAACAATTTCAGCAAATTTGGTGTCTTTGCCCCGAGCCCCTTCTTTCTTAATAATTTCACCAGCCAATTTTTCGTTTAATAGCTGCTGAAGTGCCCCGTAAGAAATAACAATTGGGATTTTGGCGACAATATGTTGGTTAAGGTTTTCTTTATTTTCAATCACAAATCTTTGGTTTTAATGGCTACAAACTAATGATTTATTCTGTTTGAATTAGGCTGGGGCACGAATATCTTTTAACAAATAATGGTTATAAAAATAAATAAATCCAGCTCATTAGAATTTGTTAATTAGAAACCTCATCTGCTAAAACTGATAGGGTTGCCGCCTAATCCTGATACAATTTTGGATTCTAGGTCGTTTTAAGAATAAACTTTATTATTTTAAGGCACCGAACTTTTCAATAAAATTTTAACTTCGGAAATTATAAAACACTAAAATGAACAACGACGAGATTAACATTGCCGAAACCGATAAATCCATGCACGCCGCAGATTTAGCGGAATTAAAATTGGCAAAATACGATTTAGAGAATATAAGTGCCATTATGACCGGCCTAAACAAAGTGGGCAGCACTATTGAAACGGGTCTAAGTAAATTGTCTGATGACCAGCAAAAATGGCTATCTGAAAAAATAAATTACGTGTTGCTCAAACTCCTAAAGAGTAATGTAATTACCATGGAAAAAAACAAGGAATTCAAGCAACCCTCAAATTTCGGATATAAAGCCCTGGTTGGTATTACCGGCCTTGGTAGTGGGTTTGTTGGTTCTACAAATCCTGTAGGGGCTACAATTTTTGCTTCAGAGTTATTATTGTCAACCAGATACATGCTACGTTCAATTATGGATATTGCTAGAAGCGAAGGCGAGGATATCTATAAACCAGAAACGCAACTTGCCTGTTTACAGGTCTTTGCGTTGAGCGGGGATTTTGAAGGAGCAAATTCTACAGATACAAGTTACTACGGTACCAGATTAGCCATGGCTACCGCTATGAAGGGAGCCACGTCCTACCTAACCAAATACGGTGTTAGTGGTTTGGGTAAGCTAATGATGACCACTGGAAATCCTATAATGCAGATGATAGGTTTAATTGCGACGCGTTTAACCATACAGATATCAGAAAAGTTTATCTCCCAAGCTGTACCAGTGATAGGAGCGGCCGGCGGGGGTGCTTTGAACTATGTGTTTATGGATCACTTTCAACAAATGGCTAAATCCCATTTTGTGATTAGAAGATTGGAACGTAAATACGGACTTCCCATGGTTAAGTCGTATTACAATGAATTGGGGTATTAAAAATTAGGGGCATACCTAAAATTTATTAATCCATCCAAAGTTCTCTTTTATAATATTATCCTTGGTTTTAACCACAAAGTCCTTGTAAGCTGATGCTACCGGTGAGAGATTTTTGGCTTTTAGCCAAACGAGATTCCATGAGGTAACGATAGGCAGACCTTTTAATGCAACGATTTTTAACGACTTGTTTAGAAGTTCATTTCTAATACCGATTAACGGCATGATCGAGCAGCCGAGACCGGCGAGAACAGCCTGTTTTACTGCTTCGTTAGAGGTCAGCTCAATTTGGTTTTCAACCGAAAAACCGTTTATGCTTATATAGGTCTCCATGGCTTTTCTCGTAGCCGAACCCTGTTCCCTATATATTATTGGGAAGTCTGTAAACCTTTTTTTTATAGACATACCCTCTTTAGGGGCAATGGCATTGCTTATCACATAGAAAAGGCTGTTGTCCATTAGCTCTATCTTTTCAATCTTCAATTTTTTTGGTAGCACAGAGACCAAGGAGAAATCTACCTGGTTGCGTTCCAGACTTTCCACGACCCGGGTTTTATTGGTAACATCCATAACCAGTTCAACCCCGGGATTTTTTCTTATAAAACTAGATAAAAAATAAGGCATGACGTATTTACCAGTGGATGCTACGGAAATTTTAAGCCTACCAGCAATTTGACCTTGATAAGCTAGGGTTTTATAGTTTATGGCGTGAACCTCATTAAGGATTTTTTCGGCAGCCTTGGCTATTTCATAACCAAAATCTGTAATGAAAAGTTGCCTACCAACAACCTCTGTTAATGGAAAGGGAAATTGCTCTTGAAAATTCTTTAGTTGTATTGAAACAGCGGGTTGGGTAAGATTTAAAATTTCCGAAGCTCTTGTAATGCTTTGCACCTCTGAAATCTTTAAATAGATGCGTAGTTGGTTTAAGGTATAATTCATAAAATACTTTAATATATCACATAATAAATATAAATAAAAATTAACAAATAGGATAGTTCATCTTTGCAGTATTGAAATTTTAAAATAGGAAGTACTTAGATGGACAGGAAAGATATAAACAAAGAAACAGCGGTTGACCAAAAAATTCAATTGGTAAAAGGGGACTTCACACCCTTAGAAGCGTCACATGTGATAATTGGTTTGATCGATCTAAAGATCAATTTCCATAAGGTCCAAAGGTTACAACATTGGGAGGGCAATCATGAATGTGAAACCTCCCAGCTTGATAAACGAATCAAGGAACTCGAAAAAGAAAAGGAAATCGCAGTAGCATACATCAAGAACCTGAGGGGTAGTGGTAAAAAACTTAAGATTGATGGCGTTCTTGATATTACCCTTTCTTAATGCATTTAAAACTAATTTTCTAAAATCATAAATCATGTTCAAAAAACAATCAAAAGTCCTTTCCTTTATCGGTTTATTTATAATGCTTGCGGTTTCAGCTGTAGCTTACATACAAGACTCTGTTTTCTTTGATAAAATAGTTGTTTGTAATATTATTTTAACTATGGTGTTCTTTGCTAAAATGAAAAGTGAAAATACCATTAAGCGCACCGAAACGAAAAAAATTAAGTAGCTTTATGCAACAATTCCTTTTTTAAAAGTTGCTGCTTATTTTTACATTACTGGTTTCTATTTATACAACACATTTTAATAGTTATGTCTAAACCGCGTGCTAACAATGGGTCTCCAAATCGTGTTCCTAAAACTAATACAGCTAATCATTCTAGTGCTATTTCTAAGTTTGTAGCTATTTTTATCTGGTTGTTGTTTTTTTCGAATTTAGCATTTCTTATTCTAAATTTTAAGACTATTCCAACTTTGGAATTTGCAGGCATCTTGCATTTAAATGGCTTCACGATTCTAATATGGACTACTGTGACCTTCTTTAGTGCTGTTGTAAGTTCTTACGCAAGTAATTATTTAAAGGGTTTTAAATACCAATCGCAGTTTATGCTGTATTGCTTAGGCTTTACCTTTACCGTGCTATTATTGGTATGCTCTGATAACGTACTACTATTACTCTTTAGTTGGATGCTAATGGGCGTTTTTATGTCAAAATTAATTGGTATTGATGCTCGTTGGGGAGAGGCGAGAAGCGCCGCAAGATACGCACTGAGCTTTTTCCTTACCGGAACTTTGTTTTTAAGTATAGGCTTGTTGCTACTTGCATTTTATAGCGGTGTATTTAGGATATACGAATTACCCAAAGTTATTTTTGATTTACCACTTTATATCACCATTCCGGCAGCACTTTGTGTAATAATGGCCGCTATTGTGCAGTCTGCGATGTACCCATTTCACAAATGGTTGTTGTCGGCCATGACTTCTCCCACACCTGCATCGGCACTAATGCATGCCGGCTTTGTTAACGGAGCTGGTATATTGCTGGCACTTTTTGCGACGCTATTATTTGCATCTGAAACGTTAACCATTTTATTTGTAATTGGAGGTTTTACTGCCATTTTAGCGCAATTCACTAAATTACTTCAGGTTAATGTAAAGCAAAAATTAGCGTGTTCTACCATTGCGCAAATGGGATTTATGATCATGCAATGCGGTCTTGGGTTTTTCAACGCGGCCGTTGTGCATTTGATTCTGCATGGATTCTATAAGGCCTATTTGTTTCTCTCCTCTGGAGAAGAGGTTGGCCAAACAAAACCACAAAATCTTAAAACATTGAAAATTAAGCCCCTTCAGGCCATTGCGGTACTGGCTTTTGGTGCATTGGGTGCTTACCTCTTTGCTGAGTTTACTGGGAAAAACTGGACAGATAGCGGTGTTTTTCTTACCTTAATTGTCGCAATAACTGTTGGTCAAGCTACTTATAATATTGTAAAGGAGAAAAGCTTATCTGACGTCCAGAAGCTATTCTTTCCTCCAATTTTGTTTCTAATTGGTATTGGCGTTTATGCTTTAATGTATAATGGTGTTACTATTTTGATGTATGACATGCCACTGATTGCCCAATCCACTGCCCTCACAGGAGTGCAGATAACATTTGGAGTCATTTTTCTTCTGGGTTTCTTTGTTATGAAACTCGGTGTATATCGAAAAATTCCTTGGTTGTACGTAAAGCTGTTGAACATTTCCCAGCCTTATGACAAATCGGTTTTAATGTATAAAAACAAGTAGTCATGAACGCAGCTTTATCAAATTCTATAAAAAATGCTTCCACTGTCATCGGTAACACTTGGCCGCTATATACTTTTGTCGCCTCTAACCCCTTGTCGGGCTATCAAAAACATTCGTTTAGGGATGCTGCAGATTTATCCGAAAAACACTTAAAGGCAAATACGTTCCCGAAGCCCCATCTCTTTAGGCAGGCTTTGCGAAAAGGCGATATAGATAATGAAGTATTAATTACTTTACTACGTCATGAGGGGTTTCAGGAATCACCTGAATTTTATCTATCCCAAATGGAATCTGTAACTAAAGAGACCATAGAAAACCAGAACCATCAATTAGATAAAATCATGTCTAAATGGTTAGCTGCCTTTATGGATGAAGGTTTGGCAGAATGGGATATGCCCTATAAAAGCGAAGGGTTTTATGCAGCATGGCGAATTCTTGCTGTTTACGATTCTGAAATTGGAAAAACCGCATTAAAGGACATTCCAAAAGGAAGTACTTTGGCATTGGAACAGATTCTAGCCGATTTTTCTGAAACTGAAATAGAGGAAATTTTCACCTACCACCTTGCGGCACTACCCGGGTGGACAGGCTACATAAAACACCGAAGCAGCTCAAATACAGACTGGCAAATTAATTACCCAATCACTTTAGAACACTATCTGGCAGCTCGATTGTGGACTGCTAAAAAACTAGGTTTACCTGTAAAAGCTGATGCCAAAAAACCAACTGATCAAAAAGATGGCAACAGGCTGAAGTACACTTGGCTAAAGGCATGGGAACAAACCTGGCAGATCAACTTAGTTAAAAGTTTGGAAACTGAACTTGACAAACCATCTACTCACCAGCGTAAAGCGCCAGAAGCACAAATGGTTTTTTGTATTGATACAAGGTCAGAACTTATAAGACGGCACGTTGAAGCCTCTGGCAACTATGAAACTTTTGGATATGCTGGATTTTTTGGTATAACGATGGATTATCAAAGTCTAGAGGATGGTATAACAAGAAAATCCTGTCCGCCAATAGTCAATTCCTCATACCACGTTACAGAACTAGCACAGGAGAACAAGAATGAAAAATTAAGTTCTTTTAAAAGTAAAAATAGAAGAAGCCTTTTTAAGGATTACTTCTTGAAAAGAATGAAAAACATGTTACCCTCCGCTTTTGGTTATGTTGAGGGTTCTGGGCTTTTTTATGGCTTGTCCTTAATCGGTAGAACGATTGTGCCAAGGCAGCTCTATCGGCTAAACAAAAAGGATAAGGTTAATGGTTTTGAAACCTATTGTGAGCCGAATATTGAAAGTTATAACGGCGGCGACGCCACTCATGGAATTCCAATAACCGAGAAAGTGGCTATTGTAAAATCGGCTTTTGCTTTAATGGGATGGAAAGAATTCGCACCGTTGGTTTTATTCGTCGGTCACGGAAGCCATTCTGCAAACAACCCATTTGAATCTAGTCTGGATTGTGGCGCCTGCGCTGCGAGCCCTGGGCGACATAACGCACGTATGCTCGCAAAGTTGGCAAATCTTAATGAGGTCAGAACTGTATTGGCAACAGAACACAGCATTAGAATTCCTGAAAACACCCTGTTTTTAGGAGCTGAGCACAATACCACCACAGATAGTATCGTGATATTTGATTCTGAGGTAATATCTACACACAGCCATCTGGTTGAAAAACTAAAGGCAGACTTAGGCGTTGCACAGCAAACAGCAACTAACGATAGGCTTGGCAGAAAGAAAAAAAGTGTTTCCCTTTCTCAAAAAAAGGCTAACAATTGGAGTGAAACAAGACCAGAGTGGGGCCTGGCCAAAAATTCGGGATTTATTATTGGAAAAAGGAGCATTTCAGAGAATCTTAATCTTGATAGTCGTTGTTTCCTTCATTCCTATGATTGGGAGCTTGATGAGGACGGCTCTGCACTAGAGGGAATTATTTTAGGCCCCATGACCGTGACCCAATGGATAAATAATCATTACTACTTCTCTACCGTGGATAACGAAACTTTTGGTGGAGGCTCTAAAATAGCACATAATATTACAGGTAAGTTTGGAGTGGTTCAAGGAAATGGAGGCGATTTGAATATGGGTTTACCAATCCAATCGCTCTTTGAAACTGATGATGATATGTACCATCAACCTTTAAGATTAACGGTGGTCATCCAAGCACCAATTGCGCGCGTTTCTGAAATAATTGCAAAAAATGAAGGCACGAAAACATTAGTTGATAATGAATGGGTTCATTTATTGGCAGTTGATCCGACCCAGAATAATGAGATTTTTAAATATGAAAAATCCATTAAGTGGAAGGTGTATTCTTCAAGGGGTTCGGTTACTGCTTCTTCATATTGATACACATTTTTTGAATACTGATTTGGTTTTATAATGCGTTTATATCTTATATTTTTTATAGACTAAATTCATTCAATAATTAAATCATCTAAGCTCTTTAAATATCAGACGGCTCCTTTCAAATCAAAAAATATATTCAGATTTTTGGGATTTAAAATTTAATTACGCCTCGAACCCTATCTATGAAGTTTTATTTTTACTTTTCAAAGATTCAAAAATTTAAGCTTTTTTATACGCTTAAGATTAGATGTTAAATACTTGCTTATTAGTTAACTAACTTGTTTTCGATGCGAGTTTTTTGAGTAATACAGTCAAAATTCAAATATCTAATCGATAAGACTTAGTTTTTTAGTGCAAAAACATGTAATTTCGTCGATGAATTAATACGTTTTATCGATGAAACATTGTTTTGTACTTCTTTTTGTCCTAGGTCTTTATTTTAATTCCCAAAGCCAGACCCCCATTACGATTAGAGAGGGGGCTTCTATAAAGATTAATTTAGGAACTTCATTAACCAATTCTGAACTGACCTTAAAATCAGTGTCAAATCAGTATTCAAACCTTATAGTGGATGGAAATCTAGGTACTTCGCCCGGTGGTGTGGTTAATTACGACAGGTACATTAATTTAATTGGTTCAGATTCAGCTGGTGGTAATGATTTGGTTTCATTTCCAGTCTTTCAAGGTGGGGATAATTTTGATGATTTTTTAGCCTACGGCGAAAGTCTAAATGATAACAAGCTTAGGATTGCCTCAAATCCTTCAAACTCTACCGAGTATCTTTTTGGTCCCTACGAAAATAAATCACCTACAGGTTACGTAAACTATAACGAAGGTAACAGTGACATTATAGAAGTTGGTAAGGGTTACCGTGCGGCAACAACAGATATTGATTTAGACTTATCTGGAGAAACCGTTAGATTTACCGGCAATGTAATCCAAAATGATGTTTTGGTAACGATTGATACTGAAGATAATACTTGGAATGCGGTAGGTAATCCCTACCCCTCATATATTGATGCACAATTGTTTTTAGACGAAAACATTGCTGCCCTTGCTGCCAATAGTACTCTAAATCCGGATGCGGCCGCAATATACGCCTACAATGACGCTACAGATGCTGGGTCAAATACTATTGGAAATTTTACGATTATCAACAAGACAAGCAATACCAATATAAACATAGCACCTGGACAAGGTTTTCTGGTAAGTGATAATGCCCTAAATAATCAGCAATTAAGTTTTACACAATCTATGAGAACCTTTGAAGGCACCGACGATTTTATTTTAGGTCGTTCTTCGGGCGATAATTTTAATATAAGACTTTTTGCACAAACGGAAAGCCGTACATACGCCACGGAGTTTTATTTTAATGATCAAGCATCCGATGGTCTTGATATTGGTTATGATGCTGAGCTTTACATCGGGCAACTCGCGCCATTGATGATTTATTCTCATTTGGTCGAGGATAATAGCGGTAAAAGAATGGCAATTCAAGCTATTGACAATAATTTTGATGATGTCACAATTCCGTTGGGACTTAAAGCTTTGCAGGGGCAACAAGTTACTATTGGTATTCAAAATTCTGATTTGCCAGATGATGTACAAGTTTACTTAGAGGATAATTTTTACAATACATTCACTCCGTTAAATAATAGTAGTTACACCTTTACCACTGAAAATAATTTAAATGGGACAGGACGTTTCTTCTTGAGAACAACAAACGAAACCCTATCCGAAATAGGTCAATATAAAAGCAGTTTGAATATGTACGCAATAGATAAGATTGTTTACATAAAAGGGCAATTATCAAAAAACAGCCAACTTAAAATAATGGATATACAAGGTCGAAACGTGCTTTCAACGCTCTTGGACTACTCTTCCACTAACAACCAAGTTGATGTTTCAAATTTAACATCAGGCATTTATATTCTCGGACTGTTAAATGATGGTCAGGAAAAAGCCCAGAAAATTATCATTAAATAACTATTCTTAAACAACTAATTTTTACTAAATACATTATCATGAAATCAATTTTAAGCTTTTTGGCTATTTTATTTATTACGACATCTATTTGTTCTGCCCAAGTTGGTATTAATACGGACACGCCAGACGCTTCGAGTATTTTGGATTTAAGCAGTACGGAAGCAGGTTTCTTACTACCTAGAATGACCATGGCTGAAAAGAATGCTATATCAAATCCCGCTAAAGGTTTGATGGTATTTGATACTACCAATAATACACTAGAGGTAAATACAGGTACTCCCACTTCCCCTGTTTGGAGTTTTGTTAGGGCCGAGAATAATGTCACGCCTAAGATTGTTACGTTTTATGGTGATTTAAGTGGAGCCAATAATAATATTAATGGTGTTAACGACACCTTTTTTAGAATGCCTTTGGGCTCGAGTGAAGTCACCGAAATAAATACCGATGTATTTACGGTACTGGGTGACGGTCGTGTACGTGTCGAAGAGACTGGTAGTTATTTAATTAATGCAAGTATATCGGTTGAAGATTTACCTCCTGGAGATCGTAAGTATATTTTAGGGGTTTTTTTAAATGGCACAGCTAGCGCGAATACAGGTACGCGGTTGGGTTATTTATCACGTGGATTTGCATCAATACCTTCAGGCAGCACTCAATTTTTTGGTACATCTGGTACCTTTACCTACTTTTTTACCGCAGGCGATGTAGTAAGTGTCGAATATGTTTTTAATAATGATGGAAATAGACTTGATGGAAACCTGATTCATTTAGGCATTGCAAAGTTGTAATGAAGCGTTAATGATTTTAATTTAAAAATAACATACCTAGTAAAGACCACTTTTTGGAGAGTGGTCTTTTTTTATTTTATAAAAATGACAATTTATAATGCGTTTTTAATTTGCATTGCTATAAACTAAATATTTTACCCTATTCGGGTTAAACCTGCTTTTCATAATAAAACTGCCCACTCACAATTTACCATTCATTACTTTATAAATCGTAAGCTCCTCAATATGTTGCCTTCCTAAATGTTTAAAGCTAATGTCCCTTTCCATTATAGTGTTAGCTAATTTCTAGCTATAATTGGGTCAGAACTTTTGCCGCAGTGAAAGGAACAGACACCCTCCATAATCGTTTTTACTTTTCTATAACGTTCTGTTTGCCTTTACTCATATCATTAGGTACACGCGGCATGTCGTGAATTACCATTTTGGTAATCATAAAGCTGTTCAATACATTCCATATTCTTCCCTTAATGGCACATTTGTATCCGTTTTGCCCCGCATAACAAGGCATTATGATAGTTCGTCTTAATAGCTTCAAAAACTAAGGATTATACCTAATAATTGAGTTAAATTTTGGTCAAATTTAACTCACAGCCGCTTTATAGACTTTTAAACATCGTTCCCGCGCTTCCTTATGGTCAACCATTTTCTCTGGATAATCATCGGTTCCAAATTCTGCCACGTATCTTTTAATATATTGTCTATCCTTATCAAATTTATCAATTTGGGTGGTAGGATTAAATATTCTAAAATATGGCGTAGCATCAACACCAGAACCTGCTACCCATTGCCAGTTGCCAACGTTGCTGGACATTTCGTAATCGTGTAATTTTTCAGCAAAATAGGCCTCGCCCCAACGCCAATCTATGAGCAGATGTTTGCATAAAAAGCTACCCACCAGCATTCTAACCCTATTATGCATAAAACCAGTTTGGTTAAGCTGTCGCATTGCGGCGTCAACTAAGGGATATCCGGTTTTACCTTCACACCAGGTTTTGAATTCATCTTCGTTGTTGCGCCATTCAATTCTATCGTATTTTGATTTGAATGCGTTGTCTTTAGTTTCAGGGAAATGCCATAGTATTTGCATAAAAAATTCCCTCCATATCAGTTCGTCCCAAAAGGTTTCATTTTTTTCGGCAATCGCTTTCTTTAGCATTTTTCTAACGCTAACCGTACCGAAACGAAGATGTGGTCCTAATCTCGAAGTGGCATCTTTCGCGGGATAGTTTCTGGTTTCCTCGTATTCTTGAATAAGAGTTGGTGTCACTTCAAAATCTGCTACCTTTTGCTTGGAGCGCCTAAAGCCAATGTCTGATAAACTTAGATTCGGCAGTCTGGTATGTTTAACCAAATTAGCGAGATAATCGTTTGTGTAATAAATTTTTAAGTTGTAATCCTTAAAATTCTTTTTCCAAGTTTTCATGTAGGGGGTGTAAACCAAATAGGGGTCACCATCTTTTTTAACTACTTCACTTTTTTCAAATATAACCTGGTCTTTAAAGGTTTTAAACTTAATGTCATTTTCCTCTAAAAACTTCCCAATTTGTTCATCACGTTCTCTGGCGTAGGGTTCGTAGTCGTTATTGGTATAGACTTCGGAAATTTTATAATCTTTAATCAATTGCTCGAAAACCTCTTCTGGCTTACCATTAAGCATGGCAATACTGCTATCATATTCATGCTGTAGTTCATCTCTTATCTTTTGGAGTGTATCAAAAATAAAGGTCAGTCTGGCATCATCCTCTGGAAGCTTGTTTAATATTTCAGTATCGAATATAAAAATGGGCATTACCGGACTATCGGATTTCAGTGCTTGGTAAAAACCGGCGTTATCATCGAGCCTCAAATCTCTTCTAAACCAGAATATATTAATGGGAGTTTTCATGAATTATTACAGTTATTATTAGGTCATTTTGAGCCACTAAGCAATCTATGGTATGAGATTACTTCACTTTGTTCGTAATGACATTTTGCATTTTTTTATGAGATTTGAAAATATAATATTTCAAGTTCAATTAAATTAACTCATAACTACCAAATATCTCTTCTAATTTCTCGGTGCGGGTTTTGAAGATTTCTTCCAATTTGGGTTTTACTAAAATAGGATGTGCCAATTGACCGATAATT
>Ga0207419_1000109_pt1 | contig 63605 bp, 56 predicted proteins | sample ElkSloMetagenome_4_FD_184723 | JGI IMG/M metagenome (GOLD analysis project Ga0207419, IMG submission 184723) | Hot spring microbial communities from Elkhorn Slough, Monterey Bay, USA - MD2A (version 2) | ecosystem: Environmental > Aquatic > Marine > Intertidal zone > Estuary: Microbial mat ...
AGTTAACACATGATTTGACCGTTCTACAAAAGATTTCATCCCGTTTGCATCAAAGCCTTTTTGTGCCATTAATGCCAAGTCATAAACATGGTGACAAATCATATTTGCTAGTTCTGCGGAAGGAGATTCAGCCCCTTCTATACTTCCTTGACTCAAGTTAGCGAGATTTTGAATTAAGGGATGAGAAGTATTAACCAACAGAACATGATTTTCAGGAAATTCGGCTTTTTGTTGCTGCATTAATGCAGTCATATCCTGCAACCGTCGCATGGCTTCTGGAAGTAACACCATCGCTGGAGGGGTGTCTTCCGATTTCAACGCTTCGGTACGAATATTCACACTCGGTTTATTGAGAGATTTCTCAAACAATTCTTTGATTTGTTCGCTGCGAGTTTTATTGGTTTTGGGATCGACAATTTCAGTTTTATTGCTGTCTTTATCAATCAACTCATCGTTAATCTCTGAGTCTACTCGCTGGAATTTGACATCGCTGTGTTCCCGTTCCAGGAAGCTAATAAAGTGAGTATCGATGAAAGAATCCAGGAACAACACTTCCAAGCCTTGACTCTTGTGTAGTTCTATATAAGTCGCTTGGGCAGCTTCTTCGGTGCAGTAAAAAACACTATTTTCATGGCGTTCTTTGTTGCGTTCCAAATATTCGTTTAAAGTGGTGTAATAGTTTCCTTGTTCGTCAAAACTACCCGCAGTATTTTCTGAAGACTCCCAAGCATCATCTGCTTCTTCGGGTTTTTGGCTGTCGGTGGGTTCGGGTTTATAAGTTGTTCGGAAGACGAGAATATCTTCAACTTGCTTTTTAAACTTCTCGTCGTTGAGAGAACCAAACTTGACAAAAGTTCCGATATCTTGCCAACAGCGAATATATTCTTTGCGATCGTCTCGATACACTTCTTTTAAGCGATCGCCAACTTTTTTAGCAACATAATCGGCAATTTTCCGAACTGTGCGGTTGCTTTGTAAAGCACTCCGAGAAATATTGAGAGGAATGTCGGTACTGTCAATTACGCCCCGCAACGGTAGCAGGAATTTAGGAATGATTTCTTCGCAGTGTTCGCTGACAAAAACTTGGTTACAAAAGAGTTTAATATTCCCTTGGCTAACATCAACATCCGGCTTGAGTTTGGGGAAGTAGAGAATACCGTTGACAATGAAGGGATAATCAGTATTCAAATGAACCCATAATAGGGGATCTTCTTGGAAGGGGTAGAGATAACGGTACAGATCGAGATAATCATCGTCTGTGAGGTTACTCGGTGACTCTCTCCACGGTGCTTTCTGGCGGTTGAGGGTTTCACCGTCCATCTTGATAGAGACAGGCATAAAGTCGCAATAGGTTTTCACCAGTTGACGAATGCGACTGGCTTCGGTGTATTCGAGTTCATCATCCATCAAGGTGAGGGTGATGGTGGTGCCGCGTTGGGTGCGGTTGGAGTCTTCGAGTTTAAATTCGGGGGAACCATCACAAGTCCAGTGAACCGCTTGCGCTCCTTCTTGGTAAGATAGGGTATCGATTTCGACTTGTCGAGCGACCATGAACGACGAATAAAACCCTAAACCGAAATGTCCGATAATGGAGTTATCGCCGTTGGATTGATATTTTTGGATGAATTCTTCGGCGCTGGAAAAGGCGACTTGGTTGATGTATTTTTTGATTTCATCGGCGGTTAAGCCAATGCCATTATCGGTGATTGAGAGGGTTTTGTTGTCTTTGTTAACTTCGACAATAATTTCAGGTTCGCCTGTTTCCCCGGAGTATTCCCCAGTACGGGCGATGGTTTTGAGTTTGGAGATGGCGTCAACGCCGTTAGAGACGAGTTCCCGAAAGAAGACTTCGTGATCGGTGTAAAGGGATTTTTTGATGATCGGGAAGATATTCTCGGTGTGGATGGTAATCGTTCCCTGTTCAAGTACGGTCATAGGTTATACTGCTAATGTTCTATAAATACGGTATTCTGGCACTATTGTGTGCGATCGCGATGTACTTTGGTGAATAGGATCACCCCCAAGAAAGGATACGGAAATCCGTATTTGGGTGAGTTAGCGGCGATCGCGGAGGGGTTAAAATTGCATTTGTTGGAGAGTTGTATTAATTTCGGATACACGCTCTCGGATATACTGTTGTTGGGAAGGGTCAAAGAGTTTTTCAAATTTATTCGATTGAGAACGACTAATGCCTTGAGTATTAACAGTTCGACCTCCACTTTGTAGCAACAAAGGTTGAGCGGCATTCCTATAATTTTGAATAAGATTTGGGTCATAAGTCAGATCAATAAAGTTACAGATTTTTTTTAAAACTGCCTCTGGATCGTCGGTTAAATGTTCATAGGTAACGAGAAGATGATTCGGTTGATTTTGATAGCTTAAACTAATATTTACGGCTTGTTGCCAATGCTCAATACATTGATCAATTTCCCATTTTCCATCCCAACTTTGAGGATAACGGTGTGTGACCTCATACAAGGACGCCACTACATCGGTTCCACTGCGTAAAAGATGAATAATTTTGACATTGGGAAGATACTTTTTGATGGTATTAATATAGAAAATATGTTGGGGGGTTTTTTCGAGAAAAATCTGTTTGTTTTGTTCTTCTGCTAAAAAACTGAGAATTTTGATAAATTTCTGTGCATATAGAGATTGTAGAGGAATCTGAGGAAAATGGGTGAGCAAATCGGGGCGACCCAGATGTTCAGTAAAATAAGTCTTCAGCCAGGGCTTTAACTGTTTAGAAATTAATCCCAGTTTCTTTCTCCGAAGTTCATATTCTGGGGTACAATACTGAAAAAACTGAGACTCAGGAAAGGATATAATCTCAGGATGAGCCGCAAGTAAGCTTTGAAGTAGCGTTGTACCGGAGCGGGGACATCCAACTAAAAAAACAGGAGTTTTGGACTGTACTCTCATTTCTAGCACCAAGCTAAACGTTATTGAAACCCGGAGCAAATTGGAGATGCCACAAGTTTCTGTTATTATTCCAGTATACAACGGTGAAAAGACAATTAAAGAAACAATTGAATCGGTTTTAAATCAAAGTTTTACTGATTTTGAATTGATTATTATTAATGACGGTTCAACTGATAAAACCCCTGAGATTGTTGCCACTATTCCTGATCCTCGGATCAAGATAATTTCTTTCCCCAATGCTGGATTATCTACCAGTCGAAATCGGGGAATTGATCGGGCATCGGGTAAATATATTGCTTTTATTGATGCGGATGATTTATGGAAACCAGATAAACTTGAGGCTCAATTTAATACCTTACAAGCGAACCCAGAAGCGGCTGTTGCTTACAGTTGGACAGATTATATTGATGAAACGGGTCAATTTCTTCGTCGTGGCCCTCATTGTAATTTTAGCGGTAATGTTTATGCCAAGTTATTATTAGCAGATTTTATTGGAAGTGGCTCTAACCCAATGATTCGGACGCAGGTATTTTCTGAAGTGGGAACATTTAATGAATCCCTTCGTTATGTAGAAGATTGGGAAATGTGGTTACGTTTAGCGGCGCGTTATTCGTTCGTTGTTGTGCCATTTGTTCAAGTTTTTTATCGAAAATATGCCTATTCTATGTCTTATAATGTTTGGGGAATGGAAGCAGCCAGTTTACAAATTTTAGAACAAGCATTTGCTGAGGCTCCAAAATCTATTCAATCTCTGAAGGCGACTTGTTTAGGAAATCGTTATAAAGGTTTAACAACGATGGCGCTAGAAGCCAAACCCGAACGGCTTCGCGCTTTGAAAGCGGCTTCTCTATTTTGGAAAACAGTTGGTTATGATTCATCTCTAGTCAAAACTCGAACTTTCTACAAAGTGCTACTTAAAATTACAGCAATGGCAGTGTTACCTTCTTCATTAGCCCAAGCTTGTTTTACTCGGTTTGAACGGGTATTTAATACAACAACGTTATCTGGATATGCACGCTTAGATGATCGCTAACAAACTTTTAATAGACATTTTGAGTACAAAAGGAAATTGAGATAAAAGATGAGATTCATTTTGAGTATAATTCCAAAGATAACGAACGGCTTCTAAGCCTTTGTGGGATTTTGATCCGGCTAGTGTTTTCCAGAGTAGATACTTATAAAGATCCGCCAAACTCTCTTTTTTGAGATATTGAAGTGATGGGGGTGCTTGATGATAGGATTTTTCTAAAACTCTCAAGCTTTCAAGTTCGAGTTTGCGAACGTTAGTTGTACTCGAATGAGGAGAAACTCGATAGAGAATTTGGGTTTTCGGAATGTTGACAAACTCATAATATTTTGAAAGCCGAATGCACAGTTCCCAATCTTCTCCGCCACTAATTGACTCATCAAACCCTCCAACTTTGAGGTAAGCATCTTTACGAATTAAAAAATTAGAACCATTTTCTAAAGCATATCGAACTAATAGTTTTTCATAAATATTGCCATTTAATGTAATATGTCTACCTAAATAAATGATTTTATCAGATTCATTAATATAGTCTGTCCAGCTATAAGCAACCGCAGCGTTTGGATATTCTTGTAAAGCTTTGAGTTGCAATTCTAATTTATCAGGAGTCCACAGATCATCCGCATCAATAAAGGCTAAAAACTCACCCGAAGATTTGTTAACGCCTCGATTTCGTGCGGCTGAAACACCTGCATTTAGAAAAGAAAAAAGGGAGATGCGATTATCTTTTATTTCGGCAACGACTTCTTTTGTACTATCCGTTGAACCATCATCTATAACGATTAATTCCCAATCTGAAAAAGTTTGGTTTAAAACAGATTTGATTGTTTTTTCAATTGTTTTTTCTGCGTTGTATGCAGGAATAATCACAGATACAGATACCATGTTTTTATTTTTAATATTGGAAAGTGATTTTGTTCGGTCATATTTTGTGTAAAATCAAGTTCTGTTCAAGTAATAGTGAAAAGGACTAATTGCACTCGCCCAAAAAAATTCGAGTTCACAGGCATTAACTAAGTCTGATTTTGCGTTTTTATTATATTTAACTAAATGCAGAATGACTCTTTTTAAACTCCCGAACATCACCCGCAGAAATAAAAGAGGTTTTTGCCAGCTTTTAACTAAAATAACTCTAAACCCAAAAGTACATAGACCATAGCGATGTGCTAAAGATAGCAAGTAGCTTCTTTCTAGACGTTCAGCAGGAATCCAATGATTTAAGTGCATAGCAGAATTGTACCAAATTTCCCAACCTTTCCGATGTAGATAAATAGATAGTTCACAATCATTATCTCCTCTACGGGTAGCCATTAATTCAGGGTTAAAATTATCTAACCACGCTTTTCTACGAAGAACTAAGCCCGCACCAGACGGAAGTTGGAGTAATTCTGGGTTAAACTGAAATGATTGGTCGCCACTTTCACGAATTGCTAACAAAATATGTTCAACTTTTTTGAAATTTTCGGGAGGTTTTGTTTGATAAAGTGGATGAATTTGACCTCCATAAATACCCACTTTAGGATGGTTTTTTCCGAATAAATAAGCTTGTAAAATCCAATCTAAATTCGGAAAGTTATCATCATCTAGAAAAGCAATCAATTCACCTTGACTCTCCTCAATTCCCCTATTTCGAGCAAATACAATTCCCTGCTGATGCTCAAAAACATATTTTAAAGGTGCTTTGACATTCCAACTCTTTTGAAAATCTTGAACCACTTGAGGGGTATGATCACTGCTATTATTATCAACAACAATAATGTCCCAGTCTATTTCCTCTGTTCCCATTTGCGATCGCAATTTTTCCAACACTTGAGGTAAACGATCAGCACCGTTATAAGTTGGAATGACGACTGATAAATCCATTATTTACTCCTTGAATTGGTTAACTGGTTTGCTGTAGCTTGAGAATAAAGTAAAATGGACTGAGTAATCTACCGATTAGGAACTGCATTTCACTAGCAGCCACAATTTCAGTACGAATAGCAATTTTATATTTAAACAGATGGATAATAATCTTGCGGAGATCGTTGAGTAAGTAAGCAACGGCTATCAATGGCTGTTGCCACTGAGGGTATTTTAGCATTCGGATAGCGTGACTACTCAACCCGACTCCAAAACACAATTTCATTAAATAGTCTTTTTCTAAGCGTTGGCGAGGAATACAATGATAAACAACCATGTCTGAACAATACCAAATTTCCCATCCGGCTTGCTGAATATATCGTAATGCTTCTAAGTCTTCACTGGCTAACATTTTACCCCCAACTCGACCCGCAAGAACTAACTGTGAGGGAACATTTTTTAACCAAGCTTCTCTACGAACGACTAAACCCGCTCCCGGTGGTAGTATTTTTTTTCCAGGCTCATAAAGAGAGGGTTGGTTTCCTCGTTCTGTTAAAGCGAGAAAGGAGGCGATGCGTTCAAAGTTTTCCGGAGGAGTGACTTCAAACTTTCCGATAACTCGACTTCCAAATGCACCGACTTGAGGATGAATTTGAGTGAATTTATAGGCTGCGGTTAACCATTGAGGTTCGGGATAATTATCATCATCAAGAAAGCCAACCCATTCACCTAATGCTTCTGTTATACCCCGTTGTCGAGCGAAAGCTAAACCTTGTTGGGCTTCAAAAAAGTATCGTAATGGAACGTTTGATAACCAATTTTGCTGATACTGTTTAACCACTTCAGCCGTGTTATCGGTGCTGTTGTTGTCAATAACAATAACTTCCCAGGAGACTTGCTCAACATCGGTTTGCGATCGTAATTTTTCGAGTACCTGGGGTAAACGTTTTGCACCATTGTAGGTTGGGACTGCGACTGTGAAATCCACCATAACCACTTGTTTGTTTAGGTTTGAAGTGATTCGCTTTCAGCCGATAGGCTCTCTGTTAATAGAGAACTCAGATAGATCGAACTGCATTATTAATATATCTCAATTTCACCCGATGAACCAATGTTTTCCTCTCAGTTGAAGGTTTTAGGTTCTATACTAATAAGTAGCTCTACCCGGATGCAGATTTAGGATGCCAAAAATATCGATTATTCTTCCTGTCTATAACGGTGCAACAACGATTCAAGCCACAATTGATTCTGTTCTCCAGCAAACGTTTTCAGATTTTGAATTGATTGTTGTTGATGATGATTCAACTGATAATACTTTAGAAATTATGTCTCAGTATACAGATTCTCGCATCCAGGTTTTGTCTTGTCCTCATCGGGGTGCAGCAGCTAGCCGGAACCGAGGACTTCAGCAGGCTTCTGGGGAATATATTGCGTTTTTAGATGCTGATGATTTGTGGGCGCCTGATAAACTCGAAGCTCAACTCAACGCTCTACAAACCAACCCCAAAACCGCAGTTGCTTATAGTTGGACCGATTATATTGATGAGTCGGGGAATTGGCTAAAAGCAGGTAGACATACGAGAGTCAATGGAGAAGCCTATGCTCAGATGCTACACTTTAACTTTCTGGAAAATGGTTCTAACCCTTTGATTTGTCGTTCTGCTCTCGACGATGTGGGAGATTTTGATGAGTCTCTGACAGGGGGACAAGATTGGGATTTATACTTGCGTTTAGCGGCTCGTTATCTGTTTGTCAATGTTCCGGCTGTCCAGATATTTTACCGCATTCGCAGTAACTCAATATCTTCTCATACTACTCGCCAAGAACAACAAGTTGTGAAAGTCTTAAACCGGGCTTTTTCGCAAGCTCCCGCCAGCCTACAACCGTTAAAGCGAAAAAGTTTGGCTCTTGTTTATAAGTATCTTGTGTGCAGAACCCTTGACCTTTTACCAAATCGTTCTAACGGTTGGAAAGCTTTACGACTAATCATGATTTATATTGGCTACGAACCCCAACGAGTCAAACAGTCGAAGTTGATTTTCATTCTTTTACTCAAAAGTATTGGTTTGATCCTAACCCCTCAATTTCCCCAACTCCTCCAACAACTCAAACGTCTCATTCACTCAGAAGTTCATGCTTCGGGTTGAATTGTTGTGGAAATTGCCGTTAACTGAGAGGGAAGTTTTTCTTCTTTTTCAGAGCTTTTGGGTTGACTGGTAAAAGACAAACCTTCCTCTAAACGATCAATATAAATCGTATCTCCAGCCACATACTTTTGTTCTAATAATAAATTCGCAATCGGATTTTCTAACTCCCGTTGAATGGCTCGTTTTAACGGTCTCGCTCCATAGACTGGATCGTACCCCACTTCTGCAATATAATTCATTGCCTCTGGAGACAACACCAAACTAATTTTTTGATCGACTAATAACCGCATCAGTCGCTTGACTTGAATCCCGACAATATGACGCAATTCTGACTTATTCAAAGCATGGAATAGAATGGTTTCATCGACTCGATTGAGAAATTCCGGGCGGAAATGCGATCGCAAAGCACCCATCACCCGACGGTACATTTCTTCATATCTTGAGTCATCTCCAGCGACATCAAGAATGTACTCACCCCCAATATTACTCGTCATCACAATGACTGTATTGCGGAAATCGACTTTCCGTCCGTGAGAGTCCGTAATCCGGCCATCATCGAGGACTTGTAAGAGGATATTAAAGACATCGGGATGGGCTTTTTCCACCTCATCAAACAGAATTACAGAGTAAGGATGACGGCGCACGGCTTCGGAAAGTTGACCGCCTTCATCGTAGCCAATATATCCTGGAGGCGCCCCGACTAACCGGGAAACGGCGTGTTTTTCCATATATTCGGACATATCAATCCGAATTAAGGAGTCTTCGCTGTCAAACAGAAACTCGGCTAAGGCTCGGGCTAACTCAGTTTTTCCGACCCCTGTCGGCCCCATAAACAGGAACGAACCGATGGGACGGCTGGGATCTTTCATTCCGGCTCTCGCGCGTCTAATTGCGGCAGAAACGGCGGCTACGGCTTCTTTTTGTCCGATGACTCGTTGATGCAGATGGCTTTCGAGTTGCAGGAGTTTTTGGCGTTCAGACTCTAACAATCGGTTAACGGGAATTCCAGTCCACTTGGCAACAATTGCGGCGATATCAGCTTCGGTGACTTGTTCTCGCAGCAGGGTTGACCCTTGAGACTGTAATTTCAGCAGTTCGGCTTCTTTGGCTTCGCGATCGCGATGAACGGCTTCTAACCTGCCATATTTTAACTGTGCGGCTTTATTGAGATCATAATCTCGTTCAGCTTGTTCGATTTGAACGCGCAGCTTTTCTTCTTCTTCTTTGAGGGTATTAATTCCGTCGAGTAACTCTTTTTCAGATTTCCATTGCGAGGATAATTTTTCTTGCTTGAGTTTCAGGTTTTCAATTTCTTGTTTAATCCGTTCTAAGCGGACACTCACGCCCACATCGGCTTTGTGAAGTGCATCTCCATTTGTTGCATCACTTTCGCTTTCAATGGAGAGTTTTTCCATTTCCAGCTGCATGATCCGCCGATCTATTTGTTCGAGTTCGACAGGTTTGGAGGTAATCTCCATTTTCAGTTGGGCTGCGGCTTCATCGACTAAATCAATGGCTTTATCGGGTAGAAAGCGATCGCTAATATAACGACTAGAAAGCATCGCTGCTGCTACTAAAGCAGAGTCAGTAATTTTAACGCCGTGATGACGTTCGTAGCGGTCTTTGAGTCCTCGCAGAATAGAAATCGTATCTTCCGGGGAAGGCTGATCGACGTAAACCTGTTGGAAGCGTCGTTCTAAAGCCGCATCTTTTTCGATATGTTTGCGATATTCATCGAGGGTTGTTGCCCCGATACAGCGCAATTCGCCCCGTGCTAACATCGGTTTGAGTAAATTTCCGGCATCCGTCCCCGATCCTCCGGTACTGCCTCCAGCACCAGCACCGACAACGGTATGCAGTTCGTCGATAAAGAGGACAATTTGTCCGTCGGAGTGGGTAACTTCTCGTAAAACTGAGCGTAATCGTTCTTCAAATTCGCCTCGATATTTAGCCCCGGCGATTAAACTCCCCATATCCAGGGAAATTAACTGACGATTTTTGAGAGATTCGGGAACGTCTCCGTTAACGATTCGTTGGGCGAGTCCCTCTGCGATCGCTGTTTTTCCGACTCCGGGTTCTCCAATTAACACAGGGTTGTTTTTGGTGCGCCGAGACAGACAACTGACAACTCGACGAATTTCTTCATCCCGACCAATAACGGGGTCGAGTTTTCCGGCTTTGGCTTGTTCGGTGAGGTCGCGCCCATAGCGTTTGAGGGCATCATAACCCGTTTCGGGGTTCTGTGTTTCGACTTTGGCACTGCCCCGAGTGGCTTTGATGGCGTCTTCTAGTTTTTTACGCCCGGCGACGGTGGGAGGACGAGCGGATGTGCGTTGCTGCATTCCTGGGCGACCTGGGCGCGTGGGGGGTTGTTGTTGTCCTCCGTCACCGAGAAGACGACGCCCAATTCGTTCATCGTCTGCAAAAGCCAGCAAAAGGTGTTCGACGGAGATAAACTCATCTTCCCAAGTTTCTCGGGTTTGTTCGGCGATGTCGAGTAATACATCTAACCCACGACCCAGGTAAAGATGATCGATTTTACCGACTCGGGGCTGACGTTTGGTATGGGCTTCGAGTTGTTGGGTGATATTTTCTGGGTCTACTCCTGCTCGCTCTAGGATGTTTGTCGCGAGTCCATTTTGTTCGAGTAGAGCAATGATTAAATGTTCGACTTCGAGTTGCTGATTTTGAAAACGACGAGCCACATCCTGGGATTTAACGATCGCTTCCCAGGCTTTATCTGTAAATTTGCTCGGATCAGTCGGTTGCATCTTGCGATTTTAAGTTGGGGGTTTGGAATTGAAACAGGAATGTTTGGGATAGAAGCAGGACAATTTCAGAATTGACTGCTGGTTCAGATGGCGTTAGGGCTTACTGCTGTTTGTTCTCCTACTTCTATCATTTTTTGTTAGTTTGCAGCAGTTGCGGTTTCTTTTTCTTGGGTGCTGCTATGAGTGCTGAGTTGAATTAGTTCTATCTTATAACCATCGGGGTCTTGTACGAAGGCAATCACGGTAGAACCATGTTTCATTGGGCCGGGTTCACGGGTTACTTTACCCCCTGCGGCTTTAATTTGGTCACAGGTGCCGTAGATATCGTCTACTCCTAAAGCAATATGGCCGTATCCATCCCCGATGTCATAATGATCGGTGCCCCAGTTGTAGGTTAACTCAATCACGGAGTGATCGGCTTCATCACCATAACCGACGAATGCTAGCGTAAATTCTCCGCCGGGATAGTCTTTCTGGCGATAAAGCTTCATTCCGAGAAGATCACAGTAAAACTTTTTAGATTCTTCTAGGTTGCCGACTCGCAACATGGTATGTAATAGTCTCATTACTTGTATTCACCTTTTTTATGTACCCTCACTGTTTATTTTAAAAGGATGTTTGCAACTTGGGCAGAGATTGGGGTTGGATTTTGCGATCGCTTTCCTCTGTATTCCCTGACCTTGAGGGGGTTGTCTTCGGTATTTTAAGAGACGTTAAGCTGATCATCGGTTCATTATACCTCTTACAAAAGTCTGATATCTAACGTCATCGCCAGCTAGTATAGTTAGAAAAAGAGGGTCTACGAAACTGTAATCAACTTGAAACCATAAGAGTTCAAATGCTTGTGTGGAGTCAAACTAGAGACTTTTGACCCGAGGGTTAAGTTCGTAGAAAATCATGAGGAATTTAAGAATAAAACAGGGCGACCCTCCACATTAAGTCTAGAACATCAAGTTTGAATAACTCTAGAATATTTGCGAGAGTATAGAACTTACTTTCAACTGGGGCAATCTTGGGGACATAACGAATCAAGAGTAGATCGCAGAATAACTCAAATATAGAACATTTTTATGACTTTAATTAATGCTGATAATTAAGCACCCTAAATTTTATTTAAACTTTAAAATAAATCCCTCTAAATATATCTTTTTAATCTAATATTTATCCCCCTAAATCCCCCTTTAAAATAGGGATTTTTAAGAGGATACCGCCTACTTTCTTTGATTATTAACTACAAATTATTCCGCCACCTAAGACGATTTCTCCAGTGTACCAAACGGCGGCTTGACCGGGTGTAATTCCGAAGATGGGTTCATCAAAAATAAGTTTAACTTGTTGATCTTCTGCGGAATTTAACGGTACAACGGTAACAGGTTGGGGTTTGGCGCGATATCGAATTTGCACTTCGGCGCGAATGGGAGAAGTTGGCGGTGCCATTGATACCCAATTCACCCGTTTAATGATACACTCGGTTTGAGTTGCATTTTCGCGATCGCCAACAATCACTAGATTTCGTCCGGCATCAATTCCAATCACATATAACGGGTTTGGTGCGGCAATTCCTAAACCTTTTCGCTGTCCGATGGTGTAGTGATGAATTCCTTCATGTTGACCCAACACTTTACCATTTTCATCAACAATATCGCCTGTTTTCCCAGTAATATATTTATCCAAAAACGCCCGCATTGAACCGTTGGCTTCAACCAAACACAAGTCTTGACTTTCCGGTTTTTCTGCCGTTTTTAGATTATATTGTGCCGCAATACGTCGGGTTTCACTTTTGAGAACTTCCCCTAATGGAAACACTACACCCGCCAGTAAATCTTGAGTTAAATCATACAAGAAATAGGACTGATCTTTACTGCGGTCAACCGCTCTTAATAATTGATAACGGTTATTTTGTTCATCATACCGAATTCTGGCATAGTGACCTGTGGCAATCAAATCAATTCCCAATTCTTCTTTGGCATACCGCAACATCGGGCCAAATTTTACGGTTTTATTACATTGAGAACAGGGTAAGGGGGTAATCCCGGCACTATACCCTTCAACCAAATAATCGACAATATGAGTTTGAAACAAATCTCGACTGTCAACGATATGATGGGGAACGCCTAACTGTTCGCAGATAAAGGCTGCATCTACCATTCCTTCAGAACAGCATTGACCTTTTCCTTTCATTAACCATAGCGTTAACCCGACCACTTCATAGTCTTGGTGGTGCAAAATAGCGGCGGTGGTTGAACTGTCAACTCCTCCGGATAAACCGACAACGACTTTTTTCATTGGATTAGGGGATAATAAGCTGCTACTTTAGATTTACTTCTCTATAAATGATGGCATTAATACGTTCAGTTCTGGAGGAACCGAGAATGTCTGTAACTTCTATGATAATACACAAAAACTACAAATTGGGGACTTTGCCGAGATTGCAAACCCCGCTAACCTTGATTTTGCTGCTGTTGGGGACTTGTATAACGGCGATTTCTCCAGGGTTCGCCCAGGAAGAACGTTATGGAGTGTATGTTAACAGTGATAGTGTCTTTTTGCTGGAAGTGGTTCAACAGGTACAACCGGGCGCTGTCATTCGCAGATATAGAAATCGCAGAATTATCGATGCGGGGATTTATTTTAGAGAGAGTGAAGCCGAAAGAGTGGTTGAAGATTTACAGGCTGTCGGTGTAGACGCCCAAATTACAGACTTTGAGGATGAAAAAGAGTTTACCGGTATTATTACTGCTTTTCCGCCTGTTGTTTCGTTACCGACTGAAGAAGAAGAACCCATAAAAACCAATATTCCGCCGATTTATGTTTTTCCAGAGGGGAGTTTGGGTTTATATCAAGTGTTTGTGAGTCTGAATGATGCGGCGTTATTTGAAGTTCTTAAAGTCGCACCCTATGCTGAGGTGAAAGAATATCAAGGTAAACTGATTATTCAAGCCGGAAGTTTTCTAAACTTAGGAAATGCTCAACAATTGGTGGATGAGTTAACCTGGAGGGGAATTTCCTCAGAAATTATTCAAAGTTTACGAGAATTACAACTTTGGGTAGCAATTCAACCTGAAATTCCGACGACACAAGTAACTTCGACACCTGCGAATCCGGGTGGGGGTTATGGGTTATCGCAGACGAATCGTTATTTTGTGTTAATTCCGACTCAACCTGCTGATTTAAACATTGTCGCTAATGATGTCGTTGCTTTGGGTGCGCCCGAACAAAGTGTGATTGTTCAAGACTTAGAAGTTGACCCGTTTGTAGCGGTGGGGCCATTTTCAAGTGAGACTCTAGCCGAAGAATGGGAAAGTTATTTTATTGATGCGGGAATTCCGGGGGCGCAGGTTTATTTTGGCAAGTAAAATCTGACCTTAAATTCAAAAAAAGTGTTAAAAAAAGGCAGAAGATAGAAGTCAGAAATTAAAAGTTTTTTCTATCTCCCTATCTCCTTAATATTACTGAAGACACCGAGGAAAATGAATCATGTTTACCCGTCAAAATAGAACCGAAATTCAACATTTTGTTGTCACAGCCAAACAAATGCAGGCGATAGAATCTCGTATCTTTGATGCGGGAATGCCTGTAGCCGCGTTAATGGAAAAAGTTGCTGGACGGATTACCGAAGGTATTCTCAGCAAAATTAAGTCAATTTCGGTGACTTCAATTGGCGTTTTAGTCGGGCCTGGTCATAACGGGGGGGATGCGTTAGTTGTTGCCAGAGAATTGCACTTTTTAGGATATTCTGTGGTAATTTGTTGTCCGTTTTCTAAACAGAAAGAACTGACTCAATCTCATTTTAAGTATATCACAAGTTTAGGGATTTCGATTAATAAAAATATGGAATCCTTGCAACACTGTGAGGTAATTATTGATGGAATGTTTGGGTTTGGTTTAGAACGTCCGATTACCGATGAATTGGCCGAAGGAGTTAACCAGATTAATGCTGGGAACAAGCAGATTTTGAGTATTGATTTACCGTCGGGAATTCACACCGATACCGGGGAAGTTTTAGGAACAGCTATTCACGCCACTTATACGTTTTGTTTGGGGTTGTGGAAGTTGGCTTTCTTACAAGATTCAGCATTAGATTATCTCGGAGAAGTTGAACTGATTGACTTTGATATTCCGTTAGCAGATATTGAGGCAATTTTAGGTCAAACTCCAGAATTTCGCCGAATTACACCTGAAAATGCGATGGCTGATTTACCGCTTCCGCGTCCTCTTGCAACTCATAAATACAAAAACGGTAACTTACTAATTGTTGCAGGTTCTCATCGTTATACCGGGGCGGCAATTTTAGCCGGTTTAGGCGCCAGGGCGTCGGGTGTGGGAATGCTATCAATTGCGGTACCGAACTCGATTAAACCGCTATTAAGTACCCAACTTCCTGAAGCATTAATTATTGGGTGTCCAGAAACAGAAGACGGGGCAATTTTAGATTTTCCCTCTAATTTTAGTTTAGATCAATTTGATGCGATCGCCTGCGGTCCCGGTTTAACCCAATCGGCAACTACCCTTGTACAATTGATTTTAGAGTGTAATCGACCTTTAATTTTAGATGCGGATGGTTTAAATATTTTAGCCCAACTGAATCCCATTTTAACGCTATCTCAACGACAAGCTGCAACGATTATTACCCCTCATCCGGGTGAGTTTAAACGGCTATTTCCTGAGTTGGCTGAGGAGTTAAGCAATCATGTTTTTGTGACTCAAAAAGCTGCCCAACAAAGTCAAAGTATTGTAGTTTTAAAAGGCGCGAAAGTTTGTATCGGAACAGCGAACACCGTTTGGATTAATCCTGAAAGTACACCTGCATTAGCCAGGGGCGGAAGTGGAGATGTTTTAACCGGATTATTAGGGGGGTTATTAGCCGCAGTCGTGTTAAATCAAACTCCCATTGATGCTATCGTGAAAACAGCGGTTTGGTGGCACGCCCAAGCGGGTATTCAAGCCGCAAAAGACAAAACAGAATTAGGGGTTGATGCGTTGACCTTAACTCAGTATTTGAATCTCAACCCAATTCAATCTCGTTTTTTGAACAAATCTCACCCTTAAGGTGATAAAATTTGAGTTTAAACTGATTGTCTACTCTCTTGTCTTTCTGGTTTGATTAGCGTCTAATTTAACTCCCATGAAACTCAGAATTATCAACAATACTGTTTTTAAAGATCGACCGATTCAATCGGAACTAATTGCTTACAACCGAAAAATCTCAGCTTATGCGGGGACAGAATTTGAGATTGAAAGTTATGATTTCGTCAATAATAACCACTATAAAATTATCTTTATTAGTCCTTTACCTCGCAATCAAAATCTTTGGTATGTATTCTGTGATCATGTCGAAATTATTGATGATAATAATCCGATCAAAAACACTCAACCCGACTTAACTAATCCCTCTGACCGTGATAAACTTTATACCTCATCTGGGTGGAGATGGCCGATGAGAGGAACCAGTATGGGGTCAAGAACAGAGTTTGGTTACGCCCGAGGACGCTTACACGCAGGGGTTGATATTGGTGGCTACACTCCCGATGAATGTTTTGCAGCGAGTGATGGTGTCGTGACTTATGTTAAAAGAGATACCAGTGGGCTGAATGGTCGTATGATTGAAATTATCCGTCCTGATGGTTGGAAACACATTTATTTACACTTAAGATCTATTTTCGTTGAACTCAATCAAAACATAGAACCCAGTCAATTAATTGCAATTCGAGGCGGTTCGGGATTTGGTTCAGAAGGGTTAGAAATTGATGGCGGGGGCTATTCAATTCACCTACATTTTGAAATTCATAACCCAGACGGAACCCCTGTTAATCCTCGTTTGTATTTACCCAAAGATGGCAGTGTCCCCAATTTAGGATATTAATTATAACGGATGAGTTGATTTGGGGGTTTTGAGGTTAATGCTTTGGAAAACAGATGGGTTTATGTGGAGTGTTCTAAGTTGAGGAGTTCTTGTTTTTGTTCTAGAAAATCGAGTAAAATTTTTTGATGAGGACGACCTAATAATCTCTCCATTTTAGCGTTTTGAGAGTAGGCTTGACCCTGGCGAATTTGTTCAGGGGTGATTAATCCCAAATCCCACCCTTCATTGAGAACTAATTGACTTCTCTCAACCGTTAAAGGGGCGTAAAAAACATGACGAATGACTGTTGTTTCTTGATAACAGTGAAAGGCTAAAACTTCAGACAGTTCATAGCCAATTTCTTCAATAACTTCTCGTTTGACTGCGATTTCTGGCGTTTCTCCCGGTTCGATGTGACCCCCAAATAAACCCCAAACACCCGGATAGACAATACTCGGAATATCATCTCGTAATTGCATTAAAAATTGACCTTCGCGGTACAAAATCGCTAGGGAAACAGAAACAGGTGAGTTTGTCATTCTTTGTCATCCACAACTTCTTCAGACTGGGGAGTTGGGGGTTGGGCGGGTTCTTTCTCCCCGTTTTCAGGGGTCGGTTCTTGAATGCGTTCGAGTTCTTGGAGATAAACCCCACCAATGTCTTCTCCTTGAAGTTCTTTGAGGGTAATTGTCTCATAATTCACTTTACCCCGAACCAATATTTCCTGTCCCTCTTTTGGTAAGTTGTCAGTGCTAAAAACCCAAACTGTACCTGTGTTATCCTGAAGCTGATAGGCGCCGGCACCGATAAAGGGCGCAAGACTTTCTACCGTTCCTTTAATATAAACTTTTGTCTCCGCTTTGCGTTTTTCGAGATTTTTAATTGGAGTAACATTCAGATTCAGTTTAGCCGTTGAAGTCGCCAACTTTTCGCAGCCAAACAGCAACGGTGTTAGACAAAATAACATAACGATGGGAAACACCTGAACTAATTTAGGCTGAGTTGCAGTAGTCATGGAACAAAAAACATCCTATACAATTTTCAGCGACCAGTGATCAACTGTTTTGATCGGGTTTCAGATTTACAATAGCAGCAAATTCTTGTATTTTGAACGGTATTCGGAAAATGAAAGAGGTGAGTGGGGAAGTTTAGATTTATCCCGTCTCACCTGAAAATTTAAGCAAGGAGTTATGATATATAACTCAATCTACAGAGAGTGACGGTAGGTTCTAGGGGTTTTGTTCCGAATGTAGCCAACGGCCACAGGCTTGTGTGAATATAGTTTAACTGATGTTCTTTTAATCTAAAAATTATTATGGCTAACCTCTTAGATGGTAAAGCACTCGCTCAAAAAATTAGAATCCAGCTACAACAGGAAATTCAATCTCTGCAAGCCCAAGCTGGACGTCCGCCAGGACTAGGCGTGTTGATGGTGGGAGAAAACCCCGCTAGTTCGGTGTATGTTCGCAATAAAGAACGGGCTTGTGAACAGGTGGGAATTGCCTCTTTTGGTAAACATTTTCCCACAAATATCACGCAAGCGGAATTAACTGAAGTCATTCATTCACTCAACCAAAACTCTGAGGTCGATGGAATATTGCTTCAGCTTCCTTTACCGCCCCATCTGAACGCAATTCCGCTATTGTATGAGATCTCCCCCGATAAAGATGTAGACGGGCTGCATCCGGTGAATATGGGGCGATTGGTTCGGGGTGAAGCGGGGCTTCGCAGTTGTACACCTGCGGGAGTGATGCAGCTTTTGCGTGAATATGAGATAGAAGTCACCGGGAAAGATGTGGTGGTGGTTGGGGCGAGTATTTTAGTCGGAAAACCGATGGCGTTGATGTTGTTGGAAGCTGAAAGTACCGTGTCTATTACTCATATTAAAACAAAAGATTTAGCAAAACTCACCTGTGAGGCTGAGATTTTAGTGGTTGCCGCAGGTTATCCTAAGTTAATTACGGCTTCACACGTTAAACCGGGCGCTGTCGTTGTGGATGTGGGAATTAACCGTCTGACCGACTACGAAGGGCGAAAGCGAATTGTCGGCGATGTGGATTTTGAGGGAGTAGAACCTTTAGTTGATTATATTAGCCCTGTTCCGGGTGGTGTTGGGCCAATGACGGTGGCGATGTTGTTACAAAATACCCTTTGGAGTTATAAACAACGAGTCGGTAAAAATCTGGAATAGACTTCAGCTTTCTGTTTTCAAAACCTCGAAGCACTGATCTTCTTGTCAGCCTACGCGCGGTTTCTAAAACTCCTCAGTATGGGGATGACTGTCATATTGTTTTAATTGCTGTATTCACATCGGAAAGATGTTGATAAACCCATATTGCCAAAAATACAAAGTTCTATACCTCGGCAACCCGGTTGATTAAAAACATCGGGTTTTTTATTAATTTTCTGCTGCTGTTGGATTGGTAAATAATATGGTTTCTTGGGGAAAATAACCCGCAGGTATATTCATCTTGACAGTCTTCCATTGGAGGTTGTTTTCAAAAGCTTTTTCGATAAATTTGACTTCAAACTCACCGAGTTTAATTTCTTCACCCTGACGAATATGAATCGCTTCTAGTTTGAGAAGATTACCCTGACGAACTCCGAGTAAACTAATCTCTTTCCATTCATCTTCTGTGGTAGAATTGTAGGTATCAATATACCCTCGAACTGCTCCTTGTTTTGACTCCAAACAAACATCAATAAAGGGAGGAGGTATTGTCACATCGCCTTCATTACTCCAACATTGGGAGATGAGTTGATCGAGTTTTTCGTCCTGCTGCTGTTGGTTTTTTCCAACGGTATTTACGGCATTGATCAGTTGGGTCGCAGAATCCGTAAAAGTAGCTAAACCTGTGACTCCAATAGAGATGAGAATAATCACGACAATTAACGGATGATTTTTTAGATTGTCTGTGGTTTTTTCAAAGAGATTTTTATCTTCACTCATTTTTCTATCCTGTTTTTATCTAATAAAATTAGGTAGAGTTTGACCGCTAGAAGGCGCAAACCGTAGCGCCCCCTAGAGAATTTTAAGGGTCGATAAAATGCGCCCAAACATTGCCATCGGGGCCTGCAACTTGGTTGAAATAACCATAGGAATACAACAAACGTCGCCCTTCTGTGTTGTTATAACCTGTGTAAGCATCTCCCCAAGGATCATTAACAATATAACCTTTTTTGTTATAGCCAATAATCGTTAAAACATGACCAGCTGGTGTTAAATCAGCCCCAATCACGACAGGACGACGATTAATTAATTCTTCTTTAATCTCAGACCAACGGCGAGTTGTACTAAAACTACTTTTATAACCATAAGCCCGAATTAAAGCCGTTAAAACATTATGTTCAGTTTGCGATCCGACTCCTGCATAATTAAAACACCACTGCAATAATTCATCTTCCAATTGTCCGCCATATTGCGATCGCAAACCATAATAATACAACACCATGGCAATTGAAGTCACATTACAAGTAGACCAAGAATAGCGAGGATTATCGCGTTGAGAAAAATAAGGAACATTCAACTCAATTTGGTCAGGTAAAGGATCAAATATTTTTCCGCCTCGCTGAAATTTTACAAAGTCTGGAAACACATAACCCGTATTCCCAAAATCCGGTAATTCCTCCGTTAAAGCCACTCGAATATGATTATCAGCGATCGCATAACTTCTGACTCCATAAACTCGACCTAGAGGTAAAGTAGCCCTTTCAGAAGCCGCTAAACGACTGGCATCTATCGGGCGTTTTTTCAAGACTGTTGTTTGTCCAATCGTCATCGTCAACGAGTCCGGATCAAAGGGGATTTCTTGACCATCTCGCAACAAACGAACGTGTTGCCAATAAATATATCCGACATTACCAAACCCCTCAACAGACTCCGCCAAAGTGACGCGAAAATGACCCTGAGTAGAAGCATAACCCTTAATCGGATAAGTTTCACCGAGTAATAAGGGTGTAAATTGATCCGGCGACAAATCAAAAGAATCAATCGGTTTTGCTTTAATTGTTGTGGTTTTAATCACCAACATTTGGGCATTAACATCGGTATCCGGTACACTATCAATCTCAAACTGAAGCACTTCCGAACCTTTGCTGAGTTGAACATGACTCTGGAAAAAATACCCAAACGATCCAATCGGAGGAATCGCGTTATTTAACAACACTTTCAAATGACCATCAACCCAACCATACTTTAATACTTTAAACTTCTGACCCGCTTTAATTGCGACTTTTTGAAGTTGATTGAGAGAAGTAGAATCAAACGGTGCGACCTTAAAAAGGGTATCGTTCGTAATCGTTAGAGTTAATCCTTCTCCAACCGTTAAAGGGCTACTACTAACCGTTAAATTAATCACATGAGAAGCAACCAACTCCTTTTTACTATTTGTTGCTTTCAGTCGTAACCAGCGATAACCCGCCTCACTAAATCCTTTTGCTAACTTGACTTCCCAAGTCTTCGCCGTCGAATTCAAAACAACATCTAAACCATAACGATCTTCAGCCATCAAGGTAATAGCAGTCACAACACGCGGATCAAAAGTTCCGTTGAGAATTGTTGATTGATTCACCAAAACTTCTGATGGTCCCTCATAAGTCACCGGGAGTTTAGGGATAATCGGTTGGTCAGCCCGACTGAGTTGAATAAAATCAGGATAAACGTAACCCGTATTTCCAAAACCCGGTAAATTTTCCGTGAGGGCGACTTTGAGATGACCATCTTCTGTGGTATAACTTTGTACCCCATAAACCATTCCGGCTGAAATTGTGACCTGATCCTTTTCGGAGAGATAAGCCGCATCAACAGGTCGTTTTTTGAAAACAGTGGTATTAATAACCGTGAGATTAATTGCGTTTGTATTGTAGGTAATGGCTTGATCTTGTTCCCACAGTTCGGCATGATAACGGTAGATATAGCCATATTGACCAAAACCCGGAATGCTACGATCAAAAGTTACACGAAAATGATCTTCAACACAGGCATAACCTAAAATTGTGTAGGTACTGCCGTGAGTTAATTCAATGGTTTGATTCATTCCCAACTGGGCGGAATCTTGGGGTTTGAGTTTAGCCGAGGTTGTTTGTGTAATCCATAATAATTGAGTCCCCGATGGAGTGGGGGGTAAATCTTCGCGATCAAACCAGAGGATTTTTCCGTTTTTAATTAAGAGTACGTGTTCTTCGTAGAAATAGCCGAATTTTCCCACTCCACCGAGAGGATTTTTGAGTTCAACTTCGAGGTGATTATTGACTAATTTGTAGTCTTTGAGGGGAAGAACTTCACCAACGTTAATATTTTGTTGTTGTTGAGGAGTTAGGCGAGAAGAAGAAATCGCTTGTTTTTTAAAGGGAGTGGTATATCGGGCGATTAAAAGAGTCTCCGATCCAAAATTGCCTTCGAGGGCAACCGTTAAACGAATAACTTCGTCAGAAACTGATTTGTTTTGGCGATCAAAACCTTTTAAACGTAACCATCTTTGACCCTGAGTATTGAATCCTTTCTCTAGGCTAACGTGCCAAATTCCCGATTTAGAATTGAGACGAACAGTCAGAGGATATTTGTCTTCTGCGATAACAGAAACAGTCTGAATTTTTTCAGAATCAAAGGTTCCAATTAAAGCAACAGGTTGGTTAACTAAGACATTTATCGGGCCGAGATAATTCAGCATAGTTCTAGGAGTTGTCGTAAGTCACAATGAAGGCACAGTTAACTGTGAGTAGCTTGGATGAAGCTAGAAATGAGCTAGTGGGGACGGATCAAGTCAAGGGATCGTTTGAGGTTTATCGCTTCAAACAGAGTTATAGCAGTTCGCGCTAATATTGTGAACAAACTAACAGAACCCAGAAACTCTAAAACCTTGATTTAAAGGGTTTTTAAATCCCCTGTTCCCTGATCCGTCGTTCCCTGTTCCCTGCGCGAAGCGCTATAGCATAGCTCACAACTGCACCAATAAAGCCGCCCCTAGAACTATCTACGGACGGCTACATCGTTAATAAGGATGAATTTTTCCTGAGACTGGATCAAATCATCGGTTTAACCGAGTCGGGCGAGAATATCTTTAGCATGAGACGAGGTATTTACCTTGTCATCAACATAATCAATCATTCCTTCACCATTAATCAGATAGGTAACACGTTTGGCATAGCCTCCACCATCAACATCATAGGCTTTGGTAATCGTGCCATCGGGATCGGCTAACAGAATAAACGGTAAACCATACTTTTCTGCAAAAGCCTTGTGGGAGGCTTCGTCATCCATACTCACCCCTAAAACCACCATGTCTTTGCCTTGGTAGTCGGCGAAGCTGTCACGGAAGCTTTCGGCTTCTTTCGTGCAACCCGGGGTATCATCCTTGGGGTAGAAGTACAGAACAACTATCTTGCCCTTAAAGTCCGCCAGAGAGACAGTTTTTCCATTGCTGTCTTTTGCGGTAAAGTCAGGGGCTTTTGTTCCTACAGATAAAGCCATAGCTCAGAGATCCTCCCCAAAAGGAATTTTTTAGATTTTCTTCACAACGTTATTTTACGGGATTGGGTACCTTTTAACCAGCCTTTACAGTGAACAGTAGACCAGTGTTGTAGGGGCGGGTGACGCCAAGATGTCTGTCTCTGGCACCCAAATAATATAAACCCGCCTTCACTCCTAACGGTTAACGGGTAATTGTTACAAAGCGATCGCGCCCTTGTTGTTTGGCTCGGTAGAGGGCCATATCTGCCCCCTCAATCAAAATGTACGGCTTTTGAGATTCGCAGGGAATACAGGTGCTAATCCCTATGCTGACGGTCACGCGATCGCTAACTTCAGATGCACTGTGAGGAATGTTGAGGGCCTTAATCGCCGCCCGAATATTCTCAGCCACGGCGATCGCTTCTTCTTGATCCGTATCGGGTAAAAGCACCACAAATTCTTCGCCCCCGTAACGCGCCACTAAATCGTTGGGACGGCGCACCGCTTGTTGTAATGCTTGTGCAAGTTGAATCAGACAATCATCCCCAAGCTGATGACCGTAGGTGTCGTTGTAGGATTTAAAAAAATCTATATTTAATAAGAGCAAAGACAGGGGTTTTTGTTCGCGACAAAAACGCTTCCACTCTCTGGTAAAATCTTCATAAAAATGGCGGCGGCTTACAACTTTAGTCAAATGATCAAGATGATGAGGCTCAGGATTTGATTGACAGGAGCAAAGTTCGTCATGTGAAAAATTAGAGTTCATTTTCGGCCTCTAAAATCTTTGGGATTAATTGCACAATAATACCAATATTAACCTTGAATGATTAGTCCCATAAAGTAGAAACGGCAACAGGCTAGGGAGATGAGAAAAAAATCTTCCCCGTCCCCCGTCCCCCGTCCCGTTCCCCAATGATGAAGTTGTACAACAAAAACTTGAGATTTAATCGGTATTCTGTAACACTAGATACAGAAAAATTTTAAAAGTCCGTTTTTAGAGGAAACTAACGGTGAGATAGGAGCCTCTGAGAACCGACTCGACGAGGAAAAGGCCATGTCACTTGACTTACACCCCGAAATTACCCTAACTTCCGTATCGGACTGGTTGGCGTCAGAAGTTCCATTCTCAGGCGAATATCAACCCGGAACATGGGTTAAGCTGCGAGAACTTCCCAACCCCTACAGTCACGACGAAGCCCTACTCTTGTGTGAAAACGCTGCAAATCAGTGGATCGCTTGGATACCCGATCATGGTGAAACCATCCTTGGCAGACATCAGTTTTTCCGCTAACTGTGGCGTAGTCACCAAATCCCCCCTAATATGGAATAAAAGAAAAGCCCGGTTTTTGAAATTAGCCGGGTTTTTCCATTCATAAAAACATCGACTGTTTTAAATTACTCTCACTATTACAAATCAGATGACCTCTGCTGAGTCTCCCACCCCCAAATCAATCCAATATCCCTCTGGCACTCTCGAACGGGCTGAACGTGCGATTCGTTGTTCTCCCTTTACCCTAAAATTGCTGAGTTTGATGCGATATGAAAGCGTTGAACTCAATGCGATCGCCGGATCGCGGGGCGTTGAACAGGGCTACACTCGTTCCCCTCAATCTGAACTCAGTGTAGAAAACCATTTAATGTGGCTAATTCAAGTCGGTGTATTGCGACGGGAAGTAGACGGACAGGGAATTACCGATAGTTTTCGACTCACGCCCCTCAGTCGTCAGCTTGTCGAAAAAGCGGAACATCAAACTCAAGGACTCGATACTCCTACCGGGCGTGAACGCTGTTTGAATTTCCTCCATCGCCGCTTACGGTTTCCTTTATAAACAAATTTAATTGTCAATTTGTCTCTGCCTTCAATACGATTTCTCGACCTGTTTTTACAAAACTAACTTTGTAATTTGTCAATATGAAAGCAATTATGATTGTGGGAACCACCTCCCACGCTGGTAAATCCATGATCACCGCCGCCCTGTGTCGGATTTTGTACCGTCGAGGAATAAAAGTCAGTCCGTTTAAGGGTCAAAATATGGCGTTAAACTCCTACGTGACACCTGCGGGGGCAGAAATCGGTTATGCTCAAGTGGTGCAAGCTTGGGCGGCTGGAATTTCTCCTTCTGTCGCTATGAACCCAATTTTACTCAAACCTCAAGGGGATATGACCTCTCAGGTGATTCTTAAAGGTAAAGCGGTGGGTGTTGTCAAAGCGAGTGAATATTATGAACAATATTTTGATATTGGTTGGCAAGCTATTACTAAATGCCTTGATCATTTAGCTTCAGAATATCAAATGATCGTCTGTGAAGGGGCAGGAAGTCCAGCCGAAATTAACCTCAAACACCGCGACTTAACTAATATGCGGGTAGCTGAGTATCTCAATGCAAAAACATTGCTGGTTGTTGATATTGATCGCGGGGGGGCTTTTGCTCATGTTGTCGGCACTTTACAACTTCTTGAACCTCAAGAACGGGAATTAGTTAAAGGGATTATTATTAATAAATTTCGAGGTCAGCGATCGCTTTTAGAGTCGGGGATTACATGGTTAGAAGAATATACCGGAATTCCTGTGGTTGGTGTGATTCCTTGGGTAGATTTACCTTTACCCGCAGAAGATTCTTTAAGTTTATTAGATCGTCGTCCTCGCAACAATCCTCAAAGCGAAATCACCCTTGCAGTTGTTCGTTTACCTCGAATTGCTAATTTTACTGATTTTGATCCGTTGGATGCGGAAACGACTGTTAATGTAGAATATATTGACCCGAAAGATGCGTTAGGTCATCCCGATGCCGTGATTATTCCGGGTTCTAAAACAACTATTGCTGATTTATTAGTTCTTCAAGAAGCAGGAATGGGAGAAGCGTTACAAAAATATGTCGCCGCAGGAGGTCAGGTGATGGGAATTTGTGGCGGTTATCAAATGTTAGGTGAAAGTGTCGTTGATAGTCAAGGGATTGAAGGGAAACGAGGTGAATTTCCAGGTTTGGGATTGTTACCTGTAAAAACGATTATGGATCATCAAAAAGTGTCTTGTAAGCGGACTGTAACCTCTGCAAACCCTCAAATGGGTTTACCCATCGAAGGATACGAAATTCATCAAGGTCGTACTCAAATTCTCGATTTAGAAAATACTTTGCCTCTATTTGATGATCGTAATTTAGGGGTGACAAACAAACAATTTTCAGTTTGGGGACATTATCTGCATGGTGTTTTTGATAATAGTCCCTGGCGACGTTCTTGGTTAAATCATCTGCGAACTCAACGGGGTTTAGGAACATTACCCACTGGAATTCCAAACTATCGAGAACAACGAGAAATGATGCTTAATGCTTTGGCAGATGTGGTAGAAGAATATTTGGATTTGGATCAGATTTTGAATTAAATTTTGAATTAAATTTTGAATTAGATTTAATTCATTCTATAATAGAAATTAAGTGTTGAACTCGATTTAGCTTTATCTACAAATTAATTCTTAAGTCAAATCCTGAAAACAATGGCAAATTCTCAATCTTTGCAAATTCATTTTTTACCTGATGATATTACGGTTTGCGCCCAACCCGGAGAGGCTATTTTAGAAGTTGCTAATCGGGCGGGGGTTAACATTCCAACAGGCTGTTTGATGGGTTCCTGTCATGCTTGTGAGGTTGAAATTGACGGCGAAGATGTGATTTGTGCTTGTATTAGTGCTGTTCCCCCAGGACGAGATAAAATTACAATTAACGTTAGTGTTGATCCGACTTGGTAGATCGTGATCTGGACACTGATCAATTCTCCCCCGTTTTACCTCTGATCTGATACCTATTTTTCTTGTACGGGAAGACTATCAGACTCAAGTAATTGTTCAATTAAAGCGGGGGGTGTCGCTTGACGAAAAGCACCACAATAATACATACTCAAAACAGCTTTATAAGCCCAATGAGTCGGTTCAACATCGGTATAAGGGTTGGGTAAGGTTTCCGCCTGATTGCGAACACAAGCATTGAGAATATCTGCTTTTGTAGGTGTGGCAGAATTCAGAGATTGAGAGAAGTCAGAGGACTGGGGTTCAGCGTGAGTCGGGCTATTAGAACTCAGCAAGGTGAATAAAAGAATTGCTGCAAAGTTTGTGAATTTCATCAGCCAAAATCACCAATTACAACTCCTTTAGTTATAGCAGTCTCTTTCGCATCAGATGCACCCTCAACATAGATTTGCTCATTTTAACCCTTGAAGTTATTACTACTTCACTCCAAGTAGCAGAAGAAAACTCGTTTTTATTTCATCAATTTAATGATATCAACCCAGCTTAAGCAGACCACAAAACTAAATTAGGATGATTGTTCTTGTTCAACTTCCGCAGGTAAACAAATTAAATTCTCTCCTTGAGTATGAATCAATCCAGAGGAACGCAACTTACCCATCAATCGCGTTACTGTCACACGAGTTGAACCAATCGCACTGCCAATTTGAGAGTGAGTTAGAGGCCAAGGCAAGCAATATCCTCGAAAGGGATGTTCTTCACTATCATTAACGTAATATTCACCGTATTCTTCAATGAGTAGCGTTAAAAACCCTAAAAGTCGGTCAATTGTTCGACGCTGACCCAAGGTACTCAACCATAACAATTTACGCTGATGTTGGTATCGAAACGCATCTAAAACTTCTCGGCGGAAATGCGGCCAATTATCAAGATCTTCCCAGTACATCCACAAAACAGTGGTATCATCCGTATGAGCATAAGCTTGAAGGGAAAAGGGCGACTGGGCGACCAACTCAAAGGGTTGACCCGCACCGACAAAACCCAGAAACGCCTCATCTAAACTACGACGAGGTTCTTTAGGATTGGATTGATTAAAAGTAGTTCCGAGTTGGGCGCTACCCACTAGACGAACAGAACCGCATTGTACAAGATACAGTAAACCCGGACGGGCAGGAATTCGTTCATCTTTGTTAAAACTACGACAACGGTAATGTTCCTGCGCCCAGTCAATAATACGTTGCCAGGTTAAAAAGGGTCGATTACTGGGCGTTTCAGAAGAGATAGAGGTTGACTGCATAAGAGGATAGTAATATGAGAGTTCAAGGACAATAGAGAAGCTAAATTCGCGCTTGCAAAGCACGGAGGGTTAAACGAGACACTCAGCAAGTTAAACCAAAGCCAGGCAAACTTTATACATTGCTGATCTCTGCTTCTAATGTAGCAAAAAACACATCATCTGTACGCTTTAGAATTAAATTCATACAATATCTCACTCCGAGATCGACTACAGGAACCTACACAGAATTGTACTCGGGTTCCGGAACTTGGGGCTAGGTTCTTCTCCCAATGGTTCTGTGTGCAAATTAACTCTACAATCCTACATTCCACACTTCAAAATGTAGCATTTAAAGGAACAAACTGGGGAATGACTATTTGAGTAGAATAGCTGATGGAATAATCAAATAAAATATCCAGTTTATCAGAGAAATCAAATGGATTACTAGAGTGCCAATGACGATTAAACAGGCAAAACAACTTATCCAAGAGGTTAAAATAGAATAAATAGAATTTTCATCAGATTTGGAATATGAAGAAAAACAGCGAATAATCACTTAAAATTATCAATATATTGAGTCAATTTAGTCGCTTAAAATTATTTAAAAGGGGGTAAAAATCCGGATTTTAAACCTATTTATTTTTCTATCTTTAGATAGAGTAATTGAGTAAAAATTATCGCTAATGTTAAAAACCCAGATGGGGTAGGGGTCTCACCCCTTAGCAATATTTTTCCCCAATTTCGGTTCGGGTTGCGTAGAATGGAAAAAGTGCGAATGAGAGGTTAAGTAAATATGCCTAAATTAGTGGACATCCACATCGGGATTATCCAAACCCTACAAGCGTTTAGCAGCCATTTACGAAGCCGACTCTACAGACCCATGCGGTTTGTGTCTATTTCGTTGCTAACGTTTATTTTAATTATAACCGGGATACCCACAGCTACGGCACAATTTCCGATTCCCATCTCTGTAGAATCCGGCGACAAGAGCGGGACACCCATTTTCAATGCGTTGAACAAACCCTTCAACTGCGTAAACCTTCAGTTTTGTAGTAACGTCTGGATGACGGGAAGTACGGAGCCAGTTCTGAAGCTCGCTTCACCGCCCGCGACGGAAACTCAAGAAGAAAACACAACTTTACCCGTTGAATTGCGGGCCAGAAAAATTCAGCGACAACTTAACCTTATTCAAGAAAAAGCCCAAGATCGGGTGAAATCCAATCCGCCCAACTCGGAAATTTCATTAAATAAAAATAAAAATAAGAAGAATTCAGCGAAGCAGATTATCCTCGAACAAAGTCGAGGCACTCCCATCGGAAAAAAACTCACATCTCAATCCGAAAGTCTCGGCGAGAGTCTTCATCCCGACACTCCCAAAATAGAAGTTGCTCTGGAAAATAATATACCCGTTATTTATCTGCCCGCCCAAGAGGGATTTTTAAAGCAAACCCTGCTGACTGTGCGGGAATGGGATGTTATTCCCAACCAGGATGTGTTGATACCCGACGACAATCCTGAAATGCTCGAACAAATCAAACAGTGGCGTCAGGAAATTACTGAAAATTTCCCCAATTTCTCCTACGAGAAAACCGAAGCCCTTGTTCTCGCCAAAATTTGGCAATCGAGAATTCAACAACAGTTCAGTCGCGCTTTGAAAAGACAAGAAACTGTTAATGACAATATTGTGGATATTGTCGCCTTTTTCTTGGGAATAATATCTATAATTGTACTCCTGAGTTTGATCTTCTTTTGGATCAAAAGGCAAGTTAAAGCCAGACGCCGCAAACTTCGCAAACAGTTAGAAGATTTAGAAAAATCAGTCGCCATAGAACCGGATACAACTTCCGAGGAGTTGGTCGCCAAAGCCGCCGAAGCCGAAGAAGCAATCAATGCGGCTAAAAATCAGGATTCAACTCAGAACGAGCCAAGTTCTGCACGTTTTTCTAACCGCAATAATAGTAGTGGTGATCTAGCCGATATTCCTTTTGAGTTAGTTTCCTCAAGTATGGAGTCAATCTGGCGATATATTACTCAAAGTTCCCTGAAGCAACAAAGTATTTTAAAACAGCAAATTAACTTGATGCTGTTGCTCGAAAATATTTTGTTCTGGGTGCAAATTATCGTTTTGGTTTTTGGAATCGCGGCGCTTCTGTTTTTCTATCCTCCCACTCGGGTTTACGCCGTACTACTGATTAAAAGTCCAATTTGGATCGCTTTAATCTGGATTGTCTTGAGTATTGCTGACAAAGTTGTTGATTTCTTTATTGACTCCCTTCTCAACCGTTGGGCGACAGAAGCGCAACAAACTTCATCAACTCCTCAACGCTATACCATGCGGGTAAAAACCTATTCTGCCGCTTTGTCTCAACTCACATCTGTGATCGCTTATGGACTGGCAACCATTCTCTCCTTATCGGTGTTGGGACTATCTACGGAAGGACTCGCCAGTGCCGGTGTTATTACTTTGATTGCTACCTACATTTTTCAACCTCATATTACCAATGTCATTCGCGGCTGTTTGATTCTTTTAACCGATCAATTTGCGGTGGGCGATGTGATCGTTGTCGGCAGCGTTTCCGGTTTTGTCGAAAGAATGAACCTGTACATGACCCACCTGCGGGGCGAAGAAGGGCGTTTAATTTCCATTCCCAATGCCAATATTGATGTGGTTCAAAACTTAACTAAAGAATGGTCGCGGGTTGACTTCAAAATTGAGATTGCTTACGATGCTGATGTTAAACACGCCTTAGAAGTGATTCATAAAGTCGCTGAAGAAATGCGAAGTGAACCTCAATGGCAGGATTTAATGATCGAACCTGCTTCAATTTTGGGGGTAGATGGAATTACGCACAATGGTGTTTTAATTCAAGTTTGGATTAAGACTCAACCCATTCAACAATGGGCGGTTGGACGAGAGTTTCGCTTACGAATTAAGTTGGCTTTTGATCGCGAAGGAATTGCTATTGGAATGCCTCAACGTCTTCTCTGGCGTCACGATAACGAAAGTTCTAATCCAGATAGTAATGGTTATCACTCGGAATTTCAACATTCCTCTCAGGAAAGCGATAACTAAAACATTTTGTTTACTTTAACTTCATTCAAGTTTATTCTAGAGAAGGATGATTTTAGTCCTTCTTTTTTCTATAATTATTTAATTGTCAATCTCGATAAAATCAAACAAATGATGGGCGAGTTTTAACTTACTACATCCGACAAAATCAACCTGTTTTCCCCTTTTATTCATTAATGTAGCGGTATTCGTATCACTCCCAAACCCCGCATTAACTTGATCCACAGGATTCGCAACAATAATATCCAAATTCTTTGCTTCTAATTTCTGCAAAGCAGGCGTTAAAATCTCCCCTGTTTGTGCTGCAAATCCGACTAAAAATTGAGGGGGTTGCTTTATTTTACCCAATTCTGCTAAAATATCAGCACATTGCTTTAATGGGATAGCTGTAGGTAAATCCCCTTTAGACAGCTTGTAATCGTAGTATTGGGCAGGTTGAACATCTCCCACAGCCGCCACCATCACCGTAATATCGGCTTGCGAGAACCGTTCTAACATCGCCTGACGCATTTGTTCGGCAGAGGTAACACTCACCCCTTCCACCTCATCCGGCAACAGTGTCAGCAACTCTGTCTTTATCGGTGCGTGTACGAACATTACCGTCGCCCCTCGATGGATCGCTGCTTGAGCAACAGCCAGCCCCATTTTACCCGTTGAAGGATTGCCAATAAACCGCACCGGATCAAGATGTTCTCGGGTGCCTCCCGCACTGACTAACACCCGCTTTCCGACTAAATCCCGTTTTCCGCCCGTATGCAGTAATGACTCGATATGAGCTAGAATTTGTTTGGGTTCCGCCATCCGCCCTGAACCGACTTGCCAATCCTCCCTTTCTTTGAGGGGAAGATCACAAGCCAGAATTCCGGCAACAGTCGCCATACCGTGAAAGCGCTCGTGACTCAAAACATTCTGCCAATTTTGCTGAACAATATTTTGTTGCCACATCTGACGGTTCATCGCGGGAACCAACAACACCGGACAACTCGAAGCCAGAATAGTATTGGTTAATAAATTATCCGCCATTCCGGTCGCAATTTTCGCTAAAGTATTGGCAGTTATTGGAGCAATGACCACTAATTCCGCCCATTCTCCTAACTGAATATGCAGTGGACGCCCGTGAGTGGGTTGCCAAAAATCGGCATCGGTGTAAGCGTGATGACGGCAAAGCGTCGCGATCGTTAAAGGCGTAATAAACTGTTGTGCTGAGTCGGTTAAAATGGCTCTGACTTCCGCTCCAGCTTTCGCTAAAGTTGAGATCACCTCACAAATTTTATAAGCCGCAATTCCCCCACTAATCGCAATTAAGATTTTTCTTTGAAAAGGAGAAGGTAAAATTTGTTTCATCTTCTATCTTCCAAATAAAAAGGGTGAAAATATAGAAATCAGTTTACCTTTAAACCCTTGTTATCACTCGGAATGAAAATTAAAATAAAATTAAAATAGGGGTACAGCCCATGCTGTGAACCCCCAAATTATTCATCTCAACTCACCGATGAACGATTAAGCCTCGTCGTAAGTCTCGATATCGAGCAAATACAGATAAGGTTCAGCTAACTCTGGACGCTGAAATGCGATCGCTCGGAGCAAATGCCAATCGTTAAGACCCTCAAACGGATTGCTATAGTCATCGATTTCCAAACGTGTAGCTAATTCTGCCACATCTTCTACAGTCAGTGTAGAGATTTGCGATGAGGATCGAGTCAACGTTTCCATCTGTAGCTACCTCCGTTAAGTCGCATTTGCTTTGAGCCTTTGTGTGGATAAATCTCACATCTGACTCCCTATTTATAGTGTAAGGTTTTAACTGGATTTCGACATCACCTCCACAACAAAACTTCGTATTAAACTTAAAACTTCCGGACGAATTTCGTGTGCCATATCGAATTCGTGATACTGTATATTTGCTCCAAGTTCCTGAAAACTATCTCTCGCTCTTAGAGCCGCACTCAACGGCACAACTCGATCTAGGCGACCATGTACAATTAACATCGGAGGTAAAGCATCCTCTTGAGGTTCAGGAGAAAAGTGCAGATAGCCACTCAACACAATTAACCCCGCCAAGCCCAATTTTCGTCCCACATCCATTGTCATCGCCCCTCCCTGAGAAAAACCGCCTAAAATTGTTCGACTGGGAGGAATCCCTGTAGAAGTTTCCACCGAAGCTAACCAGTCTTTTAGGGCTTGGCGACTTTCATCGATTCCTTTGTATTCAGAGGTTTCTAGACTATACCACGCCCGTCCTAACGGAACTTGGGGATGGGGAAAGGGGCCATCGGGGAAGATAAACTGATATTGGGGGAGTCTCAGCAACGGCGTTAATGAAGCTAAATCCTCAGCATTGGCACCCCAACCATGCAGAAACACGATTAAACCTTCGGGACTGTCTGTTTCTGCGGAAATCGTAATGGTGTTTAAGTCCATGAATATTTATTGCACTTGAGAAGTTCACGGTTCATTGTTCATGGTTTTAGCGAAATTAGCAAAAACCCCCAGTCAGAGGTTATAATAAACCATCCCGTTGTAACTCCTCAATAATCTGTAACCCCCGCGGATCACCGACTCGTAATAACGACGATTTGGCATCCTCTCGCACCCCCACATCCTTGTCTTCTTCTAAGGCTTCAATTAAGGCATCAATTGCTCCGGCATACACTGCATTGGAAGGCATTTCTCGACACAACTGACCTAATGCCCAAGCACAATTACTGCGAACGGCGGCGACTTGATCATGTATTAGGCTTTCAATCACAGGCGGAACCGCGCGAACAACCACATCATACCCGACTTTTGCCATTTGACCGAGAGAACTGGCGGCCCACAACCGTACTGCGGGAATATCGGTTTTCAACGCATCAACCAATGGAGTTAAGGCCCGCTGATCTCGACAATTTCCCAAGGCCCAAACGACGCCTTTACGAACATAACCATTCCAATCTTGTTCGAGTTGCTCAATTAACGCTTCGACTGCATCGGGGCTAGGGTTTCGTCCTAAAGCATAAGCTGCACTCACCCGAATTAACGGACAAGCCTCTGTCAATAAATTAATCAACGGCAGAACTGCCCGTTCATCTTGAATCTCACAAAATGCCCTCGCTGCAATCATCCGGCGTTGCGATTCCGGTGATTTGAGCAACGGCAACATTTCCTCTGGATCGGGCTTGGGAATTTCTGATTCCTCCATGTGATCCAGGGGACTTTCCCAGGCTTCTGGGCTATGAATTACACTAAGCTTCTCATCCTCCATATCATTAATTTACAGCACGACGGTCACATCTGAGCCACGCGATCGCAAATTTCTTACACTTTATTGATCAGCCAGGGACTTCAGCATCGAAATGGACTGAGTTTGATAACCCAATTTCTGATAAAGATTCAGTGCGGGTTGATTATGGGAGAAAACTTGTAAGCTCATTTGTTGATCTCCTCGTTGTTTCGCCCAGTTTTCGGCTTGAACCATTAAAGCTGAACCAATTCCCCGACGACGATGTTGCCGATGAACATACACCAGAAAAATATGAGCAATCCGTTCACCCTGTACCTGATCAATAGCATTTCCCATCCACAAACAAGCAATCGGCGAAAGCGTTCGTAATGGAGAGGAATAAACGGGTGTTTCTGAGGACTTTTGATCGGCGATAACTTCCACCCACCACAGAGGCGTTTGGGCGCTAAAATACTGCTCAATGGTATCGGCTAAATGGTTAAAGTTGCGCTCCGGATAGAGTTCTCGATAAGTGCGAGTCATAAACTTCAACAGCAACGCCCGATCCAAACGAGAACCCGAACGCAATCGATAACCGGGAATGAACCGATCAGACACGAATCGTATTGAGGAAAACTTGAGCTTGTTCTCCCATCGGACTCATTTCACTGACGGGTGCAGGTGCCGCTAAATCACCCGGTAAAAAGATGCGGGCGCTGACTGCAACCAAAGCCAATAAAAAGATCAAAACCGCCAACAAAGGCGCAATATATTGACGAAAAATAGCCATAGGATTTTCAAGTTCAGCCGGAGAATGCTTTGACAATTGTAATATATTTTGGGTGTAGTTTTCTACTGATAATCCTCTCAATCGTGATCATCGAGTCCTGGCCTGGGTGTGGGTAAGATTCGAGTTTTACTCAATTGACGCAAGACTACTCCGCCCCCAACGGCTAAAACCAGACAAACCCAACCGAGGGTTTCTTGCAATAGTAAAAATCCACCCGCACTTAACAGCGTCCCTAACAATAATACAATCGCTGCGATCGCCTTTTGTACATCTAACCCCAAATCTTGATCCGGAGGTAAACCCGTTTTCAGGCGTTGTTTTGTCCATCCTGGCCCACCCGGTCGAACCTGGCGATAAAATGCTTCTAAAGTTTCTTCAGATTCGGATGAAGTCAACAGCAAAACCGTCACCCACAAAACCGTCACACAAGCGGTAATAAACATAATCCGCAAGCCAAAATCTTCGATCTTAAAAAGTGGAACTACGCTCGTGATCATCCCCACAAAAAAGCTAGCGACAATGGCAGTTAACTCGGCTGCTGCATTAATTCGCCACCAAAACCAGCGCAAAATCAAAATCAATCCCGAACCCGTACCAATAGCAATGACTAACCGAAAAACCGTCGCTACATCCGTTGCTAAAAATGCAGCACCCGCCCCTAAAATAGTCACTAAAACCGAAGACAATCGCCCGATAAAAACCAATTGAGTTTGAGACGCATCAGGTTTAATAAAACGTAAATAAAGATCATTAGTAATAAAAGAAGCCCCCCAATTAATCGAAGTAGAAACTGTACTCATAAACGCCGCCAACAAAGAAGCGACAACTAATCCTAAAATTCCCGGAGGCAAAAAATCCAGCATTAATCGGGGATAACCTAACTCTTTATCTTCTAAATCTGGATAAAGAACTATCGAAGCCAACGCCACCAAAATCCACGGCCAAGTTCTAATGACATAGTGCATAATATTAAACGTCCAAGCCGCTTTTTCCGCTTCAGATTCGGTTTTTGCGGCTGCAAATCGTTGGACAAATTCACCGCCCCCATCACTTCTTCGCCAAGACCACCATTGAATAAAAATATAGGCAAAAAAGGTGCTGGCTGTAATTCCGGCTGTTTTGCTAAAGCTAATCAATCCATTTTCCCCACCCAGAGAAACCGGAAGTATAGATAAAATATCTTTGTCAGGAGAAGCTAGAGGAACTTTCGCTACTAATTCTCCAATTCCGCCCACACTATTTAAAGCAAAATAAGCAACAATTATCGCCCCAAATAAAGCCAGAAAAAACTGAAAAAAGTCAGTCGCAACAACTCCCCACAATCCAGCTAATCCCGCATAAAATAAAACAAAAATACTAACCCCAATCACACTCAAAAGTTTGAGATTGCCTTCCGTTGCTTCAATTCCTAATGCTTGCCAAATATTCAACGCCTCTACCACTTTTACCATTGCTAACATAGCGTAACCAATGGCAATACAATTCATCGGAACGGCAAAAATAAACGCTTTTACTCCCCTTAAAACAGCACCCATTTTGCCCCCATAACGCAATTCGGTTAATTCGGCATCGGTGAGAACCTCTGAACGTCGCCACATTCGCGCAAAAACGTAGACCATGATAATATGAGAGATCCCAAACGTCCACCATTCCCAATTTCCGGCAATTCCTCGATTAGCAACCACTCCGGTAATATAGAGAGGAGTATCAATCGAAAATGTTGTTGCTGCCATACTAATTCCTGCTAACCACCAAGGAAGCGATCGCCCAGAAACGAAGAAATCAGCAAGACTTTTGGAACCTTGACGAGACAAATACAACCCCATCGCCATCGTCAGGATTAGGTATAGTAAAACAATTAACCAGTCAATCAGTTGCATGAGTTTGGAGAGGAAAACAGGGAAAAATTATAGTAAATCTAAGGTTTCCAGTCTACCTCTGAATGCCTCTTTTGTAAAAGTCTTGCTCGACGAAAACCGACTCAAGTCGAAAAAAACTCTAAATTTCTATGGTAAATATTGCGCCTTTCGGTTGATTATCTTCCACAAAAATTTTACCTTGATGGGCTTCTACAATCATTTTACAAAAGGCTAAACCCAAACCAATTTGTTTGATCTGGGACATTTCGGTTCCGATCTCAAATTTTTCAAAGATACTTTCTCGCAATTTTTCGTCAACTCCCCAACCTTGATCTTTAACTTGAATTATCGCTTGAACTGATGGATCTTCAGGGTAATCTAGGGTAATAATAATCAAACTCGGTTGGGGTGAAAATTTAATCGCATTTGAAAGTAGATTATCAATAACTCGTTGAAATAAGTTGATATCTAGGAGTAAATAACGTTCAACATTGGGGTATTCTGTTTTAAATTCAATATTTTTCTGCCTGGCGATCACTTCAAAGGCTCTAATCGCACTTTGAATGATTACTGTTAAATCAACAGAATTTAGATTCATTTGAAAAAACCCCTGTTCTAGCTTTGAGATTACTAAAATATCATCAATTAAATCTTGTAACCGCTCTCCAGATATGAGAATTTGTTCGATCTTTTTATAGTGTTTTTCTGGAATATTAGCGCGAGTCAAAAGATCTCCTAAAAGCAGAATGTTCATAATAGGACTTCGCAAGTCATGAACAATCATTGCTGACATTTCCTCTCGCAGTTTCAGTGTCGAATTGAGGGTATCGTATTGTTGTTTAATTCGCAGCATAGAACGAACTCTCGCCCGCAGTTCCTCCTTATTGACAGGTTTACCAATAAAGTCATCAGCGCCCGCCTGTAGACACCGCGCGAGATCTTGTTTAGAATTAAGAGCCGTCACCATTACAATTGGAATATGACAAAAATTGGGATCAGATTTAATTTGTTTACAAACTGCAATCCCATCTAACTCTGGCATCATTACATCTAATAAAATCACATCAGGCTGTAATCGTTCTATCCGGTTTAAAGCCTTTTTACCGCTATTTGCATAGTTTAATTGATAATTTTCTGGAAGCAAGAAGGCTTCAATAACTTCAAAGTTACTCGGTTTGTCGTCTACAACTAAGATTTTTTTAGATCTCATTTTTTTGATTAATATAAGTATAAATATAAGTGAAAACAAAACTTAAATGTTGTTAGCTTATTCACCTAATAGCTGTTCTATTTTATCGGATAAGTTTTTTAAACCAAAAGGTTTTACTAGACAATCATTCGCTCCAGCTTTTAAACAGTGTTCTCGATCTTCATCTCGTTTGAAAGCAGTTAAAGCTAAAATTTTAATTTGAGCCATTTCGGAATCAGCTTTGATTTTACAAATGACTTCTAGTTCATTGATTTGGGATGTTTTGATATCGATTAAAACCAATTTAGGTTTTTGTTTTTTGGCGAGTGTAACCGCCTCTAAACTATCTTTAGCAACGATTAACTGATATCCTTTAAACTCAAAATAGTCTTGAATAGTATCAACATTCGCTTCATTGTTATCAATAATTAAAATTAAGGCTTGAGTTTCTTCGAGTTGATTTATATCACCAATATTTGAGAGGTTATTATTTGATTTTTCAGAGTGATTATCTTGGGTTTTATCTGCACAATATTCAACAGAATCAACTATATTTTTAGAGTAATATTTATCATTATTTACTAAAGGGAGGGTAATCATAAATTGACTTCCTTGACCTAATTGACTCTGAAGACTAACTTGACCTTGGTGCATTTCTACGATGCGTTTTACCAATGCCAAACCCAATCCAGTACCCGGATAACTTTTTGATAAACTACTATCAATTTGAACAAAAGGTTTAAAGAGTTTGTCCTGATATTCAGGAGCAATACCAATCCCTGTATCAATTACTTTAAAATAAATCATAGATTCCATCAAGTTAGGCTCGACAATTAAACTGACTTTACCTTGGTTTGGTGTAAATTTCACGGCATTACTCAGTAAGTTCACTAAAACTTGACGTAAGTGACGTTCATCTACTTTAATATTAGTTATCTTCTGAGTAATTTGCAAGCTAAGTTTAATATTTTTCTTAAAAGCTTGAGGTTGAATCAAGTCAAAGCTAGAGTTGCACAGGGCTTCAAGATTCACCCCTGTGAGATTTAACTCTAATTTTCCTGCTTCTATTTTGGAAAGATCAAGAATATCAGTAATCAGTTCTAACAAATGGTTTCCACTCCGTCTAATTGTTGAGATCGGATGAGATTGTTTAGACTTGAGCGGTTCAAAAACTCCCTCCTCTAACGCTTCAGACAAACCGATAATTGCATTTAAAGGAGTTCGCAACTCATGGCTCATATTCGCCAGAAATTCATCTTTTAAGCGAGTTGTTCGTTCAAGTTGAATATTAGTTTTTCTAAGGATTTCTTCGGCTTGTTTTCGCTGAGTAATATCTCTCGCTTCTACGATTAAAAAGATTACTTTTCCGGCTTCATCTCGCAGGGGACGGAGCAAAAAGTCAAGGGTTATTGCATTTCCTTGAAGATCAAATGTCTCAATTTCATCGCGGATAAATTCTCCTTGAGCCGCTTGAACAATAAATTTGCGAATTTTTTCTTGAGTCCGATCCGAAGCCCTTTTACACGTTTGAATTTCCCAAAACGGACGATTGATCACGGCTTCACGACTAACATTTTCCCAATCTAAAGCCGTTTGATTCAACTCTAGGATCATACCATCAATAGTTAATAATCCGGTCAGTTGAAAGGTGTTGTTAAAAATCGCTCTAAACTTTTGCTCACTTTCTTTGAGTTTAGCAGTTCGTTTCTGAACTTGTTCTTCTAACTTATGATTGAGCTGTCTTAAGTTTTGATAAAGTTGAGCTTGTTGAATACCAAGAACAATTTGAACGGAAAGTTCCTCTAGAAGTTCAATTTCATTCTGTTTCCACTGGCGAAAATCGTCACATTGATGAGCAATTAATAATCCCCAAACTTTTGAATGTTCTATTTTTCGGGGGTTAATCCCTTCATTTCCATTTCCACTGAGAGTAATCGGAAAAATTAGATTAGCTTTAATTTTAAAACGTTCTAACATTTGGATATGACAATCGCTATATCCAACCTGATAAATATTATGATTAGCATGGTGTTTTTCCCAAGTATGATTACGATTTTCCCCGATATTACAGCTCATTTCTTGAGATGAAGTCTTAATCGTCGTTGGCCATCCTTCGCCAACAGATTCAGCAACAACTTGACCCTCTTGACTGGATTTAAACTGATAAACAACAACCCGATCACAATTTAGAAAAGAACGCACTTCATTGACTGATACTTGTAAAATTTCGTCTAAATTTAAAGATTGACGAATCCGCAGGGCGATACTTGAGACTAACCGACGTTGTTGTTGGCTGCGTTCAATTTGCTGAAGGAGTTTAACTCGTTCAAAAACACTATCAATCGTTTTAAGTAGACTTTCAGCCGTAATATTTCCTTTGACTAAATAATCTTGAAAACCACTTTTCATCGCTTGTACAGCAAGTTGTACATCTCCTTGACCCGTCAGCATGATCACCGGAATTTCTAAACTTATTTCTTCTCTTAAAATTTCAATCAGTTCTAGTCCATCTATATCGGGTAGAAGAAAATCCATGAGAACGAGATCAGGCTTTATTGTTTGAAGACTTTCCAGTCCTTCTTCTCCTGTTTCTACGCTGATAACCTCATAGTTGTATCGTGAATCTTTACTCAGATAACGACAATACATTTCTTGGTCTGTGAGAGAATCTTCAATAATCAAAATGATTCGCTGATTTGATACTTTGATCATAATTTTCAGGCTAAAATTCTATCTATTTTGAGAGTAAAAAAAATTAGGTTTTGCTAACTTTACCAAGCGACTCTTTAGATCTATTCTTCATAGTCAGGAAGAATAACCGAGTTAAACCAATAGAAACTAAAATTTTCAATAATTTTTTTATAAGATGAAATTCCCAGCGGTTTTTGAATGTAGCTGTTGACTCCATTTTGATAGCAAGCTTTAATATCTTTATGGTTAGAAGACGTTGTAAAAGCAACAACCGGAATTATTTTCAAGTTTGGATCTTCTTTGATTTTAGCGATCACTTCTCGCCCATCCGTCCCCGGTAGATTTAAGTCCACAATAATGAGGGCGGGAGTTGCTGTCTCTTGTCTGTCTGCGTATTCTCCTTGATAAAAAAGGAAATCAAGAATATCATCTCCATCGATAAAGCGATAAATTGGATAAGAAAAGTTGGAAGTTTTCATCAAACGCATAAAAACTTCAAAGTCTTCATCATTATCTTCTACAATGAGTAGATAAGGAACAGGTGAGGATTTAGGCCGAGGGTTTTTCATTGAATTGAATTACTCCTAGCTATTGAGAGTAAAGTAAAAAGTGCTTCCTTCTCTATATTGAGATTCTATCCATATTTTACCTCCATGACGGTCAATAATTTTTTTAACTATTGTTAAGCCCGCTCCTGTTCCTCCACCATAACGATCTCGACCATGCAAACGCTTGAAAATTTTAAAAATAGCATCGAGATGTTTTTCTCGAATTCCAATTCCATTATCACGAATATAAAAAGTACAAGGATGTTCTGGAGTTTTTAAACAACCAATCTCGATCAGCTTGGGAGAGTTATGATTATATTTAACTGCATTACTAATTAAATTTGTAAAAACTTCTTCAACCAAAATGTGATCGCCCGAAATCACAGGTAAAGAGTGAGGAATATTAATTTCAATTAATTCATTAGGTTGACTAATCCTTAAAACTTCACTGACATTCTTCACTAATAAATTCAAGTCAATCGGCTGACGATTGAGTTCTTGGCGGCCTAAGCGGGAAAAGTGTAGCAAAGTATTAATTAAATCTTCCATACGTTGGGTCAATTTAATCAAGGTTTGAAGTTTTTGACGACCTTCATCATCTAAAATATTTTCATAATCTTCCAGCAAAAATGTTGAGTAGTTGTGAATGCCTCGCAACGGTTCTTTGAGATCGTGAGAGGCAATGTAAGCAAAAGAATCAAGTTCATCATTACTGCGAGTGAGTTGTGAATTCAATTCAAAAAGTTCGGACGCACGCCGCAAAACAAAATTAATAATTGAACTTTTTAATTCTTGAGCATTTTCGATTTCACAATCTTGCCACGGTAATGATTTTAGTCTGACTGTTTCTTGCCATTTATTAAAGGATTTTCGAGGAAATACCGTTAAACTACCATCCGCTTCAATTTGCGTCGGTTTATCAGGATTTCCCGCCCAGTTAACGCTTTGAATCACTTCTGGACGAAACCATAGAATATAATTGGCTTGAAGTTTAGTAATCTCTAAAACTAACAATCCACTTGCCCGATCTTTAAAATTTAAAGCCGAAGGATAAACTTTAGGTAAAGAATCTGTGTGGTAAATACTGCCGTGGATCTGAAGTTTTATCCGATCAATTAAATTTTTAATTTCGTCTTCATTGGGAGTCTGACCTCTACATTTTAGGTCGCCTTCTAGATAAATAGCAACTCCCGTCGCATTAACCAATTGCAGTAATTTATCTTCTAGATTTAGCAGCACATTCAACAAATCATCTGAACTTGATAGTGACGAAGTGATTTGAGATTGAATATTTTTCAGATAGATCTTATAATCTAAATTGTCATTTTGCTCCTTGCTTATAATTTGCAAAGACATCACTTGTCCTAAAAATTCGCAAGCTGTGCGGATTTCATAAGGAACATACTTAGCAGATGACTCGTGATGACAAGCGACCAATCCCCATAATTTGTTCTCTTTTAGCAGAGAAATAGACATCGCCGCTTTCACCCCCATATTTTTTAAATATTCCATATGAATGGGAGAAACACTTCGCAGCACAGAAAAACTCAAATCTAAAGGCTTTTGAGTCAGGGGATTGTTTTCAGGAATCAACGCCACAGATTGATAATTGACATCGGGAATGAGTCGCAAATAGTTTAATTTATAAAGTTTGCGAGCGGGTAAAGGAATATCGGTGGCGGGATAATGCAGCCCCAAATAGGGTTCTAATTCTTCTAATTTATCCTCGGCAATCACGTGACCAGAATCATCCTCATTAAACTTATAGATCATCACCCGATCAAACCCGGTAAGCTGACGAATTTCCCCGACAATGATAGAACAGAGTTCTGGCAGAGTTTGGGCTTGTTGAAATAGAGTAATCGTCCGTTTTGTGAGCCTATAGAAGTAGGGAAATCCTTCGTCGTCTTGATGACTTGGAGGTTCAAGTTCTAAGATAACTAGACCCTGATAATAATGTACAATACCGTCAAAAAGTTGAGCTTGAGGCCGAGATTGAACGGAGAGTGGGATGGGGTTGAGAGATTCAAAGTTTCCAGATAAACCTTGACGAACGGCTTCTATCTGTTCGGAGTTTAATAGATAATCTAGAGGTTTTCCTAATAGCTCATCGGGTAAAAAACCAAGCAAGTTTTCTACATTCCGACTGAGTTGGACAATTTTCAGATCGGGTTCCTGGAGACTTAAGAGAATCCCGTGAGGCTGAATTGAACCCGGAATCTCGATCTGTTCGCGATCGCAATTGGTTAAATCAACATTTGTCGCTGTAACCGTTTCATTCACAGCTATTGCCCTCTGTTTTTAAATTTAAGTCTGATTGATCAAAGTTTTGATATTGTCATTATATTATACATCATAAGTTGTTGTGCATTTAAACTGCATTTATTGCATTACTTTTATTTTTTAACTTTCTCTCCTCTTTAATAATGAAATCTCCTTCATTTAAAAGTTTATGCAAGAGAGATTCTAGTTGTTCAACGAATTCAAACAGACGATGCAGCCCAATATTCTTGATTCTGAATGCCATACTAATTCAGCACTGATTTTTATATATTCTTCTCCGGTATCTTTCTGATAGAATCTTAAAAATAAAAAAAACGATACATATGTTCAACGACAATTCTAATATAAACTAAATCCCGATTTTCTTTTTTGTGTTTTTGGGAGAGTTCTTTTTTTTGCTTTTTATGAGGAGTTTGACTTGATTTATGAAGTTTTTGAATCCCTTGATATCCTTGATCCCCCAAGCAGATGATTTTTTCAAGAAAAGATGAAATGTGGTCTTATGTAAGATCGAAAGCCAAAAAACAATGGATTTGGCTTGCAATTGACGCGACTACACGAGCGTCTTATTAGAGTATATATTGACGATCTCGCTCCTGCCTATCAGCAAAGCAATTGTGGTGATCGCTTCGGCCTGTGTACCGTCAATGTGTATTTGTTACACTGATTTTTGGGGAGCTTCCCAAACAAGTAAAACTCGCGTAAACGCCACCGTTCAGTTGGCAAAGACACTGGTTATACAAGTTATATTGAACCGTCAGGTTCTCTTTAATTAAATTCAAGAGCTTGCCTGACGGCGCATTCCGCGAGATTCAATAACACTTGACGTCAAATAATTTCCCGCTTAGTACATAAAACTTTATCATCCTCAAAATCCATCGACAATCACATCGGTACAGTTTGGTATTTTGTTCATCACTATAATGCTAGTTTACGAACTTAGAGCATTACTATACATTACTACCAAGAGTTGAGGTGGAAATCCCTTGAAATCAGTTAACGTGATGAATTAAAATTCATTCTATCCCCGAGATAAATTCCGGGTTATCGTGTTTGAAGTCTTGGGAAACCACCTCATTGAATGGCTTGATTAATCTTCGGATTCAAAGACTGTTTGACTGGGGTTAATCAATGACTCTAATTGAGCTTTTGATAACGATTGAATTGGATAAGCAACTGCAACAATCTCAGAAATTTTAATCAACCAAACTGTGCGTTCGTATGGCTCATCTTCCCAACCTTCTTCTTCAGAGGGAATATACAGATTAACGAGTTCCAAAAAATCTTCATCAAGAGCAGAGGGAATACCAAAAAATCTGCCACAAGATGATACGACCTGCACTTCATTCCCCTGTTGGAGAGCCTCCTCTAGTCGTTGATAGAGAAGATTGGGTTTTGGGTTGACCTTCTGTGAGAAATTGCTCACTGTTTAACTTGCCTCAGATCAGCATATGGAACGACTATCTGTATTATATTACATATATAATACATTTTAAAACTAAAGTCAAGGTTCATTTCTATTATCTCATAAATTTCTTTAAATGTTTCATAATTAATTATAAAGTTTAGACGACCCATTGGGCCGTCTGGGTTGGGTGAAATCAAATCGAGTCGTCGTGACGTGAGGTTAATATTTAGTCTTCATCAAGTGCCGGAAATGCTTCTTCTAACATCCACAATTTATTTTTATTTTCAATAAACCAACTTCGTGTTTCCGGGGTTAACTGTTCCCAAACTTCTGCCATCGGTAAATGAGGAGAAGCATAGCGATATTTCTCTCCTAAAAGTTTAAGATTTTTTTCAACTTCAATCGGAATACCAAATTCTTGCCAATCCGCATTCACAACTCGACCTGTAATTCCTCCACAAGGATCAAAAATGATTTGTGCAACTCGAATCAGATCAGCAAAATGCCTCTGTCTGAGTCCAGTTTGTTCTTGAATGGTTTGAGTTTCGGGGTTACTTTGGGTCATTTTTCTCTATTGTGTGTGGCGTGGTGTCCTCTTTATTTTACAATGCACTTTCCCCCTAAACTCACTTTCTCTTAAGATATTTTTTATAAACTGGATAACTAAGTCAGCATTTTTTCGCTCTATTTTACAGTTTGACAAAAAAAATTGTTTTTGTGTGAATTTTCGTAAATCTAATGTTAATGGATATTCAGAATTTAATGATCAAGATTCTCGCTCAATGGTTCCCGATGTATAGCCTTGATTAACCCATGGCTCCAATGAGCTTGTGACTAAATAATCTAGCATAATTTTAACAAAAGCAACCCAACTTTAAGTTTAACTTAATCTTCGACCGATGCAACTTGAAAAAAAACTTAATATTCACTAGATTTAGGGTTGAACTTGACGACATTCTACTTAAATGATACCGATTCAAATCACTTAATTTTAAGTGAAAAGTCGCCGCTCTCAACCCCAAAGAACTCAATCGCTTAAAACATAGAATTCATCTCAAATACTCTCACCAAAAAAGCAAATCCATCTGCTAATTCTTCAATAATTTTTGCCGTCGGTTTACCCGCACCATGTCCAGCTTTTGTTTCAATCCGAATTAGCACCGGATTATCTCCCAAATGAGCCGCTTGTAAGGCTGCCGCAAACTTAAAACTATGCGCCGGAACTACCCGATCATCATGATCGGCAGTTGTAATTAAAGTTGCCGGATAAGCCGTTTCAGGTTTCAAATTATGCAAGGGAGAATAAGCATAAATTGCCTGAAAATCTTCGGCATTATCTGGTGAACCATAGTCTGAACACCAAGCCCAACCAATCGTAAACTTATGGAAGCGTAACATATCCATCACCCCAACTGCGGGTAAAGCCGCCCCAAACAAATCTGGGCGTTGAGTCATACAAGCCCCCACTAATAAACCGCCATTACTTCCCCCAGAAATCGCTAATTTTTGCGAACAAGTATACTGATTTTCAATCAACCATTCCGCCGCAGCAATGAAGTCATCAAAGACATTTTGCTTGTTGTGTTTTGTACCCGCTTGATGCCATTCTTCTCCATATTCACCACCACCTCGGAGGTTAGGAATTGCATAAACTCCCCCCATTTCTAACCAAGCAATGCGACTAATCGAAAAATTGGGGGTTAAGGAAGCACTAAACCCTCCATAGCCATACAAAATCGTCGGATTATTCCCCTCAAGTGATAAACCTTTTTTGTGAGTAATAAACATGGGAATTTGAGTTCCATCTTTACTTTGATAAAAAATTTGTTGGGTTTCGTAATTTTCGGGGTTAAAATCAACTTCTGGCTGACGATACAGACGGCTTTCTCCTGTTACCATATCATAACGATAAATCGTCGTAGGTGTGGTAAAACTGGTATAGGCATAAAATGTTTCTGTGTCCTGACGTTTACCACGAAATCCTCCTGCTGAACCAATTCCTGGGAGTTCGACTTCTCGCACAAAAGAACCATCCAGATTTAAGATTTTAATTTGAGTGTGAGCATCTTTGAGATAAAAAGCCACAAACTGATGATTGAGAACATTAATTCCTTGGAGAGTTTCTTCAATTTCGGGGATAATTTCAGTTCGTTCTCCACTCTCAATATCGAGGGAAATCACCTTCCCTTTCGGAGCATTCAAGTCCGTTTGAAACCAAAACTTTGTCTCTTGATAATCAAGAAAATTATATTCAGCTTCAAATTCGCTGATCAGTTCAATTACAGGTGCATCGGATAGAGTTAAATCTTTGTAAAAAACTAGATTTTTAGGATCAGTTCCTTGCCAAACCGAAATGATCAAATATTTGCCATCTTCTGTGACTGAACCCCCAAAACCCCATTCTTTTTGATCTGAACGTTCGTAGATTAAAAGATCTTCAGATTGAGGTGTACCTAAACGATGATAAAATAACTTTTGATAGTAGTTGCTATCTTCAAGTTTAGTGTTTTCATTAGGTTCGTTGTAACGACTGTAGAAAAAGCCTTTGTGGTCGTGTGTCCAAGACGCTCCCGAAAATTTAACCCACTTTAAATGATCGTCGAGATCTTGTTTGGTATTAACATCTCGAACTTTCCACTCTTGCCAGTCTGAACCCGATGTCGAAATCCCATAAGCCATCAAATTTCCATCTTCACTAATAGAAACCCCAGATAAGGCAACGGTACCATCTTCAGATAACGTATTGGGGTCTAGTAAAACCTCGGGCTGATCTTCTAAATCATCTAAAACATACAATACACTTTGATTTTGCAAACCGTCATTTTTATAATAAAAATAGCGATTTCCCTGTTTATAAGGTGTGCTATATTTAGCAAAATCCCAAAGTTTAGTCAGGCGTTGTTTCAGCTTTTCTCGGGCAGGAATTTGTTGAAGATAAGCAAATGTTATCTCATTTTGGGCTTGAATCCAGGCCTTTGTTTCTTCTGAGTTGGGATCTTCGAGCCAACGATAGGGATCAGCAACCTTTTCCCCATGATAATCATCAACGTGATCCCCTTGGCGAGTGGTCGGATAAGTTAAAGAAGGTTTAGAGTCTAACATAATTTCTGTCTTTATATAACAATTTAGGTTGAGTATTGTTCAAAGAAAAATTAGCGTCGATCTGATTTTTTGGTTCGTTCAGGTATCGCCCCAGGTTGATTATAGGGCATCGGAATATATTGTACAGTCGGACGATTTCCTCGCGGCTGAGGATACAAATCCATCAAATCATAAATTGATTTTGGCAATCCCGGTGTTACAGGTAATCCCAATTCTGCTGCTTCTTCTGCCATAATCGGACAATCATGGGTAATACGACCTGTCGTTAAGGTATGAATCACCCCATCAATGCGGCTAGGATCAATTTTTTGTTGTGGAATATTATCTTCAAGCAAAGTTCTTACAAAGTCTTGAACTTGACGAATTGCTTTCCGAGAAATATCCGCCATAATCAAAGTTTGATCATCAATTTCACTAATCGGTTTATCTTCAAGAACTTTTAAGATACTTGCTGCCGGAAAATTACCTAACTGGGGATCAATCGGGCCTAATACGGCGTTTTCATCCATGACAATCTCATCCGAGGCCAAAGCTAACATCGTCCCTCCACTCATGGCATAATGAGGCACAAACACCGTAACTTTAGCCTGATGACGAATGAGAGCATGAGCAATTTGTTCCGTCGCTAATACCAAACCGCCCGGAGTATGCAGAATTAAATCAATGGGAACATCAGGAGGAGTGAGGCGAATGGCTCTGAGTACCTGTTCTGAGTCCTCGATGCTGATATAACGAGAGAGTGGTATTCCGAACAAGCTAATCGACTCTTGACGATGAATCAGCAGGATGACCCGACTTTTGCGCTTTTGTTCAAATTCTCGAATCGCTTTGATCCGACGGGACTCCATTGAACGTTTCTGAATTACAGGTTGCAAAGAGCTGATCAGCAGAAAAATCCAGAATAGATCGAAAAGACTAAAATTCATAGCAACCCTTGTTTTGGCATCTGATTTCCCATTTTGCCATCCTTTGAGTCTAGGGAATTATAACATCTGTGCTCCTCAATTGTGACAATTTGATCACTTGCACAACCATCCTGATCACTAAATATGGGGTCTGTTACCGTAGGACTCATAACACCCATAACACCCCCTATGTACCGCTCTGGCTTCAGGAGCGGTGTTTTTTTGGCCCAATGTCAGTTGAGTCAACTCCAGAATCCTAAAAATATTGTGACAATTTTTCAACTAGCACAAGCTTGAGACTCAGACCCAGTTCGACTCTGCTACTCTAGTAGCCGTAACACCCATAACACCCCCTATGCACCGCTCTCGCTTCAGGAGCGGTGTTTTTTCTGAGAATTCGTGGCACTTTTGAAAACAGATGCGGTCTGAAAGACTAATCAAGTGAGGCGATGTAGCGATTATTTCTCTGAGAATACCCAGAATTGAGCCAAAACTTATTTATACCCACTATATAACAGATTATTCGAGCATATCAAGTTAATTTGATCATCAATCGCTGGACACCGGAGACAAAAGTCTCAGACTAATCATATTTGCACTGTTCCTCTGGTTATTTTGCTCAAAATGGAGTGTAACTTTATAGAACAGCTTGGGTCTAACAGTCTAACTGTGTTGCTCTTTATTTTCCAAATAGCTAAAGTCTAGTCAGGAGGAAATCACAATGTGGGAAGCTCAAATTTATAGAGTGATTATTCAAGTTGATAAAATTTGGTGTTCTTGCGGTCAGTACCGTCGTGCATTCAGCAATGCAGGCTTGTTGGTGAGTCTGTCGGTCTTGACTGTTGCTTGTAGTGCGGGAACGGCGGAAAATCAAAACCAACAAACTCAGAGCAATCCCCCCTCCCAGGGAACTGTGACGATATTAGGGGCAATGACAGGCCCGCAACAACAAAAGCTAGAAGCTGCACTGACCCCCTTTGTTGAAAAAACGGGGATCGAAGTCATTTATCAGGGAACAGAAGCCTTTAGCACCCTGCTTCCTGTGCGGGTTGAAGCGGGAAATGCGCCCGATATTGCGATGTTTCCTCAACCCGGTTTGATGGCAGACTTTGCTCAAAAAGACTTACTCGTTCCCCTCGAAACCGTCATTGATAGAGAAGATCTCACTCAAGCTTTTTCAGACGACTGGCTGACTTTGGGTACTGTGAATGGCAAAATCTACGGAATTTGGTATAGAGCCTCCGTTAAAAGTTTAGTCTGGTATAATCCTCAAGCCTTTCAAGCCGCCGGATACACCGTCCCGAAAACCTGGAATGAACTGGTCGCTCTCTCCGATCAAATTGTCGCCGATGGCCGTGTTCCTTGGTGTTTGGGAATCCAAAGCGGAGATGCAACTGGATGGGTCGGTACGGATTGGATTGAAGATATTGTCCTGCGAACTTATGGCCCAGAAGTTTATGATCAGTGGGTTCAACACAAAATCCCGTTTAATTCTCCACCGATTAAAGAAGCCTTTGAAAAGTTTGGTCAAATCGCCCTCAATCCTAAATACGTTGTTGGCGGTACCATTGGTATCGTTAACATTCCCTTTGGTTTGTCTCCCAACGGTTTATTTACCGATCCGCCTGAGTGTTATCTACACCGTCAAGCCAGTTTTATTAGTAGTTTTTTCCCGGAAGGTGTGGTACTGGGTCAAAATGTCGATATTTTTCCTTTACCCCCGATTAACGAAGAATTTGGCTTACCTATTTTAGTCGGCGGCGATGTCGTTGCCATGTTCAACGATACACCCCAAGCTCGGCAATTAATGCAATATTTAGCCTCTATTCAACCTCACGAAATTTCGGCGTCAATGGGAGGCTATATTTCTCCCCATCGGGGTGTGAGTTTAGAGGTTTATCCTGATACTGTTACTCGCAAGCAAGCTGAAATTTTATTAAATGCCGATACAATTCGTTTTGATGGCTCCGATATTATGCCGGGAACAGTTGGTACTGGAGCTTTCTGGCTCGGAATTCTTAATTATATTGATGGTCAAGATATCGATAGGGTGTTGGTTGATATTAATAAAAGTTGGCCGAAACAATCGACTGAAAATGAGGCGAACAGATAGAGCTTAATTTGATAATTTTTCATGTTGAACAGTCCTCAAGGGATATTTTTGATAAATTTATCTCAATGGAGTGAGAAGACCCGCGCCATAAATGAAATGTTGGCGACGGGATGAATCGCGACAAAAAAATAACTAATCAGGTCTATCTTGCTCCTCAATGTACTCTTTAAGCCTGTCAACAGTAACCCCTCCACAGCTAGAAATATAATAGCTACTTGACCATACAACTTTCTTGCCCCAGTAAACTTGTTTCAACTCAGACTCAAACTGCTTAGACAATACTCTGCTGGTAGCGGTTTTCATTGAGTTAACTAATTTGCTTAGTTGTTGTTGGGGGAGGTATTGAAAAAGCAGATGTACATGATCGGGTTCCCCATTAAACTCTATCAACTCGCAACCATTTTTCTCTAGGTTCTTGTTCATTACAACTTCTATGGTCGTCAACATTTCATCTGTGAACACTTTTTTCCGATATTTAGAGACTAGCACCAAATGAGCTTTGATGTCTGAAATTGCTCTAGCCGATACTTTTACACTCATATTGTCAATCGACTCCATTTGCGTTATACTATCAACAGTTTATCGCTCAGGGTTAATGTTTACCTCTCTAAAAATCAGATTATATCCAAACTCAGAACAGTGCATTCAACTCTCGCGCATAGTTTGGTTGTGCTAGATTTGTGTATAATCGATTTTTAGCGGAGTGGAACAAGGCTTATGAGAAAACGGGTAAAGGATTGAGTTACACAAAATGCGCTAATCAATTACCCACTCTCAAGCAAGAATTACCTTGGTTGGCTGAAGTTGCCAGTCAAGTTTTACAGCAATCGCTTAAAAACTTAGACACAGCTTTCAAAAACTTTTTCAGAGGAACAGGTAAACACCCAAGATTCAAGTCAAAACACAGAAAACAATCTGTAACCTATCCGCAAGGTTTCAAGGTAAATGGTAGTTCTGTTAAACTTCCAAAGCTAGGCGAAGTTAAGGCTAAAGTTCACCGACAAATCAAAGGCAAGGTTAAATCTGTCACGGTTTCGATGACTTCTTCAGGCAAGTATTTTGCTTCACTCAGGATTGAGTTGCTTGGAGAATTACCGGAACAATCAACAAAGGGAAAAGTTATCGGGATTGACTTGGGCTTAGATGCTCTGATTGTTACGAGCGATGGAGAAAAGATTAAACCTGCCCTATTCTATCGAAAGTATGAAAAGAAGTTAGCAAAATACCAAAAGCGTTTGTCTCGCAAAACCAAAGGTTCTGCTAATCGGAATAAGGCGAGATTAAAAGTAGCCAAAATTCACGGCAAGATTGCAAATTGTCGATTAGATTCTCATCACAAGCTTTCACGCAAGATTGTCAACGAAAACCAAGTTCTCGTGTTTGAGAACCTAAATATAAAAGGCTTGACTCGCAATCATTGTTTGGCGAAATCAATTAATGATGCTGCTTGGGGGATGCTGCAAACTCTAACCGAATACAAAGCTAAAGAGCAAGGAAAAGTAGTTGAGTTTGCAGACCGATTTTTTCCCAGTTCAAAAACCTGTAATCACTGTGGGTATCGAATGAAATCAATGCCCTTAAAAATCAGGACTTGGGAATGCCCTAACTGCGGAACGTTGCACGATAGAGATATTAATGCAGCAAGAAATTTGCGTGACTATTTTTTAGCGCCAGGAAGTGGCGTACTAGCCTGTGGAGACGATGTAAGACCAAAGCCGGAACCTATTTCTGGCAGAGGCAATTGTCAATGAAGCAGGAAGCCTGCGCCATAAATGAAATGTTGGCGACAGGTACTTCACCCCTGATGACTACAGCGTTTTGCAACTCTATATTCAATCTCAGCATCCTGTTGCTGGCCAATTGTTGCTGGCCAATCCCAAGCCGATCATTGTCCATCTCAACTTCTCCCAACCGATAGCTTATGTTGTCGAGTTGGGTCGATTAGATCAGCTTAATTTTTTATTAAGCGTTTTTTATTAAGCCCAGCTTTACAAAGAAACGGTATTACATTTATATTATTAATATAACTTAACATAACTTAATTTTTCTTGAAATGGTAGCTTCAATTACAGGCACAATCTTTAGCGATCTTAATTCTGACGGAGTTCAGGATTCACAAGAAGCGGGATTAAATGGTGTTCAAATTCAATTACTTGATTCGAGTGGCAACATCGTAGCAACAGACACTACAGATACCTCTGGGGGTTACGAATTCTCAAATTTAGCCCCGGATTCCTATATAGTTCGCCAAGTGGGTCAGCCAAGCTTTGTACAAACTTCGCCGACTTTTGCTACAGAGACAATAGAAATTGAGCCTGATGTCACGGACGATTTCCAATCTGGTGTCAATATTGTTAACATTGCCCCGACCGATTTCAACGAGATTGTCAAAACTAGCTACGATGGTCAGGGAGCGATAGAAATTGAAAATAAAGGCACCAGTTTTGAAGTGGTCTATGGATCAGGAAACAATAACTTTGTCAATATCAACGGAGAACAGTTTGAGCTAGTTAATATTCATTTTCATGCAGAAAGCGAACACGCTGTAAATAGCGAGCTTTCCGATCTAGAAATGCACATCGTACATAGCAACGAAACTGGAGGACTGACAGTCCTTGGCGTATTAATTGAAGAGGGCGAATTCAACCCAACATTAGCCCCCCTTTTCGATACTGTAAACTCACAGCTAGCAACAAACGGACAACTGCCAGACAGCGTAGAATTTAGCCAATCACTTGAGATTGCCGAGTTGTTTACAGACTATTCGGGATGGTTTTATAATGGTTCGTTGACCACTCCACCGTTTAGCGCGAAAATGTTAATTGGTTTGTTTTTGAAGAACCTATCAAAGTATCCTCAGAACAAATCGATATATACAGAGATTTTTTAACAAGCGCTAATGTGGTCTTTAATAATCGCGATTTACAACCGGTTAATGGAAGGCAATTTAACGAACTTAATCACCAGATAGGGGTAACGGCGGATGAGTCAATTACCGGTCTTGATTTTGGGAATACTCCGGTCAATCAGATTAACGGCACTGTCAACAATGACAATATTTCTGGCACTGGAGGCTTTGATTTGATGCTCGGTGGCAGGGGTGAAGATACACTTGTGGGACTTGACGGTAATGATACCATGCACGGCGGTCAAAGTGATGATCTTCTCAGCGGTGGTTTGGGAAGGGATGTTTTAACTGGTGATAAAGGTGATGATATTTTTGTCCTAGCTACTGGACAGGGACCAGATACCATTACTGATTTTAGTCGTGAAACTGGCTTAGTTGGTGGTTTGTTAGGAAGTTTATTACCTTTGGGTAATGGAAATGACTTAATTGGTTTGTCAGGAGGTTTAACATTTAGCGATCTTTCTTTCGCGGGTAACAGTATTCTTGTTGATAGCACTAAAGAAATTTTAGCCACGCTCACAGGAGTAGATACAACGACTCTTACTTCGTCTAATTTTGTTTCTGTTTAGAGACTACGAATCCCTAAACAAAAATTATGACAGGTTAACTTGAGAATATAAGGGCATATAGCCGCTCATGTTGACTCTAGCGCTACGCGCATACATTAGGACAATTAAAAAAGGCAGCGTCTACCCATTCTCTGACCGTCTTTAATTCCTTTAATCTCTTCTTAAAAACTTTGGCGGGAACGTCCGGTATAAACGCCTGGGGTCTCCCCAGGCGACACAGACTCCGGAAACCGACACCGCCACGGCAGTTGCTCTACTTGGGGAGACCCCAAGACCGCACTGCCTCAACTTTTCGCTGTTTCATCCATGTCTTTAAACAGCCCACCACTTTTCAATCTTGTTCAAATCTGGAGAGTATGAGAGCAAGTACCAAATTTCGCATCCGGCGTCTTCAATAATTTCTTTAATATACTCTCCTTGATGAAAGCTGGCACGATCAACAATAATAATGTCTCCCGGTTCGAGTTGAGGAATCAGACAATTCTTTAACGCAGGGTACGAGTGACTCTCATGCACGGGTCTTCCTATTTTTCATAACAAAAATCAGAACCAATCTAAACTTATCAAAAAGATTGGATAGATGTTAACTCCCAATTTTTAATAAATTGTTACACAATAGAAAGAATGTCCGATGTCTTCATCGCACCAACGGCTTGGTCGGACATCCAGTTGAGTCTTCCGAGGAATCGATATTTTGAACGTTTTTTCAACTCTCGAACCCAAGCGACGCCGCAGCCTATTACTTCTGTTTATTGCAGGTTTGTGTTTTTGGTCAAGCACCAGCAGTCTACTCCCCACCTTACCCCTGTACATTCAGGCCCTCGGTGGCACGAACCAACAAGTCGGTTTGGTCATGGGGGCGTTTGCCATCGGACTTTTACCCTCCCGGTTTGGACTCGGCCCCCTTGCCGATGCCAAAAGTCGCAAACTCGTTTTGTTCATCGGGACAACCGCCGTCATGTTCGCCCCCCTGGGCTACCTTTTAGCCACTTCCATTCCGACAATGGCGGTCATTCGGGCGTTTCACGGGATCAGTATCGCCGCCTTTACCATCGGTTACAGCGCCTTGGTCGCCGATATTTCGCCCGTAAACCGCCGGGGCGAGGTGATCGGTTATATGAGTCTCGTTACCCCCGTCGGTATGGCAATTGGCCCGGCTTTTGGGGGGTTCGTACAGGCGTGGATGGGCTATAAATTTCTATTTTTGTCCGCCGCCACCTTTGGACTTCTGGCCGGACTCGGCATTTCTCAAGTTTGGGAACCGACCCGCCCCAAACCCCCATTAGAAAATATGGCCTTCACCCCCTCAACGCCCAAACTTCGCCTCAACAAACTCTTTCACTACTTCAAATTGATGGGAAGTCCCCCCCTGCGAACTCCCGCTTTTGTCATGGCAATTGTCGGCTTAATTTTTGGCAGCTTGGTGAGTTTTTTGCCGCTTTATATTGCCGCGTCAAACTTGGAATTAAATGCCGGATTATTTTATTCTACCGCAGCGATCGCCAGTTTTAGCTCCCGTATATTTGTCGGTCGGGCTTCAGACCGATACGGTCGGGGTATCTTTATCACCATCGCTTTGGTTTTCTATCTGGTCTCCATGCTGCTTTTGGGAACGGCCGATAACATCCCCGAAATTCTATTTGCCGCCGCCATAGAAGGGTCGGCTGCCGGAATTCTCATTCCCACCGTTATCACCCTGGTAACAGACCGCTGTTCGCCCGATGAACGGGGTCGATTTTTCTCCCTTTGTGTTGGGGGATTTGATATCGGAATTGCACTGGCTGGCCCTCTATTTGGCTGGGTCGCCGAACAAGTTGGTTACTCGAATATGTATCTTTTAGATGCCGGGTTAGCCCTACTCGGTTTAATCATATTTATCACCCAGTCTAGCCGCAATATTCCCGACTCCATTAAATTTGCACTCGGAAAAGCAGAAGATATTTATATATTCAAAAGCTAATCCTAAAGTTAAATTAACCTGACTAATTTCTCGGATAACCTGACAGGCTGTGAAATCCGAAAATAAATGGTTCGGTTACACTCACTAAACTCTCATCCTTAGTCTTCTATACTAGCAAATAGATAGAAAGTTTAGAGAAAGTCATAAAGGAAAAATAACATGAATAATCAATCTCAATTTACTCAACACGGGTTCAACTCTGACGCTCGTGATCAGAATGTTCTCTCCGAGTATATTCAATCTCTCGATGCCGAATCCATCACTCAACTGTCTAAGCCGAATTCTGAAGTTCGTCAATTGATGGAATCTCATCTAAACGGCATATTAGGGAACTTACCCCCCCAACATTTTGATGTCTCTATTACCACCAGTCGTGAAAATTTAGGACAACTCTTAGCCGCAGCGATGTTAAATGGTTATTTCTTGCATAGTGCTTCTCAACGCATGAATTTAGAACACTCTTTGCCGACGTCACTCCATCATCAAGATCAGTCCTCAGAAGCTAAAGACAATCACTAATTTACAGCCAGCTTAAACGCTTGTCAAAATAACGGTCTGGGGTGCAAAATGCGCCCTCTATTTTTTTAGATGGTGATCACATCTGATTTTTAGAGTTCGGAAAAGTCGATAATAAAGGTTCGCCAAACCGAACTGCTCAAAAAACAGATTATCGATAACCTAGTAGGTAGGAAATAAATAAACCGATTGTAGAATGAGTTTGCGAAAGTCTCCATTCAATCCAACCTGATTAAACGGTCAAATTTTAAGATAATTTAGCGAAGTATAACCGCTCGCAAAAATCATCGAGTTCTCTAAAATCCACTCGATAGAGCCAGATTATAACGTTATCTATCGCTAATACAAACTTTAACTAAAAGAAGAAATTTAGGAGAAATTAACATGGCAAAAGTAGTCGGAATAGACCTTGGAACCACCAACTCTTGTGTCGCCGTATTAGAAGGCGGAAAACCTACCGTTATCGCCAACGCAGAAGGCGGACGCACCACACCCTCCGTTGTTGCTTACACCAAAACAGGTGAACGTTTAGTCGGACAAATTGCTAAACGTCAAGCCGTAATGAATCCCGAAAATACCTTTTATTCAGTTAAACGGTTTATCGGACGCAAACACGCAGAAATTACCAACGAAGCTAAAGAAGTTTCTTACGGAGTATTATCGGATAACAACAGTAACGTTAAACTCGATTGTCCGTTATCTAAAAAACAATTTGCACCGGAAGAAATTTCCGCCCAAGTTATTCGTAAACTGGTTGAAGATGCCAGTAAATATCTCGGCGAAACAGTTACCCAAGCGGTTGTCACTGTTCCTGCTTATTTTAACGACTCCCAACGTCAAGCGACTAAAGACGCAGGAAAAATCGCCGGAATTGAAATTTTGCGGATTATTAACGAACCCACCGCAGCAGCCCTCGCCTATGGATTAGATAAGAAAGAAAACGAAACTATTCTCGTTTTTGACTTAGGGGGAGGAACGTTTGACGTTTCTATTCTCGAAGTCGGTGATGGTGTGTTTGAAGTCTTAGCAACTTCGGGAGATACTCACCTGGGTGGTGACGATTTTGATAAAAAAATTGTCGATTGGCTAGCAGAAGAATTTAAACGGAACGAAGGCTTTGATTTACGCAAAGATAAACAAGCTTTGCAACGGTTAACGGAAGCCGCAGAAAAAGCTAAAATTGAACTCTCCAGCGCGACACAAACTGACATTAACCTTCCTTTTATTACGGCAACTCAAGACGGCCCTAAACACCTTGATATTACCTTAACTCGGGCGAAGTTTGAGGAAATGTGTTCCGATTTACTAGACCGTTGTCGGGTTCCTGTAGAACAAGCACTAAAAGATGCAAATTTGAGTGCATCTAATCTGAGTGAAGTTGTTCTGGTTGGGGGTTCAACTCGGATTCCAGCAGTACAAGAATTAGTTCATCGCATCTGTGGAAAACAACCGTCTCAAGGTGTTAATCCCGATGAAGTTGTTGCCGTTGGTGCCGCGATTCAAGCGGGAGTTTTAGGCGGAGAAATTCGAGATGTTGTGTTGTTAGATGTGACACCTCTTTCTTTAGGGGTAGAAACCTTGGGTGGTGTGATGACTAAACTCATTCCTCGCAACACCACAATTCCAGTTAAGAAGTCAGAAACATTCTCGACTGCCCAAGACGGACAAACAAGCGTTGATGTTCATGTCTTGCAAGGCGAACGAGAAATGGCATCTAACAATAAAAGTTTGGGAAATTTCCGCTTAGATGGTATTCCAACTGCGCCTCGGGGAATGCCGCAAATTGAGGTGACGTTTGATATCGATGCAAATGGGATTTTATCGGTTTCTGCCCAAGATAAAGCCAGTGGTAAGCAACAATCGATTACCATTCAAGGGGCTTCTACTTTGAATGAAACTGAAGTAGAACGTATGGTTAAAGATGCGGAAGCAAACGCCGAAACTGACCATCAGCGACGAGAACAAGTTGATACTAAAAATATGGCTGAGTCGTTGACTTATCAAGCGGAAAAACAGCTTAAAGATTTTGCTGATAAAGTCTCTGAAGCGGATAAAAATCAGGTAGAAAGTTTGATTACCTCCTTGCGTGAGGCGATTAATCAGGATAATTTTGAACAAATGAAATCTCTCACCAATGACCTACAACAAGCATTAATGCAGATAGGAAGTGCAGTTTATAGTCAAGCCAATGGTGCTGCTAGTAATGGTGCGACGGCAAACGACACCACGAGTACCTCTAATACGGCTTCCCCTGCTAGTGATGATGTCATTGATGCGGATTTTGTAGAAACGAAGTAATCGGTTTTCTCTCAACCTTTCGGTAGAATTTGGGGTGGGCTTTGCTCACCTCTTTTTCTGTTATTAGATAGATGTTTTTTTGAAGATGAACACTTCTATTTTGATCTAATTTTTGAATAGATATTCAATATTTTCGATCTTGAATCCCCCCGAAGTCAGTTTTTTGGATTGGGGGTATTTTTGTGTTATTGTATGTTTAATAAACTTTTTATATTTTCCTTAACAAATCTTGACAAAATGCCACACAGAATGTAAATTAAGGCGTTAACCTGCGCTCAATTGGGTGAGGGGGGCTTACTCTATCACTCATATTTCTAGCGAAATCCCCTGATTCTGTTTAAGCTTCTCTGTATAGCTGAGAATAGGGGTTTGGTTCATTTTGAGATCAATTTCCGTTCTTCAATTTTTGAGGGGAGAAGATAAAAAGAATGGCATTTGAATATTAATTATTGAAAAGGTCATAATGAAAAAACGATTTTCAGCCAGTGTTTTGATACTTTCTATTCTCGGTAATTTTGGGATTATACCGAGTGTAGATGCGACGGAAAATAATTTAATTGTTGAACTGGATGGTTTAAAAAATCAAACAGGTCAAGTCTGTCTCAGTCTATTTTCAAGTAGTCAAGGCTTTCCTGACAACAAAGAGAATGCTTTGCAAACTCAATGTATTCAGCTTGGAAAAAAAAATCCAAAAATCAGGTTTGAAAACTTAATTCCGGGAAATTATGCGGTTGCTGTTTTCCACGACGCGAATAGTGATCAAACTCTAAACCTCAACAGTTTGGGGATTCCCACCGAAGGCTTTGGTTTTTCTCGCAACCCCACTATTCTTGCTGGCCCTCCTCAGTTTAATGATACTGCTGTTGTGGTCGCTCAGGTACAAAATAATATTCAGATTAAGTTACAATATCTGTGGAATTTTAACAAATAAGCCAAAAAGCTAGGGGTTATTGCTTTTACCTCTAGCTTTGTCTTTGAGTTGGGGTTGAATATGAGATTTGACAAAAATGAAGTGATCCCCTTATTGATGATTAAATCAAGAAATATCGGGTCGCTCACTGTTTTGTTAAAATAGTTTTTTCTGAGGGAAATGGGAGGGAAAATATTAGGTAGGAACGGAGAGAGAGGGATTCGAACCCTCGGATAGGCCTTACGTACCTATCAACAGATTAGCAATCTGCCGCTTTCGACCACTCAGCCACCTCTCCAAGTGTGACATCTTCGTATGATAGCAAATTATTTTAGGCGTGTCTAGATCCTTTAAATAGATTTTTAGGGCAGTCCCAGAGTTTGAGAGCAAGGGGCCTGCATTATTCAACAATACAACTGATGTTCTAATTGCTCAAGAGTTCGCTGTTGATCGCTATTTCCACGTAATAATTTCCAAACGTTTAACCCAGACTGATTAACAGATTTCTGATCGCTGGTTTGGCTTAAACCCATAACTCCTTCTATTTCCATAATTATTGCTCGATAAGCATCCAAGCCAGATAACTGACTCATGCCTTGTTCTTGTGTTCCTAATGCACTCACTGCTTGCCAATTTCCTCCGACTGTAGTGTTGGTTGTTTCTGGGTTCAAAATTGTAGAAATTCCAAGTTTATTTTTGTCGGCACTGGTGATTTGACTCACCCGAGTAATTGCAATTCTAGCTGCGGTTTCTATAAATGTTTTTGAGTCTTTGACCATCGGCATTCCACTTAACAGTCCTAACCCTCCTCTAGAGACTGAATGATAAGCCGTTTCCGTCAACATTCCCGGCTTAATTTCCATGACATTGACTCGATAATTCTCATTAAATTCCTGACCCTTTCCAGAGGTTTTTAGTGCTTGATTCATCGCTTCTATCGCCTGATAAGATTCACTACAATCATCCAACTCAAACTCATCATTGAGTTCAAACTCTCGCTGACGGATCAGTTTATAAGTCATCGTACAAATTAGAGGTAAATTTGCTTTTTCCACCCAAGCATCAAACGCCTCTAATGTTCTCAAATCTACAATTTCTTGATCATTTCTGAGTTGTAAATAAACCGCTAAAAAACGAGGTCGATCAGACTGAACAATCTGTTGATTGACATCAATCTCATTCACCATAATCCAATCAATCGTCATCACTCGTGTAATCGCACTTGCTCTTAAATAATATTTTTTTAATTCCGGTTTTAAATTAGAATAGAGAATCAGGGCATCAAGCTGATCCAAAGCTTTGAACTCAGGAACCGCTTCTCCACTCCTCAAATATTGATAAGTTGAACGAATCCGTTTTTGTTCTTCCGTCTCAAGTTGAGAAGCCGTTAATAGTTTCTGCACACAATCTTCTAACCTAAGTAAACGAGAATTATGACTGGCAATTGTATAACGTTGACCAATTTCTGAATATATTTTCGAGGAAAAAACTAAATAATCTAGCAAATTTAACGCCGCATAATCTTCTGTCGGCAAAGCCAATATTATCCGGTTATAGGCTTCTAAACACCGAACTTTTGTCCGATCATAAACGGGAGCTTGAACAATTAAATTATTGATTTTGCGATCAATATTAAAAACAGGATTCAATAATGTATGTAATACTAAAAAGGCATCTTGTCCGTCTAAACCACATCCTTTCAATCGCAAAGTAGAACCTTCTTTGGGGTTAGGCGGAATTTTAACCGTGTAGCTTTTACCTGTTTTCAACGTCACGGTTTGAGTTCCACCAAAACTTGCGGTTTGAGATCTGATAAAAGTATGATAAAGTTCATCTAAACTCCAATCATGTAATGGAGTTGATTCGGCACTTTCTTCTGATTCTGAATATATATTTTCTACCCAGTTTTGAGTTTGTTTTTTCGCAGACTCCACTGAACCCGTTGCCGTCTCCATCACCTTTTTTCCGGCTTCGGAAGCATTATTACTAATCGTTTCACCCATTTCTGTGGCTTTTTGTTTAGCAGCATCGGTGGCTTTTTTTGTCATCTTTTTACTCGTTTCTGAGGCTTGATGACCGATTGACTTCCCTAAACCTGATGCTTTTTTGCCCACAGAATCCCAGAAAGATTTCTGCTGATCACTCATATTTTACCTCCCTCAGTCACACAACAACTAGATTAATAAATTGACCTAAAACAATAATCTCAACAGCAAAGGAGCTGCTTGTTGTAACGTTCCTAAAAATCCCCCACCATTATTGTCAGGTTTCTCAGGATTTTGCTGATATTCTAAAATTTGAACCAATTGAGTAGAAATTTCTTTACCCTCATTTGATCCTAGAGTTTCATACAATTTTTGAGCAGATCGGGCATCTTCGATCGCACCCACTAAGTCTCCTAAATCCGCTTTAGCCATACTACGACCAAAAAAAGCCGCCGCTAAATCGGGCTTCAAACGAATGGCTTGACTATAAAAATCAATCGCATTCACATAGTTTCCTTCTTTAGCCTCTTGAACGCCCCAAAAGTAATAATCTTCTGCTTTTCCCGTATTGGTTGGCATTCCGATAACACCCACCAATTGAGCATCTTTAATATTACTTTCGCTGAGAACTGCATTCATTAAATAAGCCCCACGCAGATCGGTGCCGTTGAGATTGGCTCTCGCTAAATTAGCACCCGTTAAATTGGCGCCATGTAAACTAGCTCCAGTCAGGTTCGCCCCGGCGAGATTCGCCCCCGTCAAGTTGGCGCGACTGAGATTAGCCCCTGTCAGGTTCGCCCCTTGTAGATCAGCACCCACTAAATCGGCTAAAACCAAACCCACACCCGCAAGATTACAATTTGGACATTGTTTGCTGGACAAAAGCTGACGAATTGTTTCTATGTTTTCCGCTCGGGTAGGTTGAACGAGAGTTACTACACTCAATACCATCACGGTAGCAAGAATTCTGAAGTTCATAGGACAGAATAATGTAAAGCTACTGTCGTCATCTTAAATTATTCAGGAGAGAATTGTGAATTGTGCTTATTCCCCATTGGGTTGACCTTCAACGATGATGAGTTCCACACCAAAGACTTCTGCAAAGGCCTTTTGAACTTGCGATCGCACTTCTTCGAGGGCAACAGTAGGTATAAACTCGATTAAACGACCAACTGCGCGATCAGAAATTCCACAAGGGACAATGTGTTCAAATCCCTCTAAGTCTGGACAGACATTAATCGCAAAACCGTGCATTGTGATCCAACGACTGACTTTTATCCCGATA
>Ga0207419_1000110_pt1 | contig 63574 bp, 69 predicted proteins | sample ElkSloMetagenome_4_FD_184723 | JGI IMG/M metagenome (GOLD analysis project Ga0207419, IMG submission 184723) | Hot spring microbial communities from Elkhorn Slough, Monterey Bay, USA - MD2A (version 2) | ecosystem: Environmental > Aquatic > Marine > Intertidal zone > Estuary: Microbial mat ...
GGCATCGAAGGTGACCTCGCGGTCGCAGCTTTGCACGGTTGTCTGGGCGGATGCCGTGGTTGCCATGATGCCGAAGGCGAGTGTTGTGAGGATCATTTTCACGGTTTGTCTCAGGTCGTCGGAAGGTGGAAGGACAAATGGTTCTTGTCGCTGGGCGCAAGCCTTTCGCGCCGCGCGTCCACGCGGAAGGTGTTGGACACAAGCGGCTCGGTCAGCAGATCGTCCGGCGCGCCAAAGCCGCGCGCGTGCCCGTCTTCGAGGATCAGGATATCGTCGCAGATATTGGCCGCCATGTTCAGATCATGCAGCGAGACGACGATTGTCAGGTCCAGCTGTTTGATCAGCGCCAACACTTCGAGTTCGTGCCGTATATCGAGGTGGTTCGTGGGTTCGTCCAGCACCAGCACCTTGGGTTGTTGCGTGAGCGCCCGCGCGACCATCACCCGCTGCCTTTCGCCGCCCGAAAGCGTGCCGAAGTCGCGGTGGGCCAATGACCCCAGATCCATCAGGTCGAGCATCCCATCGATGATGCCCTGGTCAGACGGGCCGGGCCGGGCCATGCCGGTCAGATGCGGCGATCGCCCGAGCGCCACGATTTCGCGGACCGAAAGGCCGAAGGCGGCGGCCTGTTCCTGCAAGACGGCGGCGACCGATTGCGCGGCGTGCCGTGCCGGCATGGTCCAGATGTCCTGTCCGTCGACCTGTACGCTGCCGCTGGTGGGGGCCTGAAACCTGTAGAGCAGCCGCAACAGCGTGGATTTACCTGCGCCGTTGGGCCCGACGACGCCCAGCACACGCCCCGCGCCCACCGTGAATGTCGTGGGATGCAGGATCACGGGGGCTTTCTTGCGGGGTCGCCAGGTGACGTTGTCGACGGTAAGAACGGCCCCGCTCATGAGGCCAGTACCTTGCTGTCCGCGATGGCGATCATTGCGGCGGGTATGCGCGCCAATGTGGTTTTGCGCAGCTTGCCGGGCCGGTCCACGGAGGAACACCAGCCGTCATGCAGCACCGCGTACTGGCGGGCGAAGGCCACGAGGTCTTCGATGTCGTCCTCGGGGGTGATGTCCCCGAAAAGGTAGACCGCTTTTTGCGTACCATGATAAGCCACGGTGCAGGGCCGATCGCAGCCTGCCATGCAGGCGACGCCCGAAATGGCGAAGTCCTCGGCCAGGCTATCGCCGGCCGCCGCTATCGCCTTGCGGAGTTTTTCGATCAGTTCGTATCCGGGCCGGCACTGCGACCCTTTATGTTTGCAGGATGTGCAAACGGTAATGCGGTGTTGTGTTGTCCGGTCCATGTCGCCCTCCGCGATGTAGCGGGGTCGGGCTTGGCATATCGCGTGCAGGCTTCGCGGCCTTGGTCAGCATCATGATCTCCGATCCAGGCACCCCGCCCGGTGTGGTTAAGGTCATGATGGCAGGTCTCCTGACTTGCGGGTCAAAGCTATCCCGATCCTTCCCGAACGTTTGTCCAGTGGTGATCTTCGGGGTCGCTCTCCGCTCACAGTTGCGGGGGCAGTCACGGATTCGGCGCGTTTTGGCTCTTCCTCACCGTGTTCCCTTTTCATCCCGCGCACGTTGTCACCACGCGGGAACCATCAAGGGAAGCATTCGGGAAATCCGGTGACTCGTCAAGGAAGGATTGCGACGTGTTGCCGCTTAATGCAACCACCACCATACCTTCGTGTTGGAATTCTGAACTCGGACGCTTGGGAACGTCGAACCGTTTGGAGAGAGACCGCGGCGTTTTGAACAAGGGTTGCGAACCCACTAGTCAAATGCGGCTTCAGGCTGCATACTGTTGTATAGCCAACGAAGGGGACCGAGATGACGCTCTCTGTGCCGAATATCCGGTCATGTGACGATTGCCCGATACGATACAATGCCGTCTGTTCGAAGTGCGAGCCGGACGAGCTCAAAGAGCTGGAGCAGATCAAGTACTATCGGTCGTATGCCGCGGGCCAAACAATCTTTTTCGCGGGCGACCCGCTTGAAACCGTGGGGTCGGTCGTGTCCGGCGTCAGCAGCCTGACGCGGACATTGCCCGATGGCCGGGTGCAGATGGTGGGGCTTTTGCTGCCCGGTGATTTTCTGGGCCGACCGAATCGCGACACCATCGAATGCGACGTGGTGGCCGAAACCGATGTGCTTCTGTGCTGCTTCCGCCGGAAACCCTTCGAGAAGGTCATCATGGAGACACCACATGTCGGCCAACGCCTGCTGGAGATGACGCTGGACGAACTGGACGCCGCGCGGGAGTGGATGCTGGTTCTCGGCCGCAAGACAGCGCGGGAAAAGATCGCCTCGCTTCTGCATATGGTCGCGACACGCATGGCATCATTGAAGCCCGGATCGGACAACGAAGCCGTCTTCAATCTGCCGATCACACGCGAAACGATGGCGAATTATCTCGGGCTGACGATCGAGACCGTCAGCCGCCAGATGACCGCGCTGAAGAAGGAAGGGTTGATCGCCTTCGACGAGCGCCGCGATATCCGCGTGCCCGACTTGCGGGCCTTGCGCGCGGAAACCGGCGAGGACGCCTAGCCGCACGTCGCCGGTGGGCACCTGACTGATCGGGTGCGCCAAATTTTCAGCGGTTCTTGTCGTGGCGGCGCAAAGGGGTGTGCGCCTCATTCCTACAGTGCCGCTTTTTGCGGGCCTCGCCCCTACCGCGACATCAGGATCGGAATCGATGCGCGTTCCAGAAGGTTGCGGGTGGCACCGCCGAACACGGCCTCGCGCAGGCGCGAGTGCCCGTAGGCTCCGGTGACGATCATCTCTGCGCCGACGCTTTTGGCCTGTTTGATCAGGGTCTCGCAAATCGGCAGGTCGGACCGCGGCAGGACGACCACTTCGGAGCGTGTGCCGTGGCGCAAAAGATATTGTGCCATCGCGCCGCCCGGGTCCGATCGTTCGGCGCCATGTTTGGGCGGGTCGATAATGCAGATATCGGCGACCGAGGCCTCCTGCAGCAGGGGCAGGGCCGCACGGGCCGCGGCCAGCGCTTCGGCACAGTCGTTCCAGCCCACGAGAACATGGCCGTTGGGTTCGGGTGCCTTGCAGCCTTTGGGGATCATCAGAACCGGTCTCTCGGCTGCGAACAGACACGCCTCCACCAAGGCGGCCGCTTCGGGATTGTCCTGATAGGGGCGCGGCAGCACGACGAGATCCGAGAACCGCAGCTTGCGGGCGAGGTATCCCGAAAGCACCGGGCCCTGCACGGTGGCGCTTTCACAGGTCCAGTTCTTGAATTCGCCGTACATCCGGTCGTTCAGCCAGGCCTCGAGCTTGAGCCGCTGGTCGATGGCATCGCTCGTCTGTTCGGCGATCATCAGCGCTTCGGCCCCGATATAGTAGTTGTGCGTTTCGGTATGGCTGATCGTCACGATGTGGATGTCGAGGTGCGCCCCCAAACGGTTTGCAAGCGTGATCGCCGCATCGAGCCCTTCGGTCGATTCGTCGGTATCGGTCAAAATCGTCGCAATGATCTTGTAGGTCATGGTCTGCTTTCCCCAGTTCCGTCTGGCGTTGGGGGGCGATCGTTCGCGCAAAACCGCTCCTTGAAGGTCACGATGTCAGGCTTCGCACGGGCAAACATTGATTCAGGTCAAGGGGCCCGTTGATCCACATCAAGGACGCTGGCGTGCCGCGCTTCCATAAGCGGTTTCACAAGTAGCTGTCGGACCCATGTGCGATCCGGCGAAAGAAGGGGATCTCTTATGGGGAACTATGTGAAGCTGATCGCGCTGGGGCTCGTTGCGCTCTTTGCCGCGGTTGCAGCGAACTGGGGGCGTGATCTTGCGTATGTCGTGCATGCCGTCATCATCATGGCAGTCTCGGCGTTCATGTTCGTGCGGGTCCTGCGCAGCATGGATCAACCGGTCTACGCCACGCCGGAAGGTTATATGGACGACGTCGTCCGCGCCGGTGTGATCGCGACGGCATTCTGGGGCGTTGTCGGGTTTCTGGTGGGCGTGGTCATCGCGTTCCAACTGGCCTTTCCGCAACTGAATTTCGAAGTCCTCCAGCCTTACGGCAACTTCGGCCGCCTGCGCCCGCTGCACACCAGTGCGGTGATTTTCGCGTTTGGGGGCAACGCGCTGATCATGTCGACCTTCTATATCGTCCAGCGCACAAGCGGTGCGCGGCTTTGGGGCGGGAACCTGGCGTGGTTCGTCTTCTGGGGCTACAACCTCTTCATCGTGCTTGCGGCCACCGGCTATCTGCTGGGGGCGACGCAGTCGAAGGAATACGCCGAGCCTGAATGGTACGTCGATATCTGGCTTACCATCGTGTGGGTGGCTTTCCTCTTCGTATTCCTCGGCACGATCTTCCGGCGCAAGGAAAAGCACATCTACGTCGCGAACTGGTTCCTGCTGAGCTTTATCGTCACCGTCGCGATGCTGCATCTGGTCAACAACCTGTCGATCCCCGTCAGCATCTGGGGCAGCAAGTCCGTTCAGGTGTTCAGCGGCGTTCAGGACGCGATGGTGCAGTGGTGGTATGGCCACAACGCCGTGGGCTTCTTCCTGACTGCGGGCTTCCTTGGCATGATGTACTACTTCGTGCCCAAGCAGGCCGGTCGTCCGGTCTTCAGCTACAAGCTGTCGATCATTCACTTCTGGGCGCTGATCTTCCTGTATATCTGGGCCGGTCCGCACCACCTTCACTATACCGCGCTGCCAGACTGGGCCTCGACGCTGGGCATGGTCTTTTCGATCATCCTGTGGATGCCGAGCTGGGGCGGTATGATCAACGGTCTGATGACGCTGCAAGGCGCGTGGGACAAGCTGCGGACCGATCCGATCATCCGCATGATGGTGATCAGCCTTGCCTTCTACGGCATGTCCACCTTCGAGGGTCCGATGATGTCGATCAAGGCCGTCAACAGCCTGTCGCACTACACGGACTGGACCATCGGTCACGTACACTCCGGTGCGCTTGGCTGGAACGGCATGATCACGTTTGCCGCACTCTACTTCCTGACACCCAAGCTTTGGGGGCGTGCGCAGATGTATTCCATGTCCGCGATCAACTGGCACTTCTGGTTGGCGACCATCGGCATCATCCTCTACGCGGCCTCGATGTGGGTCACCGGGATCATGGAAGGCCTGATGTGGCGTGAAGTCGATGCCAACGGGTTCCTGGTGAACAGCTTTGCCGACACCGTTGCCGCGAAGTTCCCGATGTATGTCGTGCGAGGTCTGGGCGGGGTTCTCTACCTGTCGGGTGCGCTGATCATGGTCTGGAACATCTTCATGACCATCCGGGTGGGACAGAAAGTCTCTGCGCCGGTTGGCGTCCCAGCAGAATAAGAAAGGGAAAAAGATGGCAAAGAACCCAAAAATCCCGCAGGCCGAGGACGATCCAAAGGTCAGCACCGTCGGCGATCTGCCCGGCGAAATCCCCAACGAGCTGCCCCATCAGACGGGGCTGCTCAACCGGCACCACATCCTCGAGAAGAGCCCGACACTGTTGCTGGTCTCATCGCTCTTGGTCGTGACCATCGGCGGCATCGTGGAAATCGCACCGCTCTTCTATCTCGAGAATACCATCGAAGAGGTAGAAGGCGTGCGACCCTACAGCCCGCTCGAACTGGCGGGGCGTGATGTCTACATCCGCGAGGGCTGCTACGTCTGTCATAGCCAGATGATCCGCCCGATGCGGGACGAGGTCGAACGCTACGGGCATTATTCGCTGGCAGCGGAATCGATGTATGACCATCCGTTCCAGTGGGGCTCGAAGCGTACAGGACCCGATCTTGCGCGTGTCGGTGGCAAGTACTCGGATGCCTGGCATCTTGATCACCTGATCGATCCGCAGTCGGTCGTGCCTGAATCCATCATGCCGGGATACGGCTATCTGCTCGATACGATGGTCAACGCCGAGTATACGGCCGATCTGGTATCGACCCATCGTCTCGTCGGGGTGCCTTACACCGAAGAGATGATCGAGGTGGCCGCATCGGACGTGCTGGCGCAGGCCGATCCGGACACGGAGGCCTATGACGATCTGCTCGAGCGGTATCCGGGCGCGCAGATCCGCAACTTCGACGGCGAAGCCGGTGTGTCCGAAATGGATGCGCTGATCGCCTACCTGCAAATGCTGGGCACCACGGTCGATTTCTCGACGTTCACGCCCGATGCAAGCCGCTAGGAGAAGAGACATGACCGAGACAACGTTCTGGCAACAAGTTGCAGACAACTGGCTCTTGGTGTCGATGTTCAGCCTGTTCGTCGGCGCGATCCTCTGGGCCTTCCGCCCGGGCAGTCGCGCCGTCCACAAGGACACTTCGCACATTCCCTTCCGCCACGACGACTATCCCGCGCAAGAAGAGGCTGGCCGGTCTTCCAAAATTGAGGAGCTGCAGCAATGAGCAGCAATGACGACAGAGACATCGATGAGGTCACGGGAACCGATACTACCGGTCACAGCTGGGACGGCATCAAGGAACTGAACAATCCGTTGCCGCGCTGGTGGCTCTGGACCTTTTACGCCACGATTTTCTGGGGGATCGCCTATACGATCGCCTATCCTGCCTGGCCGCTCATTTCGAGTGCCACGGCCGGTGTCCTCGGCTATTCGACCCGCGCCGAGGTCGCGCAGGAAATCACGCGGTTCGAGGAAGCGAACTCGGAAATCTCGGCGCAGTTGGCCTCTGCCGACCTCAACATGTTGAACGAGAACCCCGAGTTGTTGCGCTATGCCAATTCCGCGGGGGCAGCGGTCTTCCGCAACAATTGCTCGCAGTGTCACGGATCGGGTGCGGCCGGCGCGGTCGGCTATCCCAACCTTCTTGATGATGCGTGGCTTTGGGGCGGTGACTTCGAGAACATCGAATACACGGTTCGCCACGGTATCCGGAACGAAGAGGACTGGGACGCGCGCTGGTCCGAGATGACCGCCTTTGATGACATCTTCAGCAACGATGAGGTCGACCAGGTCGTACAATACGTGCGTCAGATCTCGGGGCAGAGCCATGACGAGGCACTGGCCGGTGCGGGCGAGGGGCTGTTCCTCGACAATTGCGCAGCGTGTCACGGTGACAACGGCATGGGAAACCGCGATCTGGGTGCGCCGAACCTGACCGACGCCGTCTGGCTTTATGGTGGCAGCGTGGATGCGATCGAGGAAACGGTCCGTTATTCGCGATTTGGCGTCATGCCGCCTTGGGGGCCACCCCGCCTGACCGAGGCAGAGGTGAAAGCAGTGACCGCCTATGTCCACCAGCTGGGTGGCGGAGAATAGAGATCACGACCCCTGAACGACCTGTTCGCGCATCAGTTTGGGGGTAAAGTGAAGGGAAGGGCGTCCACCTTGGTGGGCGTCCTTTTCTGTCAGGCTGACCGAGAGCTTCGAAGCGGTCACGGGATCATTTGTCGCCGGGCGCAGTGCAGCATGTCGCAGCCCCTGCTATGTGGCAGTGTCGTAAATCGCGCGCGCAGGGGGGTGATCGATGCCGTGCTCAGGCCTCTTTTGCCAGCCTTGCCTCAAGCACATCGAACGGAACGCCGGGTTCATCCTTGGCCCCGCGGATGACCAGTGATGTCTTCACCGACGCCACGTTTTCCGCGCTTGTCAGTTCCTCGGTGAGGAACCGCTGGAATGTCCGCAAGTCGGGGGCGACGCATTTGAGGATGAAGTCCACCTCGCCATTGAGCATGTGACACTCGCGCACAAGCGGCCAGCCCTGACAGCGCCTTTCGAATGCCGACAGGTCGGCCTCGGCCTGACTGACCAGTCCGACCATGGCGAAAACCTGTACCTCGAAGCCCAGTTCGCGGGCGTTGACATCGGCGTGGTAGCCCTCGATAAATCCTTGTTCTTCAAGCGTGCGGACGCGGCGCAGGCAGGGGGGGGCCGAGATGCCGACGCGCTTGGCCAGTTCCACGTTGGTCATGCGACCGTCCGCTTGCAGTTCGGCAAGAATCATGCGGTCGATCTCATCCAGTTTCGTGCCAGGCATAGACTTCCCCATAGTTTTGCAAATGCTATGCAACTCCGCCGCCCTGCGCAAGAATATTTCGCAATTACGCAAGAAAAGAACCTGACGACATCCTTGATGCGGTCTCTTTCATCCGCGCGTCCGGACAGTTATATCGGAAACAGCAAGAGAACGAGGCTGCCATGACCGAGACGCGACACACGAAAGTTCTGATCATCGGATCCGGGCCGGCGGGCTATACGGCAGGGGTCTATGCCTCGCGCGCGATGCTGGAGCCGGTGTTGATTCAGGGCATCGAGCCGGGAGGCCAATTGACGACCACGACCGAGGTCGAAAACTGGCCCGGCGATACCGAGGTACAGGGCCCCGACCTGATGATCCGCATGGAGGCGCATGCGCGCGCGATGGGCTGTGACATCGTGGGCGATATCGTCACGAAGCTCGATCTGCAGAACCGGCCTTTTACGGCGACGTGCGACAGTGGCGCCGTCTACACGGCCGATGCGGTGATCCTCTGCACTGGCGCGCGCGCCAAGTGGCTTGGGCTGCCCTCGGAAGAAAAGTTCAAGGGGTTCGGTGTCAGCGCCTGTGCGACCTGTGACGGCTTCTTCTATCGCGGACAGGAAATCATCGTGGTGGGTGGCGGCAACACTGCCGTGGAAGAGGCGCTGTTCCTGACCAACTTTGCCAGCAAGGTGACGCTGGTGCATCGGCGCGATGAATTGCGGGCCGAGAAGATCCTGCAGGATCGCCTTTTCAAGAACCCCAAGATCGAACCCTTGTGGTTTCACGAGATCGATGAGGTGATCGGCGCCGACAGCCCGCTGGGCGTCGAAGGCGTGCGGGTCAAGCATACAAAAACCGGCGAGATCAGCGAAATCGCCGCCAAGGGTGTCTTTGTCGCGATCGGTCATGCCCCGGCCAGCGAACTGGTCAAGGACCAGCTCGAGACACACAACGGCGGCTACGTGAAGGTCGCCCCCGGGACGACGCAAACGGAGATCCCCGGGGTGTTCGCCGCAGGAGACCTGACCGACCATGTCTACCGCCAGGCGGTGACGAGCGCCGGAATGGGGTGCATGGCAGCATTGGATGCCGAGAAATTCATTGCCGAAATGGAAGACGAAAGCACCGTTCAGGCGGCCGAATAACCCGGTGCAAGCGGCATTGCGGTGTGGCCCGAGGCGCAAGCCGCAAATTCAGGCGATGACTTGAGATCAAAGGGGGAATGTGCCCCCTTTTTTCGTTGTATGCTGGACATTGGCGGTAATGGGCGTCTATGCCTCGCGCGGTATCTGTTGATTGAGAGCGATTGCCATGGCCCAGGACCTTGCCCCGATTCCCGAACTCTATGTCTCTTACGAGAGCGCGCAAAAACTGAAGGTCGAGGCGGGTGATCTGCCCAGTCACAATCTGACGCCGCGCCAGATCTGTGATCTGGAACTCCTGATGAACGGCGGCTTTCATCCGCTGAAGGGCTTTCTGTCCGAGGCGGACTACGACAGCGTGGTCGAGAGAATGCGGCTTGCGGACGGCACCCTCTGGCCGATGCCGATTACCCTCGATGTATCGCAGCAAGAGGCCGAGACGATCAGCGTCGGCGAAGACATCGCGCTGCGCGATCAGGAGGGCGTGATCCTTGCGACCATGACGGTCACGGACAAATGGGTGCCAGACAAGGCGCGTGAGGCCGAAAAGGTTTTCGGTGCCGATGATGCTGCGCATCCGGCGGTGAACTATCTGCACAACACGGCCGGCAAGGTCTATCTAGGCGGTCCGGTCACCGGCATCCAGCAACCGATCCACTATGATTTCCGGGCACGGCGCGACACGCCGAACGAGTTGCGGGCCTACTTTCGCAAACTCGGCTGGCGCAAGGTCGTGGCGTTCCAGACCCGCAACCCGCTGCACCGTGCGCATCAGGAGCTGACCTTCCGGGCCGCCAAGGAGGCACAGGCCAACCTCTTGATCCATCCGGTGGTCGGCATGACCAAACCGGGCGATATCGACCACTTTACCCGTGTCCGCTGTTACGAGGCCGTGCTGGATCAGTATCCCGCTTCGACAACCACGATGAGCCTTCTCAATCTCGCCATGCGGATGGCGGGCCCGCGTGAGGCCATCTGGCATGGGTTGATCCGAAAGAACCACGGTTGCACCCACATGATCGTCGGCCGCGATCACGCAGGCCCCGGCAAGAATTCGGCCGGTGAGGATTTCTACGGACCTTATGAAGCGCAAGACCTGTTTGGTGCCTATGAGGAGGAAATGGGCATCGAAATGGTGGACTTCAAGCAAATGGTCTATGTGCAGGACCGTGCGCAGTACGAACCCGCCGACGAGATCCCCGACAAGGACGAGGTGACGATTCTGAACATCTCGGGGACCGAACTGCGCCGCCGTTTGTCGGAAGGTCTGGAAATACCGGAATGGTTTTCCTTTCCCGCCGTTGTCGAGGAATTGCGCAGAACGCGGCCGCCACGGGCTGAACAGGGCTTCACGGTCTTCTTCACGGGTTTCTCGGGGTCGGGGAAATCGACCATCGCCAACGCCCTGATGGTCAAACTGATGGAAATGGGGGGCCGTCCCGTGACGCTGCTCGACGGCGACATCGTCCGCAAGAACCTGTCATCGGAGCTGGGCTTCAGCAAGGAGCATCGTGACCTGAATATCCGGCGGATCGGCTATGTGGCTTCCGAGATCACCAAAAACGGTGGCATCGCCATCTGCGCGCCGATCGCACCCTATGCAGCGACACGCCGGGCCGTCCGCGAAGAGATCGAGCAATTCGGGGCTTTTCTCGAGGTGCATGTGGCGACGTCGATCGAGGAGTGCGAACGGCGCGACCGCAAGGGGCTTTACAAGCTGGCGCGTGAGGGAAAGATCAAGGAATTCACGGGCATTTCGGATCCTTACGATGTGCCAGAGGATCCCGAACTACGTCTGGAGACCGAAAGCGTACCGGTGGACAATTGTGCCCACCAGGTCGTGCTCAAACTGGAAAGCCTCGGCCTGATAAAGGGGTAGGGCCTTCGCCCTGCCCCTTTCGCACCGTCAGTGCAGCGTGACCGGTTCCATCTCGTGTTCGCGCGCGAGGTGGAAGGCCATCTGGCGATCTGCGACAAGTGCCAATTGTTCGCCGTCGGCATTGTGAACGGCATAGATCTGGGACAGGTCACCCACCTGATCCTGCACTTCCGACGGCAGGTCCGCCGTCAGGACAGGCTTCACATAGACGATGTTCTGCCCGATGCTGTCGAGATTGAATTTCGCGTCCATGATTTATCCTTTCCTGATATTGATGGTTTGGACGATCCGCTCGGGTTCGGCCCGTGTCAGGTCGATGTGCAACAAGCCGTTTTCCATCACGGCCTCGCCGACGTCGACCCCGTCGGCCAGCACAAACGAGCGCTGGAATTGCCTCGCCGCGATGCCGCGGTGCAAGAACACGCGGCCTTCGCTGTCGTCGGTCTGGCGGCCGCGGACGACAAGTGCGCTGTCCTCGACCGTGATCGAAAGATCCCCGTCGGCAAAGCCTGCCACCGCAAGCGTGATGCGGTAGGAATTCTCGGAGGTTTGTTCGATGTTGTAAGGGGGGTACCCTTCGTTCCCGCTTTTGGCGGTACGTTCGACCAGCCGTTCAAGCTGTTCAAATCCCAAAAGGAACGGGTGCGTTCCCAAAGCCAGTTTTGTCATCGGACATGCCCTTTGTGAAGCGACTGTCGGTTGCGGCCCCGTTTGCGGCGACCGTTGACATCAATATGGGGGTGGCGCGTGCGCCGATCAAGAGCGACAATCCGGTTGAACCCGGGTCGTGCCCGGCGAGAATGGAGATCACGGATGCGGGATGGGATTGCATGAACAGCTCCAACGAGATGGACGAGGCCGAAGTTCTGCGCATCAAGCTAGAGATGCTCCGGCGAGAACACCGTGATCTGGACGAGGCGATTGCCGCGCTACAAGAACGCGGCGCAGCCGACATGCTGACGATCAAGCGGCTGAAAAAGCAAAAACTTGCGCTGAAAGACCGGATCGCGGTGCTCGAGGATCGGATTCATCCCGATATTATAGCCTAGGGCCATTGCCGGACTGTGGCTGTTGGCTATAGTGCCGCTTCGTTTTGTCAGCTGAGTATATGATATGAGCATCCCCCGCGTCGGTATCATCATGGGCAGTCAGTCGGACTGGCCGACAATGCGCGAGGCTGCCGAAGTGCTGGAAGAGCTGGGCGTGGCGCACGAGGCGAAAATCGTCTCGGCCCACCGGACGCCCGACCGGTTGTGGGAATACGGCAAGACAGCAGTCGAGCGCGGTTTGCAGGTGATCATCGCCGGTGCTGGTGGTGCGGCGCATCTGCCGGGTATGATGGCGTCGAAGACGCGGTTGCCGGTCATCGGTGTGCCGGTCGAAACGCGGGCCCTGTCGGGCGTCGACAGTCTCTATTCGATCTTGCAGATGCCGCGCGGCTATCCGGTCGCGACAATGGCGATCGGCGCGGCCGGTGCCCGTAACGGCGGGCTGATGGCAGCCGCCATCCTGGCCTTGCAGGACCACGACCTTGCGGCCCGGCTTGAACAATGGCGCAGCGACCTGTCCGCTTCGATACCGGATGCACCCACCGATGACTGAGCCTTTGCCGACAGGTGCGACAATCGGCATTCTGGGTGGCGGACAGTTGGGCCGGATGCTGTCTGTCGCCGCATCGCGGCTGGGGCTGAAGACTCATGTCTTCGAGCCCGGTGCCGAGCCGCCGGCGGGCGATGTGGCGCATCGTGTCACGACGGCTGACTACGATGATGTGGAAGCGCTGACCGCTTTCGGGCAGTCGGTCGATGTCATCACCTACGAATTCGAGAATATCCCCACCAGCGCACTGGACCTTCTTGAAAGGCTGGCGCCGATCCGTCCGGGACGGCGGGCACTGGCTGTCAGTCAGGACCGGTTGACGGAAAAGACGTTTCTTCAGGGGCTGGGATTATCGACGGCTCCATTCGCGGATATCGCTGGTCCCGATGATCTGACACAGGCGCTACCAGCGATCGGCACACCCGCGATCCTCAAGACCCGCCGGTTCGGTTACGACGGCAAGGGGCAGGCGCGCATCATGACGGCTGATGACGCCTCGGCCGCGCTGAAGGATATGGCCGGAGCGCCCGCCATCTTGGAGGGCTTCGTTTCCTTCACGCGGGAGGTATCGGTCATCGGGGCGCGGGGCGCGAACGGGGAAGTCGCCTGCTACGACCCGGGCGAAAACGTCCATAAGGACGGGATTCTGGACACGACGACCGTGCCTGCGGTGTTGACGCCATCCCAACGCACCGACGCTGTGCTGATCGCGGGACGGATCCTGAATGCGCTGGATTATGTGGGTGTCATGGGGGTCGAACTCTTCATGACCGCTGGAGGCCCGATCGTGAACGAGATTGCGCCGCGCGTCCACAATTCGGGCCACTGGACGCAGAACGGCTGTACGATCTGCCAGTTCGAGCAGCATATCCGCGCGGTGGCGGGCTGGCCGCTGGGCGATGGCATGCGCCACAGCGATGTGGTGATGGAGAACCTTATCGGCGATGATGTGGCCCGCGTACCCGACCTTGCGAGGACGGGGGCCGCAATTCACCTTTACGGCAAGGCCGAGGTCAAGCCGGGGCGGAAGATGGGGCATATCAATCGCGTGATAGGCCCTGCGTCCTAGTCGGTGCCGAAAATGATACCGGTCAGACTGAGCGACCGGTCGAATTGGCCTTCGCGCAGGAAAACGAGGACCTCTTCGAAGACCAGCGGATTATTCATCATGAAGGTGTGGGTCACGGGCAGCACGATATGGTCGGTCATGCCCTCGAGCCGTGTCGAAGCGACCGAAACCTTGCCATCGTCGGGTCCTTCGATCAGTGCCGAGTAGAGTGGGTTCAGCGTGCGGTTGCCCGCGATAATCCCGATTTCCACAGGTGCCTCGTCAAGCCGGTTCGGCAGGCTGCCATCCGTGGTGCCCAGTTCCAGTCCTGCTGGTCCGTTCACCCACTGGAAGGGTTCGAATTCGCCGAAAATATCGACCAGCTCCGACCCGCTGTTGGGCGGGCCGAGCATGACAACGCGGCCCATGTTCTCGGGCCTGTTGTTCGTGAGCCAAGCGCGCACCAGTATGCCGCCCAATGAGTGGGTGACGAAGTTGATCCTGCGATCGCCACATGCCGCGACGTCCTCGGACACGTGATCGTCCACAAGCGTCGTGATCGTGGCTTCGGTCGAGGGATAGCCCCTGTTGACGACATGGTAGCCTTCGTCCTCGAGCACGAATTGCATCGGCGTGAACGATATCTCGGTGCGTGCCAGACCGTGCAAAAGCACGACGCACTCCTCCGCCATGACCGGGGCGGCGGACAGAAGGGCAAGAAGAACCGTGCCGAGTCGTTTCATGCCCCCTAGGTAACACGGGTTGCGGCTTACAGTAGGTCCCATATGTGAAACCTAACGTCGTGCGAGCAGCGAAAGTGCGATACCGCCCAGAACGAGGGCACCGGCGACAAGCAGTCTTGGGCCGAGCTGTTCGGACAAGATCAGGCTGCCGCCGATGACGGCGATCACGGGCACGCTCAGTTGCGCAACACCTGCGATGGTGGCGGGCAGTCGGGGCAGCACACGATACCAGAGCGCATATCCCAGTCCCGAGGTAATCGCCCCCGCGACCGTCGCGGCGACCAGCCCTGCCACCGGCCAAGTCCCGATACCGAAGATCAGCAGAACGATCGCCACCAGCGGCAGGCACAAAAGAAAGTTTGCCGCCGTGGCGCCCATGGGATCGCTTTCCGTACGCCCGAGCAGCGTGTAGGCGGCCCAACCGATCCCGGCGGCGGACATGCTGACAGCCCCCCACAGCGGTACCTGCGCCGTTCCCTGCGGCCATAGCAGAACGGCAAGGCCGGCAAGTGCAATGCCTGCGCCGAGCCAGCGAAGCGTGGGGATCGTGTCGCCGGAAAGGGCGGACCAACCGAAAATGACGACCTGGATGACACCGAAAAGGATAAGGGCGCCGAGGCCAGCATCCAGCGAGATATAGGCCCATGAAAAGCCTATCATATACAAGGCAAGACAGAGCCCGCTCCAGAAGCGTTTCGCACTGAAGACCCGGGGGAGGGGCGCGGACCGCAGGCCGATCAATAGCCACAGCATTGCCGCGCCCGTCGCCGTGCGCACGGTCGCGAAATCCATCGCGTCCATCCCGTGAATGGCGACGCCTATCCTGTTGAGCAGGGAGTTTGCGGCGAAAGCGCACATGGTGAGCGCGACTGACAGGAACAGCTTCACGACTCAGGCGGTTTCGAAAGCCGCCGGATAGACCAGCTTTTTCGTAGGCGGCGGCCCCTTGAGCCCTGCCAGCATTGTGAACTCGATCGGGTAGGGGCTGATCAGGTTGGCAGCCAGGTCGCGGGAAAATCCGGCGCGCTCGTACACTTGCGGATCACCCAGCACGACGACAGGGGTTTGCGACAGGCGGGCCCATTCGCTCAGCAGGCCCAGCATACGCTTGCCGTAGCCTCGCCGCTGGAGCGAGGGTTTGATCGCGACCGGTGCAAGGCAGAGCCAACCCTTCGGCGCAACCATATGAGACAAGGCAAAATAGCCTATGATCTCGCCATCCCACACCAGCACGTTCTCGCCTGCTATGGCGCGATCCTTGCGCAATTTGCGCACCAGATCAGCCTCATCGGGGCCTTCGAATGCAGCGTGCAGCAAGGCTTCGACCTGGCTCTCTTCACCAGGCCTCAACTCCCGCGCGAAATCCGGACCTGTCACCATTGGCCTGCGCTCTTCCCCGTTTTCCTAGCCGGCCTCGTAGGCCTGCGAGACGAGTTTCGCCGGATCCTGATCGCCAAGCCCGGCCTGAATGATCTCTTGCCAGTTCTGCATGGCGACAGCCAGCGTCGGTGTCTCGAGGCCATGGGCCTTGGCGATATTCTGGAACACGTCGCAGTCCTTCATCGCCGCCGACATCGCGAAACCGACCGTATCGTCCTGTCCGAGGATTTTGGGCAGACGGTCCACCGCCATCGGCATCGCGGCGGGTCCCGTGCTGACGATGCGCATGGCGGTTTCAAGCGTGAGACCTGCGCGTTTCGCCAATGGCATCATCTCGCGCAGACCAGTGAAATAGACCTGAATCAGGCTGTTGTTGATGGTCTTCATCACCAACCCGGTTCCGAGCGGGCCTACGTGAAAGACGCGGTTCGAATAGTGGGAAATTACATCCTGCGCGCGCGCCGCAGCTTCGTCGGTTCCGCCGATGAAAACTCCGCACGTCCCCGAGGCGACCAGTTCTGGTCCGCCCGAGATCGGTGCATCGACCGCTGTTGCACCCAGCCTGGCGATATCGCCGATCCGATCTTTCAGCAGGGTCGGGACAACCGTACTGGTTTCGATGATCTGTTTGCCGCTCAGGTCACAGTCGAGGCAGGCGTCCAGTGCGAAGGCAACGGCTGCGTCGTCGAGCAGGCTGAGGATGATGCAGTCGCTCTTCGCGACCAGAGAAGCAATGCTGTCTGCCTCTGTCACACCATCCAACGTCCGCCCGCTGCGCGTCCAGCCCGTGACCTCGTGACCCGCCGCGGCCATACGCCTGGCAATGGCGCTGCCCATGCGGCCCAATCCGATGACGCCGATCCGTTCCATATTTCTCTCCTGCACCGTTTGCCGCAAGGTGATACGGAACAGCGCAAAAGAAAAGGGCGGCCCCTGACGGAGCCGCCCTGATTTGCGTCAGGCAGGTGCGCCTTACATCATGCCGCCCATGCCGCCCATGTCGGGCATGCCGCCGCCAGCGCCGCCGGCGCCTTCTTTCTGCGGCTTCTCGGCAACCATGGCTTCGGTTGTGATCAGCAGACCTGCGACGGATGCAGCGTCCTGCAGTGCAGTACGGACAACCTTGGCGGGGTCGATCACACCGAACTTGAACATGTCGCCATATTCTTCGGTCTGCGCGTTGAAGCCAAAGTTCTTGTCGTCGCTTTCGCGGATCTTGCCGGCAACGACCGAACCGTCAACGCCCGAGTTCTCGGCGATCTGGCGCAGCGGGGCCTCGATGGCCTTGCGCACGATTGCGATGCCGACGTCCTGATCGGAGTTGGCACCCTTCAGACCGTCCAGTGCCTTGCCGCCCTGAACCAGAGCAACACCACCACCGACGACAACACCTTCCTGCACGGCAGCGCGGGTTGCGTTCAGGGCGTCATCGACGCGGTCCTTGCGCTCTTTCACTTCGACTTCGGACATGCCGCCGACGCGGATGACGGCAACACCGCCTGCCAGCTTGGCAACGCGTTCCTGCAGTTTTTCACGGTCGTAGTCCGATGTGGTTTCTTCGATCTGGCCACGGATCTGGCTGACGCGTGCTTCGATCTCGGACTTGTCGCCCGCACCGTCGACGATGGTGGTTTCGTCCTTGGTGATCGCAACGCGCTTGGCAGAACCCAGCATGTCGATCGTGACATTTTCCAGCTTCATGCCGAGGTCTTCGGAGATGACCTGGCCACCGGTCAGGATCGCGATGTCCTGCAGCATGGCTTTACGACGGTCACCGAAGCCAGGTGCCTTGACGGCAGCGATCTTGAGACCACCGCGCAGCTTGTTGACGACCAGTGTTGCCAGCGCTTCGCCTTCGACATCTTCTGCGATGATCAGAAGCGGCTTGCCCGACTGGATCACGGATTCAAGCAGGGGGACCATCGGCTGCAGCGACGAGAGCTTTTTCTCGTGCAGCAGGATGATGGCGTCTTCCAGCTCTGTCGTCATCTTTTCCGGATTGGTGACGAAGTAAGGCGACAGGTAGCCGCGGTCGAACTGCATACCTTCGACAACGTCGGTTTCTGTTTCCAGACCCTTGTTTTCTTCGACGGTGATGACACCTTCATTGCCGACTTTCTGCATCGCGTCAGCAATCTGGCGGCCGATTTCCGATTCGCCGTTGGCCGAGATCGTGCCGACCTGCGCGACTTCATCACTGTCGTTGACAGGACGGGCCATCGCACGGATGGATTCGACGACCTTGGAGGTGGCAAGGTCAATGCCGCGCTTGAGGTCCATGGGGTTCATGCCGGCGGCAACGGACTTCATGCCTTCCTTGACGATGGCCTGGGCCAGAACGGTTGCGGTTGTGGTACCGTCACCGGCTTCGTCATTGGTGCGTTGGGCCACTTCCTTGACCATCTGTGCGCCCATGTTCTCGAACTTGTCTTCCAGTTCGATTTCCTTGGCGACAGAAACACCGTCCTTGGTGATCCGTGGGGCGCCGAACGATTTGTCCAGCACGACATTGCGGCCCTTGGGGCCGAGGGTGACCTTCACTGCGTCAGCGAGGGTGTTGACACCTTTGAGCATGCGATTGCGTGCATCTGTGTCGAATTTGACGTCCTTAGCAGCCATTTTCATGTGCTCCTTGTTTGATTGCGTTCAGTTGAGAAGGGGACCACTCGGGCTTACATGATGCCGAGGATGTCGCTTTCCTTCATGATCAGCAGGTCTTCGCCGTCGATCTTGACTTCTGTGCCGGACCATTTGCCGAACAGAACCTTGTCACCGGCCTTGACGGACATTGCGATCAACTCGCCGTTGTCCTTGCGGGCACCTTCGCCAATGCTGACGATTTCGCCTTCTGCTGGTTTTTCTTTGGCGTTGTCAGGAATGATCAGACCGCCAGATGTTTTTTCGTCGCTTTCGATGCGACGGACCAAGACACGGTCGTGAAGTGGTTTAAATGCCATTTCAGAACTTCTCCAGTTCGTGTTGCTACCTCTCGTTAGCACTCAGGTGGGTCGAGTGCTAACGAGAGGTAGCTAAGGATCACGAACCGGTGAGTCAACACGCGCGTCCCAAAATTTTTGCGGATTTGGCAGCTCGTTTTTCGTCGCGCTGTGACAGTCTTACGAGTCTTGATCCGGCGTGTCGTCATCTTCGGACAAAATGCGCCATGCGTCGCCTTCGAGGTCTTCGTATTGATTGGCCCGAAGACTCCACAAGAAGGCCGCAAGACCCAACCCGCCCAGCAGGAGTGAAACGGGAATGAGGAAGACGAGGACGTTCACAGCTTCTTGCCTTTCAGACGCAACGCGTTGACCAGAACTGTAATGGATGAGGCCGACATTGCAATCGAGGCGATCAGCGGAGTCGCCAGACCCACCAGCGCGACGGGCACGGCGATCACATTATAGACTGTCGAAATCGTGAAATTCTCGCGGATCCGCTTGAGGGCTGCGCGGGCAAGCAGCGGCAGCTCGATCAGCGGCGTCAGGCTGTCGTTCAGCAGCACCACGTCGGATGCAGCGCGCGATGCGTCCGCAGCCGTCGCCGGCGACACCGAAGCATAGGCGGCGGCAAGCGCGCCGGTATCATTCAGACCGTCGCCGACCATCAGAACCTTGCGGCCCTCTGCGGCGAGCGCTTCGACATAGGCGACCTTGTCCTGCGGGCCGGTCTGGGCTTTCCAGTGGTCGACATCCAGTGCCGCGGCGATCCGGGCGGTTTCGTTGGCATCATCGCCCGAGACGATGTGCACGGCCAGACCCGCTTCGCGCCATGCCTTCACCAGCGCGACGGCCCCTTCGCGCAGTTCCGCGCGCAGGTGGATCTTTTGTGGTCGCCCGTCACCGATCTGAAGGTAGGTTCCGTGACCCATGCCCAGCCATGCACCCGAGCCAAGCCGCACCTCTTGTCCCTGCCAGGTGGCGCTCAGACCTTTGCCGGGATGCTCTTGCTGGTCGTGAATGACGGCGGGGGCGACATCGGTCAAAGCCGCGGCAATTGCCTGGCTGACGGGGTGTGTCGCGTCCTGTGTCATGGCGCGGGCGATGCCCTGGGCTTCGGGACTAAGTGTGTCGCGGCCGGCCGTGGGCATTGTCAAAGTGCCGGTCTTGTCGAAAACAACCGTATCCACTTCGGCCAGACGTTCCAGCGCAGTGCCGTCCTTGACGAGAAGGCCCGCGCGAAAGAGGCGACCTGCGGCAACCGTCGAGACGGCAGGCACGGCAAGGCCCATCGCGCAGGGGCAGGTGATGATGAGCACGGCAACGGCGATATTGATCGAGAGACGAAAATCCCCCGACCACAAGATCCAGAACGCGAAGGCGGCGAAGGCGAGGATGTGGACGACCGGCGCATATATGGCCGCTGCCTTGTCCGCGACAGCGGTATAGCGGTTCCGCATCGCCTCGGCCTGATCGACCATGGTGACCATCTTGCGCAGTGTCGTGTCGGTGCCGACAGTCGTGGCGCGGATGGTCAGAGGTGCATTCATGCTGATCTCGCCGGCCGTAACCTCGGCCCCGGCGTCAACGGCGGCAGGACGACTTTCGCCCGTCAGAAGCGAGCGGTCGATTTGTCCGCTGCCCTCGGTCACGACGCCATCGACCGGGATGCGACCACCCGGCAATACCTGTACGCAGTCCCCCACGCTCAGGTCGCCGAAATCGACCATCTGCCGCACGCCATTACGGATACGCAGGACACGCGGCACCTCGAGCGCCGCGAGCTGCGCCGCAGCCGAGGCGGCTGCCTTGCGGCTGCGGTGGTCGAGATAACGGCCGATCAGCAGAAAGAAAGTCAGCGTGACCGCCGCGTCGAAATAAGAGTGATAGCCGCCATAGATCGTTTCATAGAGCGATATGCCGGACGCCAGAAGGATCGCGAGCGAGATCGGCACATCCATGTTCAGCTTGCCCACGCGCAGGGATCGCCAGCCGCTTTCGAAAAAGGGCTGTGCCGAATAGATCAGCGCGGGGATCGCGATGACGGCGGTGATCCAGTGAAAAAGGTGCATGGTCGCACCGACGGCACCCGACCAGATCGCGACCGACAAAAGCATGATGTTCATGTTGGCGAAGCCCGAGACGGCAAGCCTTGTCATCAGGCTGCGGCCATAGGCATCGCCTTCGGCCCCGAGCAGGCTGCTGTCCAGCACCCGTGCCTCGAAGCCGGCCAGTTCCAACGCCTCGATCATCTCTTCGGCGGCAACGGGCTGGTTGGTGCCCACCGTGACCCGTTTCATGCTGAGGTTGACCCGGGCGTTGGCCACACCGTTCAACGCGCGCAGGGTTTTCTCGACCGTATTGATGCAGGCCACGCAATGGATGCCGGGCAGCGACAATACGATCTGATTTGTGCCGTTCGAGGCCGCCTTTTCCAGCTGCCCTTCGGGCAGGCCGACACAGGCAGGACAGGAGGCGGTGTCGCTCATTCGGCCCTCAGGGGAAAGCGACGGCGGAAATGCGTCCCGTCATCCGCCAGCAATTCAAGCCGGAGGTTGTAGTTGCCCTGTCCGGCTTCGACGGGTGCGGTGATCGCGGTGCCGTTCCAGACGAAGTCGGGTGTCTGGTCGTCGTTGACATGGGTCGGGCGCCCGAAGATCGCCCGCAACACCTCGGCCTGCACCGGGTTTCCGGCGTCATCGAGAATGGCGACTGTCACCGTGTCGTTCGACAGACTCGCGGTGACATCCCAGCCTAGGGCCTCCTGCGCCTGCCGTTCCGCTTCGAACTTCTGGCTTGCCACATAGGCGTTCCGGTCTTCGACACCCGGGAAAGTCGCTACGGCGTTATAGGCAAACCAGAGATTTACGGTGATGATGATGCCGAACATGCCCAGCATGAGGCCTAGCATGTGCCAGCCGGTAAATTCACGTATCATTCTGGGACCCTCCCGTTGAACACTGCGTCTGCAAAGGCGCGTTCGCCTGATTCTACGTCTTCGACCCAGAACCGGAAATCGACCACATCCTGACTGTTTGCCGGATCCTGCGGACGGGCGGTCACATAGACGCGCTGCAGATAGGTTTCGTTCGCCGGCACGGTGACAACGCGGCGCTGTGTGCCTTCAAGTTCGATACGCAAAACGTCTTCCGAGGTCAGTGACATGCGGAATTCGCGGTCCTCACCGTGTTTGTTCAAAAGCCGGATGTCGTAGATGTTGCGGACAGACCCGTCGGACAGAGTGACGAAGGTCGGGTTGCGTACCGCAGCCACCGTCATGTCGATATCGGCGCGAACGAAAAGGGCAAAGACCAGTCCGATTCCGATGCTCGCCCAAAGCGTGGTGTAGATGATCGTGCGCAGGCGGAAGACATGCTGCCAGATCGCCTTGGGCGGTTTGCCTTTGGCTTCTTCTTCCTGGTCGGAGAGTGCGAGATAATCGATCAGTCCGCGCGGTTTGCCGATCCGCTCCATCACATCGTCACAGGCGTCGATGCAGAGCGCGCAGGTGATGCACTCCATCTGCTGGCCGTCGCGGATGTCGATCCCTGCAGGGCAGACGTTGACGCAGGCCATGCAGTCGATGCAATCGCCGGTGCCGGGGTCACGCTGCTTGCCGCGTGGTTCGCCACGCCAGTCACGATAGGCGACGGTCAGTGTCTCGGGATCCATCATGGCGCCCTGGATGCGCGGCCAGGGACACATGTAATTGCAGACCTGTTCGCGCATGAAGCCGCCGAACACGAAAGTGGTGGCTGTCAGCACGCCGATAGTCGCCCAAGCGATGGGAGGAGCGCTGAACGTGGCGAGACTGACAGCCAGGGTCGGGGCGTCCGCAAAGTAGAAAACCCATGCGCCGCCCGTGGCTACGGAAATAAGTAGCCAAACCGTCCACTTGGTGATGCGCAGGCGGGCCTTTCGGAAGTCCCATTTGGCGTTCCACAGGCGCACACGCGCGTTGCGGTCACCTTCGATCCAGCGCTCGACCAGAATGAAGAGATCGGTCCAGACAGTCTGCGGGCAGGTGTAGCCGCACCAGACACGGCCCAGAGCCGAGGTGAAAAGGAACAGACCGAGACCGGCCATGATCAGAAGACCCGCTACGAAATAGAATTCGTGCGGCCAGATCTCGATCCAGAAAAAGTAGAACCTGCGGTGTGCCATATCCAGCAATACGGCCTGATCGGGAAGCGACGGTCCCCGATCCCAGCGGATCCATGGCGTGATGTAGTAGATGCCCAGTGTGACGGCCATCACCCACCATTTCAGATTTCGGTAAAAGCCTTTGACGCGTCGCGGGAAAATCGGTTCGCGTGGCGCATAAAGGGGCTGGTTGTCAGTCGTCGACATTCGGTATCCATCGGGGAAGGTTCTGTTCGCATGATCGGTATCGTGCAGATCCCGTCCAAATTCCTTGATGTGGATCAATGGTAGCCTTGGCTGCCTGCGGTGAGGTGCCGCAGGCAGAGGTCAAACGAACCGCAAAAGCGGCGACCCCGACAGGCTAGGATTGCGGTCTCGCACCTCAGGGAGCGGAAATCCTGCAGCGTGGTCGCTTCTTACTGTTGGGGCCGTTCGGCCCAGCCCGCAAAGATCTTCTCGAGCGCCACGACAGCGTAGTAGAGAAGAATACCAAGGACCGCGAGTGCGATCAGCACGGCAAACATCAGCGGATAGTTGGAATTGGTCTGCCCCGACAGGAACAGCGCCCCCAGACCGCGCCCGTGCGGCGAGATGATCTCGACGAGATTAGTGCCGATGAATGATAGCGTAACCGACACCTTCAGCGCGCCGAAGAACTCGGGCAGGGTTTTTGGAAGGGCGATCTTGCGGAAGATGGTGAACTTGCTTGCACCGAGCGATCGCAGGATATCGCGGTATTCGGGTTCCAGGGTAGACAGCCCGATGCCGACCGATACGGCGATGGGAAAGAAAGAGATCAGGAACGCCATCATGACCGTGTTGAAGTTGTGCTGGCCAACGAAAAGCAGTGCCAGAACGGGAACCAGTGTCGCTTTGGGGACTGCGTTGAAGCCCACGAGCAGTGGATAAAGCGCATCACGTGCGATCCGTGAAAATCCCATGACCATGCCCAGCGCCGTACCGAAAACGACGGCCAACAGCAGGCCCGCCACGGTGCGCCAGAGTGTTTCCCATCCGCCCGTCAGGAACAGTTCCCAGAACCTGCTGTATGCTGCGGGCAGGTCCGAGGGCGACGCCATGACGAAATCTGGCCAGTCGTTGACCCAGACCAACGCCTCCCAGAGAATAATGAAAACAAGGATAGCCAGAACTGGCGTGGCTATTTTCTGAAAGGTCTGCATCAGTGCGCCGCCTCGGGTTGGCGCCCCTGGGCGATCTTGATCTGATCGCGCAAGGTGGCCAGCATCTCGGCGCATTGGGATGTATAAAGCCCGTCGATCTCGCGCAGACCACCCGCCTGGGGATAGTCCACGTCCATCACGAACTGCGTGGTGGCGGGCCGGCCTGAGAGAACGATGACCTGATCGCCGAGATAGACGCTTTCGCGCAGATCGTGCGTGATGAGTACGGCGGTGAAAGGTTCCTGCGCGCGCAGCTGGTGCATGGTCTGCCACAGGTCTTCACGGGTGAAGGCATCAAGCGCGCCGAAAGGCTCATCCATGATCAGCACTTCGGGTTTGTGCACGATTGCACGGCACAGCGATGCACGCTGGCGCATTCCGCCGGAAAGCTCGGAGGGCCGCTTGTGCTCGAACCCATCGAGGCCCACAAGCTGCAATAATTCCATGGCGCGGTCCTCGCGGGCACGACGGGACATGGACCCGGCCACGATTTCAAGCGGCAGGATCACGTTGTCCAGGATCGTGCGCCACTCCAGCAGGACGGGATTCTGAAACGCCATGCCCACCGTCCTGCGCGGAGAGGTCACGCGCTGACCATGCAGCCAGACTTCGCCTTGGTCGGGTTTCATCAGGCCGGTCACAAGACGTGTCAGGGTCGATTTCCCGCACCCCGAAGGTCCGACGACAGCCGCGAATTCGCCTTCGGGGACAGACAGTGTGAGGTTATCCAGAACCGGCAAAGGGCCATTCGGGGTTTTGTAAGCGTGCGTGACGCCCTTGATGTCGATGAGGTTGGTCATGGGGTGGGGCGCCCGCGCGAAAAGCGGACGCCCAAGGTCCTTATTGCAGCATGCGCGCTTCGGCTGGCGGCAGGAAGCTGGCATCAAAATAAAGCGACATATCCGGTTCCGACATGAACTCGTAGACCGTTTTGGTTTGTTCGATCGCAGCCATCATCCGGTCTTCGTCGATCCCGCCTATACCGTTCTCCATGACGTAGTCGGTCAGGACATTGGCATCTATCGCCATCTGCAGGCGCTCTGTTTCAAGGTCTGGGTCAGCGGCCGGGTTCCGCTCGATCAATGACGCAATGGCCGCATCGGGATCGGCGATGGCGCTGCTCCAGCCAGCGGCGACGGCACCGAGAAAGCCGGTGACAATGTCAGGATTTTCCGCCGCGAAGTCGGTATTGACGATGATCGCGTTGCCATAAAGCTGAACACCGTGATCGGCCATGAGGATGACGCTGATATCCTCTTCCTCGACGCCGAGACGCTTGAGGTTCAGCGTGGACGAGAAGGAAAAGCCGGTGACCGAGTCGACCTGACCTTCGGCCAGCATCGGTTCACGGGTCGGAAAGCCGACCGGTTCGACCGTGATGGTCGATACATCAAGATCATTTTCTGCGGCGAAGATTGGGAATTGCGCCCATGCGCCATCGGGTGGCGGCGCGCCGAGGATGCTACCTTCGAGATCGGCAGGCGTTTCGATCCCTTGTGACTTGCGCCCCACGATCGCAAATGGCGGCTTGTCATAGACCATCATGACCGCCGTTACCGGTGCGTCGGGATTTTGGTCGAGAAAGCGCATCAGGCTGTTGATGTCGGCAAAACCGATCGGAAAAGCGCCTGTCGCGACTTTGGGGATCGCGTCGAGCGAGCCATTACCTTCGCTGATGGTCACGTCGAGACCGGCCTCGGAAAAGAGGCCATTGTCGATGGCCAGAAAATAAGGTGCCGAGGGGCCTTCGAAGCGCCAGTCGAGCGCGAACTGAATGTCTGTCTGTGCGGATGCGCTGCTTGTGGCGCCCATGACGGCCATGGAAGCTGCGAATGCAGCGGAGGTGAAACGATTGAACAAGGCGTGCTCCTTTTTGCGACACTGGATGCGTGAAACGCTTTCACGCCAGCAGAAGAAGGGAAACCAGATCACGGCTTTCCTCAAACCTCACTTTAGTCATGCCTAAATTATAGGCAACTTCAAATCAAAGGGCCTTTCTGCTGGGCAGCGCAGCGGCACGCCCGCCGGCGAATCCCGGTAACGAACAGAGCAATTCACACTCGCCATCATCTCTGAATGGGCGTAATCGGCATGTATGAAAGTCATCAGACTGGACGACGCGCGCCAGCTTCCGCTGTGGCGTCGCCCGACATCATTGCTTTTCGTCATGGCGATGGCCATGCCGGTCGCTTTCGCGACCTGGTCGGCCTTGCTGAACAATTTCGTCATCGAAGTGGCGGCCTTCGACGGCGCGGATATCGGCTGGCTGCACACGATCCGCGAGATCCCCGGTTTCTTCGCCATCGGTGTCATCGCCCTGATCATGTTCATCCGCGAACAGATTTTGGGGTTGGTGGCTCTTATCATGCTTGGCGCGGCCACCGCGGTGACTGCCGAATTTCCGCAGATGGCCGGCATCCTGACGGTCACGATGCTGTCGTCCATCGGTTTCCACTACTACGAAACGGTGAACCAGTCGCTGCAGCTGCAATGGATCGACAAGAAGCGTGCGCCGCAGACCTTGGGCTGGATCCTTTCTGCCGGCTCGGGTGCGACATTGCTGGTCTATCTGTTGATCGTCCTCACATGGGAAAACCTCGGGCTCAGCTACAGTCATGTCTATTGGGTTTCGGGCGGGTTCACGGTGGTGGTGGCGGTCTTCTGCCTGCTGGCCTACCCGCAGTTCGAAGCCCCGCATCCCCAGACCAAGAAGATGGTGCTGCGCAAACGGTACTGGCTCTATTATGCCCTGCAGTTCATGTCGGGCGCGCGACGTCAGATCTTTATCGTTTTCGCAGGTTTCATGATGGTCGAGCGGTTCGGCTTCGCGGTCGACGACATCACGCGGCTCTTCATGCTTACGCTTTTGATCAACATGCTGGCGGCACCACTGTTGGGCCGCGTCGTGCAGGTCTTCGGTGAAAGGCGCGCATTGATCGTCGAGTATGCGGGCCTGTGTCTGGTCTTTTTCGCGTATGGCGGCATCTACTATTTCGGGTGGGGCGTCGTGCTGGCCACGACGCTGTACATTGTGAACCACATCTTTTTCAGCCTCGCGCTGGCGATCAAAACATATTTCCAGAAAATCGCCGATCCGCAGGATATCGCGCCGACCGCTGCGGTGGCCTTTACGATAAATCACATCGCGGCGGTCTTTCTGCCCGCTGTGCTGGGCTATATCTGGCTGCAATCACCGGGGCTGGTCTTTCTGTTGGCCGCGGGTATGGCCATCCTGTCGCTTCTATTGTCATTGCTCATCCCGCGGCATCCTGCACCCGGTCATGAAACCGTGCTGCAAAGCCGTCTGCTGGCGGCGGCAGAGTAGCGACTACCGGCGGGCCAGCCGCCGATACTGCACCCACTGCCCGATCGTCGCTCCGACAAAGATCGTTGGAATTGCTAGAAGGAAGGTGATGAGAAAGGCCAGAATTGCCGTCAGTGTCGTCAGGGACAGCAAGGTCGGCAGTATCATTACCCCCCGAAACCCCAACCCCAAGATCAGCATCGGCACTGCAAAGAACAACGATACAACCGTCGGCGCGAGGATGATGGCGATGTTGCCATAAAGGGCGAGGAGCAGACGTTTGCCCCATCTCAGACCGCGACCGGTCGTGGCTGCGTATTGAAACCCGCCGACGATACCGGCCGGTAGCATCGCTACAAGGTTGTACGAATTGTCAAAGAGGGTGTTTTGAAGGCCAAGGCTCAGCAACCACTCGAACAAGAAATATGCCGCAGTGATTGCAAGAATTGAGGGCAGCATGATCGTGTTCCGTTCGATTTCATTGCCAGCTTCGCCTTCAGGTTGTAACTTGTCAAGTTGCTGACAACTGTCCGACGGTATCACATCAATGTGGGCACTGGTTGGGTGCATGGTTGGTGACTATATCTGTAGTGAAGCACTGGAGGTCAGAATGTTTTTTATGAACAGCACGAAAAATCAGATGGTCGCGCCGGACGCTGCGCTACCGGGCCGGGACACACCGATCCCCACGGCAAAGACCCATCATCTCTACGGCACACCACTTTCGGCAGAGACCCCTGCCGGTCTGGAAGAAGCCATGTTCGGCATGGGCTGTTTCTGGGGTGTCGAACGGATGTTCTGGCAGCGAGACGGCGTACAGTCGACCATGGTCGGCTACGCGGGTGGCTACACGCCCAACCCGACTTATGAAGAGGTTTGTTCCGGCAAGACGGGGCACAACGAGGTGGTCCGCGTGGTCTATGATCCCGCCGTGATCAGCTATGAAGCGCTTTTGCGTGTTTTCTGGGAAGGTCACGACCCGACACAAGGCATGCGCCAGGGCAATGATCGCGGCACGCAGTATCGTTCGGGTATCTATACGTACTCGGCCGATCAGAAAGCGGCCGCTATAGCTTCGAAAGAGGCGTTCGCGTCACGACTGACAGAGGCGGGCTACGGCGCCATCACGACAGAAATAGTCGATGCACCGCCTTTCTATTTCGCAGAAGACTATCATCAGCAATATCTGGCCAAGCATCCCAATGGGTATTGCGGTATCGGCGGCACGGGCGTGACGTGCCCCATCGGTGTTTCCGCGTAGGCGAACGGGATGCGTCTGCATCACCTGGCCCGCGCGATCCTGACGCCTGTCCTTCTGGGGCAGGCGTTTTTCGTCCGCCGCCGCGTCCGTCGTCTGCCCGAAGCCGCCGGTGCGCGTGAGGGTAGGGTCGGGCTGGGGCCGCCTTTGCGCCTGTTGATCCTGGGGGATTCGTCGGGTGCGGGTGTCGGCGCCGCGACACAGGACGAGGCGCTTCTGGGGCAGGTGGTGTCGCGTCTTGCCGAAAGCCATGCAGTAGAGTTTCGTCTGATCGCCGTACCCGGTGCACGAACGGCGGACGCCTACGGTTGGTTGCAGGATGTCACCGAAACCTATGATGTGGCGATTACCGCACTGGGTGTGAATGACGTCACCAAGCTTACCCCGCTGCATGCTTTTCTCGAGGGACAGGAAGCGCTCTGGCAGCGTTTGCGTAGCCAGCATCATGTGCGGCGGATCATCGTTTCGGGCATCGCGCCTATCGGGCGGTTCCCGGTTCTGCCACAACCGCTGCGCTGGGTTATCGGAGCCCGTGCCGACGACTTTGCCCAAGCCTTGTCGGACCTGACCGCACGGTTCGAAGATGTCGTGCTCGTCAATATGGGAACCGACCTGCTCATGGAAGAAATGGCTTCGGATGGCTTTCATCCGGGGCCCGCGATCTACGACAAATGGGCCGAGGCGCTGGTCTCGCGCGGGCTGGCGGCACGCTTCACCGCTTGACCTTGATCCGGCACGCCCATAACGCAGGCAAAACTTGCCGTGGGGTTTGCCATGACGACATACACAGCACTGACGACGATTGCGGGTGAGGATGCGGCCTACGCATTGGCAGATGCGCTCGAGGCGCTTCTGGCCGCGCCAACCGGGATAGGCGTCTTCGAGATCGAGGATGGATCGGGTCTGTGGGAAGTCGCCGGCTATTATGATGATCATCCTGATGCGGCGGCCCTTGCGGTGCTATCCGCCCTGCACAACGCGAAGCCGTTCAACATTTCGGAAATTCCCGATCAGGACTGGGTCGCCAAAGTTCAGCGCGAGCTCGCGCCGGTCGTCGCCGGTCGCTTTTTCGTTTACGGTAGCCACGACGCCGGAAAGGTTCCCGATGATTGTATCCCGCTCTTGATCGATGCGGCCATGGCGTTCGGTACGGGCCATCACGGAACAACAAAAGGCTGTCTCGAGGCGCTTGATCTTCTGCTAGACGAAGGTTTCGTCGGCGGACGTATTCTTGATTTGGGTTGTGGAACGGCCGTGCTCGCAATGGCTGCGGCCAAGGTCGTGCCGGATACCATCCTTGCCAGCGATATCGACCCTGTTGCGATCGATGTCGCCAAGGCAAACGTTGTAGCCAACGGCCTTGACGGACGGGTCACCTGCGTGGTGGCACCGGGTTTCGCGGCGCCAGCCTTGGCCGACAGCGGACCCTACGATCTGGTTTTCGCGAACATCCTCAAAGGCCCGCTGGTGGCGCTTGCCCCCGATATGGCAGACCACCTGGCACCATCGGGAAGAGTGATTCTGTCAGGTATTCTGAATGAACAAGCCGATGAGGTGATTACGGTTTATCAACAAAACGGGTTTAGTTTGCAGCGCAGAAGTGCTATTAATGAATGGACAACGCTCGTTTTCGGCAAGATTTAACCGATTTCGGGCGATTTTTGGGCAATGATTTCGAAATGTCTTGTTCGGTGGGGTATTTGCCCCGATTGTAGTGATTAAACGTCGTGTTTTATTGGAGGGTCTTGCGGTGGAACCGAATGTCCCATTTGACAAAAGACTGAAGCAGATCAATCGTCGCCACGAAAAGATGGGTCGTGGGGTCGTGAGGTCGGTAAATTCAGATGGCCTGATCGTCGCTCGCCCGCGCGCCTATCGCCCGCGTTTCCCGCTGAAAGGATTGATCGTGGTTCTCGCGATCGGCTTCCTGTTCAAAGGGTTCCTTTTCGCCTTTCTGGGTGAGGCGGAGTATTCAGAACGTGTCGCACAGTTGCAGGCTGGCACCGCGATGGAAAAGGCCGGGGCATGGGTGATGCAACCCGATCCGGCGACGCTGGCAATTGCCGGTCTGATGCAGACGGTTCTGCCCGAATAGGGTTTCGGATATTTGCTCGAAATGAAAAAGCCGCGCCTCAAAGGCGCGGCTTTTCATATTTTCGGGTGCCGCCTAGCGGCTGATGCGATCGGCGAGATCGTCGATATCGCCACGGCAAAGGCCGATGTCATCCAGTTCCCGGGCGGAAAGCTTGGACAACGAGTTGCGGGTTACGCGGGCGTCATTCCATGTCGCAACCGCTCCGATGGCGGATACGATGGTCGCCTGGACACGGCCGAACGAATGGCCGAAGCTTGCGCGGTGGTTGTCAATTGCGGCCATGGCCAATCTCCTGTGTGTTGATGCTGCCAACGCAGCGCTGTGTTCCTTTTGCGCAGGTAGTAGGGCGTTCTTGCGAAAACCAGTGCCATTTCAACATGGGTCATATGCGTTTTTTGCATGTCGATGAATGTGCCATGAAATTTGGCAAGCGCATTGTTTTCAAAAGAGAAAATCGGTCGTTTTCAGAATAGCTAATGACGCATTCAGGCCAGTCTCACCAAAGATCGGCGTTGCGACCTCTGCGCAAGTCGCTTGGTGTTTGTTCGTGTTTTGTGCTATCGAATTGTGAAGAGCAGAAACAAAAGGCGAGCAATGCGCATTCTAGGGATCGATCCGGGCCTGCGGAACATGGGTTGGGGTGTCATCGATGTGGCTGGCTCGCGAATCAGCCATGTGGCGAATGGCATCTGCCATTCCGGTCCGGGCGATCTCGCACCCCGTCTGCTTTCGTTGCACCGACAACTTACAGAGATTTTCCAAACCTATGAGCCGGACACCGCAGCGGTGGAGCAGACCTTCGTGAACAAGGATGGCGTGGCCACCCTCAAACTGGGACAGGCGCGTGCCATCGCATTGCTGGTGCCAGCACAGGCCGGTGTCGCGATCGGCGAATATGCACCGAATGCGGTCAAGAAGACGGTCGTCGGTGTCGGCCATGCGGCAAAGCAGCAGATTGCACATATGGTCAAAATCCAGCTTCCGGGGGTCGACTTTGCGGGACCGGACGCGGCGGATGCGCTGGCAATTGCGATTTGCCATGCGTTTCATGCGCAATCGCAGAATACACTGGCTGCTGCCCTTGCGAGGGCCGGCGCATGATCGGCAAGATTGCCGGGCGGCTGGAATATCGCGGGTCCGACCATGTGCTCATCGACGTGCGCGGCGTGGGCTATATCGTATTCGTGTCGGATCGTGTGATGGCAGGTCTACCTGCCAATGGCACCGCTTTGGCGCTTTATACCGATCTGCTGGTGCGAGAAGACAATCTGCAGCTCTTCGGGTTTACATCGCTGCTGGAAAAGGAATGGCACCGGCTACTGATGTCGGTCCAGGGCATAGGGGCCAAAGCATCAATGGCGATACTGGGAACACTCGGGGCCGAGGGGGTCAGCCGCGCGATCGCGCTGGGTGACTGGAATGCGATCGCCAAGGCCAAGGGCGTGGGCCCCAAAACGGCGCAACGCGTGGCGATCGAGTTGAAGGACAAGGCCCCCACCGTCATGGCGATGGGCGCGACTGCGCCAGTTTCCGCAAGCGAAGGCGAAGCGGTCATCGCACCGGTCGATGAGGTCAGAGACGCTGGCACAATGACCGCGCGGCGGCAGCCTTCGCAGGCCGAGGCACTGTCGGCGCTGGCCAACCTTGGCTACGGGCCGGGCGAGGCGGCAAGCGCCGTCGCCGAAGCGACGGGTGCAGACCCGGAGGCCGATACCACCGCCCTGATACGCTCGGCCTTGAAGCTGCTGGCACCTAAGGGGTAGCGACGCGTGATGCAGGAACCCGACCCCACCCTGAGACCCGAAGCGCAGCCCGAAGATGCCGATCGTGCACTCAGGCCGCAGACACTCGACGCATTCATCGGCCAGCGTGATGCGCGGGCGAATCTCTCGGTATTCATCGAAAGCGCCCGCAGACGCGGCGAGGCCATGGACCATACGCTGTTTCATGGTCCCCCGGGCCTGGGCAAGACGACGCTCGCACAGATCATGGCGCGGGAGCTCGGCGTCAATTTCCGGATGACTTCGGGGCCGGTACTTGCCAAAGCCGGTGATCTGGCGGCAATCCTTACCAACCTCGAAGCCCGCGACGTATTGTTCATCGACGAGATCCACAGACTCAATCCGGCGGTCGAGGAAGTGCTCTATCCAGCGCTCGAGGATTTCGAGCTGGATCTGGTCATCGGCGAGGGACCGGCTGCGCGGACGGTGCGCATTGAATTGCAGCCTTTCACACTGGTTGGCGCGACGACGCGCATGGGGCTGCTGACCACGCCACTGCGCGACCGTTTCGGTATTCCCACCAGGCTGGAGTTCTATTCCGAGGATGAACTGGACGAAATCGTCAGTCGCGGTGCGCGGTTATTGGGTGCACCTGCCTCGTCAGAGGGTGCGCGAGAAATCGCGCGCCGCGCGCGGGGCACGCCACGGATTGCGGGACGATTGCTGCGCAGGGTCGTCGATTTTGCAATCGTGGAAGGCGACGGCACGGTCACGCAACAGATCGCCGACCGTGCCCTTACACGCCTGGGTGTCGATCATCTGGGCCTCGACAATGCCGACCGGCGGTATTTGCGATTGATCGCGGAAAGCTACGGCGGGGGGCCTGTCGGGATCGAGACGCTGTCTGCCGCGTTGTCCGAAAGCCGAGACAGTCTCGAGGATGTCATCGAGCCTTATCTTTTGCAGAAAGGCCTGATACAGCGGACACCACGAGGGCGCATGTTGGCGCAGGCGGCATGGGCCCATCTCGGACTTGATCCGCCAAAGGGACGAACGGACCTCTTTGGCTAAGGCGGCAGGAGCCTCCGGCGGGAGTTTTTGGCCAAGATGAATACAGAAACCTTCTTTACCAGATCCGATGATAGCTACGTGTTCGCGCGCTGGGGCCGACCCATTGTACCGGTCGTCTTCGGGGTCGAGGATGGGACGCTGGCGGTATTCAAAGGCGCGATCGAAGCGGTGGTGACCCTGGCCGGTCATGCAATGGCCGAAACCGACCCGGAGCTTGGCGCGAACCTGATGGTTTTTTTCTGCCGGGACTGGACCGAATTGGAAGAGGTGCCGCATCTTGACAGCCTCGTGCCCGATCTGGCGGGACTGGTGACAAGGTTGCAGCGGGCCGATGCCAATCAATACAGGATCTTTCGGTTCGACGAGGCGGGTGCGATCCGTGCGGCCTTTGTCTTTTTGCGAATGGATGCGCATCTGCAATCCGTGTCGGCGGATACGCTGGCCCTGAGCCAGGCGGTACAGACCATCCTGCTGTGGTCGGATCGAGCTTTCATGGATCAGTCCCCTCTTGCGATGATCGATGGCAACGCCGTTCTGCGCCCCGAGGTGGCCGACGTGATCCGAGCAGCCTATGATCCCGGGATGCCGTCCTTTGCCGATGATGCCAGTCATGCCTTGCGTCTTGCGGCACGGATCCCGTTGCCGACATGATCCACCGGTTTTCCCTGCGCGTCTATTACGAAGACACCGATCTCGCCGGGGTTGTCTATTATGCGAATTATCTGAAGTTCATCGAGCGCGCCCGCAGTGATTGGGTGCGATCCCTCGGCATCGATCAGCGCCGGATGAGACAAGAGGGGCTTGTCTTCGCGGTCAGGCGTGTGGAGGCCGACTATCTGGCGCCTGCCCGTTTCGATGACGAACTGGTGGTCGAGACACGCACAGAGCGCGGCTCGGGCGTGCGTCTCGTCATGTTACAGAAGGTCAAACGGGGCGATACGGTTCTTTTTGCGGCACGTGTCACGATAATCTGCATGACACCTGACGGCGTTCCGGCCCGCTTGCCGGCAGCAATCCGCAAACTCGCGCAGTAGCCTTCGCGTCATTTCGCAGATGTGATGCGGGATATGTTGGATTTCTGCCGACCAATCGCGTAGTCTATTGTCATATCAGAGCCCATCAACAGGGCCATAGGCAGAGCAGGCAGATGGAAGCAGCACACGAATTCACAATGTGGGCATTGTTCGCGCGTGCGACAATCACCGTTAAAATCGTCATGGTCATGTTGGTCGCCGCATCCGTTTGGTGCTGGGCCGTCATTATCGACAAGACACTTCAATACCGCCGCGCGCGCGCCGAGGCCGAAGTTTTCGACCGGGCTTTCTGGTCGGGCGAGCCGCTGGATGGTCTGTTCGAGGAGATCGGTCCCGATCCTGACGGCGCATCAGAAAAGATCTTCGCGGCCGGAATGCTCGAATGGCGACGGTCCCACCGTGATGACGGAGGTCTGATCGCCAATGCCACCACACGGATCGATCGATCAATGGATGTGGCGATTGCCAAGGAGGCGTCGCGCCTGCAAAAGAGTTTGCCCATCCTGGCAACCGTCGGCTCGACCGCACCTTTTGTCGGTCTTTTTGGCACCGTCTGGGGGATCATGAACGCCTTCATCGAAATCGCGGAAGCCCAGACGACCAACCTCGCCGTGGTTGCGCCTGGTATTGCCGAGGCGCTCCTGGCCACCGGTCTGGGTCTTTTGGCCGCTATTCCGGCTGTGATCTACTACAACAAGCTGTCGTCCGACAGCGATCGCATCGTCAGCGGCTACGAGGCTTTCGCAGACGAATTTGCGACCATTCTCAGCCGTCAGCTGGATAGCTGAGCATGGGGGCGGGTGTTGTTCAGAATGGTGGTGGTGACGGCGGAAGGCGCAGACGCCGCAAGTCGCGCCGCAATGCGCCGATGTCGGAAATCAACGTCACGCCATTCGTGGACGTCATGATGGTGCTTTTGATCATCTTCATGGTGGCGGCCCCCTTGTCTGTCGTGGGGGTGCCGGTCGAATTGCCGGAAACGGCTGCGACAGCATTGCCCGGCGACGAGGAGGAGCCGCTGACCGTCACGATCACCGATGACGGCCGTGTCATGATCCAGGAGACGGAAACGGACGAGGCCACGCTCGTGACACGTCTGCAGGCCATTGCGGCCGAGCGCGAGAGCAACAAGATCTTTCTGCGGGCCGATGGCCGTAATGACTGGAACCGTGTCGCCACAATCATGGGGTTGCTGAATGCAGGTGGCTTTTCGGATATCGGACTTGTGACCGACACCGTGGCGCCGACCCCGGATGGTGCAGACGGATAAGCCATGGCGACGCCCGGCACGATCATTTCAACAGCAGGCCACCTCGGTCTGGTCGGCTGGCTGATCGTCGGCTGGGGTATGAGTTCCGAGCCCTTGCGGATCGAAACCATGGATGTGTCCGTGATCTCGGGCGAGGAATTCGACCAGATGCGCGCTGCGCGTACGCCGGAACCGGGGCTTGCCGCTCCATCCACGCCCGCGCCGCCGGCGGTCGATCCGCCGCCGCCGCTACCTCAGGCCGAGGCCCCGGCCGAGGCGACACCACTACCCGAACCGGTGGTCCCCCCTGCCAGCGAAACACCACCGCCCGCACCACCGTCCCCTCCTGGCGATGCCGAGGTCGCGGATGCGCTGCCGGTTGCACCCGAGGTGCCGGACGTGCCTACACCATTGCCTGATTTGCCGCCGAGTGACACGCAGACGCCGCCCCGTGCGCCCACCGTCGCTTCAACCCTCAATGCCCCGCCACCGCCCGACGCCCGTGTCGACGATGTGGTACGCGAAGAAGTCGTGCCCGATGACAGCGCAGAAGCGCAGGTCATCGCCGATGAACAGGAGGCTACTGCACCCGAGGAAACGACCACCCAGATCGTGCCCGAAGATCTGGCGCCGACGACGTCGGTGCGCCCTGCGACGCGGCCGAGCAGGCCCGCACCACCGCCCGCCGACGTTGCGGACGCGCCCGAAGCGCCAGCCGAGCCTGCACCGGATCCGGTGCAGGATGATGTCGCGGCTGCCGTTGCCGATGCCCTCGCCGCTGACCCTGCACCCGCTGTTCCGGCAGGCCCGCCCATGACCGGGGCCGAGCGCGACGGTTTTCGTGTCGCGGTCAACCGCTGCTGGAACGTCGACCCGGGGTCTGTTGCGGCGCGGGTCACGGTCGAAGTGGGGTTCAGTCTTGACCGTGACGGCACCGTGCGTGGTAACGAAGTCCGCCTGATATCGTCGGATGGCGATCAATCCGCAACACAGACGGCATTCGAAGCGGCGCGCCGTGCGATCTTGCGCTGCCAGTCGGGGGGATACGATCTGCCGGCTGACAAGTATGATCAATGGCAGGAGGTTGTCATTACCTTCGACCCGAGCGGTATGAGATTGCGATAGGCGAAGAGATGCGTAACGAGACAAGAGGCTTATTTCCTCCCAAGACGTTGAGATGATATTGGCGAGATTGGGCAGAACCCGTAAGCGAAGTGAGGCTGGGATGATGAAACGACTGATGACACTGCTGCTGGCACTGTTCCTTGCGGGACCAGTGATGGCACAAGACGGGCCGCTGCGTCTGACGATCACCGACGGGGTGATCGAACCCATCACTTTCGCCGCACCGGTCTTTCAGGCTGAGACGGCAGGTGCTGGGCAGGTCGCGGACGATATCTCGCGTCTTGTTGTCGCTGATCTGGCAGGCACCGGGTTGTTCCGCGAAATCCCCTCGGGCGCTTTCATCAGTCAGATCAGTTCATTTGCCCAACCGATCTCTTTCCCGGACTGGCGGGCGATCAATGCGCAGGCGCTGATCACGGGTGCGGTCGCCGTCAACGGCGATCAGCTGACCGTCAAGTTCCGGCTTTACGATGTGTTTTCCGGTCAGGAACTGGGGCAGGGGCTGCAATTCGCGGGCACCACCGCGGGCTGGCGGCGGATGGGGCACAAGGTTGCTGACGCGGTTTACAGCCGGATCACCGGCGAGGGCGGCTATTTTGACAGCCGTGTGGTTTTCGTCGCCGAGAGCGGGCCGAAGGACAACCGGCAGAAACGTCTGGCGATCATGGATTACGACGGCGCGAATGTGCAGTTCTTGACCGACAGCAGCGCAATCGTGCTCGCCCCGCGGTTTTCGCCCAACGGGGACCGCGTGCTCTACACCAGCTTTGAATCGGGGTTTCCCCGCATCAACGTGCTGAACGTCGCAACTGTCGGGCGTCAGCAGTTGGCGACCGCACCGGGGGAGATGGCGTTCTCGCCGAGGTTTTCCCGTGATGGGCAATCGGTGATTTACAGCCTTTCGAACGGTGGCAATACCGATATCTATCGCACCGATCTGACGACCGGTCAGCATGTCCGGCTGACCTCTGCGCCCTCGATCGAGACGGCCCCCAGCCTTTCCCCCGACGGCAGCCAGATCGTTTTCGAAAGCGACAGGTCCGGGACCCAGCAGCTCTACATCATGTCCGCCAATGGCGGTGAGGCGCGGCGGATATCCTTTGGCGCGGGGCGGTATGGCACACCGGTCTGGTCGCCGCGTGGTGATCTGGTGGCGTTCACCAAGCAGAATGCGGGCCGTTTCCATATCGGCGTGATGCGCACCGATGGATCCGAGGAACGACTGCTGACGGCATCCTTTCTCGATGAAGGTCCGACATGGTCGCCGAACGGCCGTGTGATCATGTTCAGTCGTGAAACACAGGGCGCCGCGGGTGTCACATCGCTTTATTCGGTTGATATTTCGGGCCGAAATCTCAGGGCCGTGCCATTGCAAGGCGGGGCGTCGGACCCTTCCTGGGGACCGCTGCAACCGTGATTATGCATGATTCCCCAAACGAAAAAGCCGTGCTACACTCGAACCAATAAAAACGAGCAGATGATAAACAGGAAGAAATCCATGAAAGTCTTTTCCAAAACGGCAGTTGCTTTGCTGATCCTGACAACTGCAGCATGCACCAACCCCGACCGCTTCGGCGGCGGTGGCCTCGACGGACAGGCTGCCGCAGGCGCAGACGCCCAGATTGCCGGGTCGGCAAGCGACCCCACCAGCCCGGCGTTCTTCAATCAGACAATCGGCGATCGCGTCCTTTTCGCCGTAGACCAGTCGACGATCACGCCTTCAGGTCAGGCGGTTCTTGACGGTCAGGCCCGCTGGCTTCTGGCCAATGCCGATTATCGCGCGGTCATCGAAGGTCACGCCGATGAACAGGGTACGCGTGAATACAACCTTGCGCTTGGCTTCCGCCGCGCCAACGCGGTGCGCGAATATCTCGTCTCGCAGGGAGTGCCGGCGAACCGCCTTGAGGTGACGAGTTATGGCAAGGAGAGGCCAATTGAAATCTGCTCGGCAGAGTCTTGCTATGCGCAGAACCGTCGGGCAGTAACCGTGCTGTCGTTCTCGGCGATCACAAGCTGACCAAGCTCAAAGGACCTGTCATGTTCCACCGTCTCGCTGTCGCTTGCGCCCTGATGCTGACGCCACTTCCGGCCATCGGTCAGGAGGAGACGCTCGCAGACATCAGGCAAGAGCTTGCGGTGCTCTTCGTCGACGTGCAGCGATTGCGGCGTGAGCTATCCACGACGGGCGGGCTGAATACCGGCACAGTCGGAAACACCCCTTTGGAACGCCTCGATGCTATCGAGACCGAGTTGCAGCGGCTGACATCGAAGTCCGAAGAACTGGAGTTTCGCATCAACAGCATCACCGCCGATGCAAGCAACCGTATCGGCGACCTCAACTTTCGTCTTTGCGAGCTTGAGCCGGGTTGCGACATCGGACAGCTTGAAGAGACACCGCTTCAGGGCCTTGAAAACTCCGGCGGTGTCGCGGGCGCGCTGCCCCCACCCGAAACCGGCGGACCGGCGCTTGCCGTGGGCGAACAGGATGACTTGCAGCGCGCGCAAGATGCCGTGGCCCAGGGTAATTTCGAGGCAGCGGTCGAGCAGCTTGCCAATTTCACAACCAATTACCCTGGCAGTCCTCTGACCGCGCAAGTTCAGTTCCTTCGGGGCGAAGCGCTTGAGGGGCTGGGCCGTACGACTGATGCCGCGCGCGCTTATCTCGAGGCGTTTTCGGGAAATCCTGCAGGGCCCGTTGCGCCGGATGCGCTATACAAGCTCGGAGCATCTCTGGGCCGGATCGGACAGACACAGGATGCATGTCTGACCTTGGCCGAAGTCAACGTGCGCTTCCCCGGGCATCCGACGGTATCCGTTGCCGAATCGGAGATGCGTACCCTTGGATGCCAGTAAAGCGCACGATTGACGGACAATTCACCGACGCGATCGGCGCTTTCGGACGCGTTGACACGCCAATCGTTCTTGCCGTCTCGGGGGGTGGTGACTCCACCGCGTTGATGCATCTTGCAGCGCGGGCTCTGACAGCGGACCAACTTGTGATCGTGTCGGTCGACCACGGTCTGCGGGATGGATCGGCCGACGAGATCGCCGAGGTTGCCGCGCAGGCCAGGGACCTTGGTCTGCGGCACCATGCGGCGTCATGGACGTGGAACGGAAAGGGAAACCTGCAGGCGGCAGCGCGGGCAGGACGATGGGCGGCACTCCGCGCGGCGGCTTCAGAGCATTGTGCCACGTGGGTCTGGATGGGCCACACGCAGGACGATCAAATAGAGACAGCACTGATGCGACTTGCCCGCGGCTCGGGGGTCGATGGATTGACGGGCATGTATCCGCAGATCCGACGCGACGGGCTGCGGATCGGACGGCCCTTGCTGGCGATGGACCGCGCGGATCTGCGGGATTGGCTGCGCGCCGAGGGTATCGGTTTCAGTGATGACCCCAGCAATGACGATCCCCGTTTCGACCGCATCCGGGCGCGGCAACTTATGCAGCAATTGCAGAGCCTTGGCTTAACACGCAAGCGGCTTTTGCAGACCATCGATCACATGCAGGCAGCGCATGTGTCGTTGCAGACAGCCGCGCGCAACTTTGCGCAGGACCATGTCCGGCAGGATGCCGGGGATTTGCTGTTGACTGGTGACGTGCTTGATATCGACAGATCGGACGCACCACGGCGCGTGCTGGCAGCAGCCATCGGTTGGGTAGCCAGCCGTGACTACAGGCCCCGCTTCGACCAGTTGCGCAAAGCGGCAAGGCAGGTGCGCGAAGGCCGTAAGGTGACATTGGCGGGTGTTGTGATGACGCCCGAAAGCGCAGGCGTCACACGCATCACCCGCGAGGCGGCGGCCACCCTTCCGATCATGATCGACCGGCCTGAAAACGGTGGTGCTACGTGGGATCGCAGGTGGTTTCTCGAAGGCCCCGCACGGACCGGGATGTGCATTCGCGCCTTGGGCGCGGGGATACAGTTTTGCCCCGACAGCCGGGCAAGCGGGCTGCCGCGAGGGTCGCTGATGGGCTCTCCATCAATCTGGCAGGACGACGTCCTCGTCGCGGCCCCGCTTGCAAGACTGCACGGCGGTTGGTCGGCACGTATTGTCGCGGATTTCCATTCTACGGCGTTTGCCATTGAAGATTAGGCTTTGACGTCTATTTTAATAGCAACGCTGTGGGGCGACTCTGTCGTCCCGCCCCCCGAACTCTGAAGGAGCTTTTCCCTTGGGCAACGCGCGTAACATGGTCTTTTGGGTCGTCCTGTTCTTGATGGTCCTGGCCCTCTTCAATCTTTTCAGCAGCCCGCCGGGCAGCGCCAATGCGCAGGCACGCAGCTACTCGGAATTCGTGAAGGCCGTTGAAGGCGGCAGTGTGACCGAAGTCGTGATCGATGGTGAGAATGTACGCTACTCCGAAGGAAGCCGGACGTTCACCACCGTAAAGCCGCAGGATGCCGAGATCACCAATCTTCTGATCGAGTCCGACGTCCCGGTCGAGGCGCGTAGTCAGGAAACCTCGGCATTCCAGTCTTTCCTCGTCAGCCTGCTGCCATTCCTGCTTCTTATCGGTGTCTGGATCTACTTCATGAACCGCATGCAGGGCGGTGGCCGTGGCGGTGCGATGGGCTTCGGCAAGAGCCGTGCCAAACTCCTCACCGAAAAACATGGTCGCGTCACGTTTGATGACGTCGCCGGGATTGATGAGGCCAAGGAAGAGCTGGAAGAGATCGTAGAATTCCTGCGCAACCCGCAGAAATTCTCGCGGCTGGGCGGCAAGATCCCCAAAGGTGCATTGCTTGTAGGACCACCGGGAACGGGTAAAACATTGTTGGCCCGTGCAATCGCCGGTGAGGCGGGCGTGCCGTTCTTCACGATTTCCGGTTCGGACTTTGTGGAAATGTTTGTTGGCGTCGGTGCATCGCGCGTGCGCGATATGTTCGAACAGGCCAAGAAAAACGCGCCCTGCATCGTGTTCATCGACGAGATCGACGCCGTCGGCCGGTCACGTGGTGCCGGTTATGGCGGTGGCAACGACGAACGTGAACAAACGCTCAACCAGCTTCTCGTCGAAATGGACGGGTTCGAGGCGAATGAAGGCGTCATCATCGTAGCGGCGACCAACCGTCGCGATGTTCTGGACCCAGCTCTGCTGCGCCCGGGTCGCTTCGACCGTCAAGTCACCGTGCCGAACCCTGACATCAAGGGCCGCGAAAAAATCCTGGGCGTTCATGCGCGCAAAATCCCGCTTGGCCCTGATGTGGACCTCCGCATCATCGCCCGTGGTACGCCCGGGTTCTCGGGTGCCGATCTTGCGAACCTTGTGAACGAGGCAGCACTTATGGCTGCCCGCGTGGGACGCCGCTTTGTCACGATGATCGATTTCGAAAGCGCCAAGGACAAGGTCATGATGGGCGCGGAGCGTCGTTCGATGGTTATGACGGCTGAACAAAAGGAAATGACCGCCTTTCATGAGGCGGGACATGCGATCGTCGGTATCTCGCTTCCCAAGTGCGATCCCGTTTACAAGGCGACGATCATCCCGCGGGGCGGCGCTCTGGGCATGGTGATGAGCCTGCCGGAAATGGATCGCCTGAATATGTTCAAGGACGAATGCCACCAGCGCTTGGCGATGACGATGGCGGGCAAGGCGGCCGAGATCATCAAGTATGGCGATGATCAGGTTTCGAACGGACCTGCCGGTGATATTCAACAGGCCAGCCAGCTTGCCCGCGCGATGGTGCTGCGCTGGGGCATGTCCGACAAGGTCGGCAATATCGACTATGCCGAAGCACATGAGGGTTATTCGGGCAATACCGCGGGTCTTTCGGTATCGGCCAGCACGAAAGAGCTGATCGAGGAAGAAGTTCGGTCGTTCATTCAGAAAGGCTACGATACCGCGCGCAGTATTCTGCTTGAAAAGCACGAGGAGTTCGAGCGGCTTGCACAAGGCCTGCTTGAGTACGAGACCCTCACCGGTGATGAGATCAAGCGCGTCATGGCCGGTGAGCCGCCACAGATCGGTCCGGATGCGGATGACACGCCTCCTTCGGGTGGCACGCCTTCGGTGACAGCGATCCCGAAGACCAAACCCAAAAAGCCCCGCGCATCCGACGGGGGCATGGAACCCGAACCATCGACCTGAACAAACGCCGCCCCTCGGGGCGGCGTTTTTTATTGCGTGCGGATTTTGGTTGGTCACGGACCGTCACGCCTGTATCTCATGGGTCAATTCCTGATGCCGAGGAGATGCCCATGCCAGCCCTGGCTCCTACAAGTTTTGTCGGAACAATCACTTGGATCGGTTACGTTCCAGACCGCGCACTCTCATTGCGATCGGAAACGGTCACCGAAGCAGCGCTCTCATTTTCCGGTATCGCGGGTGAAGCCCATGCTGGCGTGACGCGTCCATCGTGTAGTCGCGTCGTCAGCCAGCATCCGAAGGGCACTGAGATCCGCAATGTGAGGCAATTGTCGGTCGTATCAGCCGAAGAGCTGGCCGAGATCGCCGAAGAATGTGGTATCGCAACGCTAGACCCCGCCTTGATCGGGGCGTCCTTGGTCATCAGCGGTATTCCCGATTTCACCCATCTTCCCCCGTCGTCACGGCTGCAGATGCCTGACGGGGCGACATTGGTTGTCGATATGGAGAACCGCCCGTGTCATTTGCCTGCCGCGCCGATCAATGACGATCACCCGGGTGCGGGCGATAAATTCAAGGTCGCTGCAAAGGGAAAACGCGGCATCACCGCTTGGGTCGAACGCGAGGGTAAGATGCATGTCGGGGACAGCGTGCAGCTGCACGTGCCCGACCAGCGGGCGTGGCGGGCCGGTTAGCACGCCACACCGACTTTGGTTACATGGTCTCGATATAGAAGTAATAGACCGGGATACCCTTGCTTTGGTCGGTGAAACCGTCGCGATCGGCATTGCCCTGCGCTTGACCGAGAATATCGCGGTAATTCGCAGTGAACTCTTCTTCGGTGAGGCGATCGTCCGAACTTTGATCGATTTCACCAAATCGCTGATTGGTCTGCGAGATATCGGCCTCGTGATCCTCGGCGCGATCCATCCATTCATCGCGGGTCAACTGCATGTCGTCGTTCGCATCAGCATTCGAAAAGGTCCGAGCCGCCAAGCCGGAGTAGACGTCGCGGTCTTGCAGGTCGACAGAATCCTCGGATCCATCCTCGGCAAGGGCGATAAAAGGCTCGTCCAGCGTTGTCGCCATGTCGCTGTTATCGCCGGCGTCCGAAAAGATGTCGCTATAGGTCCGTTCGGCGCCATCGAAGAATTCACCGGCGGAGACCATGTCGTCTTGGTTGCTGTCCAACGTCATCCAGTCCTGTTCGGCTGAAGAAGATGCCATCGACTGTGTCCGCTGCGACGTACATGCCGCGTATTCCTCGCGGTCGATCGCTCCGTCTTCATTCAAGTCGAGCTCGGAAAACACAGCGCTTGCCAGCTCGTTGACTTCGCCCTCGTCGATCATGCCGTCTTCATTGGTATCGCCGGGGAAGAAGGCGTTTGTGCAAAAGTTGGGAGTGGTTTCATCCTGCGCCATGGCACCTGCAGGGACGAGAGCCGTGGTAGCGGCCAAAAGTGTTGATTTGAACAGTTTCATTTCATTCTCCTCTCTCGGTTGTTTCAGACAGCCAACGGGACGAGACTTTTTTGGTTCCCATTCTTTCCGCAATGGTTCCGATATGAAACGCGGCGGATGGTCAGCGACGATTCCAACGATGAATATGTCGCAATCACGGTGCATGCGGCTGTGTGCAGCCGTTAGAAGCGGTCCTGAACAGTAATGGCCTAGGCCAAGACCCCGGGGAAGCTATCCATGGAATACAAGTCAGATATCGAGATCGCACGCGCGGCAAGCAAGCGACCCATCCAGGAAATCGGTGCCAAGCTTGGCGTCGAGAGTGATGATCTTCTTCCCTACGGCCATGACAAGGCAAAGGTCAGCCAGCGTCTGATCGATAGCGTGCAGGACCGCGACGACGGCAAGCTTATCCTTGTGACGGCGATCAATCCGACCCCTGCTGGTGAAGGCAAGACCACCACGACGGTCGGACTGGGTGACGGGCTGAACGCCATCGGCAAGAAGGCAGCGATCTGTATCCGTGAAGCTTCGCTCGGGCCATGTTTTGGCATGAAGGGCGGCGCAGCCGGCGGTGGCTACGCACAGGTTGTGCCCATGGAAGACATGAACCTGCATTTCACGGGTGACTTTCACGCCATCACCTCGGCGCACAATCTGCTGTCGGCGATGATCGACAATCACATCTACTGGGGCAATGAGCTTGAAATCGACATCCGCCGCGTCGCGTGGCGACGTGTCATGGATATGAATGATCGTGCCCTGCGGCAGATCACCGCTTCGCTCGGCGGTGTGGCAAACGGGTTTCCAAGCGAGGCGGGCTTCGACATCACTGTCGCGTCCGAGGTGATGGCGATCCTCTGCCTTGCACGCAATCTTGCGGATTTGGAAAAGCGGCTGGGCGACATCATCGTGGCGTACCGTCGTGACCGCAGCCCGGTTTACTGCCGGGACATCAAGGCCGACGGCGCGATGACCGTGCTGCTGAAGGACGCGATGCAGCCAAACCTTGTCCAGACACTCGAGAACAATCCGGCCTTCGTGCATGGCGGGCCTTTCGCCAACATCGCGCATGGCTGCAATTCGGTCACGGCGACCACCACCGCGCTCAAGCTGGCGGATTACGTCGTCACAGAGGCCGGGTTCGGGGCCGACCTCGGCGCTGAAAAGTTCATGAACATCAAATGTCGCAAGGCAGGCATAGCGCCATCAGTCGTTGTCGTCGTCGCGACGGTCCGCGCGATGAAGATGAATGGTGGTGTCGCCAAGTCCGATCTGGGTACCGAGAATGTCGATGCTGTCGAGAAGGGCTGCGCGAACCTCGGCCGCCATATCGAGAACGTCAAGGGTTTCGGCGTGCCGGTTGTCGTCGCCATCAACCACTTCGTCACGGATACCGATGCCGAGGTCGAGGCCGTCAAGGCCTTCGTCGCCACGCAAGGTGCCGAGGCATTCCTGTGCAAGCATTGGGCGAAAGGATCGGACGGGATCAAGGATCTTGCCACCCGCGTGGCCGAGATCGCCGATAAGGGCACTGCGGATTTCGCCCCTATCTACCCTGATGAGATGAGCTTGTTCGAAAAGATCGAGACTATCGCAAAGCGCATTTACCGCGCTGACGATGTTATTGCGGATGCGAAAATCCGTGACCAGCTGAAGGCTTGGGAAGCACAGGGTTACGGTCATCTGCCTGTCTGCATGGCCAAGACACAGTACAGCTTTACCACTGATCCGACACGCCGCGGCGCACCGACCGGGCACAGTGTGCCTGTTCGTGAGGTGCGCCTGAGCGCGGGGGCGGGTTTCGTTGTGGTGATCTGCGGCGAGATCATGACCATGCCGGGCCTGCCACGCGTGCCATCGGCAGAGATGATCAAGCTCAATGCGGACGGTCAAATCGAAGGTTTGTTCTGAGGTTAGCCAAGCCCGTTATATTTTCTTCCGCCGGGGCTGCCCCCGGCGGAATGCTCTTGAATATGAGAAGAACTGATGACAGCGACGATAATTGACGGAAAAGCCTTTGCCGCAAGAGTGCGTGCCGAGGTCGCACGGGGTGTAGCGAAACTGGGCGAGGAACACGGCGTTACGCCGGGACTTGCAGTGGTGCTGGTCGGCGAGGACCCTGCCAGCCAGGTCTACGTCCGTTCGAAAGGGAAGATGACTGTCGAAGTCGGTATGGCATCTTTCGAGCATCGTCTGGATGTCGCGACCTCAGAAGAGACGCTTCTGGCGCTGATAGAACAGTTGAACGAAGATCCGGCTGTCCATGGAATTTTGGTACAATTGCCGCTGCCGGATCATCTGGACAGTGACCTTGTGATCAACAGCATCGACCCCGCCAAGGATGTCGATGGTTTCCATATCTCGAATGTGGGCCTGCTCGGTACCGGGCAGAAGAGCATGGTACCCTGCACGCCGTTAGGATCGTTGATGATGCTTCGCGATCATCACGGATCGCTGTCGGGGCTGAACGCGGTAGTCATCGGTCGATCGAATATCGTCGGCAAACCTATGGCACAGCTTCTGCTGGGTGATAGTTGCACCGTCACGATCGCGCATAGCCGCACCAGGGACCTGCCGGCTGTTGTGCGTCAGGCCGATATCGTCGTTGCTGCTGTGGGCCGTCCTCGGATGGTGACCGGAGACTGGATCAAGCCCGGCGCCACGGTCATTGATGTCGGCATCAACCGGATCGAGAAACCCGATGGCGGCACGCGTCTTGTCGGCGATGTGGATTACGACAGTTGTGCGTCTGTCGCCGGTGCAATCACCCCCGTTCCGGGGGGCGTCGGGCCCATGACGATCGCCTGTCTGCTGGCAAACACGCTGACGGCGTGTTGTCGCGCCAACGGGTTTCCCGAACCTCACGGCCTGACGGCCTAGGCCGCAGTCGGTACCGCGATCGCTTTGCGCCCTGTCAGAACCGCGATTGGCGGTGTCGCGAACAGTCTTTGCAAATCTGCGGCGTTGCTGGCCAACCCGCCTGTGTATGTACCATAGGCGGGCATGATCAGCCGATCCTGATCGTATAGGAACGCAGGTCGGCTGCGGCCGGCAAGCACATGCTTGGGGTGATAGTGGCCCGAAATCTCGGCAGTGGCGCCTGTCGCGATATGTCGGAACGTCAAAGAGCCCACCGTGATCTCACCACTATGAGTGCCGCCGAGATTGACCGGCCCCGGATCATGGTTGCCCTCGATCCAGACCCATCGGCGTCCCGCCTGCAGACGCGCGAGCCAAAGCTGCATGTCATCGGCCAAGGTAGTCGCCGCTTCGAGATCGTCGAAACTGTCGCCAAGGCAGATCACCATCTGCGGCGCTGTTTCGAGGATATCCGCTTCAAGCTTGCTGAGGGTCTCTTGCACCTCGTACGGGGGAAGCATCCTGCCGCTCCGCCGTGCGATACGATCCGACTTGCCCAGATGGAGGTCCGAAAGGCACAAGATGCCCGTGTCAGGCACGAAAAGCGCGCCTGACGGCATGGCCATAAGCGCGGTGTCGCAAAAGCTGAAGTGCAGATTGTTCATGCTCTGTTCTTTGCGTGTGATAAGGTCGATGGCAAGGCTAAAGTTCTGCGACGCCGGCGATTTGCATCAATCTTTGGGCCTCTTCCTCCATCACCCGATCCTGGCCGGCCCCTGCGACCGGAACACGGCCCATTTCGAGAAACATGGGAAATGACAGCGGTGTCACACGGCCAAGCGCCATGTGATCGATGCGCCCAGCAGTACGCGCCAGCATTTCTTCGATCCGGCCATAGTCGACAAGCCCGCGCATCGCCTCTTCCCGCGTGATCCGCAGCATCAGATGATCGGGATCGTACTTGGCCAGCGTATCGTAGAGAATATCTGATGAAAACGTCGCCTGCCGTCCTGTTCTTCGGCTTTGAGGGAGGTTTCTTTCGATCAGCCCGGCGATTGTCGCTGCACCACGAAAGGTCTTTTTCATCACGGCGTTGCCAGACAACCATGTCTCGAAATCATCGCGCAGGTTGCTGGCGTCAAACAGCGGGGCAGGATCAGTCACGGGATCGAGCCCCCAGATCATCGTTGCATAGTCCGTCGCGACGAACCCGAGAGGATGCAGGCCCAGTTCCTCCATCCGCTGGGTCATGAGCATGCCTAGCGTCTGCATCGCATTGCGCCCCGCGAATCCGTAGGCGCAAATGTGATGACGGCCCGCATGTGGGAAGGTCTCGACGAGTATGCGGTCTGCCTCGGGCAGTTTCGAATACCGGCGCTGAAGTGTCAGCCATTCGGCGGTATGGCGCGGTAACTCTGGCCAGTCCGGCTGATCGAACAACCGCAGGATACGATGCGACAACTGCGTCGAATTGGCGAATTTCGTGCCCATGAAGGTGGCGATTTTCGGGGTCTTGTCGGCGCGACGGGTCACCTCGACCGTTAACTCCTTGAGGCCTTCGTACCGGACCACTTGCCCGCCGATCAGGAACGTATCGCCCGGCGTCAGCGTAGCGGCGAACCCCTCTTCGACTTCGCCCAAAGGTTTGTAATTGCCGCGCAACTTAACCTTGAGCGTGTCTGTGTCCTGTATCGTGCCGATATTCATTCGTATCCGCTGGGCGGCGCGGGGGTCGCGCAGTTGCCATTGACCGTCAGACCGGAGCAACAGGCGTTTCCATTTGTCATAGGCCCGCAGCGCGTACCCGCCGGTCGCGCAGAAATCGAGGCAATCATCGAAGGCTGCACGGCTGAGATCGCTATAGGCGCCGACGCTTCTGACCTCGGAGTAGAGCGTCTCGGCGTCGAAAGGACCTGCACAGGCCCGGATCAGGATGTGCTGGCACAAGACATCACGCGGTCCGCCACCCTTGGGATCACCGTCGAGGTCACGGTCTTTCACGGCCTCTAGCGCGGCTACACATTCGACCACCTCGAAGCGGTTGGCAGGTACAAGCAGCGCTTTCGAGGGGGCGTTGTAGCGATGGTTTGCGCGGCCGATGCGCTGGATCAGGCGTTTGACGTTCTTGGGTGCCCCAACCTGAATCACCAGATCCACATCGCCCCAGTCGATCCCGAGATCGAGCGAGCCAGTACAAACGATGGCCCGGAGGTCGCCAGCCACCATCGCGGCCTCGACCTTTTCACGCTGTTCGCGTGACAGGCTGCCGTGGTGAATCCCGATCGGCAGATCGTCGGTATTGGCCAGCCATAGTTTGTGAAAGAAGATCTCGGCCTGGGCGCGGGTATTGTGAAAGATCAGCGTTGTCTTGTGTTTCTTGACCTCATCCAGCACGGCAGGGATCGCGTAGCCCGCGCCACCGCCCGCCCACGGCGGTTCCACATCGGTCACCAGCATGTCGATATCAGGATCGGGTCCGGGGTCCGCGTTCAGGATCGTGCAAGGGTCGGGATGGCAGGCGAGTTCAGAGGCGATGGCCGCGGGATCCTCGACAGTTGCCGACAGCCCGATGCGGCGCATCTGCGGCGCGAGGCTTTGCAACCGACTGAGGCAGAGCATTAACTGATCGCCCCGCTTGCTTTCCGACAGCGCATGGATTTCGTCGACGATCACCCGCTGAAGGCTGCCGAAGATACGGGGCGCGTCCTCGTAGGACAGCAACAGGGCCAGCGATTCAGGTGTGGTCAACAGAATATGGGGTGGATCGGCCCGCTGTCTGCGCTTTTGCGTATACGAGGTGTCGCCGGTGCGATCCTCGATCCGGATGGGTAGCGCCATCTCGGCCACCGGGGTCCGCAGATTGCGCTTGATGTCCGCAGCCAAGGCCTTGAGCGGCGAAACATAAAGCGTGTGCAGCCCATCGTGCCCACCTTGCGACAGAGCAGCAAGTGTCGGCAGGAAACCGGCGAGCGTCTTTCCTCCACCTGTGGGTGCGATCAAGAGCAGTGCCGGCGCGTCTGCCTGTTCGAGCATGGCTTTCTGATGGGGGTGGATGCCCCAGCCGCGTGCGGCAAACCAATCTCTGAAAATCGAAGGAAGGGCAGTCATGCAGTTAAGGTGCGGTAACGGCCGCCGGGGTCAAGGCATACCATCTGTGCTACGCGGTTGGGCGGCGGCTATGGTGTATTGCAAAGCACGGGGCAGGGTGGTGTTGTCATTATCCATGACCCCAGGGTGGCCCTGACCGCCTTGCCGATCATGCATATGATGCTGTCGTTGACGAAGCAGTCGACGCGGCCGGAAGCCCCAAGACGGGCCTTCCGGATCGCCTAGCGAATGATCTCTTCTTCCTTGACGAACATGTTCGCCCAGGCGCGGTCAATCAGTTCGGGCGTCATCTGGTAAGGTATGCCCTCGAACTCGCAGATCGAGATCATCTGGTCGATCAGGAAAATCGGCTGATAGTTCGCGTATACGTTGTCAATCTCGGGATAGCGGACGTTCAACAGGTGAACCAATGTGTCCTCATCCAACGGCATCTTTCGCTTGCGGGCGACCATGGCGAAAATCTTCAGATAATCTTCCTGATGCGGACCGTCGATCTTGATCTTGTAGAAGATACGACGAAGGGCCGCCTTGTCGAAGATCGCGTTGGGGTGGAAGTTGGTCGAGAAGACTACCAGCGTATCGAACGGCACTTCGAATTTCTCGCCCGACTGAAGCGCGAGGATATCCTTGTTCTCTTCCAGCGGGACGATCCAACGGTTGACCAGCGTCTGGGGCGGCTCCTGCTGGCGTCCAAGGTCGTCCACGATGAAGATGCCGCCGGTTGATTTCAACTGCAGGGGCGCCTGATAGGTACGGGCCGTCGGGTTGTAGACAAGGTCGAGCATCGACAATGACAATTCACCACCGGTGATCACTGTCGGTCGTTCGCAGCGCACGTAGCGCGTATCGAATCGGCCCGAGGTGCGGCGCAGGCTGTTAGGATCGTCAACGTCCTCTTCGGCGGCGTTATGCACGATCGGATCGTAGACCGTGATGACCTGTCCGGAATACTCGATGGCGCGCGGAACGTAGATCTTGTCACCCAACGCATCGCGGATCCCGTTCGAAATCGATGATTTACCGTTTCCTGGCGGGCCGTACATAAGGATCGAGCGCCCGGCACTGATTGCAGGTCCGAGGTTTGACAACAGGTCCTCTGGCAGCACCAGATGACCCATCGCGGTTTCCAGCTGGTCACGGGTAATCTGGATGTTGCGGATCGACTGTCGCTGGATCTGCTGGCGATAAATCTCCAGAGGAACGGGCATCGCGCCATAATACTCTGACTGAGAAAGGGCATCGAGTGCACGGGACCGGCCCGCATCCGTCAACTGGTAGCCCATTTCATTGCCGCTGTTGGCGTTGAGCGTACCAGTCGCCTCTAGCAAAAGCTGCCCACGCGCGAGATCGACGAGTTCCTGTGTGACGGGAATCGGCAGACAGACGGCTTTGGAGATTTCGGAGACCAGATCGAGGTTCATGCGGAACATCGTCTTGATCAGGATGTCCCGCATCATTGCCTTGGGCAAAAGCATACCGTCAAGGCCGCGCGGGGCCGGTGGAGCGGTCACACCTGATGTCTGAATATTCATAACGTGTCAGCTATCCAATACGTCGAAACAAAATCCATGCCGGGGGCATGGTTACTCTCAGACATACTAACCGAATTTGTGGCGAAATAGTGAATAAAGATGCGCCAACTAATGGCAGATCAGCCGACAGCCGCCGACCCGAGGTAAAAAACAAGCGTCATGCTCAGAGGCAGACCCTTTGGGAAATAGCGGCCCGCATGCCAGCTCTTCCATTCAGGCGCGAGGTTCTTGAGACGTGTCATGCGAAACAGGCTATGCCCCGCCAGTGCCGCAAGAAGGCATGCTGAGAAGATCAGAAGGAAAACCATGACGTCCGCGAGCAACACGTAAGGGGACATCACGGCAATCATCTTGGCGTCGCCACCGCCCATGACCCCACCCGCCCAGAGAAGCACGCAGACGGCAAGCATCACCGGCAAATGAAGCCACTGCCAAAAATACTGTTCAAGCCCGAATGCGAACGGGCCCAGAAAAACGAAGGGAAGCCCCAGGGCGATCACCGAGCGATTCGTGATCTTCATCGTTCGCATGTCGTTCCACGCAATATAGAGTCCAACGGGAAGGACCAGCGGCAGCAGCCACAGCGCGGTTTCGCTCGTCATCTCCACGTTCAGGTCGATGAGCTGTTGTCGAGTGCCTCGAGCGCGCGGGTTGCTTCCTCGAAAAACTGTGGGTGGGTCTCGATCGCGTCGACCAGGAGCGAACGCCCGATGCTGACATCATTCTGCTTGATGGCGGTCAGTGCCATTGTGTGCAGCAACTGCGCCCTCTCGATCTGCGTCATCGGGATCACGGGCAGCGCATAATTCCGTTGCGCGCCACGGGCGAGAACAAGATTGTTCTTGGCGGTAAAGAGCGAGCTGTCGAAGCGCAGCGCGTCCGCGAACAGACGTTCGGCATCGACATATTCGCCCCGTGTCAGCTTGGAAAAGCCCCAGTTGTTATAGACGGACGCTGGACGTGTTGTCAGGCCAACGGCGGTCTCATAGAAACTGTCGGCCTTGGTCCACTGCTGACGGCTATCCGCGACCATCGCCTCGAGCCGGTAGCGATTGAAGGTTTCATACGTCGGCGGAATGGTATTGAGCGTTGCGGCGGCGTCATCCCACTGATTGGCCCGGACATAGGCGCCGGCCAGTTCGACACGGTCGCTGTTGTCGGATTCTTCATTGTCGACGACGGTCTGCCACGCCGAGATGCCCTCGGTCGGACGGCCTGCACGAATCAAAGACATTGCAAGGCCGCGCTGAAGATCAATCCGTCCCGGCATGCTTGCGCTCGCATTGGCAAAATAGCTTACGGCCTCATTGGGGTCACCAACTGTCAGCATGACATCATTCAGATTGGACTCGTCGATGACGTTGATGTCGGCGAGAGCTTCCTGAACCTGATCTTCACCTGACTGCCCGCAGGCTGTCAGACCTACAAGTGCGACGCAGAGCGTCGAATAGATACGGTGGCGCATTTTTTTTGCGTCCTCTTGCTGCTCGTGTCTAAGGTTCCAACATTGGCGCGTTATCGCTCGCCCCTCGTCGGATCAGACTGAAACTCTGATTTTGTTGACTGGCATTATTGTCAATATTTTCCAATTTTGCGAGTGCTAAGCGCAAATTCTCGCGAATTTCATCAGAATTACCGTTGTCGGCGGCAAAAGCCCGCCGAAAAACCTGGCTCGCTTCGCCGATCCTGCCACGCTCCATCAAGATGACACCCAAATTGTTCCAAGCCGGAGCGAATGTGGGGTCTTCATCGACCGCGCGGCGCAGCCAGCGTTCGGCCTGGCCGAGCCGACCCAGCCGCAGGTTTGCGGATCCGATCGCCGAAAGGGTATCGACGTTGATGCCTTGTTGAACGGCAGCACGATTATAGGCCTGTAAGGCGAGTTCGTACTCGCCCGCGTCCATCAGTCGGTGGCCTACGATCAGGCCGTCAAGATTGCTTTCGCCTGCGACACCGGGCGCGAAGACGCCGGTCTCGTCAGTTCGCAGTCCACCCGGATCGCAGGCAGCCGCAGTCACCATGACAAAAGCGACGAGCGATAGCGGACGCCACATGGCGTTACTGTGCCAGATTGACGGCAATCGCATAAATGGATGGACCGATCAGAATGGCCATCAGTGGGGGGACGGTGAGCATCATCGTGGCGAGCGTCATCTTGGTCGGCAGCTTGTTCGCCGCTTCCTCTGCCCGCATCACGCGCTTGTCGCGCATTTCCGAGGCATAGACACGCAGTGCATCGGAAATCGATGTACCGAACTGTTGGGACTGCACCAGAACGGTGACAAAGCTCGAGATATCGGCAACGCCGCACCGTTCAGCCATATCCTTGAGAACGGTCGTCTTGTCCTTGCCTGCCTTGGTTTCCTGGCCGACCGTTTCATATTCCTCGGCCAGTTCGGGGAAACCGCCGCGCATCTCGCGGGAAACACGCATAATCGCCTGGTCGAGTGACTGGCCCGCTTCGACGCAAACCAGCATCATGTCCAGACTGTCGGGGAAAGCATTTGTGATTTCTTCCTGACGCTTCTGCTGACGACGCGTAACCCAATAACGTGGCAGCATGTAGCCTATGCCGCCTGGGATCAGAATCCAGATGGCCAAGTCCTGTGCCGATACCTCGACCTGTGCGGCCTGTATCATGGCGTAGATGCCGCCAAGGACCAGACCGAACATGCCAAGCACGAATTGCAGGAAATAGAAGATCCGCACGGAGTTCTTGCTGCGGTAACCGGCCTGCAGCAGTTTGAGCTGGATTGCCGAGTATTCGTCGGCATTCTGCGGTTCGAGGAAGTTGGCGTATTTTTCCAGTTTGTCTTTGCCGGATGCAGAACGCAGCCGATCGCCTTTTTCCTTCTTGTTCGTATCGCTGCCGCCACCGGCGCTGTTCTTCAGCCGGTCGAGCGGATCCACCTCCTTGCGCAGTAAGACAGGCAATGTGATCAGGATGAGGAAAACACCCAGAAACCCGACGATCAGAAGCGGCCCGTAAGGCCCCAGCATGTCGATGATCATCGCCTGAACGCGCTCGATGAATTCCATGGCTGTCTCCTTAAACCTTGATGTCGACGAGGGCCCGCATCACGATCAGGTTCACGATCAGAAATGCGATGACGATGAGAGCTGCGGGAATGAACAATGGCGTCTCCATCACTTCATCGAAATAGTTGGGTTGCACGATGTTGATGCCGAAAAGCGCGATGAACGGGAATGCGGACAGCAGGTTGCCCGACCACTTCGCTTCTGCGGTGATTGCGGCGACACGTCTGAAAAGACGAAAGCGGGCGCGTATCACCTGCGCAAGACCGTGCAGGATCTCGGCGAGGTTGCCACCTGATGTCTGTTGAATGGTCACGGCGACGGCGAGAAAGCGCAAATCCTGATTGTCCAGCCGCTCGGCCATGGCTTTGAGTGTCTCGCCCATGTCCCGGCCATAGGCCGCCTCGTCCGAGATCATGCCCATTTCCGTTCCAAGCGGGTCCGGAACCTCTTTTGCAACGATTGCGATCGCCGAGGAGAACGGATGACCCACGCGGAGAGACCGCACCATCAATTCGACAGCTTCTGGCAGCTGCTCGCTGATCAGGTTCATCCGTTTCTTGGCCTGTCGGCTGATCCAAACGTAGACACCCCCCACGCCGAATACGATCGCGAGGATAATGCGAATGGCGAGCGCGGCGCCGGTAAACAGGGTCAACATCATGAATGAGACCGCACAAAGCGCGATCATCAGGATCACAATCTGCGACGGCGTGAAGGCGATATTGGCTTTCTGCGCCTTGTCAGCGAGTAGCGAGTAAATCGGAATGCTCTGCGACTTCATGTGCTGCGTCATTTCCTTGCGCAGCTGGTCGAGCACCTGTTCGCGATTGGCGCCCTTGTCGAGCATCTCGAGACGGCGGTTCACCTTGCCGTCCATACTGATGGATTTGCCGAAAATGACGAGGTAGGCGCCTTGCACTAGGGCAAGCACCGCCACGAAAATCAGGACGTAGATGACCGGTTCGGCTGAAATCATTTGCGTTTACTCCGCAACCATCGGTTCAAAGATAGAAGGTGGAAGATCGTATCCCCAAAGCTTGAACCGTTCCGAGAAGTGACTGCGCACGCCTGTTGCGGTGAAATGTCCGATGATTTTGTTGTCGGGGGTCAGTCCCACGCGCTGATAGCGGAATACCTCCTGCATCGATATGACATCGCCTTCCATGCCGGTGATTTCGGTGATCGAAACCATCCGGCGCGAGCCGTCCTGCAAGCGTGACGCCTGCACGATGAGGTTTACGGCCGAAGCGATCTGACTGCGCATCGCCTTGATCGGCATTTCGATCCCGGCCATAGCTATCATGTTTTCAAGTCGCGACACGGCATCCCGCGCCGAGTTGGCGTGAATTGTGGTCATCGAGCCATCGTGTCCGGTGTTCATGGCCTGCAACATGTCGATGACTTCCTCGCCGCGGGTCTCGCCCACGATGATGCGGTCAGGACGCATCCGCAGGGCGTTCTTCAGACAGTCGCGCTGAGAAACACCGCCTTTGCCCTCGACGTTGGGCGGGCGGCTTTCCATCCGCCCTACGTGCGTCTGCTGCAGCTGGAGTTCGGCCGTATCCTCGATCGTCAGGATTCTTTCGGCGTCATCGATGAAGCCTGAGAGCGCGTTGAGCGTCGTCGTTTTACCCGAACCGGTACCGCCCGATACGATGACGTTCAGCCGGGTCGAGACAGCAGCTTGCAGGTAGGCGGCCATCTCTTCCGTGAAGGCGCCGTACTGGACCAGTTCCTCGATCCCCAGCTTGTCCTTTTTGAATTTACGGATCGATACCAGCGATCCGTCAACAGCGATTGGCGGGACCATGGCATTGAAACGCGAGCCATCTGCAAGGCGGGCGTCAACATAGGGGTTCGATTCATCGACACGGCGACCAACAGCCGAGACGATCTTGTCGATAATGCGCAACAGGTGCCGTTCATCCTTGAAGGTGATGTCGGTAAGCTCAAGTCGCCCGCTGCGTTCCACGAAGATCTGCTCGGGTCCGTTTACCAGAATATCGTTGACGCTGTCGTCTTTCAGCAACGTTTCGAGTGGACCCAGACCCGTCACCTCGAAGAACAGGTCTTGGTTCAGGCTCTGGCGCTCTTCGCGGTTCAGCACGATACCCATGTCTTCGAGGGTCTCGGTCGAAATCGCGTTGATTTCGGCGCGCAAATCCTGCTCGGTCGCGGAATCGAGCGCGCCCAGGTTCAGGTTGTCGAGCAATGCCTTGTGCAGTTCGAGCTTAATTTCGCCCAGGCGTTCCTTGCGGCGCTTTTCGCGGTCCGCGGGCCCGGCCTCGGCCGCCCGCTTGGGCGATATCGTTTTCATCAGGGGCTTGCGCGGTGCCTCTACCGTTGCCGGCGTCTCGGCGCGGGTGACAGGGGCGGTTGCTGCAACCTCGCCAGCTTTGGGTGTCGTCGGCTTCTTATACTTTGAAAACATCACTTGACCTCTTATGAGACAGCCTTCGTCTCATCCACGATTCCAACTTCGTGGATAGACTTGGCGAGTTTGACGATTTCCTTACGCAAAGGATTTTTCGGAATTGTTTCGGACATCGGAGCACCATGATCCGCGCTCTGCAAGACGGGCTTACCGCCATCGGGAAGCAGGACTTCAATCCCGATACCAAGACTTTCTGATAGCCGCTTTACACGGCTCTTGCCGTTCAGATCAGTGAAACCCGGTGCACGGTTCAAGAGAAACCGGATCTTTTCGAATGGCAAATCTTCGGACTGCAAAGCCCGCTTGAGGCGCAGCGTGTTCTGTGCCGACCGCATGTCGAGTTCTATGATGCCAAAGTAGACGTGAGCCATTTCAAGGACAGTTTGCGACCACTCGACCATCGTTGATGGCATATCGATCACCACGAAGTCGAAATGACTGGCCGCGAGTTCAACGACACGCCGGATGTCATCCGGAGAAATCATATCGAGCGGAATCATGTCGGTGGGTGAGGTCAGTACCTGAAGCTTGTCCGAATAGGTCAGCAGCGCCTGTAGAAACGCCTCGGAATCCATTGCCTCGGTATCTGTCAAAAGCTCGAGAACAGCTTCGCGGCGGGGAAGGTCGAGGTAGGTCGATGCCGAGCCGAACTGGAAATCGAGATCCAGCAAACAGACTTTGGGCGGGTCGTCTTTGTCGACGTTGGCCAGTTCCCATGCCAGATTGACTGCAATCAACGTGGCACCAGTTCCACCGGCCAACCCATGGACGGGGATGATCACACCATTGCGGTCGCCCTTCGACTTGCCCTTGCTGGTCGGGGTGGCAACGGGTTGGTCCGGCTCGGTGAGAACACGCTCGATCGCCTTGGCCAGTTCGTTTTCCGGAAGAGGATAGGGCACGAATTCATCGCCACCCTCACGCAGCAACTTATGAAGAGCCCCCGGGCTTACATCTTCAGCGATCAGGATCACCTTGATACCAGCCGCCTTTGCTGCAGCAATCACGCCTGACACAACTGAAAGGTTATCTTCGTCATCTGAGTCCATGGCAATTGTCACGAACTGCAAGCTCGATGCCTCGGGCTGGCCGAGAAACGCCGCGGCGTCATCGAAGCTCAAGTCGCCCCACGCATCGCCGAGTGCCGCCTCCATATCTTCGATCAGGAGATCGAAGTTCTGGACATCACGGCTGATCGTGCATGCAACAATAGGAGGGGGATCGCTTTGCACGGCCGGACTGGTGTTCATTTCTCAGGAGTTCCTTGCACGAAAAATAGAAAGATACCAAATAACCTTGTCAGCCTATCATATCATTGAACCAAAACCACAGTTGTTCGATAGGGACTCGTTATGAAGCTAACCTTCGGCGCAAACCGTGTCGAGAATTAGGCAAAATATCCGCTATTGTGCGGAATTGGGCAACTATCAAAAGTGCTGCTTACAAATGTTGACGCCGGACACTGGGCCCGGCGTCTTTGCTTGATTCTGTCGCTTTGGCTTATTCGCTGCCGCCAATCGTTGTGGCACCGACGCGGCGGGGAGGGATCGCGCCTGCGACATATTCCCGAAAGATCACCTCGGCGTATTTGCCGTTCAGCAGCGTCGGGTGTCTCTCGACGAAGCCCGAAACCTCGGTCACGGTGCGTCGGTTGCGGCGTTCACGGCCTTCGGTCACGATCAACGGTTGTGTTTCACCAAAGGACGCGACTGCCTCGAGGCGACCGCGATCGACGCCCTGTGCGACCAGGAACCTAACGACGGCTTGTGCGCGACGAAGACCCAAACCCCTGTTGTAGGCTTGACTGCCAACAAGGTCAGTGTGGCCGTATACCTTGAAGCGAACCTCCGGGAACTGTTGGATCCAGTCCGCCTGACGCATCAAGGTAGCTTGCGCATCGGAATTGAGCACCGTCGAGTCGAAGGCGAAGTTGACCGTCGAGTCCACATCGGCTGCAAAGCGACGTGCCAGGTTGACCGTGTAGTCGATCTGGCCGGTCTGCACGAGACGGTTGTTTGTCGTCGCTTCACCGAAGTCACCGGTGTCCAGGGTTGATCCTGCTTCCGAGAAGAACGACGAGTATGTCGGATCAACCGGGCTGCAGGCTGCGAGTGTTGCTGCGGCGATAGCCGTTGTCATCAGTTTTTTCATCGACTTACGCTCCAATCATTCGTCCAGAACATAGCCGTAGGAACCGCTAAAGTCCTGACGGGCTACTTCACCTGCGCCACCGGATGATGGTGCGTTTGTGCGTGCGACACGGCCAAAGAGGAAGAGATCCTGTTCGGTCGGCGGACGGACGCGGTCAGTTGGCAAGGCCAGCGCTTCGCCGCGCACCGGTGTGACCAGATGCGGGGTCACAATGATGACCAGCTCGGTCTGGCGGCGATTGTATTCCGCGCTGCGGAACAGTGCACCCAGTACCGGAATATCCCCGATCCAGGGCACCTGACTGTTGAGATCCGTAAAGTCGTCTGACAACAGCCCTGCAATTGCGAAGCTTTCGCCGTCACGCATTTCCACCGTCGTCGAAGTCTCGCGGCGGGTGAAGGCATCGACCGAAAAACCTTCGAAGGTGACCGAGTTGGCCGTATCGATGGCAGACACTGCTGCAATCAGTTCAAGATTGATGATGTCATCATCGACAACCACTGGAATGAACCGCAATTCGACACCGAAAGGCTTGTATTCGATCGTGACGACACCTTCTTCCTGAGACACAGGGATCGGGTACTCACCACCGGCGAGGAAAGTCGCCTCTTGGCCGCTCAGTGCTGTCAGGTTTGGCTCTGCCAATGAGCGCACGACGCCGCGCGATTCAAGCGCTTCAAGCAGGATGCCAATATCAAGACCACCCGCACCGAACGAGAACAAGCTTGCCCCGTTTGCATCCGTGGTGGTTACACCACCAAGATTGATTGTTTGGCCCGAGATTGCCGAAAAGCCGACATCGCCAAGATCGCCGTTCAAGGAAAGCGAGCTCGACAGCGCTTTGCTGACAGAGCGCTGCATCTCTGCAAAACGCACCTTCAACATGACCTGTTGCGTGCCGCCGACCATCATGAGGTTGGAAACCCGGTCAGGAGCGTATCGTTGGGCAAGGTCAAGTGCCCGGTCCATACGGGCGGTAGAGCTTACTGTGCCCGAAAGAACGATCCCGTTGTTGGCGGTGCGAACTTCGATGTTTTCGCCCGGAATGATCTGTGAAAGCCGTTCCTTGAATTCGGCCAGATCAGGCGCAACCTGCACTTCCACGTTCGAGATCAGACGTCCGTCTGCCCCGAGCAATGTCAGTGTCGTGCGTCCCGGCTCTCTGCCGAGAACGTAGATGGTCCGATCCGAAAGCGACGAGATATCGGCGATTCCGGGATTGGCTATTGAAAGTTCAGTGAATGGTTCGTCGCTTTCCACGACAATGGCCCGGTTCATCGGGACGCTGAGTGCACTGGACGGCGAACCGTTCAGAATACGCAGGGACTCGGCCGGCGCGATGGTTGGTGCTGCCGCAGCGAGCGACAGGGTCAGCCCTGCTAGGGCTGCCTTGAGAAATCGTTTTTGCGTCATAAGTGACCTGCCTCTCCGATCACATTGGTTATGGGTCTTGGATGCCCGTGATTTCCAAACCATGGGCGAGATGCGCTTTTTTTGCAAGAATCAAGGTGTTGCAGGTCAAAGCAGATGTGGATAAATCGCAACACTCTTGCATCGAACAAAAAAGAGCGCCCCGATTGGGACGCTCTGATACGCGACAAGCTATTGATTGTTAACGACTGTCGATCAATCGCAAGGCACCTGAATCGTCACGGTCTCGACCCCGCGTCGTTCGACCCGTGTACAAATTTCGGGTTCCGGTTCCGGCTCGGGTTCCGGCTCCACGACAACTTCCTCGATCCCGAGAACGTCCTGAATGCTGGTTTCGATGGATGTGTCACCACCTTGCTCATCACCAAGTGCCACAGGGGTCAGTGTTAATGATCCGGCAGATTGCAGGACGCGCAGGTCAGCGAAATCATTCTGCGAGACCTGCACTACGACATTTCCGTCATCTACAGCGATGACCTCCAGCCCGCTTTTTACCAAACGAGAAATATTGCGCTGATTGACCTGACCAACCCAAAACAGGTCGATCCGATCCGATACACGCAGTTCATTCGAAAAAGCATCCGTCATCGACCGCGGAAGTGGAAAGGCACGCGTGCCCGGATCGAGCAGGGCCGTCAGCCCACGCGGCGCACCGGCTTCGGTCACTTTGGAATTCAGGATAGGTTCATTCACATACATCGGAGTTCTCACAACCCGTGGCGTGTCGAGGCCTTCGGGAAACAGTTCTTCCTCGGTCTGGAAAACACCTTCGGGCAGGTTATCCGTCGCGTAGAGGATAACCTGGACGTCCTCCGCTCGAAGCAACTCTCCGTATGTAAGGTCGCGGGACGGTGCGTACACCTCTACTGTTTGAACGACCGAGCGCGCCCGTTCACGCTCCCGCGCGATTGCCGCGTCTTTTTCTTCCAGAGATTGTTGGACCATGTAGACTGCAAAGCCCGCCAGGCCGAGTCCCACCAACAGAACCAATCCAAAAAGTGCTCGCATCTTTGTTCCTCAACATTCCAATCTGTCGGGCGACCGACATAGAGAGGATAAAGCATTAATGGATTCTATTTACCAGACAACAGTTGGCTCCACCGATCGGGGATTACCTGTCGTCACCGAACCACAAAAAAATTTCAGGATGCAGCGGGAGCCCGGCCGACTTAGTCTTCCAGCTCGTCCGGGACGTTGTTGAGGAAGGTCTCGACCTCATTGGCCATTTCCGTCGCGCCACCGCTGATCGTTGTCACGACCACGAGGCCGAGCATGCAAATCGCCCCAAGCAGGCTGACGAAGTCGGTTGTAACCGCGCCGTCTTCATCTCGGAGGAAACTGGACATCATTTCATGCATTGATAATGCCTTCATTGCTTCGGACGTTTGACGTATCGCTTTGGTGAAGACCCGCTGGCGAACCGGATCTGATCTTCACGAGAAATCCTGAAGGACTGATGAAAAAGCCGCGCCATTTTGGTGGCGCGGCTTCAAATACCTGCACCAAAACAGATTGAGCAATCCGCGTGTCTTAGCGGATCCATCTATCTGTTATGGGTTAACGTTGGTTGCCTGAGCGTTCAGGTTTGTTTCGATTTCGTTGGCCAGGTTCTCGGCACCGTTGCTGATGGCGGTACCAACGGCAAGACCAAGGATCACGATTGCAGCTGTCAGGACAACGAAGTCAACAGTAACAGCGCCTTCTTCGTCGTTGTGGAACTTTTCGATAAACTTAAGCATTTTTAATCCCTCCTCAGGGCAGTCACAGGGTTTATACCTTTCCTCGCAGGGCGCTGACTGTTCATTCAGCCCGACCCGAACTTGGACAACATCTTATACACTCATGATTGGGGCGGGAGTTTGACAACCCTAAAAAATCTTTCGCGTATGAGAGCGGGTTGATTATATGCCTTATAAAGCGTTGAATAACAAGCGCATTTTTGCGATTGAGACATGTCAATATAGCCAAAAAGGTTGCCAATCTGCATGTAATGCATGCGAATCTTACGCGATTGTTTACCAACATTTGGAAAAGTGACGGTTTTCTGCCATTTTTTTCCCAACGACAAAAAAGAGCAGGATCAAAATGAATCACCTTCGCATGTCTGCCGCGGCGCTGTGTGCCTTGCTTGTCGCCGCGCCAGTTTTGGCCGACACTGAACAACGGCACGTCGAGCGGCTTCAGCCGGAATTCACTTTCAAGAGCGTCAAGGTACCGACGGGTAGTGCCCGATCACGGATTACCATCCAGATCGATCCGAACGCTCCGCGGCTCGATCCGGTCTACGCAGATCCACCCTCGACGCCGGTAATCACCCCTGATGCTGAGCCGATCCTTCCCTCGACCGGACTGGAATGGTTCTGGTTGGCTATGTCGCCCGATCTCAGTGCGCAGGATCCTGCGCGGTTCAACATTGCATTGCGACATCTCGCCAATCCTCCAAACGGCGAGACTATACCCGCCCCGCGGTTGCAGACGCTCCAGCGGGTGGTCGATAGCCACGGGCTCAGGATTTTGGCCGAGACCGTGGGAACCAGGGTGTCCCCCGCACTTGTTCTGGCCGTGATCTCTGTGGAGAGCGCCGGAAGAGAAACCGCCG
>Ga0207419_1000111_pt1 | contig 63515 bp, 57 predicted proteins | sample ElkSloMetagenome_4_FD_184723 | JGI IMG/M metagenome (GOLD analysis project Ga0207419, IMG submission 184723) | Hot spring microbial communities from Elkhorn Slough, Monterey Bay, USA - MD2A (version 2) | ecosystem: Environmental > Aquatic > Marine > Intertidal zone > Estuary: Microbial mat ...
AATTTGTAAATCTCTTGCAGTTACGTTTTTACATAATACGGGATGAATAGTCCAAAACGGTGTTTCGCTTATAGTAAATTCCTCAAACAAAATGTTTTCGCAATTGATAAATTCTATGCCAGTTGGACGTAAAAAGTGACCTTCTCCAAAACTCGTTGTTCTATGGGAATGCGATTTTTATCTTCTTTTTGTTTGAATTTCCAGTCTAACCAAATCGGTTTACAGTTGCCGTTTATCTTTCCCTTACCAGTAATGGCCAAATTTTCTTTGTCTATTGCGTAAATTAGTGGACTATAATTCATAATGAACGTACCTTCCCAACGTGTTTTTACATTAGGTAAATAATCAGAAGGATTAGGTGAGAAAGTTAAAGTGGCGTTTTCTGATAAATTCAGATTGATGTCAGATTCAAACACAATAGGCCCGTCAAGGTAGTAGTCGCCATCTAAAATGTGGATGACACCGCCACCGGTTTTAGATAGTTTACTCATCGCCTGATTTAAACGCTCTCTGAAATTTAGGCTGTCTTTCAAGACAATGGTATCTGATTTAAAAGAAGGTGGAACAATTTTCTCCATGATATTTGGATAGGTTATATTCAAGCGGTATCAATTTTTGCCTTGGCATAATCAGCTGAAAATTCATTTTTAATAGCTTTTTCATTTTTGCAAGCCCTTAAAATTGAACCGATGACAAGTATTGTTATAAGTCTTCTCATTTGAAAATGCACCTCAACGCCATAAACATCTGCGGTAGCTCCATTTACCGATTGAATCAGTTGAAAATTTTCTACAATGGCATCGTCTGTTATAATAGATTTCTGCTGAAATATAAAATTGTCGATGTTTTTGTAGAAAAAGCCTACACTAAATGTCACCTCTCTTTTAAAATAGTGTTCAAATAACAAATCAAAGTTTCTGGCAAAAGCAGGAATCAAATCAGGATTCCCTCGTCGTACTTCTCCATTAGCAAAGTTTCGAATTTCCGATGGAACCAAATCAACAAAATTTGGTCTTGCAAAAGATTAAAAATAAGAAATTCTTAGATTGGTTCTGTTGGTAAGCTTATATCTAAAGCTAGCGCTTGGTAACCAAAATCATAATCCAGACCACCTTCCACACTGTTGGATACTATTTCAACTGTAATCAATTGATTGATTACGTTTCCAACGTATGATGTCCTAAAACTTTCAACACGTGCACCAAATACATCACTTAGTTTTCCAAAATCTACTTTTGCCTGTAGATAACCTGCAACGACATCTTACTGTGTGTCGTATGTTTCTGATTCTGTATTAAAAAAGGTAGCTATCTGATCTATTAGGTACAAATCAAAGTTTTCTCTAAAATGCCTTGCTGCTCTGCTGGGTGATGGAAAACGCCCCATGTCATATCTGCCACCAAAATTGCTTCCCTGTTCGCCGCCCACAACTTGATCCGTAGTATAAACCCCATCATATTCACCATATTCAGTATTATTTAGTCTTCTGGTATTTTCCTGAAAACGAAGTTTGGTACCACCTTTTATACTTGAGGTTATCTTTCCCCAAAGATTAATAGGTTGTTCATAATTAACAAAAAGAAATTGATTAATTCCTGTAATACATCTGGGCTCATCTGATTGATAGCCTCCAAATTCATATAGAGAATAATCATCTACATCTAAATTTCGTGGGATAAAACGCGGAAAGTCTCTTTCGGACAAGTCTATGTCATAAGCTATATTACAAGCTCTAAAAACACTTCTAATACTTGTTTGCTCACGTTTTGATTGGGAAATACTAAAACCGTAATCCAATTCCCCCGAATTCTTAATAATAGGGTTACCACCTAGGGTAAATGTTAAATTCTCTCCCTGTTCCTGAACATCAGCCATATCTCTTATAAAACGCGCTGAGCTGCTTTCTGCTGATCCCGCAACTAAAGGGTTACCGGCTTCCTGAAAATCTTCTCTTGCACGAAATCTAATCCTGTAACGTTCACTTTCATCTCTCAAGGCATTGTAAGAACTCGTAATACATATTTTTGAATTATCAGAAAATTTATAATCTAAAGTTACTTTGGCACCAATACGTGTTCTTAAATTAAGAAGAGGTCTCAATTCAAGCTCGTTCAATACTATAATTTCCTAAGGGCTACTGGATGGACCGGATTCTACTCTTCTCCAGTTTCCTTCAAATCTTTCTTCTCCATTTACAGTATTATAAAAACTACCACCAACAATAATTCCGAATTTATCATTTTTAGAACGCTTATCATATTACAGTTTTAATCTGAAACTACCTCGATCAAAAATAGTGGCATATCCACCAGCTATTGAACCTTTAAATTTGCCATATTTACTTCTTGCTGTTGGCGTTCTAAGGTTTACAGCACCACCTATGCAGCACCATCATTTTCTGGGAGTAGCGTTTTTGAAATTTCTAAGGAGGATAATAATTCTGCAGGTATAAGATCTAAAATTTCTGTTCTATCATCTCCGTCTGTTGTTGGCAATTGTGCACCATCAATACTAACTGTGGTGTAATTTCTCGGTGTACCTCGAACCCTGATGTTGGCGCCTTCACCGTTGTTTCTTTCTATATTCACACCTGCCACTCTTTGTAAAGCTTCAGACACATTAATGTTAGGGAACTGGTTTATAACGTCTGCAGACACAATTGTTTTTATCTGGTCTGAATTTTTTTGTTGGTTGTATGCTTTTTGATGGCTTTCGATAGAAGCCGAAATAATAATCTCTCCGAATTCGTTCGTGGATTCCGTCAACTCTATAGTGCCAAATTAAGATTTTGATGCGCCTGAATTGTAATCTCAATGGTTTTCGTTTCAGAACCTAAATAAATAATTTCGAGTGTATGTGTTCCAACAGGAATTCTTGTAACCTGGAATCTTCCACCATAATTGGAAGCCGCACCAATATTTAATTGCCTTATAATGACAGAGGCACCTGGCAAGACTCCACCAATATCCTTAGAAACAACAACACCTGAGGCTGAGCCGTATTCATCTTGCTCCTGTGTCTATAAGCCCGTAAAAACAACAATAACATAGTAACAGTTGACCTTAATGTCTTATTCATTTCAAACTTAATTAAATAATCCAAAAATTGCGCAATCGATTGCATTATATGCCAATTGTATTATTTGTCAAATTTAAGATAAATAAATTGATAATTAGCTAATACGAATCGTGTTTTTAGTATTTACAGAATTTGAATTTTTCAACATGAAGTCATAACTTAAATTATTGTCTATATTTGTGCATACGATTACACAAAAATGTACAACACAACAATTTGACTATCATATTGAATAAAAAACCAACCATACAAGACATTGCCCGTGAATTGAAAGTCACACCTTCTACTGTTTCTAGAGCTTTGAATGACCACCCAAGAATCAGCGTTGATACAAAAAAAGCAGTTAATAAAGTGGCGACTAAACTAAACTATCAACCAAATCATGTTGCTAGCGCTTTGCGTAAAGGTAATACAAATCTCATTGGCGTTATTGTGCCAAGAATTGATAGTGCTTTCTTTAGCAGCATAATTCGTGGAGTTGAGGGAATTGCCCTTAACAAAGGTTATAACGTTCTTGTTGCGCAAAGCAATGAAGACATAGAACGTGAAAAAAGCGTCATCAAATCATTTATTAACGCCCGGATTGCTGGGGTTTTTGTTTCCTTGGGAAAAAACACCACAGAATTCAATCATTATGAAGAGGCGCAGAAACTTGGCGTACCGGTAATGCAGTTTGATCGGACAACTTCAAAAATTGATTCCAGCCAAGTGGTAATAGATGATTATCGTGGAGGTTACGATGCTACCAATCACTTAATTGAAATGGGCTGTAAAAATATCGTACATCTTACAAGCTTACAGAGTAACAATATATATAAAGAACGGCAGCGAGGATATATTGACGCACTGGTTGAAAATAGCATTGACATCAACGAGTCCTTGATTATTAAAGGCGATATGCTTCAAGAACAGGGTATTGCGGCAGTTTCGAATATACTCTCGAAAGGTAGTTATGATGCGATATTTAGTTCCTCTGATTACTCGGCTTTAGGTGCGCTTCAAGTCTTGAAAGAAAAAAAGATTAAGATTCCAGAAGAGGTCTGCGTGGTTGGTTTTTCCAACGAAAAATTCACCGATTTGGTTGAACCATCTCTTTCTACTGTTAACCAATTTCCCGAAACTATGGGTAAAACGGCCACTGAACTTTTTTTTAATCAAATAGAATTGAATACTACCGATACGGTTCCACATAAAATCGTTTTGCAACCCAATCTCATAATTAGAGATAGCTCCAATCGAAAAAAAACATAGAATGAAAACCTTCATAAACGAGCATTTTTTGCTGAAAAGCGAATACGCCAAAGTACTTTATCACGATTACGCTTCAAAACTACCCATAATAGATTACCACAACCACCTCATTCCAAAAGTTTTGGATGAGAACATTAATTTTGAAAACGTCACCCAACCTTGGCTCTATGGTGATCATTACAAATGGCGAGCCATGCGAACCCTCGGTATTGACGAAAGTTTCATTGTGGGCAACGCCAATGATTTTGAAAAGTTCAAAGCTTGGGCCAATTGCGTACCGAGTACTATACGTAACCCGCTGTACCATTGGACACATTTAGAACTTTTAAGATATTTTGACATTGATGATCTACTCAATGCGGATAGCGCCGAATCGATATACAAAGACACAAAGTCAAAGCTTCAACAAAAATCGCACTCACCTATCGGACTTTTAGAGCAAATGAACGTAGATTCGCTCTGCACCACAGATGACCCGATTGATAATTTAGTTCATCATAAAAATTTAGCCGATAATAATTCAAATATTAAAGTTTATCCCACTTTTAGACCAGATAAGGCCTATGCCGTCAAAGAAGCCACTTCATATATAGAATATCTCGAAAGATTGGAGGACGTGAGCGGCGTAAGCATAAATTCATTCGGCGATTTATTGAATGCGTTATCGAAACGAACGGATTATTTTCACAGCCTTGGATGCCGATTGGCTGACCACGGACTTGAAAGACTAGTCTATTTCAAAAACGATGCGTTTGATATCGAGTCTTTATTCAAAAAACTCAAGGACAAATCGCAACTCACAAAAACAGAACAGGATTTCTACGCCTATAATGTATTGCAGCATTTGTGTAAATCTTATAGTAATTACGGTTGGGTGCAACAGTTTCATCTTGGTGCATTACGGAATACTAACGCTAGGATGATGGGTAAGTTAGGACCTGACACCGGATTTGATTCGATTGGCGATTTCAGCCAAGCACAAGAAATGGGGCTATTTTTCAATGCTTTGGAGACTACAAATCAGCTTGCGAAAACAATAATTTACAATCTCAATCCTTCTGATAATGAAGTATTTGCAACCATGACCGGAAACTTTAACGACGGCAGCATAAAAGGTAAAATGCAATTTGGTAGCGCATGGTGGTTTTTGGATCAAAAGGATGGTATGGAAAAACAAATCAATGCGCTTTCCAATTTGGGCTTACTTTCTTGCTTTATTGGTATGTTGACTGATTCCAGGAGTTTGCTTAGTTTCCCTCGACACGAATATTTCCGCAGGATACTTTGTAATCTTTTTGGTGAAGATGTCAAAAACGGAGAGCTGCCTTGGGATGAAGAATGGTTGGGGAATCTAGTTACCGATATCTGCTACAATAACGCTAAAAATTACTTCGGTTTCTAAACGTTTTTCTGAGAAATGAAAGCAAGGCAATTCCCAGTAAAAGTCATTCAATTCGGTAAGGGAAATTTTTTAAGGGGTTTTTCAACCTGGATGGTTGAAATCTTGAATAGGGAAACTGATTTCGGGGGTATGGTTGAAATCGTTGAAACCTTCGACACTAGAAAGTCGGAGCAATTGGTTTTACAGGATTTTAAGTATCATGTTACTGAGAGGGGTGTTGAAAGCGATAAGGTTATTGAAAGGATTACTTTAGTTCAATCTGTGTCTGGTTTGACCAATCCCTCAAAATTAGTTGATGAATTTTTAAAATTAGCCCTAGAACCAGAACTAAAATTTATTATATCAAATACTACAGAAGCGGGAATTGTTTTCAAACAAGATGATAATGAAAAAAGTCAACCTAAGACCTTCCCTGCTAGATTAACCGCTTTATTATTCCATAGATACGAGCATTTTTCAAATTCGCAAGAGAAAATTTTTATATTACCCTGTGAATTAATCGACAATAATGCGGATGCTTTAAAAGAAATAATCCTGAAGTATTGTCAATTATGGAAACTATCCAAAGATTTCACTTATTGGCTTGATAACAAAATTGTGTTTTGCAACACGCTTGTTGATCGTATCGTCTCAGGTTACCCTAAAGCACCTGAAGCATTTAAGAAAAAAATGGATTTTGAGGATAAACTTATGGTGGAATGTGAGCCCTTTCATATTTGGGCAATTGAGAATAAGGGTAATTTACACCACTATTTTCCTGTAAACAAAACCGAGCTTAACGTTCAATTTGTTCGAGATATAAAGCCTTACAAAGAAATAAAAGTGCGTATTCTAAACGGATGTCATACAGCTATGGTGGCAATTGGAATGCTGAATAACATAAGAACGGTAAAAGACTTTATGTCAAATCAAGACCTTAAACTTTTTCTCGATGATATGTTGGCTTACGACATTTTACCAACCTTGTCAGATTATAAAACAGACGCAATTGATTTCAGAAATCAGGTTTTTGATCGTTTTGAAAATCCGTTTTTAGAGCATGAATTGAGTACAATTCAACTTAACTCAATTTCAAAATTCAAGAGTAGGTTATTACCCCCTTTAAAGGATTATCTTAACAAAAATGGTGAATTGCCAAATTATATCCCCACGGTTCTGGCACATTTACTCTGGCTTTATAAAGATGACAAATCGCCCTTGGGGATTCAGCTAAAGGATGAAGAGCACATTATGAACATTTTCAAATTAGCTTGGTCAGAAAATAATATTGAAATGGCAGTAAGTAGCCTACTCGGGAATGAAAATTTATGGGGAGAAAATCTTCTGTTAATCAAAGGCCTTTGGGAAGTCGTTATTGCTCATACTGATAAATTGAGCAATGACGGTGACTTTTAGAATTTATTAAATGAACATATAAAGTCAAATATATAAGTCTAATTATTGGGCCAATATTGTTTTATTGACACAACTATACTTCTATCCAGATAGACTTTCCAAGGAGGGTGTTTCTGTATTGGCAAGTGCGTCGTGGATTGCGATTTGGTGGATTACCGAAGCAATCCCTATTTCGGCCACAGACTTATTGCCACTTGTACTTTTTCCTTTAACTGGTGTCAAGCCAATTGATGCCTTGGGCAATTCATTTTCAGACAAAATGATTTTTCTGTTTCTTGGTGGTTTTATCATTGCTGTCGCCATAGAAAAATCAAATTTCCACAAATGTATCTCACTAACTATAATTAATAAAGTAGGTGAATATTGGAACAGAGTGATTTTGGGGTTTATGCTAGCTACTTCATTTCTTAGTATGTGGATAAGCAACTCTACAACAGCTGTGATAGTTCTTCTAATAGCATTGTCTCTCATAAACCATTTGAATGTTGAAGTTTTATCCCAAAGTAAAATGAGCCGCTCATTGATGCTCGCAATTGCCTATGGTTGCTCAATTGGGGGTATTGCAAGGTTAATAGGCACGCCTACAAATCTTATTTTTGCGGGATATATTAAGCAAAATTACTGTATAACAATCACCTTCATGGAGTGGATGTCCATAGGGCTTCCTTTCTCTATGATAATGCTAGTCATTGAATGGTTTTATCTCACGAAAATAGTGTTTAGAACAAAAAACATTATAATTGCGAATGGTGCTGCCAATATCAAAAAGGAACTGGATAAACTTGGTAAGATGGGTTACGAAGAGCCTATGGTACTTATTCTTTTTGTTAATACAGCAATTTTATGGATTTCGAGAAAATATCTCATAGAGCCTTTTATTGGTGGTACTAGTAATGCGCTTATTGGTATTTTGGGAGCACTGGTACTTTTTATAATTCCTTAGCCGAAAAAATCCCAAAGGTTGGGAATTATAGATTGGCGCGATGCCGAGACTATTCCTTCGGGCATATTGTTACTTTTCGGTGGTGGTTTGGCATTTGCGGCCGGATTCCAATCAAGCGGACCGGCCTTATGGCTAGGAGAGCAGTTAAAAGTATTCGGAATATTCCTAACTATTTTTATGATACTGGCAATAATCACCACGATAAATTTTTTGACAGAAATAACCAGTAATGTTGCTACCGCTGCGATGCTTATGCCCATACTCGGCGCTCTTGCCCTAACAATTGAAGTTCATCCATACATTTTAATGGTTGCCACTACCATTTCTGCGTCCTGCGCTTTTATGCTACCTGTATAGCCACACCACCCAATGCGGTTGTTTTTAGTTCTGGCCTCCTGAGCATTCCAAATATGATTCGGGTAGGGTTTAGGATGAACATAATTTCAATAGCAATCAGCACGTTGATAATTTATTTTGTTCTACCCGTTCTTTGGGGCTTTGAAATTGAACTTATTCCCCTGAAAGCTTTAGGAATTTATCAATTTTAATTACGCGAGTATAATTTTATCAAGATGAGTAATAGAAATTAAGTGGGAAGCTTAAAGATAAATTTAAAATATCCAAAAATTTACCATGAAAGCAGACTATTATTACCATGCTACGCGCTATTTTACCTTACGAATTTCAGCAAGAATGGGTATGGCCTTGGATTCTGGGTCTGACCACGTTGGGTTTAGGACGGTGGTCGCAGCTGAAATGTTTCGAAAATATAATGATTAGTTTGAAATATGATTTATAAAAAACTACTGAATACTAGAACGTCTAAAATTCGGTCATGAAGGGTAGGGAATTGGCTGTGCCGAGTCCCAATATCAACATTTTAGGAAAAGTCAAAGATATGGCGTTGCTTTTTTGTTTTTAGAAAGTTGTTTTGAATGCGGGCAGCCCTAAACGGGAATTGGCTGAGCCCAGTCCCAAGTTCAACATGTTGAGAAAAGCCAACGCTGCTGCGTTGCTTTTTTGTTTCCAGAAAGTTGCTTTGAATACGGGCAGCCCTAAACGGGAATTGGTTGCGCCGAGTCCCAAGTTCGACATGTTGAGAAAAGCCAACGCTGCTGCGTTGCTTTTTTGTTTCCAGAAAGTTGCTTTGAATGCGGGCATTCAGCAACTTTCTGGAAACAAAAAAGTCAGCACTTTCGTGCTGACTTTCCATCTGTACTGAAGACGGGACTTGAACCCGTACGACCTAAACGGTCATTGGATTTTAAGTCCAACGTGTCTACCAATTCCACCACTTCAGCAGCATCACGCCGACCACGTGCTGTTGATAATTTTGAGCGAAAGACGGGATTTGAACCCGCGACCCTCACCTTGGCAAGGTGATGCTCTACCCCTGAGCTACTTTCGCGTTAACAAAAAGACCTAATTTAGCCTAATTGCGCCTGCCCGTTGGTAGACAGGGATGCAAATTTAAGACTTTTCTCAAAAATGCAAAGGCTTTTCTGCAATATTTACGCCTGTTTCTTTTTTAATAGCATGCGCTTTATTTCGTTCAATTTCATTAAAGCCTCTACGGGCGTTAAGGTGTTGATATCAATATTTACGATATCCTCTCTAATACGCTCCAAGAGCGGGTCATCTAAGTTAAAGAAGCTAAGCTGCATGTCGTTGTTTAGTGTCTTTACCTTATCGGTAAGCTCTTCACTGCTGTGCGATTTTTCAAGTTGCTTTAAAATCTTGTTTGCACGATGAATGACTTGTTGTGGCATGCCTGCCATTTTGGCCACGTGAATCCCAAAACTGTGCTCACTGCCCCCCTTTACCAGTTTTCTAAGGAATAAAACGTTATCCTTTAGTTCCTTAACCGAAACGTTATAGTTTTCAATACGCTCAAACGTTTCAGACATCTCGTTCAGCTCGTGGTAATGCGTAGCAAACAATGTTTTTGCCCTACTTGGGTGTTGGTGCAAATATTCACTTATGGCCCATGCAATTGAAATACCATCGTAGGTGCTGGTGCCCCGACCTATTTCATCTAAGAGCACTAAGCTTCTGTCTGAAATATTATTTAAAATTGAGGCGGTTTCATTCATTTCTACCATAAAAGTAGATTCACCCATTGAAATATTATCGCTGGCACCAACCCTTGTAAATATCTTATCGGTTAGCCCTATGGTCGCTTTTTCGGCTGGTACAAAACTTCCCATCTGTGCCAGAAGAACAATAAGGGCCGTTTGGCGTAAAATTGCCGATTTACCAGACATGTTGGGCCCGGTAATCATTATGATCTGTTGTGTTTCCCTGTCTAGGAAAACATCATTGGCTATGTAGGGCTCGCCGTGAGGCAACTGCTTTTCTATTACTGGGTGGCGACCGCCTTTTATATCTAAAGCATAATCTTCACCCAAATCTGGGCGTTGGTAATTATTCTCGGTGGCCAGTTGCGAAAAACCACATAGGCAATCCAGTTCAGCAACAAGAGCTGCATTATGTTGAACGGGGTTTATATAGCGCACCATATCGTTTATCAATTCTGAAAACAATTGCTGCTCTATTTGCAAAATTCGCTCCTCTGCACCGAGAATCTTAGCTTCATATTCCTTTAGTTCTTCGGTAATATAGCGCTCTGCACTCACTAAGGTCTGCTTTCTAATCCAGTTTTCAGGAACTTTGTCTTTATGGGTATGCCTTACTTCAATGTAATAACCAAACACATTATTTGAAGCTATTTTTAATGACGTGATGCCGGTAGCCTTACTTTCCCGCTCCAACATGTCATCGAGATAGTTTTTACCTGAAGTCGAAAGATTCCGCAGCTCTTTTAATTCAGTTGAAAATTCTGAGCAAATTGAATGTCCTTTGAGAATATTAACAGGGGCGTCTTCATTTAAGGTCGTTTTGATGCGCTCTCTTAAAGCCTCACAGGAATCGATGGCTTTCCCAATAGCTGACAGTGAACGATTTTTTGATGCTGAAGCTATGATTTTAATAGGTATAATGGCATCGAGCGCATTTTTAAGCTGTACCACCTCGCGTGGACAAATTTTTGCAGTAGCCACCTTTGAAATCAAACGCTCAATATCCCCAATTTGTTTGAGCTGCTGCCGAAATTTTGATAACAATATTGCATCCTCCTTTAAGAAAGATACCACCTCGTGACGTTCGTTGATTTTCTTTAAATCCACAAGCGGCAGTGCCATCCAACGTTTCAATAGCCTCCCTCCCATTGATGAGATGGTTTTATCAATCACATCAATAAGTGTGATAGCATTTTGATTGGTAGATTGGTAGAGCTCCAAATTCTTAATTGTAAAACGATCCATCCAGATGTGTTCGCCCTTATTTAATCTCTTTATGGAGGTTATATGTTTTAATCTGTGATGCTGGGTCTCCCCGAGATAATGGAGAATAGCCCCAGAGGCTACGATGCCCTCATATAAATCCTCGACTCCAAAACCCTTTAATGATTTAGTGTTGAAATGCTTAAGTAAGGTCTCATTGGCGTAATCGTCCTTAAATATCCAATCCTCAAGATAGAAGGCATGAAAATCATTACCAAAACAATCTCTAAACTCATTTTTTTTGGGTTTGGCAACTAAGACTTCACTCGGCCTGAAATTCTGCAAGAGCTTATCCACGTATTCGATATTTCCTTGAGACATAAGAAATTCTCCGGTTGAAACATCCAAGAAAGAAACACCCATATATTGAGGCCCAAAATCAACTGCGGCTAAAAAGTTATTGGTTTTTGAGTTAAGTATATCATCATTGAGCGCCACACCAGGGGTCACCAGTTCGGTAACTCCACGCTTTACAATTTTTTTTGTTTGTTTGGGATCTTCGAGCTGATCACATATAGCAACGCGGCAGCCTGCTTTCACTAACTTGGGCAGGTATGAATTTAGGGAATGGTGCGGAAATCCCGCCAATTCGGTTTCACTCTCGCTGCCAGCACCACGCTTGGTTAAAATAATGTCAAGAATCTTCGAGGCCTTAATAGCATCGTTCCCAAATGTTTCGTAAAAGTCACCTACACGAAACAACAATAGGGCATCAGGATATTTTGCCTTAATTGTATTGTACTGCTTCATTAAAGGGGTTTCCTTTTTTACTTTTTTTGCCAAGGGAATTGCTTATTTTTGAATAAAATTACGCCTCCGAAAGGTACTTATATTCCATTATTTTTAGAAATGGATTGAGAAGAAGTTGTTTACATGTGTTGATAACCTTATTAAAAATAACCCACTGCAGCAAATCCCTTAGATCTTAAAAAGCTGAAAGGTTTAATATATAAAATTTGAAGCGAAAATTAAAAAACAGCGAACTTGACCGACTGGATGCCGAGGCATTTAAATCAGCTAAAAAAGCTCCCATAGTTATTGTATTAGACAACATTAGAAGCCTAAACAACATAGGCTCTGTCTTTAGGACCGGCGATGCCTTTTTAATTGAGACCGTCTATCTATGCGGGATTACGGCTACACCGCCTCACAATGACATTAGAAAAACCGCATTGGGGAGTACTGAAACGGTAACCTGGACATACGCCGAAAAAACCATTGAACTTATTGACAAATTGAAATCGGAGGATTATACAGTTATAGCAATTGAACAAGCTAAAGATGCAATTATGCTGAACGATTTTCAAGTACGTACCGATAAAAAATATGCGCTTGTTTTTGGCAACGAAGTTAAGGGCGTATCCCAAGATGTGGTGAATGCCAGTGATGCCGTCGTCGAAATCCCACAATTCGGCACGAAACATTCCTTGAATATTTCGGTGAGCTGCGGGATTGTTGTCTGGGATATTTTCAGCAAACTTCAGGCGTGTTGATTATTGATTTAACTCCTTAAGACTTAAATAACAACGTGCAATTGACCTTAATGGTAAAAAGCAAGGTAGCCTATTTAATGGTGCATCCCGCAAGGTTTTTCACAAAAATAAGTCACTTAATAATTGACATTATAGTACAAGTCATTGCGATTTGGCTGCTATGTGGTGCAATCACAATTGCAACTTAATTCAGTTCAACATCCAAAAGCAAGGCGTTATTAGCAAAATTTCAACTGCTTTGATTACGTTTTAACTAATAGTAAAATAGATTTGCCGGCGATTTAAAGTTATTTGGTGGATATTCAATAGAACAAATCTGTAGGGAAAGTGATGTCGAGTAATTTTAAGTCATAGAAAGTATGCCGCAATCGACCCACGAGAATAAACATTAACATGTTCATGCCTATAGAGTAGCGTTATAAAGATAAATCTTACAATAGGTCATACCATATACGAGCCTAGTTTGCGGGTGAGCATTACATGCCGAAAGCGCTATTATGAAGCGTGGTATGCCAATAATACAGTTAAGCCTAAATCCTAAAGTAAAATCCAAAACCTAAAAATCAAAACTATACCGACAACGGTAAATTTATAGATTAACTAAAAAAACGCTTTCATAGAATTTCTACAAAAGCGCTTTTCAACTTAAACAAAACATAGTCGCTGGTAAAATGGTCGTCGGTTATTTTTATAATGGGTGCTATGTTATAAATACACCACCACAACTTTAAAAACCGGCTAAAATACATTATCAGCTACCGCACATCAAGCAGTCATCGCCCTCAGCTTCCTTGGCCTGGGTAATTAACGCTTTCATTTCCTCAGCGCTCATAGGTTCAACATTTATTCCTTGCTCTGGTGCTAATACCGTTTTTTTGGCAAATTTTTCAGCAGTCTTTGCTGCTTGTTTTTGCTGTTTCTCCTTAATTGCGCTAGCTTCAGCTTGAGACACCTCAACTACTGCCGCTGCCTCAGGAACCTGTTGCTCTTTCTTCTTATTTGATAAGGTAAACTTAATCGCATCAACCGCGCTTTTAGTTCTTAAGTAGTACATACCTGTTTTTAAGCCACTTTTCCAGGCGTAGAAATGCATTGAGGTCAACTTGGCCATGGTGGCGCCTTCCATAAAGAGGTTAAGGGACTGGGATTGATCAATAAAGTAGCCTCTATGTCTAGACATATCAATAATATCCTTCATGCTCAATTCCCAAACTGTTTTATAGAGTTCCTTGATATCTGCAGGGATTTCCTCAATGCCTTGGATTGAGCCATTGGCGCGCATGATGTCCTGTTTGAGGTTTTCGTTCCAGAGACCTAGCTCCACTAAATCTTCAAGTAAATGTTTATTAACCACAATAAACTCACCTGAAAGCACCCGTCTTGTATAGATATTTGAAGTATAGGGCTCAAAACACTCGTTGTTTCCTAAAATCTGTGAGGTTGATGCGGTTGGCATTGGAGCCACCAGCAATGAGTTTCTAACGCCGTATTTCCTAACGTTTTTTCTGAGTTTGCCCCAATCCCATCTTCCGCTTAGCTCTTCGTCTTCTATTCCCCAGAGGTTATGCTGAAATTCTCCTTGGCTTATTGGCGAACCTTCATAGGTTTCGTAAGCACCATCTGCTTTAGCCTCTTCCATACTTGCAGTTACGGCCGCATAATAGAGCGTCTCGAAAATTTCCTGATTTAAGGTTTTGGCTTCGTCTGATGTAAATGGCAATCTTAGGCTAATAAAAGTATCAGCCAAACCTTGAACGCCAAGACCAACTGGTCTGTGGCGAAAGTTGGAGTTTTGTGCCTCAATCACTGGATAGTAATTTCTATCTATAACCCGATTTAGGTTTTTTGTAACCCGCTTAGTTATACGAAATAGTTCCTTATGGTCAAACTCGCCGTTTTTAACGAACATTGGCAAGGCGATTGATGCTAAATTACAAACCGCTACCTCATCTGGGGAGGTGTACTCCATAATCTCGGTGCATAAATTTGAAGAACGGATTGTACCCAGGTTTTTTTGGTTCGACTTTCTATTGGCCGCATCCTTATACAACATATACGGCGTGCCTGTTTCAATTTGTGACTCGAGGATTTTTTCCCAGAGTTCACGCGCTTTTATGGTTTTTCTACCTTTTCCTTCTGCTTCGTATTTTAAATATAGTTTTTCAAATTCTTCGCTGTGCGCTTCAGGTAATCCAGGACACTCATTGGGGCACATCAAGGTCCATTCCCCGTTTTCCTGAACGCGCTTCATGAACAGATCTGAAATCCACATAGCGTAAAACAAATCGCGGGCCCGCATTTCCTCCTTACCGTGATTTTTCTTTAAATCAAGGAAATCAAAAATATCAGCGTGCCAAGTTTCAACGTAAATGGCAAAACTACCCTTACGCTTACCGCCACCTTGGTCAACGTATCTTGCGGTATCGTTAAAAACTTTCAACATTGGCACGATTCCGTTTGAGGTCCCATTAGTTCCAGCAATATAACTACCTGTTGCCCTCACGTTGTGGATTGCCAAACCTATACCTCCGGCAGATTGTGAGATTTTAGCGGTTTGCTTTAGGGTATCGTAAATACCATCTATACTATCCTCTTTCATGGTTAACAGAAAACAGGATGACATCTGCGGCTTTGGCGTACCAGAATTGAAAAGTGTGGGTGTAGCGTGTGTAAAATATTTTTTGGACATGAGCTCGTAAGTCTCAATGGCAGCATCCAAATCGTTTAAATGAATCCCTACTGAAACTCTCATGAGCATGTGCTGGGGACGTTCAGCAATCTCTCCATTTAGTTTCAACAAATACGAACGCTCCAAGGTTTTAAATCCAAAATAATCGTAATTAAAATCCCGGTTATAGATAATGGTTGAATCCAACTTCTCTTTATTATCCATAACGACCTTATAGACCTCATCAGATAACAATGGCGCTTTTTTCCCCGTTCTGGGGTTTACGTAAGTATAAAGATCGTACATGACCTCACTAAAGGTCTTTTTTGTGTTTTTGTGTAAATTAGAAACAGAAATCCTCGCCGCCAATTTAGCGTAATCGGGGTGTGCAGTGGTTAAGGTCGCAGCAATTTCTGCTGCCAGATTATCCAATTCACTGGTGGTTACGCCATCGTACAGGCCTTCAATAACTCTCATGGCAACCTTTACCGGGTCCACCAACTCGTTAAGGCCATAACACAATTTACGCACTCTCGCCGTAATCTTGTCGAACATCATAGGCTCTTTTCTTCCGTCTCTTTTTACTACAAACATAATTTTACACGTTGTTTTTGTTCTGAAATTACACCTTTTCAGAAATAGATTAATTAAATGAATATTTAGGCTTGAAACAGTCTGGGTTGAACTGTTCAAGATTTAGAATTAGTTGGACTTAGAGACGAGGCACCCAGTCTTCGTTTCGGAAAATGCCAGAACCTAGACTATAAATCAAAAAATATATTGAGTATCCCCTTACCTGCAACTCGTTTCAGCGTTGGGACCGTGGCTCATTAATTCTAGAAATCAGCATCAAAGCTGAATTTATCTTTCTCTTCCTCTTTGTTGAGCACACCAGCTTTTTGGTATTCTGAAACACGTTTTTCAAAGAAGTTGGTTTTTCCCTGTAACGAAATCATATCCATAAAGTCAAACGGATTAGTGGAGTTGTATTCTTTCTCACACTCCAACTCGGTCAACAATCTATCGGTTACAAACTCCAGATATTGTGACATCAACTTGGCATTCATCCCGATAAGACTTGCAGGCAAAGACTCGGTAATAAATTCGCGCTCAATATTTAAGGCATCTATTAGAATTTCCCTAATCCGCTCTTTTGGCACCTTATTTACTAAGTGTTTGTTGTGCAGGTGCACCGCAAAATCTGCATGCACGCCCTCATCCCTTGAAATTAATTCGTTAGAAAAAGTTAAGCCCGGCATAAGCCCACGTTTTTTCAACCAAAATATAGAACAAAACGCTCCAGAAAAGAAAATACCCTCTACCGCTGCAAAAGCAATCAATCGCTCAGCAAAACTGGGTGATTCAATCCATTTAAGCGCCCAGTCTGCCTTCTTTTTAATCGCAGGGAAGTTTTCAATAGCATTAAAAAGCAGATCTTTTTCCTTTTCATCCTTAACGTAGGTATCGATAAGAAGTGAATAGGTTTCGCTGTGGATGTTTTCCATCATGATCTGAAAGCCGTAGAAAAATTTGGCCTCACTATACTGCACTTCGTTCACAAAATTTTCGGCAAGGTTTTCATTTACTATACCGTCACTAGCTGCGAAAAACGCAAGAATGTGCTTAATGAAATAACGTTCATCATCACTGAGCTTGTTTTTCCAATCGGTAAGATCTTGATGAAGATCAATTTCTTCCGCAGTCCAAAAACTAGCCTCAGATTTTTTGTACCATTCCCAGATATCATGGTGTTGAATTGGAAAAATTACGAATCTATCTTTGTTTTCCTGTAAAATGGGTTCTGTGGCTTGAGACATATTTTTATGGTTTTTGTGTTTCTTTCTTAAATGGATATTTCGCTCGATTCGGGACTAACAAAGATTGAAAAATAGATGCTTCAAATCGAATATTAAACGCAAACCTTTTCAACAAGTTTTTAACATGGCTGGTTTTGCCCATAAAATTAAAATTTTGTTAATTTTAAGTATATATATTTGACTGTCAATTACTTCAATTTATTTTTATTTGTACTAATTATCCTATTAAATGCGGGTTCAACAGCGATGTTTCCTATGTTTTTAAATAAAAAAAGAGCGTTTATCAAAACGCTCTTTTTTTCCCTAATACATAATAACTAACTAAAAAAAACTATTTGTAATGTAAAACTTTTAGCTTGAAACTTTAATGATAAAATTATATCCTGTCACCTCGCTCAATCATTTTTGATAAAATAGGCAATCCCCACAATTGCTATTTAAATGATTGTACTTTAGTTTCGTTTTCAGTACAAATATTACTCAAAAGTTTAAGGCATGAATTGAACTTTGTGTAACTGGTCGCTAAAACTGTATGGTTAGACTAATGTACCTCTATCCAAAAAATCTGTGCACAGACTTAAAAGCCTATATGGGTATCCCTTTTAGAAATTTTTTAAATTAGCCTTAGTACACACCAAATCAAACTAATCACACAACTCTGTATTGTGTATTAAGCAATTAAGTTTATTTTTATTGATTGTTGCCATTGCATTTTATTGGGATTTTAAGTGTAACTTTTGGACTAAAAATTAAGCGATTATGATTAAAGCCATAATAGTCGATGATGAAGCGAAAGCGATTCAAGGTTTATCCTGGGAGCTAAGCAATTTCTCCAGCCATATTAAAATTATAGAGACCTTTACCTCGCCCGAGGAGGCCATAGATTATCTTAAAGGCTACCAACCCGACTGTTTATTTTTGGATATCCAGATGCCTACCATGGACGGTTTCCAATTCCTGGAAAAAATTGACAATAAGGATATTGCCGTTGTAATTACGACCGCTTACGATGAGTATGCCATAAAGGCCTTAAAAAACGAAGCGTTAGACTATCTTTTAAAACCAATTGATACCGATGAGCTCGAACATACCGTAAAACGCATAGAGAAATTTAATACCAGAGTCAACAGCTTTAACCAGATTGAAGCCGCATTAGAATCGTTTAGCGAGCGATTCAACAAGAAAAAAATAAGCATCAACGCTGATGGAAAAATGCTGTTTCTTAATATTGATGAAGTGATTTTTGTAGAATCAGATGGAAATTACTGTACCATTCACACTACAGCTAAACAAAAAATCGTAATCACGAAAAAACTAAAGGAAATGAATGCCATACTACCCGAAGAGCATTTTTTTAGAATCCATAATTCGTTCATCATCAATCTCAGTAAGATTAAGGAGTTTGTAAAGGGCGAGGGCTACGTCTTATTGAGCAGTAACCACAGAATACCCGTTGCTAGACAACGCAAATCGAAATTTTTAGAACAACTTTGAAAATTTCAACAAAGATATATTGGCCGACCAGATGCCTTTTTAAAGACTTCTACACCTTAGTTTTAGTAGCCTTCTTCCCGTTGCTGTTACATGCCCAACAACCTGAAGCGGAGGGTTTTTCTACAAGGATGGAACAGCTCGTGTACAAGCAAGCAAAAACCTATCGAGACATTGAGACCGCACTGAAAGGTTTTAAAAGAGATAGCGTTATGATGAAACACCTCATAGAAAAGTCAAAGCTTGCCAAGTACATACCAGGTGAGATTTATGGTTTGAATGCTCTGGGTGTGATTTACAGAAATATATCAAACTATCAAAAATCAATACAATTACATAAAAAAGCAATTGAACTTTCTGAAACTATTGAAAATACCGAGTTTAAAATAATAAGTCTCAATAATGTCGGGGTAGCTTACCGCCGTATGGATTTAGTAAAACCAGCCTTGGATTTCCATACCGCAGCGCTTGATATTGCCCGTTCTGTTGAAAAAACCAATGAAGTAATTACGTACAATATAGCGGTTTCCCAGAACAGTATTGGGAATATTTATCTCATTTTAGAGCAATACAAATTGGCAATTAAGCAATTTAAAAAAAGCCTAAAGATCGAAAAACAAATGGGAAACCGCCTGGGCCTGGCAATTAATTATCAAAACATTGGTTTTGCGCAAGAGGCACAGGGTAATTATGAAAAGGCGCTTAAAAATTTTAGATTATCTCTGGAATACAATAACCAAATCAATTCAAATTTAGGAAGATCTATTTGCTATAACAGCATTGGTAAGGTTTTAATAAAACAGGACAAGCTTTTTGATGCAAAGATTATAATAGAAAAGGCACTGCAAAAAGCGCTGGTTATAAAAGACCAATTTTATATAGCAACTTCTTACATCAATCTGGGTTGGGTATTAAAAAAAATGGGCAAACACTCCAAAGCTGAATACTATCTCCTAAAAGGCCATGAAGTCGCCAAACGCTTTTCCTTAAATCTCTCTATCGTAGAATCAAGCAAGCATCTTGCAGATCTTTACTCCTTAACAAGCCGTCCCCAGCTGGCCTATGAAGTGTATAAAGAAGGGATTGAACTTGAAAAAACCATAAATAATGATCGTAACCTTCGTTACGTTAATGATGTAATCATCCAATATGAGAATGAAGCAAAAAATCGCCAGATTGCCTTGATGGAAAATAAGCTCGAAATGTTCAATATGCAATTTGAGCGCAACAAGACCATTTTTTGGTATTCAATTTTGGGGCTTTTTATCCTAGCGGCATCGTTGTATGCGGTTTACAGAAACCGAAAGCTCCAACAGGACAAGCAGATATTAACCCTAGAGCAGGACATGCTGCGAAGTCAAATGAACCCGCATTTTATTTTCAATTCCCTAAACTCAATCAAATTATATATCATAAATAACGAGAAACATAATGCGGTTTATTACCTGAACAAATTCTCAAAATTGATTCGTAAAATTTTGGTAGCATCATCTGAAAAGGAGAGTTCATTGGCCGATGAACTAGACACCATGCATCTTTACATGAATATAGAGAATATTAGGTTCTCTAACGAAATTGATTTTCAGGTTTCCGTTGATACCAATATTAATATAAACAACATTAAAGTGCCGTCCTTGATGCTTCAGCCATTTTTGGAAAATGCGCTTTGGCACGGACTTTCATCAAAAAAAGACGATAAAAAAGTTACGGTAAACGTTTTTAGAACCTCAGAGGAATTTGTTGGCATTTCTATTACCGACAACGGTATTGGTCGAGCTCAAGCCCGAAAAATCCAAAACGAAAAGCTCATAAAAAGAAAATCGGTGGGCATTGCAATTACAAAAGCACGATTGGCTAATTTTTCAAAGTCCTATACCAACGATTTCAGCATTAAGATCGAAGATCTTTACGATGCATCAAAAACGGCGATAGGAACTAAGGTCTTGGTAAAGGTGCCCACTGTAAAAAACCCAATATTAAGAACCGCTTAATTACCCATAAGAGCTCCCATCATTGACCCGTAACCTGAAGTATCTATCGTAAAATCCTTCTGCTCTAGCGCTATGCACTCCATGGTCATATTGTTTTTAGATCTCTTTTTATCTTCATAAATCATCATCATCATTAGCCCGTTTTCCGCATATTTTTTCATCCAAGATGCATCCATGTTCTTGGGGATGGTTTTAGGGTTGGCTCCCCACACATTGTTGAAACTCACTGGGGCATCATTTGTAATATATATAGTGACCTTGGATTTTTTGTCTTCACCAATATACCCTTCGCACTCATAACCTAATATCGTTTTAGAATCGATTTTCCTGTATTCCATGGTGTTTTGTTCATTGGCTTCCTCCATCATCTTATTCATCTTCAATTTAGTTTTTTGAACCATCTTCTTACCCATCATTTCCATAAACATAGATGAGACGTTAAGCTCATTATCCATGACCATAAACATATCGCCATCTTGATTTTTGGATTTGGCCATCTCACCGGCATCAAAACCAAAATATTTACCACCATCTGATAAAAAATAAGTCATCTCAAACTCATCTTTCTTGTTGGTCATCTTAAGTTTGTAGGTGTAATCGAAATCGTAAGTGGCGGGAAGCTCAACTTTTGAGGCTTTGCCAAATTGCGCGTTGGTGAACTGTCCTGTAAGGAAGAGTACTAATAAACAACCAATGGTATTTAAATTTTGAATTTTCATGTTATGCGGTTTTATTTATGAATCTGAAATTAAATATAAAATTTAATCTTTTGGTATTCGATGTATTTATGGGTGGTTTAATTGTATTCTCGGTTTAGATTTCGTTTGCGTTAATTAGATTTTCTTTCATGTTAAACCAGATTAAGGCCCTAGCTAGCGCTAAAAATTAGCTTCCTCGGGCTGAGGTGTTTTCATCTCTTTGGTAACCATAGTTTATTATAAGCCTATCCAAATGGTATTGCTATTAGTAATTTGGGGCAAAACCTAAACTTTTTTGTACGCTCCCCAAAAACACTTCGGCAGATTTTAAGGACTTAACGGCCTTGCTGAGTAGAAGTAACTAATCGGGTCTTTTTTTGAATAATTGCTTGATAACCAAACATCATTTTTTTTGAAAAGGAACTAAAATGTACGTTTAAATAAAACAAGTGATTATAATGATTGTTCTAATTAAGGTCTGGTCTGGGATTATTTAACTTTTTGCGCCGTTTTTTCAAGCTCAGCATACCAATCTTCCCCAAATTTTCTAATCAGGGCTTCTTTCACAAATTTATAAATTGGTACTTGCAGTTCCTTTCCCAAGGTACAGGCATCATCGCATATTTCCCATTTGTCATAATTTACCGCAGAAAACTCGGAGTAGTCCTTTACCCGAACAGGATATAAATGGCAGGAAACCGGTTTTTTAAAATCAATTTCGCCTTGATTGTACGCCTCTTCAATGCCACATAACGCGGTTTGTTTTTCATCAAAAATCACATAAGCGCAATCTGCACCTTTTATTAGGGGTGTCTCTAAATCGCCAAAGGCGGTGGTAATATGTGTCCCTTGTTTTTCAATAGCTTCAATCCCTTCTTTTCTGAGAAAAGGTTTCACTTTTGGGTAAATGTCGTTTAAGGTTTTAGTTTCATGCTCTTCAAGAGGAGCGCCAGCATCACCATCTATGCAACAAGCGCCCTTGCATGCAGATAGATTACAGACAAAATCCTTTTTTATAATATCCTCAGAAACAATAGTTTTACCTAACTGAAACATAATCTGTTGCGCTGAAATTTTAGGCAGTAAAAATAGTGAAAGTTTACCATTATTTAACGTTATAAATCTTGACCAATAAACTACTTTTGCCGAAAATTTCAGACCCCATGGATATTCAACTTAATCTAAAGGAAATATTTACCGCTTTTATGGTACTTTTCGCGGTGATTGATATTATTGGCAACGTACCTATTATAATTGATTTACGCAAAAAGGCAGGCCACATAGAAAGTGAAAGAGCCTCTATAATTGCAGGCATAATTATGATTTTATTTTTGTTTTTGGGGCAGACCATACTTTCTCTAATTGGTGTAGGAGTAAACTCCTTTGCTGTGGCCGGTGCTTTCATTTTATTTTTTATTGCGCTAGAAATGATTCTGGGCATAACCCTTTACAAAGAGGATGAGAATACGGCATTGACGGCTTCTGTTTTTCCCTTGGCTTTTCCGCTTATTGCAGGGCCTGGCAGTTTAACAACCCTTCTTTCGCTTAGGGCAGAATATAGAATTGAAAACATCATTATTGCAGTAATCCTAAATGTAATCATTATCTTTATAGTGTTAAAAACCTCAACGCGCATAGAGCGCTTAATTGGACAGAACGGGATTAACATCATCAGGAAAGTTTTTGGAGTGATTCTCTTAGCAATCGCCGTAAAACTTTTTGCCCACAACATTAAGGAACTTTTTGAAATCGCATAACCATATGAATCATGAAAGTATTTAATATCATCGTACTCATCGTAGGGGTAGCTATCATAATCTTTAATATTACAAAGCTTGATTTTGAAGATTTACTTTCAGAGGACAGCCAGGTGGCGCTAATAACGATATTGGCATCTGCCTGCGCCATTCTTCTAATGCAAATTCTTATGATTTCCAAGAAAATTGAGAAAAAAGCCAAGTGATCTAATATCCTTAACTTAAATTTGTTTTGGAGCATTGCTCAAAACTTGAATTTGCTTTTTAAACACAACCTAAAGGATTATCTTTAGATGTTAACGTTTTCCCGATATATTCATTAATGTTTACAGAACCCAGTTTTGAAGAGTTGTTGAAACGGCCAAATGAGTCGTTTAAAATACTCTACATAAACTTTAAAAGCGAATGGCTTGCTTATGCCAAAAGGTTTTCAGTAAGGGATGATGTCGTAATAGATGTTTATCAAGATGCTTTTCTTTGTTTTTATGAGAATTTATTAAGCGGAAAAATCAAGACCCTGAACAGTTCTTTAAAAACTTACATTTTCAGCATCGCGAAATATAAAATCTATGAACATCTTAGGGAAACGTCCAAACTCAGGCTAGTTAAGGCTGAAATGACCTCAAAAATTGGCACAAAAAATTTGAAGCTAACTGATGAGCCTCTCACAGAAAGGGAAAAGCTAGTTAAATCAAGTTTAAAAAAACTGGGTAAACAGTGCCAACAAGTATTGGAAATGTTTTACCTAAGAGGGTTGACTTTAGATGACATCAAGATCTTGGAAAATTACCAAAATACAAATACAGTAAAAAGCCAAAAATCTCGATGCCTAAGAAAACTGAGGTCGCTTGTAAATCGTGAAAATGAATAAAGAGGAGTTGGTATATAAGTATTTTCAAAAAACAATCGATTCTGAGGAACTGGTTGAGTTTGAGCGTTTGCTGTTGGAAGACTATGCTTTTAAGAAACAGGTTGAGTTGGAGAGACAAACTAAGGAAGCGATAATTTCCATTAAAAAAGATGAGCTGAAACATGTTTTAAGACAAGCTGAAAAAGAAACGTCAGGGAAAAAAAGGCTTCCCATCTTTTGGGCGGCCTCTATTGTAATAGGTCTTGGATTTCTAACCTTGTTTTGGCTTAATGGGGGAGACATCGATAACAAGGAACTCTATACAGCGTACTTTGAAGTTTACCCAAATATCATCGCCCCACCAGTTCGTGGCAGTGATAGCATCTCTGAAATTCAAAAAGACTTTATGCCCTACGAAAGGAGGGATTTTAAGTCGGCCTCAACTATTTTTGAACAACGATTTGAGGACACCAATGCGCCCTACTATTTATTTTATCAAGGAGTAAGTGAATTAGAGTTAGGACATACGAACAAAGCGATTTCTATTCTTGAAAAGCACAAAGCCTACCGAGACCGTTTTGAAAGCTACTCAAATTGGTATTTGGCCCTGGCTTATTTAAAAATGGATGATTTGGAAAAAAGCAAAATCCTACTTTCCAACATCATTGCCCAGCAGACCTACAACCATAGTAAAGCTAAGGAGCTTCTCCAGCAATTAGAATGAACTCCCTTACTAAACTTTTAGGGTTTAAGTCCTGCTCTTATTAATTTTGAAAAATACCAAAGCTGCTAAAATTAAAATTGCTAATACAATATACTGTGCCTTATTATTACTTTCAATAAGTGGTGTAGTATCACCAGAAAGTACAAATCCCGCCCAATAGTAGGGATGCTTTAAATTGGTATCATCTGTGTTTTTAAGGTATTCCAGTTTGGCGTTTTTTAAGGCCAAGTCCTTTGGGCTTCCTGATTTGAGGTGTTCGTAAAAGGAAATCATTATTTTTTGGGTTGATAAGTCTGGAGCGCTCCAAAGACTGGATAAAACTGAAGGTACTCCTGCCGAGATAAAGGCAGTGTTCATAGATACGACACCACTACCCGTTTTAAGTTCGCCTACACCCGTATTACAGGCGCTTAATACAGCCAGGTATGCATTTAAATTAAGCCCGTACAATTCTGAAATATAAAGTTCATAATCCTCGGTGCCATCTGTAAATACCAAACTGCTAAGTTCTGCATCCTCATCATCTATAAAAGAATGCATAGATAAGTGCAGTATTGTATAGTCATTAGATAATTCTAAAAAGGATTGTTTTGTAGCGTCATCATTAATAAACATATCACTGTTAGAAAACATATGCCTTATGCCTTTAACTTCCTTTATGGTCCCTTCTAAATAATAAGGCTCTCCCCTAACCGCCAACTGTTCGTCTGTAGGGGCAAAGTGATTATATGAAGGGGCAAATAAAGCCAAATGCCTTTTATGGTTTGGCTTTTCTAAATCGCTATTTGCCTTAATAAAGCTCAATGCTGAAGCGTAGCCAATAGTTGTTTTTTCTAGTAAATATGCATTGTCAATGGTAAGTAATTCAAATGGTAAATAGTGTAAAATATCGTCTGGAATAATATATACAGTGTCAAATTGATTTGCTATTTGAGTTTTACCTAATAACTTGCTGTATAATACATTAGTTTTATCTTTTATACGATTCACAGAAGAGCTAGGGTCTTTTAATAAAATTATGGTCTCTTTGATTTTTTCTTTTAAAGTAGCATAATCTTCAACTTTGTTTATTTTAACTGCTCCACTACCATCAAGTTCAATTCTAAACAGCACATCATTATGTATCTTGAATTTAATGATGTAATTATCTTTAATTCGCTCAAACAGGTTTTCCGTACTCAGCAATTCCACGATTTTATGGTTATTTGTTTTAAGTTTAGACTGTATCTTTTCTAATTTTATCTGCTCTTCAAATAGAAGTTGATTGATACTATCAGAGCGGTTTTTAGAATATAATTTTTTTAAGTTGGTAACATTTGACCTAATCAATCTTTCAGACTTAATTAGTGAATCTACTTCAGTTGCATTAGACTCCCCTCGATTATTTACAAAAGTGTTCAATAAACTTTTGGATTCTATATGTTCTGTAAAAGTTAAAAATTCCCGTATTTCTGTTTCGCCCAATAATCCTTTTGAGGCTTCAGAATAGAAGTACTGGCAAATATTAGAATAAACAGAATTTATTTCATCGTTTAAAACCTCTTTTTTGAGATTTTCCTGAAATTGCCTTTGCGCCATCCAATATAACTTTCTCGTGATTTTAGTATGGGGTGTTTCTGCAAAAGCCTTGGCTATATTTAAAAATCTCTTTGTATCGCTAATGACCGTGCTTGCTCTAAAATGCTCTAACTTCATTTCTTTTATGTCAACATCCTTCTTAGCGTCAAAATAATTTACCAATAGCGTTTCAATATCTTGATAGGCTTGGGTGTAATTTTCTGCTTTGATACTTACTATAATACAGTTTTCCAAAGTGGTTTTTTCAATAAATAGTGGCAGCCCAGATTTGTTTCTTAACTCTTTTAGAATTGCGGATGCTTTATCATATTTATTTTGATATATTAAAATTTTGGCCTCATGCATGTCATATTCCTCTTTAATAAAGTACAGATCTTCTTCTGGGAAAAATTGACGACCGTCTTCGAGAAACGACAAAGCAAGCTCCTGCTTATCCTCTTCGTAATAACTCACTAAATACATATAACTGAGACTAACTAAATCCTTAACGGCATCTGTTAAAACTTCTGGTTTAGCTAATCTTAATATTTCATCTAGATGATACATCATTTGCTTTTCATTATCCAAAAGTCTATATCTATCAATAAAATGATTGTGTAATTTTATCTCTAGACGAATGTCCCTTGTATCAATACCGCGATTTGCATTTTCATCTACGTCGGTTTGATAGACCTGAAATGCTTTTTTAAGATAGTTTAGAGATGTTTGAAATTTTCCGATACCGTTCATGTAATTAGAAAGTCCAAAATATACAGCCATCATTTCGTCAATAGCATGGGCTTCTTCATAAATAACCTGTGCTTTTTTTAAATATTCAAGGAACTTTTTCGGGTCATCGAGAAATCGATATCTGTAAGCTTCGGATAAACCCAAGTAATTATAGCCCAAAAGATTAGCGTTATTTAAATTTAACTCCTCACATAGCGCTACGGCTCTCTGAAACATTTCAACAGATTCATTTAATTTACCTATTTTTCGGTAAGTCGTACCCGCCTTTTGTAAGTTTCTAATAAGTTGTAAGGAATCTATCTTACTACTTTGATATTGATAATCGAGGGATTTTGTTATAAAGTAATCGCTATCTTCAGTATTTCTAAGCTGCTCGGAAAAACCATATAGTAAATTATACGTTTTATATAGCCTCTCTTTAGATGGATTAAAATTCTTTAATTGCTGGGCTTGGATTTTTAAATCATTATAAGCTTCAATTTTTTTAGACTTGCTAAATATTGCTTCATTTCTTGACATTTCCATTAAAAATTCCAAAAACGAGAGGGTGTCCTTTTTTGAAATTCGCGCATTGCCAACAGCCTTTAATCTATATTTGAGCGCTAGGTTAAATTGATTTTTTGATTGAAGTGAATCTGCCACTTCTGTGTAAAATTGCCAATTATCTTGTGCTAATGTTAAGTAAGAACCAAAAACAAAAAAAAAGAAAATATATAATTGTCTCATAAGCGCAGTAAATTAATAGTTTGTCCTCAATCACTTTTCAAAGACATCTAAGATACTATTTTTTAGGTAGTTGGTAATAAAATTATTTACATCAATTAATGATACCTATTTTTACTCTATTTTATCATAATTTAAAACTTAATATATATCATGTACGACGTTTTAATAATCGGCGGTGGCGCAGCCGGAATGTCCTGCGCTTTGGTGTTGGGTTCGGCAAAGCCTAAGGAATTTGCTGTAGATAAGAAAATTGGCATCATTATGCATCAACGCGCATCACACCTTCAAAGTGCCCTCTTTAACAATGTGCTTGGTTTAAAGCCTGGTACCTTGGGTTCTGACATTTTAGAAAGTGGAAAATCTCAACTGCATGAATTATATCCACATGTAGCTCAGATTGAAAAGGAAAAAGTAAAATCGGTTTTGAACATCCCTGGAGGGTTTGAGATAACAACCAACAAAAACAGCTACCAATCCAAACTCGTTGTAGTTGCAGTGGGTTATACTAACCTTGTGAAAATCGACGGACTCCAACAATACCTAGAACCACATCCCAGAGCAGCGGTCGAAAAAGAGCGGATTTGGATGAAAAATGAAAACCACTTGGTTGAACACGGGCTTTACGTTGCAGGTACCATGGCCGGTTGGCGAAGTCAATTTGCCATTGCCTCTGGTAGTGGCGCGCAGGTGGCCACAGATATCCTCACCCTTTGGAATGGAGGCAAGCACACTAAGGTTCATGATAAGATAAAATGATTGTCTTGGAATGCAGGTCTAATTAATCTAGCGCATTTACGCTAATAAAAAAGTATATAATGAGTAAAGAGCAAGGAAATTAATTCAAAAAACCACTTCAAATCTTAAATCCCAAAAGCAAAACCATCATAAGTTCTGCGTATAACGCCTAATATCTTATGTTTCTGTCTTTTGTCTTGTAAGTAGTAGTTTTTAATCCTACTCTTGATTATTTTCATAGACATGATATCCGAAATCCTCGGCACCTTGGCTCAATAAAATAACCTCTTCAATCATTTCATCATCCTCATTAAGGATTTTTTCGGCGACGGTTGAGCCAAAAAGCTGTGCGCCCAATTCAGATTTTATCATTCGTTTTATCTGGTCATGGTAAGCAACAAAGGTTAGGTTGGTGCGTTCTTTTAAGTTTAGATAATCTTGAAACTTTAATACCACGTCATCCTCAATGTAGAAACTTTGAACAAATTCATCTGCGGTGATGTCCTCATAAATGGTGCGGTCGCGGTCAAGTTCTTCAAAAACAAAATTACTCATATACCCGCGGCGTTTAACGTAGTTTAGGGTTTCATTTTGAGCCGAACTGTTCAACGGTATAAAAATATCTGGTATGATACCACCCCCACCATAAACCACTTTGCCCTTAGGAGTCGTAAATTTTAGTGAGTCTGCAAATTTCATATTCTCAGGATGGTCTAACTCACCACTGCTTAAACGTTTATAATAATCTTTATAATATTCCCTACTATTCCCCTTGTCATAGGGTCGTTGGATGGAACGGCCTGTTGGTGTATAATATCTTGAGACAGTAAGTCTAACCGCACTGCCATCACCAAGGGACATCTCGCGCTGCACGAGACCTTTGCCGTAACTTCTGCGGCCAACAATAGTTCCCTTGTCATTATCCTGTAATGCACCGGCGACGATTTCACTGGCCGAAGCTGAACTTTCGTTTATAAGAATATAGACATCACCATCTTCAAAATCACCTTCATCTGTGGCGTAGCTTTTTTCAACTTTACCTTTTTTGTTTTTGGTAAACAGAATGAGCTTATCGTCTTCAAGAAATTCATCTACAATCTGTTCTGCAATCCCTAGAAAGCCACCAGGGTTATCCCTCAAGTCCAAGGTTAATTTTGTGGCACCCTTATCCTGAAGCCTATCAAGTGCTTTTTTAAATTCCTTATAAGTAGATTCAGCAAACCGATTGATTTTGATATAACCAAGGTTATCCGTCAACATGTACGCCGCATCTACACTTTTAATGGGAACGATGTCACGTTTAACTTTAAATTCCAATAGCCCATCAACTCCCCGCCGCTTTACTTTTAACCTAACTTTTGAATTTTTTTCGCCTTTTAGTTTTTGGATGATTTCATCATTGCTCCAAACTCCGCCGGAAATGGTATCTCCGTCTGCCATAACAATTCTGTCACCACCTTCAATACCAACTTTATCGCTAGGTCCCCCTGCGATTGGGCGTATAACCGTTACCGTATCTCTGTAGGTGTAGAAATTTACACCAATACCCACAAAATCGCCTTTCATATTACTGGTAACACGCTCTAAATCCCCCTTGGGGATATAGGTGGAATGTGGGTCGAGATTTTCTAAAATGCCATTTACGGTAACATCAACAATGCTATCGGTGTTAACGTCATCAACGTATTCATAGTCAATGTAATCTATAAGTCGGTTAAGTTTATCTTTTTTACTATTGGTCGTAAATAATCGATCTGAGGTGTCTGTGAAATTCAGTTTCCCCCCAATTAAAACCCCCGCAGCTAAAGCCACTCCCAGTAATAACGGTATGTATTTTTTTTGAAACGTCATGCGCTTACATCTTCAATGAGTTTGAGTTCTATCCCTGCTTTTTCCAAAAATTTCAATCCAGAGTTATCTTTATAATCCTTACTGTAAACAACACGAATTATGCCAGCCTGGTGAATGAGCTTACTACATTCCTTACAGGGGGAAAGCGTAATATACAAAGTGGCTCCTTTAGAGGATTGGGTAGATGCCGCAACTTTTAAGATAGCATTGGCCTCGGCGTGGAGCACGTACCATTTAGTATAGCCCTCTTCATCTTCACAATAATTCTCAAAACCTGTGGGCGTACCATTATATCCATCAGATATAATCATTCTTCCTTTTACAATCAAAGCACCAACCTGTTTGCGTTTACAATGGGACAGCTTTCCCCATTCCTGAGCAATACGTAAATAGGCTTTGTCGTAACGAAGTTGTTTTTGTTTAGACATAGTGATTAAAAGTAATGAATACTCTCATTTTATAACGTTAAAATTATTTGAAAGTATTTAAACCTATGTATTCTTAGGGAATACCTCGACTCATTATTTAGGGTATTAAAGGAATATGTCTGCGCAGCTTTTGTAATTTTAGATTGGCAATAAAAATAATTAACCAATTAAAAACACGTTTACAATTTAGGCAATAGCAATTTTAATTTTAGCGGTAGTGATAACCTATTAAGGTTTAAAGAGGAAAACTATCATCAATCCACCAACCATTACCGGTGTTGGATTTTGGGTCATCGCGCTATTGTTTACTAGGTTTATGAAAAAGAAGAGATATTAGTTTATTTATTGCACGTTAGAAAGGAATTAATTTAGACGATTTCACAATAGAAAAAGCGCACCTAATAGGGTGCGCTTTAAAAAAAATTAAAGGCTAACTCAACGTCCTTTTCTTCTATTCTCCTTGGCCGAGCGAAAAACCTCGCTTGCCATCAAATTCGTAAAGGTTTTCTGTTTTAATGACATCAAAGCCCTTATGATTCAATTTTGAAAGAAGTGCCACCACCCGTTCAAATGTAATTGGTGCATAGACTTTTTCCTGTTTATCAATTGCTGCATCTAAGCCAACAAATCGACATCGCCAGTGGTCTGTGCAGTAGGTTTCCTTTAGCCCTTGAGGATATACTTTTACCCCACGATTGGTTATCATTTTAAGTTTCAATTTATCTGCGCCAATGGCTGAAAGAGCGTCACCGAGTTTGTTTGGGTCGCTACCCTGCCAATCCAGGAATACGTCAACGCCAACCAACTCCTTGTGCTCTTGCTTACGCCTATAGTCTGGGATGTTAATTTGACTATTTCCTAGGGACAGTTCACTTTTGTTTAAATGTTCTGGAGACTTTCCTAAATTTTCGATAACCTTATCTGCAAATTCCTGGGTTTTTACATGCTTAAGGCTCTTATCTTCTTGATAAATATCCGCAGTGTGATAACCCTGTTCGAGTGTTAACAACCATGCGTTTTTCACTTTATCGGCAATTTCATTCTGACCAATGTGAGCTAACATCGAAACTGCAGCGTTAATCAATCCGGAAGGATTTGCAATCCCTTGCCCGGCAATGTCTGGAGCCGAGCCGTGAATAGCTTCAAACATGGCAACGTTGCTTCCAATATTTGCAGAACCGCACATCCCGACCGAACCGCCAATTTCAGCAGCGATATCAGATACAATATCACCGTAAAGATTTGTGGTTACGATAACATCGTAATGCTCTGGTTTAGCGGCTAATCGCGCCGAGGCAATATCTATAATTTGGGCATCGCTTTCGATGTCTGGATATTCAGCTGCGATTTCATTAAACACCGTGTGGAAGAGACCATCGGTTATTTTCATGATGTTATCCTTAACCATGCAGGTTACTTTTTTTCTTCCGTAAGCTTTGGCATATTCAAAAGCATAACGGATAATACGCTCACTACCTGGTCTGGTGATCAACTTTAAACATTGGTACACATCCTGGGTCTGCCTATGCTCGATCCCAGCGTATAAATCCTCTTCATTTTCTCTAATAATTACCACATCCATCTCTGGGAAATTGGTATGTACGTATGGATGTAAAGCCGTTACCGGTCTAACGTTTGCAAATAGCCCTAAGCTTTTTCTAAGGGTCACATTCAAACTTTTATAACCTTTTCCCTGTGGGGTAGTAATTGGAGCCTTAAATATTATTTTATTATTTCGAATTGCTTCCCATGCGCTAGACTCAATCCCTGAGGTATTGCCCGACAAATAAACCTGTTCTCCCAAATCAATAAACTCAGGCTCTACATTAGCGCCAGCCGCCTCTAAAATTTTAAGTGTGGCTGACATGATTTCCGGACCTATACCGTCGCCTTTTGCAACTGCAATTTTTACTGGAGTATTGTTCTCATTGTTATTAATTTTTTCTGATGATATTTCTGTATTCATTACTTATGATTTTTAAATTCGGTACAAATGTATAATGATTTATGCATAAGTAACGTTTTAATTATTTTACAATATTCATAAATTATTTTTATGTATATATAAATGCGTTGTTTAAAATATGCAGTCAAAGCATATATGTTATTGAATTCGCAAATCAAAAATTAAAAATATATTAAGCGGAAGCCCTTTTTAAACTATGGTATATTGTTATTCTTTGCATAGGCATCTAAACTTATTCTATTTCGTTTAAAGCACGCCTGTTGAAATAAGAAATTGTTTATTATAGTTAGGATTCGAAACGCTCTTAAAACTATTTATTTGATTTTTTGGTTATTCTTTTGTCAAACCGCATAGGCTCATTTGGGACGACCTTAATTTTGGATGCATCATTATGATTCGGATTTATAAGATAGTTGTATTCTAGAGGGACTTTACTGCTGGTAACTCTCAATACCGCAAATTCTTTAGATTCAATAAAACTATCGCCTATTGATTGGGTTTGCAAAATTGGTGAATTACTATTCCAGCGTTCTGGCAAATTTTCAATTTCCAGTTCCAAGATTTCAATTTCTTCTGGAATATATATTTCAACATAAAACCTATCGGAAGGTAAATATTAAGTAATGTCCAAATGAACTGCAACCTCCATCGTGGCAAGTGCCCTCGAGGATGCCGTATAAAGAATAAGTGTATCAAGACTATTCCATCGAAAACCCTCTATTTTAGAAGCTCCAATTCCTTTTAAAGTGGAATTAAGATATCTTTCGCGCTCAATTCGGTAAACCTTAATCAAGCTAAATTTCCAAATTCAATTCTATTTAGCGCTTTCTTTATTTCCCGTATTCTGGTAAGACTGTCAAACAGGCTATAAGGTGATGAACTGCCCAAAGAGATATTAGGTTTTCTAAGCCAACGCTGAAACTTTTCGCTTTCGTCATTGAACACCTTTAATCCGTAATGATAAAGCTCAATAAGTTCTACAACGAACTCACTGTCCTGTTTACTTAAAATTTCTTTACTCTTCTTCTTTTTATTGTAAGTGGTTTGTACAATCTCCAAAGAACCAAGATAATGGTTTACAGGTATTTTTGGTACGCTTGCTTATGGTATCGATTGCAGCATAAGGCAAGCCTTTTCTTATTAATTCTATTTTTTCACTGTTCGTAAACCAAGTGTAGTTTTTATTTTCAACTTTGATTTTATAGACATGTTGAGACAACATGGGTCTCTTAGTTGCAGAAGACAATAATCTTTCCTTCGCCTTATTTTTTTAATAACGTAATTCTTTTGATAAGCCCATAATAGTATATTTGCTACATGTATGCAACAATAATACTGTAACTAAGCGTTTTATCCAAGATCAAATTTCGTAAAATCTACATTATGTTTAAAATTTATGACATACCGGTGAATTTTACTTAGGGACTAAATGGAAATTATTTTAAGATAGTCGTATTAATTTGAAGAAAGTTATTCAAAATTTAAAACTAAATCTCACCGCCTCCTATTTGCCAAAAGCGGCGGAGGCTCGCCAGTAAACGGATTCCATCTGCTAATCGTCTTTGCCTCTATACCAGCGGCATTAATAACCGCCCTATCTCCGTATCGCTCTCGCATTTTATCTATCGCCCGACTTAGATTGAGTTGTTTTTCATCATCCTCAAATAAATGGACTTGGTGACCGCCTTCAACCAAATGACTGAACTTTACGCCTACCAATCGAACTAAAAGCCTCCTATTGTACATCTTTTCATAAAGCTCTAATACAACGGGGATAATAATATGGTCCATAGCACTATAGGGTATTCGTTTTTGTTGGGTATAGGTTTGAAAATCTGAATACCGAATCTTAAAGGTTACACAAGCCGTTAGCTTATTCCCTCTTCTAAGTTGGTAAGCTAAGTTTTCGGCCATGGCGATAACAATACCCTTAAGCTTTGCTACATCTGTAGTGTCTTTATTAAAAGTACGTTCTGTTGAAATTGATTTTCTTTCGTGATACTGAACGACGGGACTGTTATCGATTCCGTTAGCTTTTCGCCAAATTGATAACCCATTTTTACCCAATACCTTGTGCATAAGTTCCATGGGCATTTCCTGGACGGTCTTAATTTGTTTAACACCCAAATCGCATAAGGTTTTGTACGTGACGTTACCGACCATGGGTATTTTCTTAACCGAAAGTGGAGCTAGAAAAGGCTTTTCGCTTCCTGATAATATTCTAATTTCATTATTAGGCTTTGCTTCACCAGTTGCGATTTTTGAGACGGTCTTATTTAAGGATAACCCAAAGGAAATGGGAAGGCCAGTCTCCTTTATAATTCGCTGGCGCAACTCTGAAGCTAATTTATGGCAACCGAAAAATTTATCCATCCCGGTCAGGTCAATATAGAATTCATCAATAGACGTTTTTTCATATAACGGAACGGTTTCCTTAATAACCTCGGTAACGTTTTGGGAGTGTTTGGTGTACACACCTGAATTGCCTCGCAAAACAATGGCTTCTGGGCATAACTGTTTTGCCAAGCGCATCGGCATTGCGGAGTGTATGCCAAACCGTCGCGCCTCATAACTGCAAGAGGCCACCACACCACGGTCGCTGGTACCGCCGATTAAAACAGGTTTACCGTTTAAACGACTATCCTGTAAACGTTCACATGACACAAAAAATGTGTCTAAATCCATATGTACTATTGAACGACTATTCATTCAGTCCTCAGTTTTCAGTTGCAGTAAGCAGTTAGTGTTTTTTCAAATTTTACTGTTTTTGATTTAATAAAATCAATCTGTCTTGATTCCTGGCTCTAACAGTAAAGCAGTCTTCATTATTGATTCTCTTTTCTATGTTCTTTATTCTTTATTCTTTTAAGATTTTCCTCAAAACTCTTCTTTACCTGAAACGTTGAGTTCTTTGATTTTACGGCGTAGCGCGGATCTTCAATTATTGCTGCCTGTTCCATCTGGGAAACCTCGATGGTAACGCAATCAAACTCTACCATTACCTTACCGGTTATTGTATAAATCCCTTTTCCGCGAAAGGGAAACTTCGCCGCTATTGGCGGAAAATGTACCGTATCTATAAAATTTCCGTCGTAGTCCAAAAAAGTACCAAAGTGCATCACTTTACTGTTTGAGGTCTTGGTGTTTTTTGTTGCAATAAGGTAGCCTTCAATGGTCACTGTCTTATTCTGAAATTTTAATAGCTGATTAGCTCGCATGGGGTTGCTAAACGGTTCTTCCATCAAGTCAAACGGATTACATAGCGGAAACCCCAAAAGCTCCATTTCATCGAAGGCATTTTCTAGGTCTGTACTTGATAATTTCGGGGTTTTATAATTGATTTTTTCAGTTTTAAACAAGGTCATGATGTGATCTTCAACTACTGTTTTACTAATTTTTAAATGTGCTTCCCAGAGCAATTCCCTTTTATTGATTCCTGTAAACCTGAAAGCATTGATTTTTATAAGAATAGAAATTTGCTCAACTGAAATAGGTACACGGTCTATAAAATCATCTAGACTTAAAAACAAACCATTTGTATTGCGCTCCTCAACAATTTTCCTCATCAATCGGGATTCAAAATTTTGCAGAAACATGAAACCAAGGTAAATGGTCTTTCCTTTGATTATAGCTTGGGCGAAACTGGTATTTACACAGGGTGGCTCAACAATACCACCATTCATATTTGCTTCGTGGACGTAGAGTTCGGTACTGTAAAACCCGCCAAAATTATTAATAGTGGCCGTCATATATTCCAAAGGGAAATAGGCTTTCAAAAACAGGCTTTGGTAACTTTCAACCGCGTAGGAGGCAGAGTGGCCCTTGGCAAATGCATAGCCGGCAAAACTTTCAATCTGGCGCCAGATGTCTGCCACGAGTTCGTAGGGTTTTCCGTCTCTTTTACAATTATCAAAAAATCGCTGTTTTACTTTTAGGAATTCTTCCCTAGAACGGAATTTTCCAGACATGCCTCGGCGCAACATATCGGCTTCACCTAAATCGAGACCTCCAAAATGGTGCGCCACTTTAATTACATCCTCTTGATAGACCATAACGCCATAAGTATCGGGCATAATTTTAAAAAGTACCTCTGGAGCCTCTTTCCTTTTTTCAGGAAAGCGGTAGCGTAAAATGTACTCGCGCATCATCCCGCTTTTAGAAACTCCCGGTCTAATTACAGAACTGGCAGCCACTAAGCCTAGGTAATTATCTACCTGAAGTTTTTTTAAAAGCATACGCATTGCGGGTGATTCTACGTAAAAACACCCGATGGCTTTTGCATTTCTCAACAAATATTTAATACGTTCATCTTTCTTAAAACGCTTGGTATCGTGAATGTCAATCGGTGGTTTTTCGGGATGGTTGTAGCTAACAATTTCAGTAGCTTCCTTTATTTTACCAAGCCCACGTTGACTTAGTATATCAAATTTATAGAGCCCGATATCCTCGGCAACAACCATATCAAACTGGGTAGTAGCAAAACCCTTTGGTGGCATGAAGGTGGCACCATAATAATGGATTGGTTTTTCGGAAATCAAAATTCCGCCCGCATGAATCCCGAGATAGTTGGGAAACCCCTCAATGTATTTACTATATGTAATGACCAACTGCGATAGCTTATCGAGGTGATTGATGTTGTACCTACCCCGGGTCAACTGGTCCATTTCAGACTTTGGCAGACCGAAGACCTTACCCAGCTCCCTGATTGAGGCCCTGAATTTAAAGGTATTGTAAACGGTAATTAGCGCGGTATTCTTAAACGTTTTAAATATAAAATCTGTAATATCGTCGCGATCCTTCCACGAGAAATCAATGTCAAAATCGGGTGGGTTTTGCCGAAACAGATTAATAAAACGCTCAAAATACAAATCGAGCTCAACCGGGTCAACATCGGTAATTCTCAACAGGTAAGCGATAATACTATTGGCACCGCTACCACGGCCAACGTAAAAGTAACCCTTGCTGCGAGCATACTTTAAAATTTTCCAATTGATAAGAAAATAGGAAACAAAATTTTTATTCTTTATGATTTTCAGCTCTTTTTCGATACGCTCAAATATTCGGGCCCCTGGCTTTTTATAGCGATAGTGTAAACCTTTAAAAGTCAATTTTCGTAATAACCTAAAATCCAATTCAGCATTATCGGTATAGCAACGTTGGTTGTTTGGTGTATTTGGCGAAAACGCAAATTCGATATTACAGGTATCGATTATGCGCTGCGTACTTTTTAAAATTTGCGGAAACTCCCTGTAAATGTCAAATAGTTTTTCCTTGGGCAACATCATATCCTCGGGGCATCCTTCTTCAGATTTAGGTAGTTTGCTCAATAAGGTATTGTTATCGATAGCACGTAATAATCTATGGGTGTTAAAGCCTTTTTTATTTTGAAACGAAACCGTTTTTAAAACAACTAGTTTATTTTGAAAATGCTTCCATCTTGAAAATTTTAGAATATTCAACTGTTTTGGGGAAACACCAAGAAATTCATTTTTAACTAAGCTGAAGTTTTTTCCCTTTTGAAACGGATAGATGACGTAGCAATTTTTAAGGTCAATTTCAGGTCGGTCTGGTATCTCGTAATTTTTTTGGTGAAGAAATTTTGAGAGGTAGTCGTTAATGGTTTTAAAGCCAGCGTTGTTTTTTGCCAGCAAAACGAATTCTTGCTGCGCTCCGTTTCTAAAATCGACTCCAAGAATTGGCCTGATGTTATGTTTTTTTGATAAGCGCGCCAAATCAAGACAGGCCGTGGTAGAATTGATATCGGTTAGCGCCAAGGCTTTTAAATTGTTCTGAACCGCATATTCCAGTAGCGCTTTTGGAGCTATTGTACCATAACGTAAGCTAAAGTATGTGTGACAATTTAAGTACACTTAAAGTAGTTTTAATCTGAAATTTCATTGGGAATACAAATTTAGCTTTTATATGTAGTTTATGTTGCTTACATTTGTAGTAAGTATTATTGGAATTATCTTATTTATGAAAAACATCCAAGCCAACATAAGACATTTAAGAACTCTCCGAAAATTTTCCCAAGAGCGCTTTGCCGATGAGCTAGGTTGGACCCGCTCCATGGTGGGTTCTTATGAGGAAGGTCGCTCTGAACCTCCCATAGACAGGTTAATTGATCTTAGCATTTACTTTAATCTGCCAATCGATATTCTGGTAAAAAACGATTTACGAAAAGCAACTGACACCTCATTCATCCAAATTGGCAGCCAACGGGTCTTGTTTCCTATAACAGTAGATGAAAACAATGACGACCTCATCGAAATTGTCCCCACAAAGGCTTCCGCAGGCTATCTAGCAGGTTACGCCGATCCTGAATACATTGAGCAACTGCAAAAAATAAAACTGCCTTTTTTACCCACCGGTACGCACCGTGCATTTCCCATAAACGGGGATTCCATGCTACCAGTAAAAGATGGTTCTTTTATAGTAGCAAAATATGTTGAAGATATTAAAGATATTAAAGATGGTAAAACATACATTGTGCTGACCAAGGATGATGGTTTAGTATATAAACGCGTGTACAACCAAATTGAAAAACGAGGCACCTTAGAGTTGAAAAGCGATAACAAAGCCTACGAGCCATACCAAGTGAATATGGGTGATGTTCTGGAGCTTTGGGAGTTTACCTGTTGCATCAACACCCAAGAATACAACGAAAAGGAACTGAAAATGAGCAGCATTATGAACATGTTCCAAGAATTGAAAGTGGAGCTGGAAGCGGTGAAGCAGATGGCCTGAAGAAGCTGAAATCGAAATTGAAACTGAAATCGAAGACATCAAAAACGCAGATAAAAATATAGACCGTTCTATTTCTCCTTTGGGAAAAATGTCTGCCAAGGGAGGACAAAAGGGGATGGGGCCTTACACCATTATCGACGTAGAAACTACAGGTCGTGGCAATAAAATGACTGAAATCTCAGTGTTTCGTCATGACGGGGAAAACGTGGTCGATGAATTTACATCCCTTGTAAATCCCAATGCCTTAATCCCGACTCACATTACAGCCCTTACAGGGATTGACAATGGTATGGTGGCCGACGCGCCAGTTTTTTCAGAGATAGCCAACGAAATTTTAGACATTACCAAAGATGCCATATTTGTAGCTCACAATGTAAATTTTGATTACAATATCATCAGAAATGAATTCAAGGCCATAGGCATTGATTTCAGAAGAAAAAAGTTATGCACTGTTCGGCTTTCGAGAAAATTACTACCTGGCTTTCGTTCTTATGGCTTAGGGAAATTGTGTAAAAATCTCTCTATAGAAATTTCAGATAGACACAGGGCTCGTGGCGATGCCGAAGCAACCGTCACCCTTTTTGAAATGCTATTGGCTCAAGATATTTCAGAGCAGGTATTTAGCGACTTTTTAAAACGCAACTCAAAGGAAGCTACACTTCCGCCACATCTTCCCAGTGAAATCTTTAACTCCATCCCAAATGCTGCGGGTATTTACTTTTTTAGAAATAAAAAGGGAAAAGTCATTTATGTTGGAAAGGCAAAAAATTTAAAGAAAAGGGTCTTAGGTCATTTTTACGACAAGTCTGAAAAGGAGCTAAATCTATGCCGAGAGACTGCTGATATAGATTTCGAACTTTCAGGCAGTGAACTTATTGCTTTACTGATGGAAGATGCGGCGATTAAGCACCATTACCCTCAGTACAATAAAGCCTCGAAACGACCTCCGAAAAGCTATGCTGTTTTTGCGTTTCAAGACCGAGGTGGCGTTTTGCATTTGGCGTTTAATCAATTTAAAGCCGCACCAATGCCACTGATTACCTTTTATAGCCTAAGAGATTGTAGATTGTTTTTAGAACAATTGTGCACGAGCTTTGAGCTTTGCCCAAAATACTGCCATTTGCAGGAAGGGGTCACAGAATGTTCCCATTTTTGGATTGACACTTGTCGCGGTATTTGTAAGAACGAAGAATCTATTTCCAACTACAACGAGAGAGTCCATCAAGCTATAGAACACATTTCTGAAACTACCCAAAACACCGTTTTAAAAGAAAAAGGCAGAAATAAAAACGAAGAAGCGTTTATACTTATAAAGGACGGGCGTTACCAGGGCTACGGGTTTATTGAAAATACGGTCCAAATTACCCATCAAAATGAACTCGACCATTATTTAATTAAACAGAAGGATAATGGTGATGTACAGCGCATTTTGAGAAAGCAAATTATCAAGTCAATACACTCAACCCAAATCGTGACTCAATAAAAACAAGAAAATTCAACATTGCTGCTTAAGCCTTCAGTACTCAAGGAAGTTGGCGGAGGACTCGGGGGGAACCCACACTCCAATTGTAGATGTTGCATCATCATGATGCATCAAAAAAAGACCTAGCAAAACTGCTAAGTCTTTGATGTACTCAAGGTGGGATTCACCTTTGGTAGTTCCCACAAAGCGTCGCTTTGAAAATCAAAAATCCGCTAAAACAAAAAAGCAAGCTTTATGTTTTAGCTTACTTTTTGATTTATTCGTACTCAAGGTGGGAATCGAACCCACACGACCGAAGTCACTGGATTTTGAATCCAGCGCATTTAATACCAAAATTCGTTAACCATACATACAATCAATTGTTTAGCAACTAAATAATATTATTTGATTTAATTTGATATGGTTTAAAATCAAAATTTGTTGTACCTATGTTGTACCAAAATAACCTATCTTTGTAATCTAAATTTTAAGGATATGGCCTCAAATGCAAAAATCGTCGTTAGAAAAAAAGTAAATAGGGAAGGTCAATATCCTTTGGCAATTCGAATTACCAAAAATCGTAAATCTACCTACCATTATATCGGACATTATATTGATTTGCAAGATTGGGATGATAAAAACATTCGGGTCCGGAAATCACATCCAAACTCAGATAGACTGAATTCATTGTTGTCAACCAAGCTTTCCGAGGCAAATAAAATGCTCATTGATTTGCAATCTGTGCAAAAGGATATTTCTGCAAGTCAAATTAAGAAACAACTTTATTCTTCTCCTGAATCAACTACATTTTTTGAAGTTGCTTATGATTTTCTTGACGAGTTGAAAGTTAATAAGAAATTGGCTAGACTTTCAGCTGACAAAGCAAGAGTTACACACGTTCTCAACTTTACCAAGACGAACCAAACTATTTTTCAAGAAATAAACGAACAGTTTTTGAAAAAATTTAAATCTCATTTACGTGAAAAATATAACCTTTCAGAAAGGTCAATAGTAAACAACTTGGTAGTGATTAGAACAATCTACAATAGAGCTATCAAATTAGGTGTTATTGATAGAAAACTATATCCTTTTGGGACTGATAAAATCCAAATTAAATTCCCAGAAAGCGAGAAAATTGGTCTGACTATAAATGAAGTTATCAAAATAGAATCAGCTTCTAATCTCAATAAATTTGAGACTCACGCTCGAAATATTTGGTTATTCAGCTTTTACTTTGCTGGAATTCGTGTTGCTGACCTTTTGAAAATTAGGTGGAGTGATATTTATGATGAAAGGTTGCATTACCGAATGAATAAAAATTCAAAACTTATCTCACTAAAAATCCCAAGCAAAATACCTATGATTTTAGAATATTATCTTAATGACAAACGAAACGATGATGATTTTATATTTCCAGAATTAAAAAAAGCTGACCTCGAAAACCCACAAGATGTCTTTGCTAAATCTAAAACAGCGAACAAGAAGTTTAATAAGTATCTTAAGCAAATCGCTGATAAGACAGAAATATCGAAAAAAATTACCATGCATATAGCACGACATACATTTGGAAATATTTCTGAAGATAAAATTCCTATCAATATGCTTCAAAAACTATACAGGCATTCATCAATAACTACCACGATAAGCTACCAATCAAATTTTATCCATAAGGATGCTGATGAGGCATTAGATAGTGTGATAAATTTTTAGGATGACATATTATTGAAAAAATTATCATATAATTTACAAGTTTGAATTAGTCAATTCAATTTAATTTTAATGCTCAATAAGTCGAAATATAAATTGATTCAGAAATAATAGTCCTGAAATTAGTTAAGCACAACAACCATTTACTAATTAAATGAATATTTGAATGGTACCTGATTTAATAACCAAGCAATTGCGCGCCAATTTTTATACTCTATAAATTATAAGCCTTACAAAGTTTTCTACAACTCAAATTTACAACAGTGTTGTTGAAAGAAAGGTCAGTGAGGATATGGAAAAATTGAAGTTGAAATTGGGATAGTTATCTTTAAGTGGAGAATGTTTGGGTAATTTGTAATCGGCTTCAAGATCTAGTGTAGTTCGATTTAGAATTTTTTAGTATCATAAAAAAATGAGTGCTAAACTTTTTTATGAACTTCCCTAAATTCTCTTGGAGTTACACCAACGGTCTTTTTGAAGTACTTGGTAAAGTACGAGTTGTCGTAAAAATTTAGTTGGAAAGCAATTTCCTCACTACTCTTATCTGTATAAATGAGATTGCGCTTTATTTCTATAAGCAACTTCTCGTTAATGAGCTCACTTACGCTCTTACCGGTTATGCTTTTAGTTATCCTATTTAAATTCTGTGGACTCATATACATTTGTTCCGCATATTCTTTTACACTTCGCATTTGTTCATATTGCTCATTTATTAAAGATTCCAAGCGCAGTATCTGATGACTCTCCTTTTTCTTGAACTCTCCCTTTTTTAAGGAATATATCCTAGAGAGTTCAATAATAATTAGGATTAGATGGGCTCTTATAGCATCATATTTATAATTGTTTATTCCTTGATATTCAAATAATAGGAGCTCTAACCTTCTTATAATAGGTTCAAAACTTTTGTTTTTAAATTGAAGAAACGGAGCACTATGGAATCTATGGAAAATGGGCAAAGATTTCAACCAATTTGTAGTTTTCGTAGAACCTAGAAATTCCTCTTGAAACATTACTCCAAATCCTTGTTGAATCCGATCGACAGAAGAGCATACTTGCCCAGGTGTGACGAAAAAAACGGAATCCTTTTCAAGGGTATGCGTATTAAAGTCGATTGTAATATCAATTCCACCCTCTATTATGAAAACCATACAATAACTGTCATTCCTAAAAGGATTAGAACCCCTTAATAAATCAGGTGCGTTAGCTGTGTCAAACACAGAAAAATTACTACTGTGCTCATTAAACTCGCTTTTCACATCATTAAAAAAGTCTTTAAGACCATAAACTGGGATTTCCTTCATAATCAATTTCAATTATAATAACATTCAAATTTATAGGAATTAAATTGTTTTAAATACTATAAAAACTATTAATGTTCTAATTATACCATTTTAATAGCAATAAATACCAAAATTAAGCGATGGTTCTGCGGTAATTTTGACAAAAAATTATTGACAATGAAATATACAATCCTTAATAGTATCGCTATTTCAGTTTTGAGTCTCGTATCGTGTGATAGCAAAAATGCTCCTAAAGAAAGTGAGAAACCCATAACCGTATCGGTTGCCCAAGTTGAAACGACCAACTCCGCCAGGAACTATTCCTACAGTGGGCAGATTCAAATAGAGGAACGCTCACAGGTCTCCTTTTTAGTGGGTGGTATTGTGGACAAATTATTCTATGATGAGGGTGACCAAGTTAAAAAAGGAACTCTTTTGGCTCATCTTTCCGCTACTGATTTCGCAAATGAACTGGAATTGCAACAGGCTAGGTTACTTGAAGCAGAGGATACTTATAACCGATTTTCGACACTTTATGAAAAAAAGAGTCTTCCAGAAAGTGATTATGTGCAATCAAAGGCCAGATATTTATCCATGAAAGCGGCAGTAAATATTTCGAAAAAGAAAATGTCCGATACTCGAATTCACGCTCCCTATAACGCTACCATAATTTCAAAATTCGTACAGAATGGAACCATATTGGAGCCAGGAATGCCCGTTTATGAATTGGCGAATGTGGATGATATGGTCGCTCTACTTAATATACCGCAGAACGAGATTGACAACATCAAGTTAAACAACACAATAGAAATTACCATTCCATCCCTAAAGAATAAAAAAATTCAAGCGGTCATAACCGCTGTAATCCCTGTAGCCGATAAACAGACAAGAACCTATACTGTAAAGGCGAAAATCAATAATCCCGAAAGCACTGTAAAAGACGGAATGCTTGTAAATGCCAATATAAACACAGATGAACCTATTGAAAATATCACGGTGCCAGGGAATTCGGTAACGATTTCCCCAGATAACCAACATTATGTTTTTGTGTACGATGAACAAAGCAAAACCGTGCTTAAAACTAAAGTTACGATCGGAAAACCGATAGGGTCTCAATTAAGTATTGAGAATGGATTGAAAGTCAATGATAAAATAGTGGTTCAAGGTCAGACAAGATTAAGAGATGGTGTAACTGTAAATATCTCAAATAATGATTAATAATATAGTCAGCATAATTTTAATCTGCGCTTTCCTGTTATCTAGTCTGTTCTTGAACGCACAACAACGTATCACGTTGGATGAAGCCAGAGTTCTTGTGCTAAAAAATAGCGAAAAAGCTAAAAACGCATTATTAGAGATAGAAGTTGCGGAGGAAAATATAAAAACTGCGAAAACAAAATTTTTGCCCTCCGTTTCCGCTTCCGCAAGAGGTTTCGGTCTTACGGATAACGTAGGATTAGCTCTGGCTCCTCAATACGGCGGAATTGGAGATATTACTATTGAGCAACCGATTTACCTTGGGGGAAAATTCCGTGCAGGACTGGATCGAGAGCAAATTGCCAAACAGGTTTCGGAATACAACAAGACGCTAGACGATGATGATCTGTTGTATCGAGTTGAGGAACTCTATTGGAACATAGTTGCCGCGGAACAGCAAATTGTCGTTGCAGAGAACTATTTGAAGTCACTCTCGATTCTAGAGCAAAATGTTCAAAACTCTTACGATGCTGGTCTAATAGACAAAACAGATCTTCTTGAGGTTCAGGTTGCCAAAAATAGAGCGATATATAACCTTGAAGTTGCTAAAAATTTCCTCGGACTTATTAAACTTGATTTCGCCAATATTATAGACATCGACGTTGTCGATTTCGAGGTTGAAAAATCATTCCCGCCAACATCAATCAGTACAAATTTTTCCAATGATATTAAAAAGGCGTTGAATGATCGCGTTGAATTGAAATTGATAGAGGAGGCAATTAAGGGTAAAAATGTAGAGTCTATAATAATTAAATCGGATTTCAGGCCAGAAGTAGCTATGAGTATAGGCGCGCAGGCTCTTATTGCCGAGGATAACTCGCCATCAATTGTGAGCGGCGCAGCTCCTGCTTTAGCATTTGAAAGTGAACAGGTATTTGGGGTTGCTCTATTAAACGTTTCAATACCCATTTTTAATTGGAACCAAAAGAAAAGCAGAATGAAGGCGAACGCGTTGCAAAATGAACAATTGGTTTTGCAAAAAAGTGCTACCGAAAAAAACATAAGTCTTCAGCTTTTGGATGCCATTAATAAAATTGACGAAGCAATGTTGAACTTGGAACTGTCAAGAAAATCTGAGGCGCAGGCCATTGAAAACTTAAGAATCCTTAAAGATAATTTTGAGGTCGGGCGAATTACCTCAGATGATGTCCTTGAGGGAGAGGCATTGTTGCAACAATCACAATTAGATGTTATCAATGCGAGCAAGCAACAACAGTTAAATTATACAAATTACTTAAGAACCATAGGAACATTACCCAATTGAAATTATGAGAAAGTATTCAAAAAAGCCAAATATAATTGAACTGGCAATAAAGTACCACGAAGTGACATTAGCAGTTTTTACACTCCTAGTCATCTTTGGGCTTTACTCATTGTTTACAATGCAGAGAAGTGAGGATCCTAACATCGATATAAAAAATGCAGTGGTATATGCCCTTTATCCAGGAGCCGATATTATGGAGACCGAAGAGCAGGTTACCAACAAGATTGAGGAAATGCTGTTCAGCTATGAGGAAATAGATAAAGAAGATACACATTCTGTAACACAAGAAGGTCGCGCTACGATAACGATTGCTCTTCACGACCACGTTGATGTAAAAAAGCTTGATGTGGTCTGGTCGAAGATCAGATCTGGAATACAGAATCTTCGTCCAAGCCTTCCAAGTAGTGTTGTCGGTCCCATCTTAAATAGTGATTTTGGTGAGACGACAGCAATTATCGTATCTCTTTCATCTTCAAGGCATAGTTATGCAGAAAAAAAAGAGTTTCTAAAGACTTTGGAAGACCAAATAAAAGTCCTTCCAAAAAGCTCAAAAATCAATCGACTTGGTCTTCAGCAAGAGCAGATAACCATTACAACCAGTTCTCAAAAGATGGCTAGATATGGTTTAAGTCTACAACAGGTAGCAGATGCCATTTCTGAACAAAACAATATCGTAAGATCTGGAACCTTGACCAGTAACGAGTTTAATGTTCCTATCAAAACAAACTCTTTATATACTTCAGAAGAACAAATAGAAAATCAAATAATTGTTTATAAGCCAAATGGTGAGAACATTCGACTAAAAGATATTGCCAATGTGGAACGCGGTTATGCCGATCTTCAAAGTAAGATACTAATGGATGAAGAAGATGTTTTGGCATTGTCCGTAGAAATGCAACCGGGCAATAACATCGTTTCTTTTGGTGACGAACTGAATGTTGCCTTAGACAAAGCAAGGGATTTATTGCCTACCGATGTAAAGATCAGTATGATCCATTCACAACCGGAAATAGTTGAAAGTGCCGTATCCCACTTCTTCTTCGAGTTCTTCATTGCGGTTGTCGCTGTTATCGTTGTAATCATGATATTATTACCGTTCCGCACTGCAACAGTTTCGGCAATTGCTAGCCCAGTATCCATTCTAGTAACGTTTGGAATCTTGAATTTTCTTGATTTCGGAATACATAGTGTGACACTAGCGGGTATGATTATATGTTTGGGTATGGTGGTGGATGATGCAGTAATCATTGTAGACAATTACATTGAAAAATTGGATGAAGGTATGGATCGCTGGACCGCAGCTTGGAAGAGTGCAACGCAACTTTTTATTCCAGTAATGACAGCAACTGCGACCATTATTTTAGCCTTTATGCCATTGGCTTTTACGATGACTGGGATTACCAAGGATTTTATTTTTGCAATGCCTATAACGGTTTCTATCGCCTTGGTAACTTCATTCCTTGTAGCCATATTTCTTACTCCCTATTTATGTTATCTATTTATAAAAAAAGGAGTACATAACAAGGAAGATGGTCAAGAAAAGAAAAAAACTATTCTTGATAAAGTTCAAGAAAAATATGACCGCTCGGTAGAATGGGTATTTGTGAACACCCGTATTTCTATGTTAACGGGAGTTGCTTCGGTACTTGTGGGTATGTTCCTATTTTCATTTGTTTCGCAAGAATTCTTTCCGAAATTGGAACGAGACATTTTCAACGTAGAAGTATGGCTACCAGAAGGCGCTACCGTAGAGAAAACCGAAGAAACCGTTAAAAGAATAGAGGCTTATATAGAAAACGATGAACGTATAGAGCGTATAAGTGCGTTTGTAGGACAAAGCTCTCCAAGATTTCATTCAAATTATGCCCCTGAACCGCCTACCGAAAATTATGCGCAGTTGTTCATTAAGACCGTTGGTGCAGATGAAGCACAGGAGCTCATCGACATGTTCGTTACAGATTTGGCCTACAAGTTTCCAGAAACGAATTTGAGGGTACGTCAATTGAGCTATCAAGAAACTTCCACTCCCCTTGAAATTAGAGTTGTTGGTGAAAATATAGATAGTATTCAAGAAGTAGCTATTCAAGTAGAGGATATTTTAAAAAACACCGAGGGTGCGAATTGGACACATTCCGATTGGCGTGAAGAGTACTACAGGCTAGCAATCAATATAGACGACCAAGAAGCCAACCAATTAGGCTTTTCTTCAGAGGGCATCAGTCAGTATATCGGCGGTTTATTGGATGGTATTCCAATCACGATCTATTGGGAAGGGGAAGAAGCAGTAAATGTTTCATTGCGTCTGGACGAAGAGAACCGAAAAGATTTTAATGATATAAGCGATCTTTATATCTCAAATAAAAGTGGAAATTCCATTCCCTTGAGACAGGTTGCCACCTTTGAACCAGAATGGATGCCAGGAAGAATTGCCCATCGCAATGGACTGCGCACAATCACAATTGTTTCCGAAGCGCAATGGGGTAGATTCGCCTCGGATATCTTGGTTGATGCAGAACCAAAAATCGAAAATATTGAGCTTCCATCTGGTGTATCAATTAATTATGGAGGTGACAAAAAAAGCACTTTAGATAATATGCCAAATCTTATAACGGCACTATCTATCAGCATATTACTTATTTTCTTGACACTAATGTTTCAGTTTAAAAGCATTAAGAAGACATTGATTATCCTATCGACTTTCCTTTTAAGCATACCAGGTGCTGCCATAGGTCTATTGGCTTTGGGTCATCCATTCGGATTTACTGCTTTTTTAGGCACCATCAGTCTAATTGGAATCGTTGTTCGAAACGGAATAATTCTCGTTGATTATGCAGATGAACTCGTTAGAGATAAGGGATATGACATACGAAAGGCAGCGCTTTTGGCCGCCCAAAGAAGAATGCGCCCGATATTTTTGACAGCTTCGGCAGCTGCAATTGGGGTTGTGCCAATGATAATTAGCGGCTCTCCCCTATGGGCTCCTCTTGCCAGCGTACTCTGTATAGGTTTGATGTGGTCAATGTTTATGACCTTATATATAATTCCTTTAATGTATTACAAATGGTTGGAGCCAAAAGAAGATAAAAAACTAAAGTCACAACAAGTAGATTAGAAATTAATATATAACTCGATGGATGCCATAGCAAACAGAAAAATCATGCTTTACGATATCTATGCGTATATGATGCAAGAGAGCGTTAAGCCTATAACGATGGACACGCTATGTTCGTATATAAAATGTTCCAAAAAAAGTCTATATAAAAATTTCCGGTCAAAGGATGAAATGTTATTGGAGGTCTACAGGCTATACAATTCAAATTTGAGAGAGTTATTAAAGGATATATCAAGCTTTGAAAGTACTCCTAGTCAAAAATTGGTTTTTCAAATTCGAAATATACACGAAAGCGGTAAAATACTATTTAAATCGTATCTCTTTGATCATTCACAAAAAATCGATGAATTCAAGGTTCTGATGAGAGAAACGGAACGAACAACCATTGCGCTATCATTGGATACGACAGTTGATGAAATGGATTTAGAGGAATATCAAAAACGGTCGATAAGACGCCTTGTGGCATTTATATGTTTATCCATAAAAAATAGATATATGAACGCGCAAATTGTTGATAATACGAGTGATGCTGAATTCTTGGATATGATGATCACTATACTTCTTTCGCATTTGTATAAGGAAGGAGTAAAAAACACTAAGGAAAGTGTTCTAAAAGCAAATGATAGAAAATCGGAAAATGAATAAATCTATATCGAAAAAAACTGAAGTGTTGGAAGGTTCTGATGCGGTATTTAATATTGTAGGCCTTAAGAACTTCACTATGGAAAGTATAGCATCCCATATGGGTATTGCGAAAGGAACTTTATACAATTATTTTGATTCTAAAGATGCGCTTTTAGCAGAATTGTGTTCAAAGGTATTATATCACTTATTAGCACGATGGAAATCTAAAACCTATGAAAATGTCAACGAACTTGAGAACTTGAAACGCATGATTCTTGTATGTTATAAATTTTATGAGGAATATCCAGAACCTATGAATCTTATAATTACAATGGAAAGATTAGAATATGACAGCTCAAATGAGAACTATAATAAAACAAATCTTGAGCTATTGAATTTTGTAACACACAGACTTAGGATTGGGCAAAAAAATGGAATGATTAGAAAGGATATTGATCCCGAGATTGCAAATCTTGTTTTGCGGGCAAGTTGTATTGGAATAATAAATTTTCTAATGGCAAAAAAAGACAGAATGAATAATGAGTTAAAACTGGACAAAGTCGAATTGATTGAAACTTATGCAAACATTTTTCTGTCAGGAATAGCTGCCAAACCGAATAACTAACAGCAACATAATGCCGAAATAGAATGGTCAATAAAGACTACATACATAGATTTTTAAGGGTATTAAACGATAATAATTCTAAAGATTATGTATTTATTGAGCTTTTACGCTACAAAAGTCTAATAGCAAAAGTTCTATTTGCCCAAGAAATTACGGTGACAGCTAAGTTCGTAGATTTTGGTGAAGAGTCATACTTAACAATAAAAAGTTTTACCAACTTTTTAAAAAAGGCAATATCAACATAGAATGAGAATCTTCAAGAACCATATTTTCCTTACCGGGATTGCCGTATTCTCAACGAATATTTACTTCGTAATGTATTTATGGCTGATTCCTGTTAACGCAATAAATCCTGTAGTTGAAGGGTTGATCTTTAGTGAGTTTTTAGTCGTAACTAATCTTGCATTGTTGATTATATCGGTCTTCGCGGTTATGTATAATACATATAGAAATTATTTAATAAATAATAATTTATCAAGTGGTATGCGTTTTATTATTACAACCGCAACTATGGTTTTCATTTTTATTGGTGTCAACCTCATTCTTTATTTTATCCATTATGCGCTATTCAAAAATTACCCTTTCCAGGAGGTCGGCATCGCTCTAGAAAATGCTTTATTAAACAAATACTTTACTTCACTTACAATGTTCTTTATGTTGACGTGCATGCTTATGTTTTTCGTTTCCAATTTGGAACGCAGATCCGAAACGATAGCGCATTTTATTTCTCAGTCAATGGGGGAAATATTAAAACCAAAGCTGGTAGATAGAGGATTTATTTTTATCGACTTGAATCAGGCAACTACCTTGGCTGAAAAATTAGGCAGTACAAAATATGCTATGCTCCTAAGGGACTGTTTTAGATTACTCAATGAATTAATCGCTTTCGATGATTTTCAGGTCTACCAATATGTTGGTGATGAAGTGGTACTAACCTGGAACACGAGCCTAGAACAAGGAGATTTGAAAGCAGTTAATCTTTTTATGGATTTCAAGTTCTATCTGATGGAGAATAGCCATCATTTTATTAATGAATACGATGAAATCCCTTGGTTCAAATGCGCTATCCATTCTGGGGAGGTCGTCAAAAGCGAGATCGGTAAAAATTACAAGCATTTGGTCTATCACGGTGATACTCTCAATGCTACCTCAAGAATGCTGGGCGAATGTCACGAGCTTGGAACCGATTTGTTGATTAGTAAACCCGCCATAAAGAACTTAAATAAAATACAGGAAATCTATACTTTGAATTTAGTCGAAAAAATGCAGTTCAAAGGAAAAATGAGCACCATAGACGCCTATATCGTTTCAGAAAAATTTTTAGATGGTGAGAAAAAGTCCAATCAAATATGGAATCCATTTCTACCAAAGTCTATAATTTGGGATGACACATAACGAAATTACCTTAATTAGAATACCAAATAATATGATGGATTTAAATCGATATTCAATTCACGTTCTAATTAATACAAATCCTGCTCCAGACGGCAACGATTTACAGAAACAAATAGTTGGTCAATATGCCTTGCAAAATGCATTTTTCAGGTTTCATTGCTTAGGTTTTCTGGGGAGTTGGCCCACTTACAATATTAATTGGTTTAAGGAACAAAGCAAGAACATTTTTTCAAATGGAGGGAGCAATATTTTACCATTAAAAAATTACGAAGCTAATTATTCAACCTTACGTAACCTATGTACAAAAAAGATGTGAGGAAATTTATAGAAGAAAACAAAATTGGAGGTTAAAATTTATATAGCAATGTAGTATTTAAGTTGGTTTATTTAATTGTTTAGTAGCTGACTGTTGGGAGTTCCTGAAGCCAAATTGGAATAAGGAACTCCCTTTTTTTATGAGTGAAAGTGATAAGCGACAGAAATTTTACCATTTAAGTATAGAGTATAAATCGAGTGTTTATTAAATATTTATGAAACAAATAGCGCATTTAATTGTGGCATTGGTCATATTTTTCAACCAGGCAACTGGTCAAGAAAAAGACTCTTACGATTATGAAATTAAAATCGGCCACGATAATGATTTTCTGGTTGTATTTACAACGACCGACCGTTATTATACTTATGGAATCAATGCTGCCTTTCGATGGCGTGGAAAAGGAAAAGCTTTTTTATTTACGCAAACCGAAAGTTATCGTGCGCATTTCAATGAAGTTGAGCTAAATATTGAAGCTTACACGCCCGATTATTTGTCCGACGGCTCAATAGACGCAAATGAAGAGCGACCCTATGCAGGATGGTCTTATGTCAATCTATCCCAAGCTATTGCTTTTGAAAAATCATTTTTACGGTTGGGAGTGGATTTTGGAGTTCTAGGACCAGATTCCAAGGCAGGAAAAATTCAAAATTGGTTCCATAGAGAAATCTCTGGAGACGTTGAGCTTAATGGTTGGGATCAACAGTTAGAAAATCAATTTGGTATAAACTTGAATGCCAATTATGGTTTTAGTATATCAAATACCAAAATCTTCGAATTGTATTCAACCATCGATATTTCGGTCGGCAACGTTTATACCTACGCTAGACCTATGGCTCATTTTCGACTTGGGAAGTTCGAACCCATCCAGTATTCAATAGGTCAAGACAATCAGTTATTGGGAAAGAGAAAACAATTTGAATTTTATTTCGATACTGGATTCGGCGCAAAAGGATCTTTATACAACGCCACATTACAAGGAAATATATTTGATAGTAATCATCTATTCGATAATAGTGACATCAATAATCTAATGTTCAATGGATATTTCGGTATTTGTTTTCTGAAAAATGGTTTTAGTCTCGAATTTAAATACCATATGACTACAAGTGAATTATACAGCACCGAAGCAGGCCGATATGCAACCTTGGAAATTGCGCATCGATTTTGAAAAAAAAAGCAAAATAATTTTTTTAGGCGTTAAAAAATAATATGAAAATTAAAAAAGTCGAATGATAAAATGAAGTTGTATTTACGAACATTTTTTTTTCTTTTAGTAGAGATATCATTTTCACAATCACTAGTTGATGATAAACTGATTAGAACATCATTATGGGAAGATTTTACTTATGATATGGGGAATGTGTTTAAAGGTACCGCCTATTCATACACCAGACCATTGCATTGGAAAGAGAATGACTTTTTGAAACTAGGTGGGGTTGCAGTAGGAACGCTTTCTCTTTATGTCATTGATGAAAACATACAACGCGAATTTAGAAGTCATGAAGAAGATGTACCCAATGTACTATTGGATTATGGATGGTATGCCGGCAGTCCACAAAATAATTATGGGTTTACTGGTGCAGTATATCTCACGGGTTTATTTACCAGAAATGAAAAATTAAGACGTACGGGCGTACTCTTGATTTCATCGGCAACTGCTACAGGATTTTTGCAACAGCTTACAAAGTCTGGTGTTGGCCGCGCACGTCCAGGTGCTGAATTTGGTAAAAACCATTTTAGGCCTTTTGGAGGGGACGTTGCCTATCGTTCATTCCCGTCTGGCCACGCAGTATTGACTATTACAAATGCTCACGTTATTGCAAAACAATTTAGAAGTCCGTGGGTAAAGGCGGGTATTTATACTGTAGGTCTCATTCCAGGGATTTCACGAATATATGAAGATGCCCACTGGGCTAGCGATGTTTTTTTAAGCTGGGCATTGAGTTATTTTGTCGTGGAGGCGATAGACAATTATCTCGATAAAAAATATAGTGAAAAGTATAATAATCAACAATCAAATAAGGGCAATCTAACACTAACATTCAATGGTAATTCTCTTGGCTTCATCTATCAATTTTAGAAAAATAAGACTATCGTGAGCAGGAGAATTTTTAAAATGCTAATTGTTGTGTAATTCATATTTAAGAAAGTAAAGTCTATTATAAAAAAGTACTAAAAAAGATTTACCACTCATATCGTTTTGAATTTTGTCTTGCATAACATAAATAGTAGCAATATCATAGCTTCTTAAGGTAGCAGGAATACGATGCATATTCAATAAACGAATAGTTGGTGCTTCTTCCATTAGCAAGAACGAAGGTTTTGAATTACGCACACTCATCTGTTTTGTAATCGTATGAATAATTGTGGCTATTACAGGCGAATAGGATGTTTCATATTTTGGATTGTTTACTACAGAGATGATTGTGGGATTATCTTGGCTATTAATATTGAGAGGTACGTCGTCAGCGGATAATGCCATAAAAATACGTTGTGTACTAATTCGTTTCAACGCATTTGCCAATGTGCTTTTTACACCAGCTGTTTGCCTATCAGAATCTTTTCCACTAATAAAAGCATCTGCCATCGCTCTCGATGTGATATTGCTTTCCAAAAATTGGATAAGACTATCCGTGTCCAAATACTGATAAATGGCAATCAAATGAGGAAGTGTGCAAAACTGTGGATAGCTAGTTTTCAATTTCCAAATCAGTCCGCCAATCAATCCTTCCGCAGCATCATTAAAAAATTTGGTTGTTCCTGTTGAACCAGAATCTCTTTGCTCCAAAAGATTTTCAATCAGCACCCTTGAAACCTCATTAACGCTTTCCTCATTCTCTAAATAGTGTGGAGCTATAGGATTTACCCTATGGATGATTTTATCAAAGGAAATGACCTTAAACGGAATATCCCCGTTCTTGAAAAGTGGATACGCCATTTCGGTAAGTTCAAAATCCTTGTAGTCGTGGATGATTCCGCAAAAGCCGTGTTCCTGAAAATGTTTAAGAAATCCATAAACAACACTTTCAGTCTTTCCACTTCCCGCAGAACCGATGACGGATGCACCTCGTTTTATGTTATCCAATTTGAAGTTTCCTTTAGTGGTAGAAAAATTGACTTGATACTTTGCATTGGTCGTTTTGGGCTTTTCGGTTTTATGTAGAAAAACGTACAGCCCTATATTGATTAGCATAAGAGGGCAAACCAAATAAAGCAATATTTGGATTAGCTCGTTTTCTTTAGATAGATAAAGTATGGAAAGACCAAGTAATAAGAGGTTGGTTATAAAAGCAAATCGAGATATTCGATAGTTTCCATAAAAAAGTGCGCTGGCAAAGCCAATGATGAGAAGTACCGATAAAAAGTTGTCCAGCTGCATACCTTTTTTTAGATTCCGATGGAACTTGATTTGATGGCCACCTCGACACCACGTCGCAGCCTATTGAAAACTTTCATCGCCAATTGTGCCTGTGTTACTGGAATGGTTGGCATCATCGGGATGCCACTTTTACCCATTATTTTGAACGCCAATGCTTTTTCATTAGTGGGTAATTTCATTAATGAAGCAAAATAGATTCTCGGATTCTTGATAAACTCCTTCCGTGCCTTATAGGTTTCAGCGAAGTTGCGTTTATAACCAAAAGTTTTGTCAAAGGTTTTCTCCGCGCTTGTAAAAAATTTGTCACGGTCAAAACCACGTTTCACTTTCTTACCGTGCATCTCAACTTCCGAAGCTTTGTGTTTGCTCCCTGGCGAGAGGCTGAACGTATTAGATGCATCCTTTCGGCTTACGATAATATGGATATGACTTTGGTTTCCCGCTTTTGGCATTCCTTGTACAATACGTTTTCCATTCTGTTGATGTGGTGCTGCCTTTTCCAATTTTGAGATTTCCTTGTTCATTTTATTGATATGGCCTTCCGCTCGTCCATCTTGAATATTTCTGATTTCAGTTTTTAACTGAAGTATTTTTGTGGCATACGGTTGGTTTTCCTTAATTTGAATATCCATCCCCTTGAAAGTTCGTTGATGCTCGATTTTCGCATAATATTTAATGTCATCGATATTGATGGGTCGTCCATTAATATCGCGGTTAAAGGATGCTACATAATCCTTCATCAACTCACGTGTGTAGGTTTTCAAATCTTCGCTACTGTTCTGTAATTTGCCCAATTCGTATTTTGATGGACTGACCGTCATCGAATAAAATTTAGGCTCGGTCTTTTTGAGTTTTGCGCCATTTCCATCGATATCCTTTACCACTTCTTCGGCTGAAATCTTGTCGCCATATTGATTAAAAAAATGTTCCATTTCTTCCTGTTCCAGACCTTGATTTTCCTTCTCAAGATAGCCTACAAAATCGCCTGAACTTTGTGAATAATTTCCTCCTAATTTTTGAGGTGTGATTGTGATATACATAGCTCAAAAATTTAGAGTTCGTTGTCGGTGTTTCGCTTTTCGCGCCCGCCTGTCCGGCCGGCAGGAAAGCGTACTTCCTTCTTTTCCGCTACAAATTTCTTTTCCAAAATGAGCGGTTTCTTCTTGGGTTCTTCGCTCTGAAAAAGGGATTCTATCATTGCGACCGTAGGTTTGGTCTGGGTCTTTTCCATATCCCGCATTATGGCAATGACCGCATTAATTCTCTTGAGCAACTTGGCTTCGATGGTTCGACCAGTCGGACCTAATTTTTCCTTTGGCGAGATTTCATTATAGAAGAAAAAATCGAGCATCGTGGACATTGCCTCGGTGTGCGATTTGAAGTGTGTACGTGAGAATTCCTGAAAACGTTTGGCGGTTTCCTTCTTGAACCTAATCCCTGTAAATGAGTACATAATTCGCCGATTTGTCGCAAATCCGTCCCTAAAAGTGGGCGTTTGAAGGCTATTTGTCGCAAATTGAAGAGAGTCAAGAAATTGTATATTTTTCAAGTAGCTGAATACCAGCATTTTGAAAACGAAAAGGAGTGCTTAACATCGCATCGCGTGTTACCCTCTTGCTACTCCTTTTCGTTCGCCACAGGCGAACAAAAATTTCGTACAATCTGGCTAAAAAGCCAATTGCCATTTTGGGAAAAATGGATTTCTGATATGTTAATTTTCGATGGGTACAGTTATCGGCGAAAGTGAAAAATGGATAACAATACTTAAAATTGAATGCTGAATTTCAGCGAAATAAAGATAGTGATTTTTTTTGATGTAGATTTAATTGCATACAAAAACACCTCTTAATTTTTAGAGGTGTTTGATTCCATATTTTAATGGTGCTATATATTGAAAACGAAATTATAGGTATAAAGGTTTTTAATCATTTCTTCATCAATCAAGTTTTCATAATCTGCGCCACTTTCTTCCACATATTTTTTAATGGAATCCCCAAAAAGATGTGTAACGTGCTCTCTCGAAACTTGTAAAAGCTCCTCTTGTTTTTCCATACTCAAATCTTGAAATTTAATAGAAATCATAGCTTCAAAATTTAGTATTCGCTTGGTAACATCAGCGTACCATTTACAAAAAATAACCGAAGTTCATCGAGTGGAAAATCGGTTGCCCTGTAACCGTGTTTTTCTAAAATATTATCGTTGCCATCTGTGTAAATAATTTCAGCTTCGTAGCCTGTAAAATCCTGTTTTTCCTCGGACAATCTTTTAAAGTCGATGGTTATAAATTCGCTTCGGTTCATCAGGCTTTTTGAAATTACGGAAGTGTCTGTAATGAGCCAAAAACATTCGGCAGCTTCCGCCAAATATTTTAGTCCGTTGGTGTATCGGGTTCGCAATAACGGGATTTGAAAAATGGTTTCCGAACCGTGAAAATGTTGCAGTCCCTCTTTGATTTCATTAACTTGTGCTTTCATAATTTTCTATTTTATGTAGTGAATTATTAAAAAGAGGGCGCAACTTTCGAGAGGAACGCCCTCTTTAATTTTAATGTTTATTTATCGCTCTTGCTTCCGAGCAAAAGGATTTCCCTTGCTTCAACTTCGGTAACATACCGTTGGTTTCCGTCATCGGTGGTATAGGTTCGGGTTCTCAATTTCCCTGTAATTCCTATTTCCTTTCCTTTGCCTACATACTTTTCAACGATTTCGGCAATCTTGCCCCAAGCTACGACCGTGTGCCAATCTGTATTTTGCACTTTTTCACCCTTTTCGTTTTTGTAGTTTTCGTTCGTGGCGATTGAAAAGCGGGCGACTTTCTTGCCATTTTCAAGATTTGTAATGGTTGGCTCTTGTCCAACGTTTCCGATTAACTGTACCTGATTTTTTAAAGTACTCATAACTATATATTTAAAGATTAATTAAAATGCTACCCGAACCATTCAGGCAGTTTGCGTTTCTGTTTTTTTTAAGTGATTTACTTATTATATCTTGAGCGTTTTCCTTTTTTGTTTTTTTGGTGCCGCTTCCTTTTTGATGTTTTTGTAAGATTTCATAAGATTCATTTTAGATTTACTTCCCATAGCGCCTTCGCTGTTACCTTTTTTTGTTGCTTATACAGTTTCAATATTTGGAATTGATAAGGACTTATAAAAGGGAGGTACGACCGGTTATGCAGTCCGTTCAACTTCTAAATGTTGGTATTTTGCTGGCAATAAAAGGGAATAACGGCGATGGATCGGAGGTAGGTCTAAAAGCTTTTGTGAAGTACAAAACCATAGGAAGCTGTACCAAATGATTAAATGGAATTCAGGTTTTGGCGGACGTCTTCACGATTTCGGATTGGGAATGAAGCATCCCGTGCCAGCGCAGCGGACCGGGTTGGCGGAATGAAAAGTAGAAATTGGGAATGGTGTCCAAGACCTTTTTGCAGGGAAGCTCTTTTCCCGTAATGTAGCTTTTCGCGAAATGCAGGGGAATGTGCTGAACGGTTATGAAACTCTATTTTCCCTTTGTGTAGGGTTTAAGGCGGACTGAACTTTAAAGATGGAGATTGGGAATGAAGTGTTTTCCGCTTTTTAGCGGGAGTAACATAATGGAAATCGGAATCTTTGGAGTTGTGTCCAAGACCTTTTTATAGGGAAGCTCTTTTCCCGTAATGTAGCTTTTGGCGAAATGCAGGGGAATGTGCTGAACATATCGTTATCAAAAAAACCATTACACATAATATGTAACGATTCTTAAATATGAAAATGTAATACGGTTCAGCTAAAATCCCTTTCAAGAACGGTAAGGATTGTTTCAGGTTCTTTTCCAGTAAGTTCCATCACACCATTGTGGGCACTTTCTACAGTTCCCTTTTTTATAAGGCTATAAACTGGTATCATATAATCGGCTATCATATCGGGTGCTCCCGAAGCTTTCAAGACTTCTCGGTATGTATCCTCGTCAGGATTCGGATATGATATTTTTCTATTTGTAATGTTGCTCAACATTTCTGCTATTTCAAAATAAGAATAGGATTTACTACCTGTGAGAATATGGGTTTCTTTGGAACGCTTATAACTGGTCAACAGTTTAGCGATGGCTTCTCCAATATTTACCGCCGATACGTAAGGCGTTTTTCCTTCTCCCGCCGGACTGAACAGCATATTTCTTTGCTCGATATTTTCACGCTCGTAGTTACCAAAATTCTGCATAAAAAAACCTGGTCTTACAATGTTCCAGTCTAAGTCCGATGCTTTTAATTTTTCCTCCATCTGTCTGTGGAACGGTAATTCTTCTAAATCGTCCATCCCGTAAGCCGACAGATAAACGATTCTACCATTAAATCTATTTTGGATTAGGTAATCTACAAAAGGGGTTAAAAGCTTGAACAAATCCGGATACATAGGTGGTCCCAAAATGAATATTCCCTCGCTTTTCAAGGCAGCTTCAAAAGTTTTAGAATCTTCAAAATCGAAAGCTATGGATTTTGCCTTGTCCCCAAAATGTTCCTTAGACTTTTCTGGGTGCCGAGTGGCAGCTATTACTTCTTTTTCATTGGCGATAAGTGCCTTCATTACTTGGCTTCCAATGGTGCCGGTAGCGCCTGTTATAAAATATGGTTTCATAGTATGTGTTTTTACCAAAAGTATTTTAATCGGTATCTTTACGCAAGTGGGTACCTTTATGTATGGTAGTTACTTTTTTTATACTAATTAAAATTTCAAAGGGTTCAAAGCTATGAGCGTAAAAAAATTAACAGAAGAAAATAAATATTGTACGGGTAGCTGTCCTGTTATTGCCACTTTAGAGGTAATAGGTGGTAAATGGAAACCTGCCATACTTTGGGAATTACAGAACGCAGATGTATTGCGTTTTGGCCAGTTGAAGAAAAAATTGATGACCATCACCCAAAAAATGTTGACCCAACAATTGAGGGAATTAGAGAATGACCGTATTATTGAGCGAAAGATATATGCAGAAATCCCTCCACGAGTTGAATATCGAATAAGTTCTTATGGCAAAACACTATCGCCCGTTTTGAACGAAATGGCGAAGTGGGGATTTCATCATGTTGACGGTGGACTCTCTAAAGCATAGGGTAAGTATGAAAAATATTCTAATTACTGGTTCTACAGGTAATGTTGGAAAGGAAATTATTAAATGCTTAATCGAAATTGACGGAGACTATAGGATTCTAAAAGGTCTAAGAAATCTTGAAAATGTAAATGATACATCGTCGAGTACTAAAGTAAAAAATATTCATTTCGATTTTGAAGATAAGGATAGCATATCTAAAGCTCTAGGAGCTGCCGACGTTCTTTTTCTACTTCGACCACCACAACTCGCCAATATTGAAAAATATTTTGAGCCTCTTTTAAACTTTGCTATTAAAAAAAGTGTAGGCCATATCGTACTCCTATCTGTTCAAGGGGCGGATAGAAATTCATTTATTCCGCATCATAAAATAGAAAAACTGATTCTTGAAAGTAATATTCCACATACTTTTTTAAGACCTGCATACTTTATGCAAAATTTCACGACGATTCTTCGAAAAGACCTAGTGGAAAAGAACCTCATATATCTTCCTGCCGGAAATGTCAAATTCACGCTAGTAGATGTAACAGATATTGGCAAAGTTGGTGCAAAAATTTTATCTAACACTAAACAGCACTGTAATGTGGCATACGACCTTACCAGCGAAAAAGCATTAAATTTCCGTGAAATGGCGTCGCTATTAAGCGTTGGGTTAGATAAAAAAATCAGATATGAAAGTCCAAATCTACTTTCCTTTTTTCTACGGAAAAAGAGGGAAGGAATAGACAGCACTTTTATCTTGATAATGATTATGCTTCATTACCTGCCTAGGTTTCATAGTACACCTCCGATTTCGGATAAAATTAAAAAGCTAACGGGTAATGAGCCTACAACCTTTAAAGAATTCGTTATCGAAAACAAGGCGCTTTTAACCAAGTAAAAAATTAAAAAATCCAGTTTAAGGTACTGGATAAACCTTTAAATGAATTAAACCATTTCATAGACTTCATTGAACAGTTTTTTGTCCAAGCGTTCCTGTTGTGAAAAACTTTTTTTCAATACTCCGTGCAGTACCGAATTAAAGGCATTATAGCCCAACCATAAATTAGGTTTTTCGTTTAACAGTAAAGCTTCATAATTTAGAATTTCAATTACTTCACGTGCTTTTTTGGAAGGTTCTCTATTCTTGTCGCTACATTCATATCGAAACAATTTTGTTTTGTCCAAAATTGCTTTTACAAATTCTTTCGTGTCAACAATCTTGAATTCGTTCATCCTTTCGAACTTCTTGGTAATGGTATAAAACTCATTATCCAGAAACTTGTCGAACAATGTATTCAACCTTGGCATAATAAGGTCAGTATTGTTTTTACTATGCTTGATGGAGAATTCAATCTCTGCTTGTGAAACGTGCAGACCATTTGAACACACCTTTCTATATAATCCGAAATGTCCAGATGTCTTTTCACTTCCATCATAAGAATTTTTGAACCGCAACATCGGTAATATAAGGTCTTTCCCATTCTTAACAGAAAACTGACTTTTGTCGTCAATTATAAAGTCGATAATGAATGACCTATCATTTCTATTAATCGATCTCTTATGAAAATTCAGTCCTGCCTGCAATAGCATTTCTTCAGCTTCCTTAAAGAACAATTCGTTCGGTACGTGCCCGTAACTGTTAGAGACAACGTTGACAATCTTGTCATTCGAGATAATGACATTTTCCAATCCTCTTCGAGATTCCATCTCTGTCAGACTTCTCAAAGACTTCATTTCCGAGGAAACAAAGATTTCATCTTGCTGTAAATTTGATAAATACATAATAAATGATTTTAGTTAAACAATATTTAGGCTAAAACCAAACGGAAGATAAAATCTCAGCTCAAAAGGAAACGGAATAAATAGCGATTTTGGGAGCGGCTTTATGCCGTAGTCTTTTGTCGGGAGTATTTTACGAGTTTACCTTGCGTGTATATTGTATGATAGTAAACTTCCCTTACGAAGATATAAGATCGCAAATCAGTAAAATTTATTATTTGAATATCGTAGTCATAACATTTTATAATAAATGACTGCATTTTGCACCAATTAGTATGATGTATCAAAAAAAGCAAAATGTTGTACCTATGTTGTACCTAAACTTTTTTTCAGCGGAATTTTAAACAAAAAAAGCCGAAGATTTCTCTTCGACTTTTTTCTCGTACCTCGGGCGGGAATCGAACCCGCACTCGTTAGAACCGGATTTTGAATCCGGCGCGTCTACCAATTCCGCCACCGAGGCATAATATTTTAAATCTGGATTTTGAATCCAGCGCGTCTACCAATTCCGCCACTTGAGCATTATTGTTTTTTACTATTTAAATCATCCCTAATCTGGCGTAATTTTTCTTTACCAATACCAGACTTCCAATATT